>Ga0209941_1000204_pt1 | contig 102846 bp, 89 predicted proteins | sample ThiBiot_300_plan_FD_183945 | JGI IMG/M metagenome (GOLD analysis project Ga0209941, IMG submission 183945) | Wastewater bioreactor microbial communities from Cape Town, South Africa - Thiocy_solids_1 (SPAdes) | ecosystem: Engineered > Bioremediation > Thiocyanate > Unclassified | place: South...
CCACTACTCCGTGAGAGGTATTGGCAACATGAGCACCATCGAAGAGCGGGTCAAGAAAATCGTCGTCGAGCAATTGGGCGTGAAGGAAGATGAGGTCACGGCGAACGCTTCGTTTGTGGACGACCTGGGTGCGGATTCGCTGGATACGGTGGAGCTGGTGATGGCGCTCGAGGAAGAGTTCGAGACCGAGATCCCGGACGAGGATGCCGAGAAGATCACCACCGTGCAGCAGGCTGTCGACTATATCAAGGCGCACGCCAAGAGCTGATCTCGCCTTGCTGGGGCGACGTGCGCCAAGCTGTCGCCCGTCATCCGTTGCTGTCGAATGCTGCGCCTGCCCGGCGCAGTTTTCGTTTGTGAATTTCACGACGTTCGTACCCGTATCGCTGGTACGCTCCGGGTCACGGCGCGCCGTTGGCTGTGTGTCGGCATGACGGCGAGGTGACCGGCGTTGCCGGCACGGACTTCAAGAAGGACATGTGCAGTATGAGCAAACGACGCGTGGTGGTTACCGGGATGGGCGTGATTTCGCCCGTCGGCAACGATGTTGCCACCGCCTGGAAGCACGTCCTCGAGGGGATCAGCGGGATCGGCCCGGTCACCCACTTCGATGCTTCCGCGTACGCCACCCGGATTGCCGGCCAGGTGCGGGATTTTGACCCGGCCGACTGGATAGCGCCCAAAGACATCAAGAAGATGGACCCCTTCATCCACTATGGGGTCGCCGCGGCCACGCAGGCCATCCGTGATTCCGGGCTGGAAGTGACTGAAGCCAATGCTCCGCGCATCGGCGTGGCGGTGGGTGCCGGAATCGGTGGCCTGCACACGATCGAGACAACTTCGCTGGAGCTGGCAGAAAAGGGCCCGCGCCGCGTGTCCCCGTTCTTCGTGCCCAGCTCGATCATCAACATGGTGTCCGGCCAGTTGTCGATCATGTTCGGCCTGAAGGGGCCGAACATCGCCTGCGTCACGGCCTGCGCCACCGCCACGCACAACATCGGCCTGGCCGCGCGCATGATCCAGTATGGCGACGCCGATGCGATGATTGCCGGTGGTGCCGAGTTTTCCACCACCGGCACTGCCATGGCGGGCTTCTGCTCGGCCAAGGCCATGTCCACCCGCAACGACGAGCCCGCCAGGGCCAGTCGCCCGTGGGACAAGGACCGTGACGGCTTCGTGCTGTCCGATGGCGCCGGCGTGCTGGTGCTGGAGGAGTATGAGCGCGCCGTGGCGCGTGGTGCGCACATCCATGCGGAGCTGATCGGCTTTGGCATGAGCGGGGACGCCTACCACATGACCGCGCCCAGTGGCGAGGGTGCCGCGCAGTGCATACGCAATACGCTGGGCGATGCCGGGCTCAACGCGGAGCAGGTGCAATACATCAACGCGCACGCGACCTCCACGCAGCTCGGCGACCGCGGCGAGCTGGACGCGATCAAGAAGGTGTTCGGCGATCACGCCTACAAGCTTGCGGTGAGCTCGACCAAATCCACCACCGGCCACCTGCTTGGTGCGGCTGGCGGCGTCGAGGCAATCTTCAGCATCCTGGCGTTGCGCGACCAGGTGATTCCGCCCACGACCAATCTGGACGAGCCCAGTGAGGGCTGCAACCTGGATCTGGTGCCGCATACCGCGCGTCAGGCAAAGCTCGAGACGGTGATCTCCAACTCGTTCGGCTTCGGTGGCACCAACGGCAGTCTGGCCTTTCGCCGCGTCTGAGGTGGCTGCTGGCCGTCACCCGGTGTCCACCACTGGCCGCGCGGGCAGCCAGGGCGGGAATTCCGCCGGGGTATCGGCAATGAGGCAGGCTGGCCGGCACGGGATGCAGCGGGGCAGGGTGTCCTGGCGCCTGTTGCTGGTGCTCGCCCTCCTCATCATGGCCGGCGCGATGGCGTGGGCCTGGCACGACTTCAATCGCTTCAGCCATGCGCCACTGCAGGTCAGTGCGCAGGAGCGCAGCCTGGATGTCGCGCGTGGCAGCAGCCTGCGCGGCATCGTCGGCCAGCTGCGTGAGCGCGGCGTGACCCGCGCCAGTCCCTGGTACTGGCGCGCCCTGGCGGCGCGCATGCGGGTGGCCGGCAAGCTCCGCGCTGGCGAGTACGCGCTAAGCCCTGGAATCACTCCGCGCCAGCTGCTGGCCAACATGGCCGCGGGCAAGGTCGTCCAGCACGATTTCACCATCGTCGACGGTTGGACCTTTGCCGAGTTGCGGCTGGCCCTGGCCGCGGCGGAATTTCTCCGCCATGACAGCGCCGGGCTCGACGGGGCCGAGGTCATGCGCCGCATCGGTGCACCCGGCGAAGCGCCGGAAGGGCGGTTCCTGCCGGAAACCTATGCCTACGTGAAGGGTGACAGCGACCTGGACGTGCTCAAGCGCGCGCATCTGGCGATGGCCAGGACCCTGGCGACGATGTGGCCCGCGCGCGACCCCGGCTTGCCGCTGACCACACCCTACGAGGCGCTGATCCTGGCCTCCATCGTCGAGCGCGAGACCGGCCGTGCCGATGAGCGGGCGCGCATTGCCGGGGTCTTCGTGCGCCGGCTGGAAAAGCACATGTTGCTGCAGACCGATCCCACGGTGATCTATGGAATGGGCAGCAGCTATGCCGGTAACCTGCGCAAGATCGACCTGACCACCGATACCCCCTTCAATACCTATATGCGTCCCGGCCTGCCGCCCACGCCCATTGCCTTGCCGGGCAAGCCGGCACTGCAGGCTGCCCTGCACCCGGCGCCGGGCAACGCGCTGTATTTCGTCGCACGGGGGGATGGCAGCCATGTATTTTCTGACACACTGGAAGAACACAATCGAAACGTGCAGTGCTATCAACTCAAGCGGTGTCGGTAGGCGGGTGCAGGGCTGTCGTCATGTTGCGAGGGTGCGTCGCCGATGAATCCTGAACGCGGCAAGTTCATCAGCGTGGAAGGTGGCGAGGGAGCCGGCAAGAGCACCCTGCTCGGCGGCCTGCGCAAGGCGATCGAGCGGCACGGCGTGGCTGTGGTGCAGACCCGCGAGCCCGGCGGCACGGCGCTGGGGGAACGGGTGCGCGGGCTGGTCCTGGATCCGGCGCTGCGCGGCATCGACGCGCAGGCCGAGTTGCTGCTTATGTTTGCCTCCCGCGCCCAGCTGCTGCGGGAGGTGATCCGCCCGGCGCTGGACGCCGGGCACTGGGTGCTGTGCGACCGCTTCACCGACGCCAGCTATGCCTACCAGGGCGGGGGGCGCGGCCAGCCCACGGCTTTCATCGCCGACCTGGAGCGTTGGGTATGCACCGGCCTGCAACCGGACTTGACCCTGCTGCTGGACGTCCCGGTGGCGGTCGGCCGCGGACGCGTCGCTGCGCGCGGCGGTGTCGATCGCATCGAGGTCGAGGCGGACGCGTTTTTCGAACGCGTGCGCGCCACATACAGGGATCGCGCAGCGGCGGAACCGCAGCGGTTCCGCGTGCTCGATGCCAGCCAGCCACCCGCGGCGGTTTTGCAGGCTGCGGCGGACGCGGTGCTGGCTTTGGGAGGCGCGTGCGCGACATGAGCCTGGCACCCTGGCAGACCGCGCAATGGTCGACCTTGCAGGCCCGGCGCGATCGCGGGGCATTGCCGCATGCGCTGCTCCTGGCTGGCCCCGCGGGACTGGGCAAGCGCGAATTCGCGCGGGCCTTCGCCTATGGCCTGCTGTGCGCGCAGCCGGTGGACGGACACGCCTGCGGGCACTGCCGCAACTGTCTGTTGTTCGCTGCGGGCACCCATCCGGACTGGCTGGTACTGGGCCGCGGCCTGCGCCGGGACGGTACCGAGCGCAGCGAGATCGTGATCGACCAGATTCGCGAGCTGGCCGCCAAGCTCGCCATGAGCAGCCAGTTTGGAGGCTGGCAGGTGGCCTGCATCGATCCGGCCGATGCCATGAACACGGCGGCGGCCAATGCGCTGTTGAAGACGCTGGAGGAGCCCTCCGGGCAGACCCTGCTGCTGTTGCTGGCCGATGCGCCGTGGCGCCTGCCGGCCACCATCCGCAGCCGCTGCCAGCGCATCGAGTTCCACCTGCCGGAAACGGCCCAGGCGCTGGCCTGGTTGAATCGCGAACGCGCGGGCGACGATGGTGCACAGGCCTTGGCAGCCGCGGGGGGCAATCCGGGCCTGGCCCGCGACTGGCTGCGTTCGGGACAGCTCGAGCAACGTACTGCCGTGCGCGGCGACCTGGCCGGGTTGGCAGCGGGTCGCAGCGACCCCGGGTCCGTCGCCCGGCGCTGGGTGGAACACGAACCGGCGCCAGCGCTGTGGTTTGCGGCACAGGCGGCGAGCGACGAACTGCAGGCCCGCGCGCAAGGCAGGCGGCCCCCGCTGGGCAGTGCGCTGGACGACGAGGGTCTGTGGCGCTGGCATATTGCCGCCAACCAGGCGCGCGAGGATTTGCGCGGACCGTTGCGCGCGGACCTTCTGCTGCTCGACCTGCTTGCGCGCTGGCGGTGATGGGGCGGGACGCATCGAGCCCGGTGGCATACACGGCACAGACGCGGCTGCTGGTCATCGCGCCGCACCCGGACGACGAAACCCTTGGTGCCGGCATCCTGATCCAGCGCGTGCGCGAGGTGGGCGGGCGGGTCGATATCGTGTTGCTGACCGACGGCGACAACAATCCATGGCCGCAGCGACTGCTGGAGAGGCGCCTGCGTATCGGTGGCGCTGGTCGCACGCGCTGGGCGGCGCGACGGCGGCAGGAATTGGCACTCGCGCTGCGCGAGCTTGATGTGCCTGCCGACGGCCTGCATGCGTTGGGTTGGCCGGACCAGGGGCTGGTCCCGCTGCTGCTGCAGCCAGGCAATGACCTGGTACCGGAAATCGCTGCGTTGATCACTGCGCTGCAGCCGACCCTGGTGGTTGCGCCAGCACTCGCCGATCGCCATCCCGACCACGGTACGGCCCACGTGCTGGTCCGGCTGGCGCTTGCCCTCACGCATCTGCAACCGCTGCTGTGGACCTACATGGTGCATGGCCGGGAATTGCCGGGCCCGTCGTTCGTGGTCGACGGCAGTGCGGCGCAGCGCACGGCCAAGCAGGCGGCGCTTGCCGCGCATGCCAGCCAGCTGGCGCTGGGCCGCGGTCGCCTGCAGCGCATGGCGGCGCGGCCCGAGCGCTTCGCGCCTGTCGTCGTCGAGGTCGGCAGCGGCAGCTGCTTGCCGTGGTTCCCGCCGTGGTGGCTGCGACCCTGGCTGCGGTTGGACCTGGTCTGCCTGCGTGGCGTGCAGCGCTGGACCTGGGCGCACGCGCCGCTGCGCCTGGAAGCCTCCTGCGGATTCTCTGCCCTTGACCTGGCTGGCACCGATGGGGCGCCACACTTTGCCAGGCTCTCGCTGCCGCTGCGTTCACCATGGATCTTCGATCACTGGGGCTGGGCCGAGCTCGAATGACTCGGACTGCAGGACGCGGCGTCGTTCCATCGTCTGCTGCGGAGTCCGCACATTGCCGGTGACCGCGCTGGCATCGCGTGCTAGCTTGGCTCCCGTGGATCTGGCTCCCGTATCATGAAGCGCCTGCCGCAGGAGTAGCGATGAAACCAGTCACCGCCCGACAAGGCATTATTTCGCTCAAGCTCAAGGATGCTGCCGCGCTGTACAGCGCCTACATGCCGTTCCTCAAGAACGGCGGCTTGTTTGCGCCCACCGCGCAGCGCCATGCGCTGGGTGACGAGGTCGTACTGCTGGTGACCCTGGCCGAGGAGGCAGAACGGCTGTCGGTCGTCGGCACCGTGGTGTGGATCAGCCCACCTGGCGCGCAAGGCAATCGCGCCGCTGGCGTCGGCATCCACTTCAACGCCTCCGACGATGCCGAGGCCGCGCGCAACCGCATCGAGCACATCCTTGCCGGCAGCCTGAACTCCGAGCGTCCCACGCATACCATGTAGCGGCGGGTCTGCGACGTAGTGCAAGTCATCCGCATCGCCGCGATGCGGAACTTCTTCTCACCCCTGCCTCTGTCGTCGGCGTCGCGCTCACTGGTACAATGTGGTGATTGACAAGGTTGTTACCGGTCGCACGGCACGTTCTGCATGCCGGCCGGCGCGGCAGAGTTTCGCCGCACGCTGAGGGATGACTGTCGCGCGTGGTTTGCGGCGATTGATGCCCCTGTGGGGCGCGAGGTGGAGTGGTAGCGTGCTTGCCGAATACTGGCCCGTGTTGTTGTTCATCGTGATTGCCGCTGGTGTCGGCGTGGCCCTGCTGGTGTTTGGCCTGCTGGCCGGCCCGACCCGCCCGGATCCGGAAAAGCTGACCCCATACGAATGCGGCTTCGAGCCCTTCGAGGATGCGCGTGCCCGCTTCGACGTGCGCTACTACCTGCTGGCGATCCTGTTCATCATCTTCGACCTGGAAGTCGCGTTCCTGTTTCCGTGGGCCGTGGTGTTCAAGCAGATCGGCATGGTGGCCATGATCGAGATGGGCTTGTTCCTGGTGTTGCTGATCCTGGGCTTTGCCTACGTGTGGAAGAAGGGGGCGCTCGAATGGGAGTGAAGGAATCCATCAGCCGGGTGATGCACAACCCGGATCCCCTGAGCCTGGTCGACGACATCCTGCTGCCACCCGAGCAGGCGGCTCCGCAACGCGGCTTCGCCACGGCGCGCATGGACGAGCTGGTCAACTGGGCGCGCACTGGTTCCATGTGGCCGATGACCTTCGGCCTGGCGTGTTGCGCGGTCGAGATGATGCATGCTGGCGCGGCGCGCCTGGACCTGGATCGCTATGGCGTGGTGTTCCGCCCCAGCCCGCGCCAAAGCGACGTGATGATCGTGGCCGGCACGCTGGTCAACAAGATGGCACCGGCCCTGCGCAAGGTCTACGACCAGATGCCTGAGCCGAAGTGGGTCATCTCCATGGGCAGTTGTGCGAACGGCGGCGGCTATTACCACTACTCCTACTCGGTAGTCCGCGGTTGCGACCGTATCGTGCCGGTGGACATCTATGTGCCCGGCTGCCCACCGACCGCGGAAGCCCTGATCCACGGCATCCTGCAATTGCAGAAGAAGATCCGCCGCACCCACACCATCGCGCGTTCATAGGGACTTGGCCATGTCCGATTCTGTTCCATCCTCGCTGGCCGAGCGTTTGCTTGCGCGGTTTGGCGAGACTGTGGCGGTGTCCAGCGTGCGGCGCGAGACCTTTGCCGAGCTGGCTCCGGCCGATCTGCTGCCGGTGGCGGCCGCGCTGCGTGATGAGGCAGGTTTCCGCTTTGGCGTACTGACCGACATCTGCGGCGTCGACTATTTGAGCTATGGCCAGGCCGAATGGACGGCTGAGTCCTCGACCGGCACCGGCTTTTCCCGTGGCGTGCAGGGTCAGGCCCTGGGCCGCTTCAACTGGGCGGGTCGGCCGGAGCGCGAGGGTGGGCCCCGGCGCTTCATGGTCTCTATCCAGCTCCTTTCGCTCGAGCTCAACCAACGCCTGTGTCTGCACGTGTACTGCACCGACAACACGTTGCCGATCATCCCCTCGGTGACGTCGGTCTGGGCGGGCGCCAACTGGTACGAGCGCGAGGCGTTCGACCTGTACGGCATCATCTTCGACGGGCACCCGGACCTGCGCCGCATCCTCACCGACTATGGTTTCGTCGGCCATCCGTTCCGCAAGGATTTCCCCTTGATCGGCAACGTCGAGGTGCGTTACGACCCGCAGCAGAAACGTGTGGTGTACGAGCCGGTGTCGATCGAGCCGCGGGTCGGCGTGGCGCGCGTGATCCGCGACAATGCCGGGCTGCTGCAGGCGCGCGCCGAGGCGCAAGACGACTGGCGCAACAACTGAGGCCCCGCAAGTCATGCAGGAAATCCGCAACTACACGATGAATTTCGGTCCGCAGCACCCGGCCGCGCACGGTGTGCTGCGCCTGGTGCTGGAAATGGACGGCGAAACGGTGGTACGCGCCGATCCGCATATCGGCCTGCTGCACCGGGGCACGGAGAAGCTGGCCGAGTCCAAGCCGTTCAACCAGTCCATCGGCTACATGGATCGGCTGGACTACGTTTCCATGATGTGCAACGAGCACGCCTATGTGCGGGCAATCGAAACCCTGCTCGGGATCGAGGCGCCGGAGCGCGCGCAGTACATCCGCACCATGTTCGACGAGATCACCCGCATCCTGAATCACCTGATGTGGCTGGGCTCCAATGCACTGGACCTCGGCGCGATGGGCGTGTTCCTGTACACGTTCCGCGAGCGCGAGGAGCTGATGGACGTCTATGAGGCCGTCTCCGGTGCGCGCATGCATGCGACCTACTACCGGCCCGGTGGCGTATATCGCGACCTGCCGGACCACATGTCCAAGTATCGCGAGTCCCCTTGGCACAAGGGCGAGGATCTCAAGCGCTTCAACAGCTGGCGCGAAGGCAGCATGCTGGACTACCTCGATGCGTTCACCGCGGACTTCCCGCACAAGGTCGATGAGTACGAGGAACTCCTCACCGGGAACCGAATCTGGAAGCAGCGTACGGTGGGCATTGGCGTGATCAGCCCGGAAGTCGCCCAGCAATGGAGCATGAGCGGGGTCATGCTGCGCGGTTCGGGCATCGAGTGGGACCTGCGCAAGAAGCAGCCGTACGCGAAGTACGCGGAGATGGACTTCGACATCCCGGTCGGCACCCACGGCGATTGCTACGACCGCTACCTGGTACGGGTGGCGGAGATGCGCCAGTCCAACCGCATCATCCGCCAGTGCGTGAAGTGGCTGCGGGAAAATCCCGGCCCGGTGATCGTGCGCAATTTCAAGGTCGCACCGCCGCCGCGCATGGAAATGAAGGAAGACATGGAAGCCATGATCTATCACTTCAAGCTGTTCAGCGAAGGCTATTGCGTGCCCGCGGGCGAGACCTATGCCGCGATCGAGGCACCCAAGGGCGAGTTCGGCTGCTACCTGATCTCGGATGGCGCGAACAAGCCGTTCCGGCTGCACTGTCGCGCGCCGGGGTTCGCCCACCTCTCATCCATGGACACGGTGGTCCGCGGGCACATGCTCGCCGACGTGGTGGCGATGATCGGCACCTACGACCTCGTGTTCGGCGAAGTCGACCGTTGAGCGGGGGCGACTGGAGATACTCATGAAGTCAACCGGGCATTACCAGCAAGTCAAGAACGTCGATCCGCTCGTTGCGCTGGACGCGCATACGCGCGAGCACATCGACCACTGGGTCGCCAAGTTCCCGCCCGAGCGCAAGCAGTCGGCGCTGATCCAGGGCCTGTTCGCCGCGCAGGAGCAGAACCACGGTTACCTCACCGACGAGTTGATCACGGCGGTGGCCAAGTACCTCGGCGTGCACGCGATCTGGGCGTACGAGGTGGCCAGCTTCTACTCCATGCTGGAGACCCGCCCGGTGGGCCACAACAGCGTGTCGATCTGCACCAATGTCTCGTGCTGGCTGAATGGCGCCGACGACCTGGTGCGGCATTGCGAGAAGAAGCTCGGCATCAAGCTCGGGGAGAGCACCCCCGATGGCCGTGTGTACCTGAAATGCGAGGAGGAGTGCGTGGCGGCCTGCGCCAGCGCGCCGGTGATGCTGGTCAATGGCCATTATCACGAGCGCCTGACCGTGGCGGCGGTCGATGAAATCCTCGACGGGTTGGAGTGAGAAGCGCGATGTCAGCAGGACCAGCACCCAAGGAACACCAGGTCGTCTACACCACCTTGCACTTCGACAAGCCGTGGGCGCTGGACAGCTACCTGCAGACAGGTGGCTACTCCGTGTGGAAGAAGATCCTGGCCGAGAAGCCGGATCCGAAGACGCTGATCGACGAGATCAAGAAGAGCAACCTGCGTGGGCGCGGCGGTGCGGGCTTCCCGACCGGGCTGAAGTGGTCGTTCATGCCGCAGGGCACGATGCAGAAATACATCCTGTGCAACTCGGACGAATCCGAGCCGGGCACCTGCAAGGATCGCGACATCCTGCGCTTCAATCCGCACGCGGTGATCGAGGGCATGGCGATTGCCTGCTACTGCACGGGCTCCACGGTGGCCTACAACTACCTGCGTGGTGAGTTCCACCGCGAGCCATTCGAGCACTGCGAGGAGGCGCTGGCCGAAGTGTATGCGGCCGGGCTGCTGGGCAAGAACATCCAGGGCAGCGGCATCGACGTCGACATCCACAATGCACTCGGCGCCGGAGCCTACATCTGTGGCGAGGAAACCGCGCTGATGGAGTCGCTGGAAGGCAAGAAGGGTCTGCCGCGCTTCAAGCCGCCGTTCCCGGCCGGGTTTGGCCTGTACGGCAAGCCCACCACCATCAACAACACCGAGACCTATGCGTCGGTGCCCTCGATCCTGAGCAAGGGCGCGGACTGGTTCCTGGCGCAGAGCAAGACCAAGAACGGCGGCCCCAAGGTGTTTTCGGTCTCCGGCTGCGTGCAGCACGGCGGCAATTTCGAGGTGCCGCTGGGCACCACCTTCGATGAGCTGCTGGAGATGGCCGGTGGCCTGCGCCCGGGGCGCACGCTCAAGGGTGCGATTCCTGGCGGCACGTCCATGCCGGTGCTGACCGCCGCCGAGCTCAAGGGCCTGCCGATGGACTACGACACCCTGAAGGCGTTGCACAGCGGGCTGGGTTCGGGTGCCATCATCGTGCTCGACGACAGCGTGTGCACGGTCAAATTCACCTGCCGCATCTCACGCTTCTATCACAAGGAATCCTGTGGCCAGTGCACGCCGTGCCGCGAGGGCACCGGCTGGATGCACAACGTGCTGGAACGCATCGTCGCCGGCGGCGGGGTCATGGACGATCTGCACCGCCTGAAGGCGGTAGCCGGCCAGATCGAGGGCCATACCATCTGCGCCTTTGGCGAAGCGGCGGCCTGGCCGGTGCAGGCGTTCCTGCGCCAGTACTGGAATGAGTTCGAATACTACATAAAGAACGGGCGCTCACTGGCCGAGGACCACATGGCCGGGATTGACCGCGGAGTGGTGGCATGAGCGCGCAACCCACACCGGTGCCATCGGATCTGGTGCACATCGAGGTCGACGGCAAGCCGACCGCGATCCGCAAGGGCGCCATGATCATCGAGGCGGCCGATGCAATCGGCATCTACATCCCGCGCTTCTGCTACCACCGCAAGCTGACCGTCGCCGCGAACTGCCGCATGTGCATGGTCGAGGTCGAGATGGGTGGCAAGCCGGTGATGAAGGGCCTGCCCGCCTGCGCCACGCCGGTCAGCGACGGCATGAAGGTGCAGACCCGCTCCAAGCTCGCGCTGCAGTACCAACGCGACGTGATGGAATTCCTGCTGATCAACCACCCGCTGGATTGCCCGGTGTGCGACCAGGGCGGCGAGTGCGAGCTGCAGGACATCGCGCTGGGCTTCGGGCGCAGCGTGTCGCGCTTCACCGAAGGCAAGCGCGCGGTTCCCGATGAGAACATCGGGCCGCTGATCGCCACCAAGATGACGCGCTGCATCCATTGCACGCGCTGCATCCGCTTCGAACGCGAAATTGCCGGCGGCCACGACTTTGGCGCCATGAGCCGCAACGACGACATGCAGGTCGGCACCTACATCGGCAAGGCGATGGAGACCGAGTTGTCGGGCAACATCATCGATGTCTGCCCGGTCGGCGCGCTGACCGACAAGGTGTTCCAGTTCAAGGCGCGGCCGTGGGAGCTGATCGCCAAGCCGTCCATCGGCTACCACGACGCGCTCGGCCCGAATGTCTGGCTGCACACCAAGCGCGGCAAGGTGCTGCGCGTGGTGCCCCGTGAGAACGAGGCAATCAACGAGTGCTGGCTGGCCGATCGTGACCGCTACAGCCATCAGGGCCTGGAGGCAGCCGACCGCCTCGGCGTGCCGGAGGTCAAGCGCGACGGCAGCTGGCATGCGGTCAGCTGGGAGGAAGCCCTGGCCGCGGCGTCGACCGCGTTGCAGGCGCAGGCCGGCGGCGAGCTGGGGATCCTCGTGCACCCAGCCACCTCGAACGAGGAGGGGAATCTGCTGCGGCGGCTGGCACAAGGCCTCGGTACCGGCCACCTCGACCATCGCGTGCGGCAGTTGGATTTCTCCGACCACGCCGCGGCGCGGCCGTTCGAACTGCCGGTGCCGGCGACCGAACACGTGGGTGCGGCGCTGTTGATCGGCTCCAACCTGCGCCATGAGATGCCGCTGTTCAACCACCGCATCCACCAGGCCAGCAAGCACGGCGCGCGCATCTACGCGGTCAACCCCGTGCATTTCGATTTCAACTACCCGCTGGCGGGAGAGGCGGTGGTTGCGCCCTCGGCCATGCAGGATGCGTTGCTGTCCCTGGCGGGTGCGGCGGTCGCGGCCGGCGCGACCGCCCCTGCTGCCTGGGCTGCGGCCATCACCGCGGCCAGCATGGACGAGGGCGATGGCGAGGCGATCGCGGCACTCAAGCAGGCTGCGGCCAGTGCTGGTGGTGCCGTGGTGGTGTTTGGCGAAGCGGCGGTGACCCATCCGCACGCGGCGGCCCTGCGCGCCTTGGCCCGATTCATCTGCAGTGCGACCGGCGCGGCGTACGACGAGCTGCCGGTCGGCGCCAATGCCATCGGCCTGGCACGCATGGGGGTGCTCCCCGCTGCCGACGGGCTGGATGCCCGGGCCATGCTGGCCCAGCCGCGCAGCACCTATCTGCTGTATGGCGTGGAGCCGCCGGATGACTGCGCCGATGGCGCCACCGCCCTGGCCGCGTTGCGCGGTGCGCAGCAGGTCGTGGCATGCGGCGCCTTTGCCGGTACGGCCCTGCGTGAGGTGGCCGACGTGCTGTTGCCGATTGCGCTGCTGCCGGAAACCGACGGCACCCTGGTCAACGTGGATGGTCTGCAGCAGACGGTCGCTGCCGGTGCCACGCCACCGGCCGAGGCGCGGCCAGGCTGGAAGGTGTTGCGGGCCCTGGCCGGCGCGCTCGCGCTCGACGGCTTCGATTTCGACGACCTGGCCGGCGTGCGGACGGGGATTCACGAGCAGGCGGTGCCGGTTGAGGCCGCTGGCGGGCCGGTCGGCGCGTTTGCCGGGCACGCCGACGGGACGCTCGAGCGCTTTGCCGACTGGCCGATCTACCGCGGCGATGCCGTGTTGCGCCGATCCACGGCGCTCAACGCGCACCCGCTCAACCGTGCGTCGGCCGCCAGGGTCAATACGGTGGTGGCCAAGCGCCTGGGCTTGACGGAAGGCTGCCAGGTGGAGGTCGCCGGCGTGATCCTGCCCTGCGTGGTCGACGACAGCGTCGCCGACGGGACGGTCTGGATCGAGGCGGCAAACCCGCTGACTGCCACGTTGCCGCCGTACGGCGCGGCACTCACCCTGCAGAAGGTCTGACGAGCCATGGCGGATCTGTTTCTCCACCAACTAGTGCTGCCGGTAGCCTACATCCTGGCGATCGTCGTGCCGCTGATCGTCGCGGTGGCGATGTTCGTGTACTGGGAGCGCAAGGTCATCGGCTGGATGCACGTGCGCCTGGGGCCGACGAAGATCGGCCCGTGGGGCACGCTGCAGGCGTTTGCCGACGTCTTCAAGCTGCTGTTCAAGGAAGTGATCCTGCCGGCCAAGGCAAATCGCTTCCTGTATTACCTGGGCCCCTTGATCGCCGTGGTGCCGGCTCTTGCCGTGTGGGCGGTGGTCCCGTTCGACTCCAGGATGGTGGTGTCCAACGCCAATGCCGGTGTGCTGTACCTGCTCGCGGTGAATTCGATCGGGGTCTACGGGATCATCATTGCCGGCTGGGCGTCCAATTCACGCTATGCCCTGCTGGGTGCCATGCGCTCGGCCGCGCAGGTCATTTCGTATGAGCTCGCCACCGGCTTTTGCCTGATTTGCGTGCTGATCCTGGCCGGCAGCCTGAACATCACCGAGATCGTCAATGCCCAGGCCGGCAGCAAGGGCTTCTTCGAGTGGTTCTGGCTGCCGCTGTTGCCGGTTTTCGTGATCTTCTTCATTGCCGGGGTCGCCGAGACCAATCGCCTGCCGTTCGACATGGCCGAGGGCGAGTCGGAAATCGTGGCCGGCTTCCACGTCGAGTATTCCGGGTCGCCGTTCGCGTTGTTCTTCCTGGCCGAATACGCGAACATGATTTTGATCAGCTTCCTGTCCGCGATCTTTTTTCTCGGCGGCTGGCTCAGCCCGGTGCAGGGCTGGGTGCATCTGGACGCGCCAGGCTGGATCAATTGGCTGTGGACCGGCGGCTTCGTCTGGATCCTGATCAAGGCGTTCCTGATGTCGTTCCTGTTCCTGTGGTTCCGGGCGACCTTTCCGCGCTACCGCTACGACCAGATCATGCGCCTGGGCTGGAAGATCTTCATCCCCATCGCCATTGCCTGGCTGTTCGTCTCGGGATGCATGCGTTATTTCGACTGGGTCAGCGTGGGCGTGGGGGCATAGGTGGCAGCCATGAATCGGATAAGCGGGTATTTCAAGAGTCTGTTGCTGGTGGAGCTGCTCCGCGGCATGGCCGTGACCGTGCGCTACATGTTCAAGCCCAAGTACACCATGCGCTTCCCGATGGAGCACATTCCGAAGTCCAACCGTTTCCGCGGCCTGCTGGCGTTGCGCCGCTACGAGAACGGCGAGGAGCGCTGCATTGCCTGCAAGCTCTGCGAGTCGGTGTGCCCGGCGCTGGCCATCACCATCGATTCCGCGCCGCGCGAGAGCGACGGACAGCGCCGCACCACCCGTTACGATATCGACCTGTTCAAATGCATCTACTGCGGCTTCTGCGAGGAATCCTGTCCCGTGGATTCCATCGTGCTCACCTCGATCCATGAGTATTACTTCGATCAACGCGGGCAGAACGTGGTGAACAAACAACAGCTGCTGGCCATTGGCGACCGCTTTGAGAAGCAGATCGCCGAAGACCGCACGCTCGATGCCCCCTACCGGTGAATCCGATGACGGTCGTGCAGAACCTCCCGTTGATTTGCTTCTACGCGTTTGCGGCGGTGATGCTGCTCTCGGCGCTTGCCGTCATCACGCTGAAGAACACCGTGCACGCCGTGCTCGCGCTGGTGCTGACGTTTTTCAGCGCGGCGTGCATGTGGCTGCTGGCGGAGGCCGAGTTCCTGGCCCTGGCGCTCATCGTGGTCTACGTCGGCGCGGTCATGGTGCTGTTCCTGTTCGTGGTCATGATGCTGGACATCGACGTCGAGAAGCTGCGCGAAGGCTTCGTGAAGTTCCTGCCGGTTGGCTTGATCGTGGCCGTGGTCATGCTGGTGGAGATGCTGGGCGTGATCGGCGTGCACGCCATGCAGCTGCGTACCGGCTCGGTCGACCCAGCCGCGGCGGTCGGCATGTCCAACACCGAATGGCTGGGCTTTGCGCTGTATACGCGCTACCTGCTGCCGTTCGAGATTGCCGCACTGATCCTCACCGTCGGCGTGATCGCGGCCGTGGCGCTGACCCTGCGCGAGCGGCGCGACGCGCGCTACGAGAATGCCAGCCGGCAGGTCAAGGCCGATCCGCGCAAGCGCCTGCGCATGGTCAAGATGCCCCCCGCGCATGGCGACGAATCCACCGCCCAAGAGGAGCCGCACGCATGATTTCCCTGGCGGATTTCATTGTGGTTGCCGCGATACTTTTTTGTATCGCCGCGGCCGGCCTGTTCATCAACCGCAAGAACGTCATCGTGCTGCTGATGTCGATCGAGCTGATGCTGCTGGCGGTGAACACCAACTTCGTCGGCTTCTCGCGCTTCCTCGGCGATGTCTCCGGGCAGGTGTTCGTGTTTTTCATCCTGACCGTCGCGGCAGCCGAGGCAGCCATCGGTCTGGCCATCCTGGTCCTGCTGTTCCGCACGCGCAGCACGATCAATATCGCCGACATCGACAGCATGAAGGGTTGAGCCGATGCAGCTTTCGACGACCATCCTGCTGATCATTGCGCTGGCGCCGCTGGTTGGCTGCCTGCTGTCCGGCTTCGCCTGCCACGTCATCGGCGGCCGCACCGGAGCGCACAGCATCACCATCCTGGGCATGGTGATCTCGACCGCGCTGTCGTTCTACGTGCTCTACCAGCTGACCCTGGGTGGCGCGCAGACCTACAACGAGAACCTCTACACCTGGTTCCAGGTGGGTTCGTTCAACGCCAGCGTCGGTTTCATGGTCGACCGCCTGACCGCCCTGATGCTGGTGGTGGTGAGCTTCGTGTCCCTGGCCGTGCACCTGTACACCATCGGCTACATGCGCGACGACCCGGGTTACATCCGCTTCTTCAGCTACATCTCCCTGTTCACCTTTTCCATGTTCATGCTGGTCATGAGCAACAACTTCATGCAGCTGTTCTTCGGCTGGGAGGCGGTGGGCCTGGTGTCGTACCTGCTGATCGGGTTCTGGTACAAGCGGCCGAGTGCGATCTTCGCCAACTTCAAGGCGTTCATGGTCAACCGCGTAGGCGACTTCGGCTTTCTGCTGGGCATCGCCGCGGTGCTGTGCTTCCTGCGCACCCTGGATTACCAGACTGCCTTCGACGCCGCGCCGACCCTGGTCGGCCGCACCCTGGAGGTGACGCAAAACGTGCACTGGGATGCGGCGACGGTGATCTGCATCCTGTTGTTCATCGGCGCCATGGGCAAGTCGGCACAGGTGCCGCTGCACGTGTGGCTGCCTGACTCAATGGAAGGCCCGACGCCGATCTCCGCGCTGATCCACGCCGCGACCATGGTCACCGCCGGCATCTTCATGGTGGCGCGCATGTCGCCGCTGTTCGAGCTGTCGCAGACCGCGTTGAGTTTCGTGCTGGTGATCGGCGCGACCACCGCGCTGTTCACCGGCTTGATCGGCATCGTACAGAACGACATCAAGCGGGTGATCGCCTATTCCACCTTGTCGCAGCTGGGCTACATGACGGTGGCGCTGGGCGTGTCGATGTACAGCGGCGCGATCTTCCACCTGATGACGCATGCGTTTTTCAAGGCCTTGCTGTTCCTGGGCGCCGGCTCGGTGATCATCGCCATGCACCACGGCCAGGACATGCGCTATATGGGCGGCCTGCGCAAGTACATGCCGATCACCTGGCTCACCATGTGGGCGGGTTCGGCGGCGTTGGTCGCGGTGCCGTTCACCGCCGGCTTCTATTCCAAGGACGCGATCATCGAGGCGGTGGGTGAGTCGCACCGCTGGGGGGCGGGTTACGCCTATTTCTGCGTGATGCTCGGCGTGTTCGTGACCGGTCTGTACACCTTCCGGCAGATGTACCTGACTTTCCACGGCAAACCGCGCTGGACGGTGCAGGCGCACCATGGTGGTGGCCATGGCGACGAGGAACACGACCTGCCGCCGGGCGTCCTGGCGCATGCGCCCAAGGAGTCGCCGTGGGTGGTCACCGTGCCGCTCGTGGTGCTGGCCATCCCGTCACTGTTGATCGGCATCTTCACCATCGGCCCCTTGCTGTTCGGCGGCTGGTTCGGCAGCGCGATCCACGTGGCCCAGGCCAACGATGTGCTTGGCGCGCTTGCGCCGGAGTTCCATGGGGCCTGGGTCATGGGGCTGGAAGGATTCCTGCATCTGCCGTTCTGGCTGATGCTGGCGGCGTTCGTCATCTGCACGTACATCTATCTCTACAACCCGGCGATGGCGGACCGGATCAAGTCCGCGTTGAAGCCCCTGTGGACTGTGCTGGACCGCAAGTACTGGTTTGACGAGGTGGAGTTTGGCCTGTTCGGCAGCGGTGGCATCAAGCTCGGCCGGCTGTTCTGGAAGTGGAGCGATGCCGGACTGATCGATGGCCTCGCGGTCAATGGCTCGGTGAGCATGGTGCATCGCGGCGCCGCGGTGTTGCGGCGTCTGCAGACCGGTTACCTCTACCACTACGCGTTTGCCATGATGGTCGGCTTGATCCTGCTGCTGGGCGGGTATCGGCTGTTCGGTTACTAAGGGAATCAGGCTCCATGTTCAATCATCTGCTCAGCCTGCTGATCTGGCTCCCTATTGTCGGCGCCGTGCCGGTGCTCATCGCCGGTTCGCGGCACCCCATGGCGGCGCGTGTGCTGGCCTTGCTGGTGACGGTGGTCACCTTCCTGATCAGCCTCGACCTGCTGGTGCAATACGACCCGAACGGGGCAGTGATGCAACTGGCCGAGACGCATCGCTGGATCGCCTACTGGGGCATCCACTTCAGCCTGGCGGTCGACGGCATCTCGGTAGCGTTGATCCTGATGACCACGTTTGTGGGCATCCTGGTCATCGGCGGCGCCTGGAAGGTGATACAGAACCGGCCACACCAATACATGGCCTGCATGCTGGTGCTGGAAGGCCTGCTGGTCGGTGTGTTCTGTGCCACCGACGCGCTGTTGTTCTACGCCTTCTTCGAGGCGGTGCTGATCCCGATGTTCATCCTGATCGGCATGTGGGGCGGGCCGCGGCGGGTGTATGCGACGCTGAAGCTGTTCATCTACACGTTCACCGGCTCGGTGTTCATGCTGATCGCGCTGCTGTACCTGTACCAGCAGGCGCACACGTTCGACCTGGCCACGCTCGCCGCCCTGCCGCTGACCATGCGCGAGCAGACCTGGGTGTTCTTCGCCTTCCTGTTCGCCTTCGCGATCAAGGTGCCGATGGTGCCGGTGCATACCTGGCTGCCGGATGCGCACGTCGAGGCGCCGACCGGCGGCTCGGTGTGGCTGGCCGCGGTGATGCTGAAGATCGGCACCTACGGCATGCTGCGCTTCATCCTGCCGATCACGCCGGATGCCGGCGCGCACTACGCGTGGATCGTCATCGTGCTCAGCCTGGTGGCGATCGTCTACATCGGCTACGTGGCGCTGGTACAGGAGGACATGAAGAAGCTGGTCGCCTATTCCTCGGTGGCGCACATGGGCTTCGTCACCCTGGGTATCTTCATCGCCTTCATGCTGGTGCGGCAGAGCAGTGACCTGGACGTGGCCACGCTGGGCCTGCAGGGCGCGATGGTGCAGATGATTTCGCACGGCTTCGTCTCGGGCGCCATGTTCACCTGCATCGGGGTCATGTATGACCGCACGCATACGCGCCAGATCAAGGACTACGGTGGCGTCATCAACATGATGCCGTGGTTCGGCTTCTTCTACGTGCTGTTTGCAATGGCCAATACCGGCTTGCCGGGAACCAGCGGCTTCGTCGGCGAGTTCATGGTCATCCTGGCCAGCTTCACTGCCAGCCCCTGGATCGCGATCTTCGCCACCTTCACCCTGATCATTGGCGCCGGCTATACGTTGTGGCTGGTCAAGCGGGTGCTGTGGGGTGCCGTGGTGACCGAGCAGGTGGCAAAGATGAAACCGCTCGAGGCCAGGGAGGCCTGGGTGCTGATTGGTTTTGCGCTGGGCGTCATGGCCATTGGTGTGTGGCCGCAGCCCCTGATCCACCTGATGGACAGTGGCGTTGCCCATCTGCTCCAGCAGCTGGCGGTGCAGAAAGTCTGATGTGCCGCTACCCAGCGTGCATCTCGGGACGATTGACGGGCGTGGCATGGCGGGTGGCGTGATGGTGGTTTTCAGCTGGTTCCGGTGTGGCGTGTGCGGACCTTCCGGGGCGGCTCCAATTGAACGCGTGGATGTTTCCTGATGCCGACTCTCAATGACGTGCTGATCATGTTGCCGGAGCTCTATGTGGTTACGGCGACCTGTTTCCTGTTCATGCTCGACGCGTTCATGAAGCCGGCGCAGCGGCCCTTGCTGCACTGGCTGGCCATTGGCGTGCTGCTGGTCGCCATCTTCATGGTGGTCGCTGGCCAGCCGGAAGGAACGGTGACGGCGTTTGGCGGCATGTTCGTGCGTGACCAGGTGGCCGAGATCATCAAGGTGTTTGCCCTGGCGACGACGGCCATGGTGTTCGTCTATGGCCGCCCGTACCTGATCGACCGCGGCTTGCGCGGCGGCGAGTTCTATACGCTGATGCTGTTTGCGGTGGTCGGCATCATGCTCGTGGTTTCCGCCGGCAACCTGCTGACCCTGTACCTCGGCCTGGAGCTGCTGGCGCTGTCGTCCTACGCCCTGGTGGCCTTGAACCGCGACCAGAAGTTGCCGGCCGAGGCGGCGATCAAGTTCTTCGTGCTGAGCGCGCTGGCCTCGGGCATGCTGCTCTATGGCATGTCGATGGTGTACGGCGCCTCCGGCATGGGCGGCGAGGCGACGCTCGGCCTGGCCCAGCTGAACCAGGTGCTGGGTTACACCACCGCTCCCAAGCTGCTGCAGTTCGGCATGATCTTCATGATCGTGGGTGTCGCCTTTGAGCTTGGCATCGCCCCGTTCCACATGTGGCTGCCGGATGTCTACCATGGCGCGCCGAGCCCGGTGACCACCTTCATCTCCGCCGGTTCCAAGTTGGCCGCGTTCGGGTTGGCCTATCGCCTGCTGGCAACCGGCATGGGTGACCTGGGCGAGCAGTGGCGGCTCATCCTTGCCGTACTCGCCACCGCATCCCTGGTGATCGGCAACCTGGTCGCCATCGTGCAGACCAACTTCAAGCGCATGATGGCGTACTCGACCATCTCGCACATGGGCTATCTGCTGCTGGGCCTGTCCGCCGGCAATCCGGAGGGCTATGCGGCAGCCATGTTCTACGCGATCTGCTATGCGCTCATGGCCGTGGCCGCGTTTGGCGTGATGCTGGCGCTGTCGCGCGCCGGCTTCGAATGCGAGGAAATCTCCGATTTCAAGGGACTCAACCAGAAGGCCCCATGGATGGCGTTCCTGATGTTGCTGGCCATGTTCTCGCTGGCCGGTGTGCCGCCGCTGTTCGGCTTCTGGGCCAAGGTCATGGTGCTCGAGGCGGCGATCCACGGCGGCATGCTGTGGCTGGCCATCGTCGGCATCGTCACCGCGTTCATCGGCTTGTACTACTACCTGTACGTGATCAAGGTCATGTACTTCGACCAGCCCGAGGAGGGCGGTGCGGTGGCGGCCAAGCCGGACCGCTCGCTGCGCGTGGTGCTGTCGGCGAACGCGCTGTCGCTGCTCGTGCTCGGCGTCTGGTGGGGCCCACTGCTGGGCTGGTGCAAGCGCGCGTTCGGCGCCTGAGTCCCGCCCACGCTCCTAGCCCGTATATCCGTGTTGATGCGGAGCGTCCCGTATGACCTCGAAGGCGTGCAGGATGCCGGGGATCAACGCGTCCAGATATTCGCTCGCGCCGCGCGTGCTGCCGGGCAGGGTGATGACCAGGGTCTTGCCGATCAGCCCGGCCACGCCGCGTGAGAGCATGGCGTAGGGCATGCGCCGCTGGCCGTGGGCGCGGGCGGCTTCCATGATCCCGGGGATTTCCGGCTGCAGCAGCGGGCGGATGGTCTCGACCGTGCGGTCGCGCGTGCCGATGCCGGTGCCACCGACGGTCACGATCAGCGCCACATGGCGCTCCGTCCAGTGTTTGATCCGCGCCGCAAGTTCGGCCGGCTCATCGGCGATCACGTCGGCCTGCGGACACTCGATGCCTGCAGCGTGCAGCCGTTCGCGCACCGCTGCGCCGGCATGGTCCTGGGCGCGGCCGGCCGCCACCGTATCCGAGAGCACGATGACCGCGCCGGACAGCGCAGGCTCGACGTGGCGGCGGTAGTGGGATTTGCCGCCGCGCTTTTCGAGCAGGTGGATATCGCCAATCACGAGGTCGGTGCCTGCGTGCGGCTTGAGCATGTCATACAAGGTCAGGGCGGCAACGCTGGCACCAGTCAGCGCTTCCATCTCGACGCCGGTGTTGGCAATCGTCAGCACCTCGACTTCGGTGCGCACCCAATCGTCACCCAGCTCGAACTTCACCTTGGCATCCTGGATCGCCAGTGGATGGCAGAGCGGAATCAGCTCCCAGGTACGTTTGACGGCCATGACGGCGGCGATGCGCGCGGCAGCGAGCGCGTCGCCCTTGTCGGTGCGCCGCTCACGCAGCAGGGGCAGGCAGAATGCCGGCATGTGGATGGTGGCGCCCGCGCGGGCGCTGCGCAGCGTATCCGGCTTGCTGGCGACGCTTTTCATGCCGCCGCCACGCCCGACGCCTGTTTCTGCCGGCGGGGTGGCGGTCGCGTGTGGAGTGTGGTCGTCGTGCATGGTCATGGCTGGGTCAGCCTCCGCTTACTGGGGGCAGCAGGACCAGCACCTCGCCGTCCTGGAGTTGTGCGTCCCGCCTGACGACCTGGTCGCCGATCGCACACGCCGTATGCGCGAGGTATCCGCGCACCGCGGGAACGTCCAGCGCGAGGCGCTCCAGGATGTCGGCCACGCTGGCCGGCAAACTGGTTACCGCGACATCGCGTGTGCGTCCGCCGCATATCTGTTCGAGGATGCCGAAACACTGCACTTCGACCCGATGTTCCACGGCAATTCCCATCTCAGCTGGCATGCAGTTCGCAGCCCTTGACGTAGGCATGGCTGCCGTCAGCATAGGTTTCGTATTTCCAGATCGGCACCTGGTGCTTGACCGTGTCGATCGCGTAGCGTCCGGCCTCGAATGCCGCGGCGCGGTGCACGGCGCGCACCACCACCACGACGCTCATGTCGCCGATGGCGAGATCGCCGATGCGGTGGCGGATTTCGCAATGCGTGATGTCGAAGCGCTGGAGGGTGGCCTGTTCGATATCCGCCATGGCTTTTTCCGCGAGCGGCGCATAGGCGGAATAGTTGATGGCGGTGACCCTGCGGCCGTCGTTGTGCAGCCGTACCGTGCCGGCAAACACCACCAGCGCGCCGCATTCCGGCGATTCGGTGGCGCCCAGCAGCGGGTCGAGTTCCAGCGGCTGGCTGGTCAGGCGCGTGGCCTGATCGACCTCGTAGCCAGGCGGCGGTGTCGCCGGTCCAGTCGGGTTTGACGCTTGCTCGTGCACGGTTACGCCTGCGCTTGGGCTCAACCGCCAATATAGGACATCTCGATCTTCCTGCGCCCCTGGATCGCCGGGGTTGCCTGGCTGCGCAGTTCCGAATAGCGGTCCCGTCGCCCGCCCCAGACGCCGGCGATACGGTCGCGCAGCGTGTCGTCGCTGGCGCCGCTTCGCAGCAGGTCGCGCAGCTTGGTGCCGGCCGCGGCGAACAGGCAGGTATACAGCATGCCTTCGGCGGACAGGCGCGCGCGCGTGCACCCCCCGCAAAATGGTCTGGTCACCGACGCGATGGCGCCTATCTCGCCCGCACCGTCGCGGTAGCGCCAGCGCCTCGCCACCTCGCCCGGATAGTTGGGCACGATGGGTTCAAGCGGCCAGCGCGCGTCAATGCGCGCGAGCACCTCGTCGATCGCTACTACATCCTGCAGGCGCCAGCCGTTGGTGGTGCCGACGTCCATGTATTCGATATAGCGCAGGATGTGCCCGCTGCCGCGGAAGTGCCCGGCCATGGCCTCGATGCCGTGGTCATTGGCGCCGCGCTTCACCACCATGTTGACCTTGACCGGGCCGAGCCCGGCGGCAGCGGCATGGTCGATCGCCTCGAGCACGCGCCGCACGGGGAAGCCGACGCCATTCATGGCCTGGAAGGTCGCATCATCGAGCGCGTCCAGGCTCACGGTGATGCGCCCGAGTCCCGCGTCTTTCAGCCGCCGGGCCTGGTCGGCGGTCAGCAGGGAGCCATTGGTGGTCAGGCTGAGATCACTGATCCCGGGGATCGGGGCCAGCAGACCGACCAGCTGTTCGATGCCCTTGCGCACCAACGGTTCGCCGCCGGTGATGCGCAACTTGCTGACACCGAGGGCGGCGAACAAGCGCGCGAGGCGGGCGATCTCCTCGAACGAGAGCAGGCTGGCCCGCGGCAGGAACGCGTGGTCGGCGCCAAAGAGCTCCCTCGGCATGCAATAGGTGCAGCGGAAGTTGCAACGGTCGGTGACGGAGATGCGCAGGTCGCGCATCGCACGGCCGAACGCGTCTGGGGTCGACATGCCGCGCAACGCCTCATTCATAGCCTGTGGAGATTAGCCTATACAAGGTCGTCTGCCATGGTCCACGGTACGCCAGGTGTGGTTGGCGCACTTTGCGGTTGCATTCCATACTCGCGTGCAGCGGGCCCCGCGGGCGATGGGCGGAGGGATATCGATGGTTGCTGGCGCAACGAGGTCCGGGACATCCGTGGTGGTGCTGGTGGGCACTCGCAAGGGGCTGTTCACGGTGCACGCCGATGCGGCCAGGCAGGCGTGGCAGGTGACCGGCCCGCACCTCGCCGGTTATGAAATCCAGCGCGCGTTTCTCGACCGGCGCTGTCCGGGCCGCGGTTACGCCCTGGCCGAGCACCCTGTCTGGGGCAAGCACGTGTACCGCACGGAGGACGCCGACCACAGTTGGCAGGTGCTGCGCGAAATCCCGCGGCATCGGCAGGACGAGTCGCCTGCCAGCGTCAGTATGCTGTGGAGCATCGCGCCTGGGGCGGATGCCGAGCCCGATACGCTGTATGCGGGCATCGAGCCGCCGGGCCTGTTCGTCAGTCGCGACCGCGGCGAAAGCTGGAGCGCCTTGGACGCCTTCAACCAGCACCCGACCCGGGCCAGCTGGTCGCCGGCCAAGGGAGGTCTGGCGGTGCACTCGATCCAGGCCGATGCGCACGATCCGGCGCGGCTCTTCGTGGCCTTGTCCGCAGGCGGCGTGTATCGCAGCATCGACGCCGGGCGGAGTTTCCAGCCGCTCAACCAGGGTGTGCGCGCGCCGTATCTTCCCGCGGCGGCGCCCGCAAGTGGCCAGTGCGTGCACCGGATCCTGCTGCATCCGCGTGATCCGCTGCGGCTGTATCAGCAAAGCCACTGCGGCACCTACCGCAGCGACGATGGCGGCGACCATTGGCAGGAAATCACCGAAGGGCTGCCAAGCGATTTTGGTTATGCCCTGGCCAGCGATCCGGCCGACCCCGACAGCGTGCTGGTCATACCGGAGCGCAACAGCCAGTTCCGCGCCACCGTGGATGGCCGCATCCGCGTGTACCGGTCGCGGGACGCCGGGCGGCACTGGACTGCACTGGAGGACGGTTTGCCGCAGGCCAACGCGTGGGTGACGGTCCTGCGCGACGGGCTTGCCAGCGATGGCCTCGATCCGTGCGGCTTCTACTTCGGCACGTCGAGTGGGCACCTGTTTGCCAGCGCAGATGGCGGCGACCACTGGCGGCTGGTGTGCGGCTTTCTGCCCGGCATCCTGTCGGTCTCGGCCCATGCGCTGGAGCCGGCGACGTGAGCGACGCCGAATTGTTGGATGTCTTCTACGCGCGCCACGGGATCGTGTGCGCGGTGGGTGCTGGCGGCAAGAAGACCACGCTGTACCGTCTGCTGGCCGCGCACCCTGGGCGTGCGGCGTTCACCTCCACCGTGTTCACCTATACGTTTCCCGACGACCTTGCGGCGCATGCGCTGGTGGCGTCGCCGCGATCGATCGTCGACGACGTGGTGGCTGCGGCGCGGACCCAATCCAAGCTGGCGTTTGCGTGCCCGTCCGAAAAAGCGGGGCGTCAGGTCGGGCTCACGCCCGCGCAGGTCGCCGAGTGCCACCAACGGGCGGGGTTCGACCTCACCCTGGTCAAGGCCGACGGCGCACGCATGCGACTGATCAAGGCGCCCGATGCCCACGAGCCCAATCCGGTGCCCGGGGCGACGACGGTGCTGGCGCTGGTCTCGGCCCGGGTGATTGGCCTGCCGCTGACGGCTCGCTGCGCACACCGCCCCGAGCGCGTGGCGGCAGTGACGGGGACGGCGGAAGGCGAGGCCTTGACGCCCCTGCACGTGGCGCGCCTGATCGCCTCCGCCGACGGCCTGCTGCGCGGGGTCGGCGAGGCGCGCGTGGTGCCGGTCCTCAACATGGCGGAGAGCCCGCAGGAGCGTGCCGGCGCGTGGCAGGCGGCGCGCATCGCGCTGGAATTGAGCGACCGCTACGATCGCGTCGTGATCGCCGCGATGCGTGCCGAGCAGCCGATCGTCGAGGTGGTCGAGCGTGCGGGCGGGTGAGCGGAGGCGGGTGTGGCGCATGTTATTCTGCGGCGGTGAACGCACGTCCGGACCTTGCCAACCGCAGCGTGCCGCGGGTGACGTTGCTGATCCCCGCGGCACTGCGTATGCACTGTGCCGGTGCCGAGGTCATCGCCCTGGACGCGGCGACGGTGCGCGCGGCGCTCATGGCTGCAGGTTTGCGCCACGCGTCCCTGGTGCAACATGTGTTGACCCGCGACGGCCAGCTGCGACCGTTCGTGAAGATTTTCGTGCGCAGCGACGATGTGCGTGACCACCAGGGGCTCGACACACCGCTGCTCGACGGTGACCGCGTGATGATCGTCCCCTCGGTGGCTGGTGGCTGAGCGGCGCGACCGTGTGCGGCGGAGTGGCTGAAGCATGAAGGCAAGAGACCGGAGACTCGCGCAATTGCGCGTCGCCATTCCCGAAATCGCGCCGGCGCAAGCCCTGGCCCTGCTGCAGCGTGGCGCGGTGCTGGTCGACGTGCGCGAGCACGGGGAAATCGCCCAAGGTCTGGCCGATGGCGCCGTGGCGCTTGCCCGAGATTCCCTGGAACTGTGCATCGAGGACCTGGCGCCCGATCCGGCACAGCCGCTGCTGGTCATCTGCGGCAGCGGTGTGCGTTCGCTGTTTGCGGCCCACAGCCTGCGCGAGCTGGGTTATCAGGACGTGCGCTCGGTTGCCGGTGGCTTCAACCGCTGGAAGGACGAGGGTCTGCCGTTCCACCTGCCGAAGCTGCTCGACGCCGATGCGCGGCTGCGTTACGCGCGGCAGATCATCCTGCCCGAGGTCGGCGAGGCCGGTCAGCAAAAGTTGCTGGACGCGCGCGTGCTGCTCGTCGGCGCTGGTGGCCTGGGCGCTCCGGCGGCGCTGTATCTCGCCGCGGCCGGGATCGGCACGCTCGGCCTGGTGGACCATGACCTGGTCGAGCGCAGCAATTTGAATCGCCAGGTGATCCACACCGATGACCGGGTAGGCGAGCCCAAGGTGGAGTCCGCACGGCGTGCGCTGTTGGCGCTGAACCCCGCGGTCCGGGTGCAGACGCACCCGGTGCGCCTGGCGCCGGAGAATGTGGAGGACATTTTTTCCGGCTACGACGTCATCGTCGACGGTTGCGACAACTTCGCCACCCATTACCTGGCCAACGATGCCTGCGTGCGCCTTGGCTTGCCGTGCGTGCATGGTTCGATTTTCCGCTACGACGCGCAGATCAGCGTGTTCTGGCCGGCGGCACCCGGCGGTGGGCCGTGCTACCGCTGCCTGTATGCGGAACCGCCGCCGCCGGAGCTGGCGCCCTCCTGCAACGAGGCTGGCGTGCTGGGTGTCGTGCCGGGGGTGGTCGGCTTGCTGGAGGCGACCGAGGCGCTGAAGCTGGTGCTCGGCGTGGGGCGCCCCCTGGTCGGCAGGCTGCTCTGCTATGACGCGCTCAACCTGAGCTTCCACGAACTCAACGTGCGGCCTGATCCGGCCTGTGCCTGCTGCGGCGCGGGCAAGACCTTTCCGGGGTATGGCAAATATGGGCAATCCTGCAATGCCGCCATCTGAGCCGGCGGCCTATCCACGTCAGCGGATCACGGCCGGCATCCTGGCCGGCGGCCGGGCCACGCGCATGGGCGGAGTGGACAAGGGCCTGGTCGAGCTTGGTGGACGGCCGATGGTGGAATACGTGCTGGACGTGTTGCGTGCGCAGACGGCGCGGGTCCTGATCAATGCCAACCGCAGCGTCGAGGTGTACGCGGGCTACGGTGTGCCGGTGGTGGCGGACCGGCAGGAAGGCTTTCTCGGGCCGCTCGCCGGCATTGCCAGCCTGATGGCTGCCGCGGGCACGGAGTGGCTGCTGATTGCCCCGTGCGACAGCCCCCAGCTGCCTGACGACCTTGGGCTGCGCCTGTGGCAGGCGATTGCACGCGACGGCGCAGATCTTGGCGTCGCCCACAGCGGCGAGCGCCTTGAACCGGTGTTTGCCTTGTTGCGCTGTGCGCTGCGCGGGGACCTGGAAGCGTATCTGGGCGCAGGCGAGCGCAAGATCGATCGCTGGTACCGGCGCCAGAAGATGGCCACGGCGGATTTTTCCGACTGTCCAGGGATGTTCGTCAACGTCAACACCTTGTCCGAGCGCGACCTGTTGGCGACGCAGTTGCGGCAGTCCCGCTCCTGAGTCTGCCGTTACCGCCGCACCCGACAGGATGCGATACCGGAATGGACACCCGGCTCCCAGCAGGAATGGTCATGCACAAGCAGGAACAGGCAGCGGTCGCGGACGGCAAGGGTGGCAAGTCCACAGCGTTGTCGCTGGAGGACGCGCGCGCGCGGATTCTCGCGCAACTGACGCCGGTGGCGTTGCTGGAGCAGGTTCCGCTGCGCGCCGCGCTGGGGCGGATCCTTGGCGCCGGGATTCTCGCGCGCCTGGATGTGCCGGCACACACCAACTCGGCGATGGACGGCTATGCCGTGCGCGTAGCCGACCTGCCGGCCACAGGCGGTGTCTCGCTGGCCCTGGTGGGCGAGTCGTTCGCTGGCCATCCGTTCGCGGACGAGGTCGGGCCAGGGCAGTGCGTGCGGATCATGACTGGGGCGGTGCTGCCGCGCGGTGCCGACACCGTGGTGATCCAGGAAGACGTGGTGGCGGAGGGTGCACTGGTGCGCATGGGCGCAGGCCATCGGCGCGGTCAGCACGTGCGGCATGCCGGTGAGGATCTGGCGGCTGGAGCCACCGTGCTGGTGGCCGGGCGCCGGGTGGGCGCCGCCGACCTGGGCCTGCTGGCCTCGATCGGCGTGGCCGAGGTGACCGTCAGACGACGCCTGCGCGTGGCATTTTTTTCCACCGGAGACGAGTTGCGGTCGCTGGGTGAGCCGCTGGGCGAGGGCGACATCTATGACAGCAACCGCTACACCCTGTACGGGCTGCTGACGCGCTTTGGTGCCGAGGTCATCGATCTTGGGGTGGTGCGCGATGAGCCCGTGGCCCTGCGCGAGGCATTCGCGCGCGCGGGCGCCGCTGCCGACGTCGTACTGACCAGCGGCGGCGTGTCGGTGGGTGCCGCGGATCATGTCCGCGACGTGTTGGCCGAAGCGGGCGAAGTGGATTTCTGGAAGATCAACATGAAGCCCGGCAAGCCGGTGGCGTTTGGCCGTCTGCATGCGGGGGCCGCATTCTTCGGCCTGCCGGGCAATCCCGTGTCCGCCATGGTCACCTTCCTTCAGGTGGTGCGCCCGGCCCTGGACCATATGGCTGGTGCCACCGCGCAACCGCCACTGGTCTTGACCGCGCGCGCCGGCGAGCCGCTGGAGAAGGGTGGCCGCCGCCGGGAATTCCAGCGCGGCCTGCTGGCGAGCGGAGACGATGGGGAGCTGGTCGTGCGCCCCGCGGCACCCCAGGGCTCAGGCATCCTGCGCTCCATGAGTGCCGCCAATTGCTTCATCGTCTTGCCCGAGGAGGGCGGTCCGGTGGCCGCCGGCGACCTGGTGTGCGTCGAGCCGTTTGCCGAGGGCTGGTGACAGCCGCCTCACTCAAGCTTCAACGTGCCCTCGACCACATGGGGTTTGCCCAGCACCGCGGAAGTCAGTTCGATCTTCACCGCGACGTCCTCATGGCCCTTGAGCGTGCCGCTGGCGATGGCCGCCTGCACGGCCGCTTCGAGTTGCTGCTGGGAGGTGACGCCGACCGTTTTCAGGAATTTGCGCACGCTGGTGTTGAAGGCTTCTTCATTCATGGGCTGCTGCCTCTTGCTGGTGATGGTGTTGGCGGAAGTGCGCTTTGGCATCAACATGCCAGCTTGACGCCGCCGTTGTACCTGATATAGATCAGTCCTGTCCTGATTGTATTTACCCATACCCTGGAGCCGGGCAGTGGCAGATGCCAGCTTCGTCGAGGGACCATTCGCGAGGGGCCAGGAGCATGAACGTCAGCGTTGATGCAGCGGGTATTGAAGGCGGTCGCCGCCGCAAGCGCAAGCGTGCCATGGCCAAGGGTCGCCAGGTCGATCCCACCGCCCACAATGCCGTGCGCGAAGTGCTGGGGGACCTGCCGCGCCGGCGCGACCTGCTGCTTGAATGCCTGCACCGCCTCAACGACCGCTTTGGTTGCCTGCGCGTGGAACACCTGGCGGCCCTGGCCGAGGAACTGCGGCTGTCGATGACCGAGGTCTACGAAGTGGCCTCGTTCTATCACCACTTCGACATCATCCGCGACCCGCAGGCGGAGGCGCCGGCCCTGACCATACGCGTCTGCGATTCGATCACCTGCGCCATGTGCGGCGCCGAGGATCTGGCCCGCGCGCTCGAAGGCCGGTGGGGCGCCAACGTGCGTATCCAGCGTGTGTCGTGCGTGGGGCGTTGCGAGGCGGCGCCGGTGGCGGTCGTGGGCAACAAGCCGATCCGCCACGCCACCGCCGGCACTGTGGCCGCGGCGGTGGCTACGCATGAGGTGGCTCCCGAAGCCATCGAACCGGTCACCTATTCCGATTACTGCCGTGGCGGCGGCTACCGGCTGTGGGCCGATTGCGTCAACGGCAAGCGCGACCGCGAGTCGGTGCTCAAGACCATGGAGGATTCCAGCCTGCGCGGCCTGGGCGGGGCTGGTTTCCCGACCGGCCGCAAATGGCGCCTGGTCGGCAAGGAGCCCGGCTTGCGCGTGGTCGCCATCAATATCGATGAGGGCGAGCCGGGCACGTTCAAGGATCGGCATTACCTCGAGCACGATCCCCATCGCTTCCTCGAGGGCGCCTTGATCGCGGCGTGGGCAATCGACAGCCGCGAGATCTATCTCTACCTGCGCGATGAATATGCGGCCTGCCGCGTGATGCTGGAGCGCGAACTGGCGGCACTGCAGGCCGATCCACCTGCGGCGCTGCCCAACATCCACCTGCGCCGGGGTGCCGGCGCGTATATCGCTGGCGAGGAGTCGGCGATGATCGAGTCGATCGAGGGCAGGCGCGCCATGCCGCGCCTGCGTCCGCCCTATGTCGCGCAGAACGGTGTGTTCGGGCTCGCGACCCTCGAGCAGAACATGGAGACCATGCATTGGGTGCGCGAAATCCTCGAGCGTGGCCCGGCGTGGTTTGCGTCCCAGGGGCGGCATGGGCGCAAGGGGCTCAGGAGCTTTTCGCTCAGCGGCAGGGTCCGGAAGCCGGGCGTGCACCTGGCGCCAGCTGGCATCACGGTGCGCGAGTTGATTGATGAGTATGGCGGCGGCATGCAGGATGGCCATGAGCTCTACGGCTATTTTCCGGGAGGCGCTTCCGGCGGCATCCTGCCAGCGGCCAAGGCCGACATTCCGCTCGACTTCGACACCTTGCAGCCCTACGGGTGTTTCATCGGCTCGGCGGCGATCATCGTGTTTTCACAACACGACCGCGCGCGCGAACTGGCGCGCAACGCCATGCGCTTTTTCGCGCATGAATCCTGCGGCCAGTGCACGCCGTGCCGCGTGGGTACCGTCAAGGCAGCGGAGCTGATGGGTGCGCGGCATTGGGACCATGGGTTGCTGGACGACCTGGCGCGGGTGATGGTGGAGGCGTCGATCTGCGGCCTGGGTCAGGCGGCGCCGAATGCGATGAATTGTGTGATCAAGTATTTTCCGGATGAGGTGGCGTGATGGCCGCACAAGCGCAAGACGTGGCGCAAGCCGGAACTGTGCGCTTCACCCTGGATGGCCAGGACATCGAGGCGCGCGGTGATGAGACGATCTGGCAGGCCGCGCGCCGACATGGGGTGGAGATACCGCATCTTTGCTACAAGCCCGACCAGGAAGGCTTGCGTGCCGATGGCAACTGCCGGGTGTGCATGTGCGAGATCGAGGGTGAGCGCCTCCTGCAGCCGTCGTGCTGGCGCAAGCCGGTCAACGGCATGCAGGTCAGGACCCGCAGCGATCGTGTTCGCCACGCGCAGAAGATGGTGCTGGAGCTGCTGCAGGCCGACATGCCGGACGAGGCGTATGTCGCCGATTCGCGCCTGGAGCATTGGGTGCGCACGTTGGAGGTCGGCACGCCGCGCTTCAGCCCGCGCGTGCAGCCTGCGGCCGACCTGTCGCATCCGGCCATCGCGGTGAATCTTGCCGCGTGCATCCAGTGCACGCTGTGCGTGCGCGCCTGCCGCGAGGTGCAGGGCAACGACGTGATCGGCTTCGCGTTGCGCGGCGGCGAGGCGCACATCGAATTCGACATGGACGACCCGATGGGTGCAAGCACCTGCGTGGGCTGTGGCGAGTGTGTCGCCGCCTGTCCGACGGGTGCGCTGTCCAATGCCGGCGTGCCGCCCGACCAGCAGCACGCATGGCAAGGCCAGGAAACGGAGGTGGCGACATGAAACGGGTGAGCAGCGTCTGTCCGTATTGCGGGGTAGGTTGTCAGGTCGCGGTGATGGTCGAGGACAACCGCATCGTCACCGTCAATGGCGCCCGTGGTCCGGCCAACGAGGGCCGGCTGTGCGTCAAGGGGCGCTACGGCTATGACTACTCACGGCATCCGAATCGGCTGACCAAACCGATGCTGCGCCGTCAGGACGCGCCGCCCAAGTCCGCCGATCTGGCGATCGACCCGGCAAATCCCTGGGAAGTGTTCCGCGAGGCGAGCTGGGAGGAGGCGCTGGATTTCGCCGCTGCCGGCCTCAAGCGCATCCACGACCAGCACGGCCCGCACGCCTTGGCTGCCCTGGGCTGCGCCAAGGGCAGCAACGAAGAGGCCTACCTGGTGCAGAAGATGGTGCGCACCGGGTTCGGCAGCAACCATATCGACCACTGCACGCGCCTGTGCCATGCCGGTTCGGTGGTGGCGCTGGGCCACTGCATCGGCAGCGGTGCGGTGACACTCCCGGTGCGCGACGTGATGGATGCGGATTGCGTGTTCCTGATCGGCTCCAATCCCACGATCAACCACCCGGTGGCGGCGACCTGGATCAAGAACGCGGTGGACCAGCACGCTACGAAACTGATCATTTGCGACCCGCGCCTGCAGGATCTGTCGCGTCGCGCGTTCATGCATTTGCAGTGCACGCCGGACAGCGACGTGGCGCTGTTGAACGCGATGGCCTACACCATCATCCACGAAGGCCTGGCCAACGAGGACTTCATCGGCGCCCACACCGAAGGCTTCGAGGACCTGCGTGACCACCTGCAGGCCTACAGCCCGGAGGCCATGGCCCCGGTCTGCGGCATTGCCGCCGAGGAGCTGAAGCGGGCGGCGCGCACGTATGCGACCGCCAGGAACGCCATGATCATCTGGGGCATGGGTTCGTCGCAGAGCCAGCACGGTTCGGACAACGTCCGCTGCATCATCACCCTGGCGTTGCTCACTGGCCAGATCGGGCGGCGCGGTGCCGGCCTGCATCCGATCCGCGGGCAGAACAACGTCCAGGGTGCTTCCGACATGGGCCTGATGCCAAGCGACTACCCGGATTACCAGAAGGTGACCGACCCGGCGGTACAGGCGCGGTTTGAAAAGCTGTGGGGTTGCCGGCTCAGTGCGGAGAAGGGCCTGACCTCGATGGAGATGATGGACCACGCCGTCGCCGGTGACGTCAGGGGCATGTACATCATGGGCGAGAATCCGGCCATGTCCGACGCCAACGCGTACCACGCGCGGCAGGGGCTGGCGAACCTCGAACACCTGGTGGTGCAGGATATTTTCCTGACCGAGTCGGCCTTCCAGGCCGACGTGGTCCTGCCGGCCAGTGTGTATTGGGAAAAGACCGGCACCTTCACCAATACCGACCGCTGGGTCCAGCTTGGCCGCAAGGCGGTGGATCCACCCGGCGATGCGCGCCAGGACCTGTGGATCATCCAGGAGCTGGCGCGGCGCCTCGGCCTGGACTGGAACTATGCCGGCCCGGCGGACGTGTTTGCGGAGATCCGCCAGGCCTCCGACAACATGGCCGGTATCACCTGGGAGCGGCTGGAGACGGAAAGTGCGGTGGTGTGGCCGTGCCGCAAGGAAGGCGACCCGGGCGAGGCGGTCATGTTCACTGACGGGCGGTTCAACCGCCCGCATGGCCGCGCGCTGTTTGTGCCATGCGAGATCGTCGAGCCCGATGAGCGCCCGGATGCCGAGTACCCGTTCGTGCTGTTGACCGGCCGGGTGCTGGAACACTGGCACACCGGGGTGATGACGCGGCGCTCGCGGGTGCTGGATGCGCTCGAGCCCGATCCCGTGTGCCATCTGTGCCCCGGGGACCTGCTGGAACTCGGCATCGAGGCGGGCGAGCTGGTCACCCTGGAAACCCGCCGAGGTACCATCACCGCCTATGCGCGGGCCGATGCCAAGCTGGCCCGGCACAATGTGTTCATGCCGTTCTGCTACTACGAGGCGGCGGTCAACCTGTTGACCAATCCGACCCTGGATCCGGAGGCCAAGATTCCGAGCCTGAAGTATTGCGGGGTGCGGGTGCGCACTGGCGGCACAGCCGGTATCCGCAGCGGCTTTGCCACCCAGCAGGCGCATGCCGCGGGCGCGGCAAACTGACGGCCCATGTGCGACGGGCCATCCGCCCAGCGTCGGGAATTGGCGGCGGCGTCCCCGTCTGCCGCTACGATGTCCGGTCACGACTCGTGGTGATGCGCTGAGCGGGAGTGGATGCGATGGATGGTCTGGGAGCCTCGTTGCTCACCGCGGTCGACCTGATCGTTCACCTGGACCGCGAAATGGTCCAGATCATCGTGCTCACCTTCCAGGTGAACGTGCTCGCCGCGCTGATTGGCTGCGCCATCGCCTTTCCCCTTGGCGCGGCGGTGGCGGTGCTCCGGTTCCCCGGCCGCGGGCTGGCCATTGCCCTGCTCAATGCGGGCATGAGCCTTTCCGGCGTGGTGATCGGCCTGGTGGTCTACCTGATCCTGTCGCGCTCGGGCCCCCTGGGCGGCTGGGGGCTGCTGTTCTCGCCAACTGCCATGGTGATCGCCCAGGTGGTCATGATCACGCCGATCGTGGCGGCGCTCACCTGCCAGACCGTGGCCGACCTGGACCAGAAATACGACGAGCAGCTGCGCTCGCTGGGTGCCGGGCGCCTGCGCAAGATGCTGACCCTGCTCTGGGATGGCCGTTTCAGCCTGGTCACCGCGGCGCTGGCGGGCTTCGGCCGCGCCCTGGCCGAGGTGGGTACGGTGATGATCGTGGGCGGCAACATCGCCCACCATACCCGCGTGATGACCAACGCCATCATGCTGGAAACGGACAAGGGCGATCTGCCGCTTGCGGTCGCGCTGGGTATCGTGCTGCTGCTGCTGACCCTCGTGGTCACACTGTTGATCGAGGGTGTGCGTGAAGTGGCGAGTCGGCGCTATGCGTAGTGCGTCCGCCGCCGATGCCCCCCCGGAGCCGACGGTCTTGCGCATCCCGAGGCATGCGCACTCCCTGCCCCTGGCGGTCACCGACCTTGGCTACCGCGTGGACGGCCGGGAGCTGCTTGCCGGGGTCTCGTTCGTCGTGAAGGCGGGCAGTTTCAACATCATCCTTGGGCCCAATGGCGCCGGGAAAAGCCTGTTGCTGCGTTTGTGCCACGGCCTGTTGCGACCGCACGCCGGCGAGGTCACCTGGGGCGACATGTCGCCCGACGAGGCGCGTCTGTGGCACGCCATGGTGTTCCAGCGTCCGGTCATGCTGCGCCGCCCGGTCGCGGCCAACGTGACCTATGCGCTGCGTTTACGCGGGGTATCCAGGGCCCAGTGCCGGCAGCGGGTGCGCGAGGCGCTGCAGGCGACCAACCTGCTGCAGCTGGCGCGTGCGCCGGCGACGCGGCTGTCGGGAGGGGAGCAGCAACGCCTGGCGCTTGCGCGCGCCTGGGCGCTGCAGCCGGAGGTGCTGCTGCTCGACGAGCCGTGTGCCAACCTGGATCCGCGCTCCACGCTCGACATCGAGACCCTGCTGCGTGCGTTGCATGCACGCGGCACCACGGTGGTCATGAGCACGCACGATCTGGCCCAGGCGCGACGCCTCGGCGAGCGCGTGCTGTTCCTCAACCGCGGGCGGCTGGTCGAGGACGCGGGTGCCGAGAATTTTTTTGCCAGGCCGCAAAGCCCTGACGCGCGGGCGTTCCTGGATGGCAAACTGTTGGCCTGAGCTGCACGGAGGGTGCTGATGCGTGGACAAGATTGGGTGCGCGGCATGCTCGCCGTCGTTCTGCTGTTCGGATGTGCGGTCTTGCCGGCGCTGGCGGCGCGGGACGGGGTCCTCACCGTCGCCTCGACCACGGACATGCAGAACTCCGGCCTGTATGACTGGTTGTTGCCGAGGTTCAAGGCGGCCTCCGGCATCGAAGTGCACGTGATCGCGGTCGGTACCGGCGCGGCGCTGGATCTCGGCAAGCGCTGCGATGCCGACGCGGTCCTGGTGCACGCCAAGCCCCAGGAGCTGGCGTACGTGGCGGCCGGCTACGGTATCGAACGGCATGACCTGATGTACAACGATTTCGTCATCGTGGGCCCGGCCGCCGATCCGGCGCACATCGACGGCATGCACAGCGCCGTGGCTGCGCTGGCGAGGATCCACCACGACCAGGTCCCGTTCCTGTCGCGCGGCGACAACAGCGGCACCAACATCAAGGAACTGGCGCTGTGGAAGGCGGCCGGGCTCGATCCTGCGCCAGCCAGTGGCACCTGGTACCGCGAAACCGGCACCGGCATGGGGCCGACCCTGAACACCGCGCGTGCGATGGACGGCTATACGTTGACCGATCGCGCGACCTGGATCAGCTTCAGGAACAAGGGCGACCTGAAGGTGCTGGTGCAAGGCGACCCGGAACTGCTCAACCAGTACGGCGTGATGCTGGTCAACCCAAAACGCTGCCCACGCGCCCGGATCGACCTGGCGCGGAGCTTCCGGGATTGGCTGATTTCCAACCCAGGCCAGCAGGCCATCGCGTCATTCCGGCTGAAGGGCGAGCAGCTCTACCATCCCAATGCCGACAAGTAATGGCATTCCGGACGACGGCGCTGCATACGGCCCATCGGCGATGGCCTGGTGCGGCACGCCGGTCACGAACGCGGCCCGCAGCGCGGCGTGGATGCCGGCATGGTCCTGGGGCGGGGTGTTCCACAGCACCATGCCCGGGATGACCGAGTCGCGGCGCATGGCATCGTGGCGCCTGGAACGCATGATCACGGTCCGTGTGCCTGTGACATGTCATGTCGCGCACTGGCCATCAGCAAAACATAATCAAAGCTGATGATGGCCATCACTAAAATCAGATGTACTTATCAAACATGGTGGACATATTCTGTGTCGCCGCGATCTCGCGTCGCCTATACCTGCGAGGCCATCATGTTGCGCACCCTTCTGATCGTGCTGTTTGCCCTTGGCGCGCTGCCCGCAGCGGCCAGCGCTGCCGCCAGCGTAACCGGCAACGGCGACTTCCTGCCGCCATGGAACCCTCCACCGACCGGGCTGCAGTTCAGCGTGCCACCGGTGGATGCGGTGTCCGACCTGCAGGGTGATGTCAACGATCCGCAACTGGTGGTGTTCTTCGCCGGCAACCAGTTCATGGTGGTGCATGACCTGATGGCGTCGTTCAAGCAAGCGTACCCGCAGTACCAGCGGGTGTTCGCCGAGACGTTGCCGCCAGGCATCCTTGCCAAGCAGATCGAGGGCGGCGTCCTGGTGATGGGCAACTTGCGCATCACCCTGAAGCCGGACATCTATACCGCCGGCAAGGGCGCCATTGCCGAGAGGCAGGAACAGCAGCACTGGTTTGCCGATACATACGACTACGTGCGCAATCCGCTGGCGATCCTGGTTGCCGCGGGCAATCCGAAGCACATCGGGGGGCTGGCCGATCTGGGCCGCGCCGATGTGCGGGTGAGCATGCCGAACCCGAAATGGGAGGGCATTGCGCGGCAGATCGAGGCCAGCTACCGCAAGGTCGGCGGCGAGGCGCTCGACCAGCGCATCATGGACACCAAGGTCAAGGCCGGCACCACCTATCTCACCCGCATCCATCATCGACAGTCGCCGTTGCGCGTACTGCAGGGGCAGTCGGATGCGGCGCCGGTATGGTCGACCGAGGCGTATTTCCAGCAGCAGATCCTGCATCACCCGGTACAGACCATCCACATTCCGGCGGACCAGAATGCGATGGCCACCTATACCGCCGCGCGCATGAAGGCCGCTCCGCACCCCCAGGCGGCAAAGGACTTCATGGCGTTCATGCGCAGCCCGAAGGCGCAGACGGTATACCGCAAGTACGGCTTCCAGACCGTGCAGTGAGGGCGCGGCATTGGCCACCCGCGGGCGCTGGAGCCAGCAGTTGCCCGGTTGCGTGCAATGCCACGGTCCGGCAGGCGTCGCTGTTTTGTCCACGGACGCGCGAAAGGCCTTACCCGGTGAGTGGGTCGGTCAACCAGCGCTGTCCCCGGGTGCCGGTCTCCTTCATGAAGTCCGCAAAAGCACGAACGGCAGGTGCAAGTTCGTGCCGGCAGGGATAGACCAGGGTTACCGGGCGCGCCGGCAGCGACCAATCGGGGAAAAGCCGGGTGAGGCGTGCGGCCATGATGTCCGGCGCGCAGGCGTAGGCTGAAACGATGCCGATGCCGACCCCGTTCCGGATCAACCGGTGGATGGTCAGGGCATCGTCGACGAGCAGGTGGGGCTGCGGGTCGATACGTACCGTTTCCCCGTCCTTCTGGAATATCCAGGAAAACGGACGTCCGTCCTGGCGCGGCATCTCCAACGTGTGGTGCTGGTGGCTGGCAAGCTCGTGCACAGAGGCTGGCGCGCCATGCTCTTTCAGGTAGGCGGGCGATGCGCAGAGATAACGGGGCATCATGCCGAGTCGCGTGGATACGAGGCTTGAATCCGGCAGGGAGCCGATGCGTATGGCGCAATCCACGCCCTCCTTGACCATGTCGGTCAGGCGCGTCGTCAGGTTGAGCGTCATCCGTATTTCCGGGTAGCGGGCGACAAAGACAGGCAGGACTTCGCTCAGTACATTCACGCCGAAACCGATGCCGGCACTGATCTTGATATGCCCCCGGGGCATGCCGGCGATGCCGCTCACATATTGCGCGGCATTGTCCAGCCCTTCGAGCAAGGTCGTGCACCGCTCGTGCAAGGCGCCGCCGGCTGCGGTAAGCACGACGTTGCGCGTGGTGCGCTGGAAGAGGCGCGCGCCCAACGCTGCCTCGAGCTGCATGACAGCGCGACTGACGTTGGATTTCGGCAGGCCCAGCGCCCGGGCCGCCTTGGAAAAGCCGCCGAGCACGGCGACGCGTTCGAACACCCGCAGATGATTCAGGTCGAGCGATTCGATTGTCCCTGTCATGAAATAGTGCTTCCCGTTCGAAAGTCTTCCGCGAGCTCCAGTCCGGGACTAGCCTCGATCGATATCGGCAATCCCTGCATCGATTGTGTCACCAGCAGGGGCAACGCGCGAGCAGCAGGAGCCTGCGGATGCTGCGCCGCGGAACCCCGGGGTCGCTGGCACAGATGCCTGTTGATCGCGGCATTCACGCCTGGAAGCCGGTTGCAGCAGCTTTGCCATCAAGGGGTTCCCATGAAACGCCTGCTTGCCACGTCATGCATGTTTGTCACCTTGACCGTCGCGGTCAGCGCGGTCGGCGCGCTCGCCGCCACGCGCGACAAAGGCCGCGACACGATGGCACCGGCAAGCCAGGTCGCTGCGCCGACCGACCAGAGCGCGACGTCCCACGGCAGTGTGCGTATCGATGGCCAGACCATTGACTACACAGCGACCGCCGGCACCCTGGTCCTGAGGAACAAGGATCGACAGCCGATCGCGACCATGTCGTATGTCGCCTATGCCAAGAACGGCGTGAAGGATCCCGCTGAGCGCCCGATCACCTTCGTCTACAACGGTGGTCCGGGTTCGGCGACGATGTGGCTGCACATGCTTGCCTTTGGGCCAAAGCGCGTGGTGATCGGCAATGCGGTGGCGGGCACGCCTGCGCCCTTTCAGATGGTCAACAACGACGAGAGCCTGCTGGACGCCAGCGACCTGGTCTTCATCGATGCGCCAGGAACCGGGTTTGGCCGGGTGATCGACAAGGACCACGGCGGCGTGGGCACGGCGAAGGACGTGTACGGCTACGACGAGGATGCTGAGGCCTTTGCCCAGTTCATCACCCGGTACCTGACACTCAACAGCCGCTGGAATTCGCCGAAATTCCTGTTCGGTGAGAGCTACGGCACCACCCGCTCGGCCATTCTGGCGAACATACTGGAGAGCGATGACAGCGTCCGCCTGAACGGCGTGCTGCTGCTGTCCACGGTTCTGGATCGTCCCCTCAGCGTCAATGACCCGAAGCTCAATCCCGGCACCAACCTGCCCTACGTGCTGGGCCTGCCCAGCTATACCGCCACGGCCTGGTATCACCACAAGCTGCCGCAGCAGCCGGATGACCTGCAGGCGCTGCTGAAGGAAGTCGGGCAGTTCGCAGCCACCGACTACGCGGGTGCGCTTTATCAGGGTGCCGAACTTCCCGGTGCCACAAGACAACAGATCGCCGAGAAGCTGCACCAGTACACGGGGCTTCCCACCGCCTACATACTGACTGCGGACTTGCGCATCGCCGGCAATGAGTTCGCGCAGGAGTTGCTGCACGACGAGGGCATGGTGACCGGGCGGCTCGACTCGCGTTACAGCGGGCCCGCGCTGGATGCCCTGGCCCGCGCCTCCTCGTACGATCCGATGAACGCCTCGATCGGCGCGCCGACGGTCGCCGAGTTCGATGGCTACATGCGCAACACCCTCGGCTTCGGCAAGGGCATGATCTACAACACCCACCTCAACGTGTCCGGGATGTGGGACTACACGCACAGGCAACCGGGCAGGCGTCAGGCGACGGGCACCTCCAATGTCATGCCCGACCTGGCTTCGGCGATGCAGCACAACCCAAATCTCAAGATCCTGGTCATGGGTGGCTATTTCGACCTGGCCACGCCTTTCTATACCGCACAGTACGAGATGCGCCAGCTGCCCATGCAGGCATTTCTGCAGAAGAACATCAGCTACCGGTTCTTCCCGTCAGGGCACATGGTTTATCTGGACCCGGCATCACACAAAGGTCTGCATGACGCGTCAGCGGCATTCATCAGGGCCAACTGCAAAAAATAATGGCAGCGACACAGCCTGACCACGTCGGGCTGACCATGCCGGCGCCGGTATGGATTTTCAGGCGCGGGACTCGCTGGCAGCTGTTTCGCATTTGGTTGAGTGTGTCAGACCACCGGAAGAGGGCAGGCCATGGGCAAGGGCAATTATTTCCCGAGCGCAGGATTGATCATCACTCTGTGTCTGGTCGTACCGCCTGTTTTTGCGGCGACCGTGCCCTCAACGGAGCTGGCCAGTGCTGCGCAGTGGCGCAGCATAGGTCCGTACAGGGGCGGCCGCGTGACCTCGGTGGCCGGCGTTGCCGGTCAAGAGAATCTGTATTACATGGCCACCGCGGGCGGAGGGGTGTGGCAGAGCGACGATTACGGGAACAACTGGAGAAATATCTCCGACAAGGACTTTGGCACGGGCAACATCGGCGCCATCGCAGTTGCCCCTTCCAATCCAGAGATCATCTATGTGGGCACGGGTGATCCGGCCGGGCGCAACACCATCCTGACCGGCGATGGCATGTACAAGTCCACTGATGGCGGAAAATCCTGGACTCATATTGGCCTGGAGAATACCAGGATCATCAGCTGGATCATCGTGGACCCCAAGGATGCAAACGTTGTCTATGTTGCCGCAATGGGCAATATGTGGGCGTCCAATCCCGAGCGTGGCGTGTACAAAAGTGAGGATGGTGGCGCGACGTGGAAGAAGGTCCTGTTCGTGGATGACAAGACCGGCGCCATTACCCTGGCGATGGATTCATCCAATCCGCAAGTACTGTACGCGTCGACGTGGGAGGTCTACCGCCGCCCCTGGATGCTCTCGAGTGGAGGACCCGGAAGCAGGCTCTATAAAAGCACCGACGGTGGCACCACGTGGACCAATATTTCGCACAACACGGGGTTGCCTGAGAGCCTCTGGGGAAAGGTGACGGTGGCTGTTGCGCCGAGCGATCCGAATGTTGTGTACACATTGATGCAGGCCAAATATCAGGGCGAGATAGGAGGCCTGTTTCGTTCCGATGACGCAGGGCAAAGCTGGAAACTGGTGAACAACAGCCCGGCCATCACGCAACGTGCAATGTATTACATGAGGGTGTACGTCGATCCCAAAGATCCCAATACCATCTTCATTCCCAACACCAGCATCCAAGTTTCCCATGACGGCGGCAAGACGCTGAGCAGAATGCAGCCGCCCCATGGGGACAACCACGCATTTTGGTTCAACCCGGACAACCCGCAGATATTCATCGAGGGGAACGATGGCGGCGCGACCGTGACGCGCGATGGCGGCCGGACCTGGAGCTCCGAACTCAACCAGCCAACCGGGCAGTTCTATCACGCGAATCTCGACGCTGAGTTCCCGTTCAACATTTATGCATCCCAGCAGGACGATGGTTCGTACGTCGGGCCGAGCGCCGTCGCAGCCGGCGGCCTTCCACCGACGTGGCCCCGTGTCGCGGGCGGCGAGGCCAGCTGGGTGGTACCCAAGCCCAATGAACCGTGGATTACGTTCGCTGCCAATTACTACAGCGATGAGTTCCAGGGCAACCGACGCACTGGACTGGTCACCCAGGTGAGTCCGTGGCCCGAATTCAAGTTTGGTTTGGCCGGCACCGAGATCAAGTACCGCTGGGGCTATTGGTATCGGCCAGCTGTATTCGCGCCACACAACCCGAACAGGTTGCTGGTCGGTGCGAACGTGGTGTTCGAGACGTCGGACGCAGGCGTCGTGCCGTGGAAGCAGATCAGTCCCGACTTGACGCGCAATGACAAAAGCAAGCAGCAGCGTTCGGGTGGGCCGATCAGCGCAGACATGGTCGGTCAGGAGATGTTTGACACACTCTCCTCGATCGCCGTCTCGCCGCTGACCGACGATACTATCTGGGCCGGTTCTGACGATGGCCTGGTCCATGTGACCACCGATGGCGGTGCCCACTGGAGCCAGGTGCGGCCGTCCAGGCTGCCGACCTGGTCCACGGTGACGTGCATCGAACCCTCGCACACCGAAGCGGGCACAGCCTATGTGTCGGCGAGCCGCTACCAGTGGGGTGATTTCCATCCCTATGTGTACAAGACCACCGACCACGGCAAGCACTGGACGGAAATCACTGCCGGGTTGCCGCCCGACCAGTACGTCACCAGCGTACGCGAGGACCCAAATGCGCCCAACCTGCTGTTCGTCGGGACCAGCAAGACGGCATACATGAGTCTGGATGGTGGTGCGCACTGGGAGCCACTCACACTCAACCTGCCGACAGTACAGATAACGGACATAGAGATTCAGCCCGAACAGCACGCGGTGGTGCTTGCAACGTATGGGCGCGCGTTCTGGGTGTTGGACCAGCTTCAGTACCTGGAACAACTCGGCACGGCCCAGGTGTCGAAAAATGCCCCGTATCTGTTCAAGCCGCAACAGACATGGTTGGTGAAACGCAGCGTCGGTGGATCCGGTGGCGCAGAACATAATGAGGGTGAAAACCTGCCCCCGGGCTTGACGGTATTTTTCCACTTGCCGGCCGATTACGACGGTCACACGCCGGTCAAGCTGAGCTTTACGGATGCAAGTGGCAAGCTGATCAACAGCATCCTGCCGCGCGAGTCCGACAGCGATACGCAGGTGGCGCACGCAGCTGCGACCAGGCTGCATCCGGGGATGAATCACATCCTGTGGAATTTGCGCTATCCAACCGCAACAAAGGTGAAGGGGGCCTATCACGCGGGCCGTTCTGTCACTGTACCGATCGGCCCGGAAGTGGTGCCCGGAACGTACTATGCCGAGCTGACCTACAACGGGCAGAGTTGGCGCCAGCCGTTTGTGGTCAAGCTCGATCCGAGGCTCGACACGACGCAGTCGGCGCTGGAGCAGCGCTTTGACCTGCTGATGCGGATCCAGGCAGCCATAAACGAGCTGGACATCACGCTGAATCAGGCGACTGCTCTGCGCAGTGGCCTTGAACAGGCGGTGCGTGGCCGACAGGCATCGGCGAACGAGCAACGATCCGTGCTGGCGGACCTCGATCGCGACATCGATGCCGTGATCAATTTCAGGATCCAGTCCAGCAGGGGATTTGACGTGTATCCCCCCCGGTTGCGCAGTTGGCTGAGTGCGATCTACAACCGCGTGGATTTTGCGTTTGTGCAGCCGACCGCCGAGATGAAGCAAGTGGCCAATGAATATATTGGCAACGAGCGGGACGGGGTGGCACGACTGAGGGCGGATATTGCGCGAGCCAATGCGCTGCTTGCGCGTGGCGAACATCCAGCAGCTTCAAGGGGCGGGTGACTGTGGAGACAACCAGCGAGACACGACGCGTGGAAAAGGAGCGCCCTGCTGCCGCGAGCAGGGGGTTGGTGCGGACCTTGGGCGTTGCCGTCGTGGCGCTGTCGGCAGTTGCCCAGGAATATGGCAGCGGCATCAACTTCGTCATGCCGCGCAGCCTGGAAAGTTATCCGGGCGCCGAGGGACTGGTGCCGCTGGCGATGCTGGTGGCCGGCCTCGTGCTCATTCCCGAGGTCGTGCTTTTCGCCCGCTACTCGGCAGTGATGCCACGCGCGGGCTCCACCTACGTGTGGCTGACACGTGGGCTCGGTCCGTACATTGGATTTGCGGTCGCCTTCCTCTGGTTCGTCGGAATCTGCGGGGCCACCGGCTTCCTGGCATATGCCACCGGTACTTTCATCGGTGATGCCGCGCAAGCAAGCGGTTTCACGACGCAATGGTTCACGACGCGCAGCGGGCATCTGATTACGGGCCTCACCGCGATCTGGTTGATCACCGCGCTGCACCTGAGCGGCGTCAAGAACTATGGCTACCTGATCTACGCGGCCGGCGCCTTGGTGACCATCGCGGCGGGGATTGTCATCGTGACTGGCTTCGCCACCGCGCCCGCGAGCGCGCTGGCCCGACTGGGCGACGTGGTTGGCTTTCACCCCACGCCACGACCATCCAGCCCCTCGTTTGCAGCGTTTGTTTCGGTGGTCGGCCTGTTCATGTTTGCCTATGGCGGGCTGGAGGCATCCACCTCGCTCGGCGGGGAAGTTGCCGACGCGCGTCGGAACATGCCGCGCGGCATCGTCGCCGGCTGGGCCATTGCCCTGGTGCTCTACACCCTGGTCTCGTATGCGCTGTTCCACGCGGTGCCGTGGTGGAGCGCACTGCCGATACTCGAGTCCGGTTACGGGTACATGCTCACGACGCCCGCGTTGATCGGGCTGCTTGCGCCGCGCGCCATCGCCGTGTTCCTCAACATCCTGGTGGCGGTCATCGTGGTCAAGACCATTGCGCCACAACTGCTCGACGCCAGCCGCTTCCTGTTTGCCTGGGCAGAGGACGGATTCATCCCGCGCCGCTTCGCCACCACCAATGCCGCGCATGCGCCGGCGTCGGCCATCGTGCTGGCCGCCAGCCTCAGCTGCCTGTTCCTGATCGATGCCGTATTCGGCGGCTGGCAGATCGGCGTGACCCTGCGCGCAGTCAGTATCGCGATCGTGTTCTCGACTCTGGGACTGGCGACCGTGCTGCTGGCCTGGTGGCCGAGCTGGCGCCGGGCGCGCACGTTCGCACCGGATTGCACGCGTGGCGTCTTCGTGAAGGTCATGGCCGTGTGCGCCGTAATCATCGGCGTAATCCTCATCGTGTCCGTCATCCACCAGCGCGGCACGGACTGGTACTTCCAACCCTGGTTCCAGCTCGCAGTGGCGGCGCTTGTTTCCGTCCTGTTGGCCATTGCGGCAAACAGGCGCGCAAGCTTGCGTGGCGACGATTTTTTTGCCCGTTTCCGGGTTCCACCATCCCAGTAATCCGGAAACTTTCTTTGGAGAAGACTATGAAGTTGTTGGATCTGCCGCGTCGGATTTATACCGAGTTCGCTACCCCGCTTGAACCCATGCCGCGCCTGAGCAAGGCGCTGGGCGGTCCGGAGATATGGATCAAGCGCGACGACCAGCTGGGTCTTGCCGGCGGCGGCAACAAGACCCGCAAGCTCGAATATGTGATGGCTGAGGCGCTGGCCGCGGGCGCAAAGGCAGTCATGACCGTAGGTGCCGTGCAGTCCAATCATTGCCGGCTTACGCTGGCTGCCGCGAGGCGCGAAGGACTGAAGTGCTACCTGGTGGTCGAGGAACGGGTCCAGGGCAGCTACTCGCGCGAGGCCAGCGGCAACAATTTCCTCTTTCACCTGCTTGGGGCGGAGCGCCTCTTTGTCTCGCCTTTCGGTGCGGACATCAAGCAGTCGATCGCCAAGGCACGTGCGGCGGTCAAGCAGGAAACCGGTGCCGAACCGTGGTTCATTCCCGGTGGCGCGTCCAATCCCCTTGGAGCGACAGGCTACGCTGCTGCGGTGCTTGAACTGCTTGGCCAGTGCCAGCAGCGGCAGCTTGCCTTCGACGACATCGTCGTCGCGAGCGGCAGCGGTGGCACACACGGTGGATTGCTTGCCGGCAAAGCGCTGTTCAACTGGCCCGGAAGGATCCTGGGCATCAGCACGCGTCACCCTGAGTCGGTGCAGGCGGCGCATATCGCCGGGCTTGCGCGCGAGACGCTGGCCTTCCTGGAAAGCGACGCGGCGATTCCGGATGCATGGGTGAGCGTTGGTGACGAGTGGGTCGGGCCGGGCTACTCGATTCCCGATGCGTCGACGCTCGAGGCAGTCAATCTTTTTGCCAGTGAGGAAGGGATCCTGCTCGATCCGACCTACACCGGCAAGACCGCCGCCGGACTGATCGGCATGATCCGGCGCGGGGACTTCTCCGCAGACGACAAGGTGCTGTTCTGGCACACCGGCGGTTGGCCGGCCTTGTTTGCGTACGGCAAGGATTTCCCACCGAACAGACCGAGCGCATCGGTTTGAGCCAGGGGCATACGACGATGCGCCGTGCCGGCGTGCTGGGAGGTATGGGCCCGGAGGCTACGCTGGCCTTTCTCGGGAAGTTCCATGCACGCACGCGTGGGCGCGACGAGCAGGAGCGCCCACCCCTGCTGGTCGACATTGACCCTACCGTCCCTGACCGGAATCTGGCCTGGCGCGGGCAAGGTCCCAGCCCGGCCGCCGCGATTGCGGGGATGGGGCGCCGCCTCAGGCATGCCGGCGCGGATTTTTGCGTCATCGCATGCGTCACCGCCCATGGCTACGTGGAGCGCTTTGAAGAGGAGGCCGGTCTGCCGCTCATCCGCATGCCTGACGTCATCGCGGATGCGCTGGCCACGGAGGGGCGTGCCGACGGATCGGTTGGCCTCCTGGCAACCACGACCACGATCGAGATGAAGCTGTTCCAGCAGGCGTTCGCGGCACGGAACACTGCGCTGGTCGTTCCGGACGAAGGCGCACAGGAAGCGCTGATGCGCGCCATTTACGCAATCAAGCGGGGAGAAGACGCCCGTACAAGTGTCCTTGAGGTGGCAGGGTCCCTCATGGCGCGCGGCGCACGCACGCTGCTCATCGGCTGCACGGACCTCAGTGTCCTTGGCGCGTTGAACTTGGACCGGTGCCGAGTCGTCGATGCACTTGATCTGCTTGCCGATCGCACACTCACCGCGATCGAGGGGAGTGACATCAGTTGAGTTCTGGCTGGCGGCGTGGGCAAAGGACTATGCCCGCTGCGACCTCGGATGGATCCATATCGCATCAGACCTGGGGGCTTGCAATGCACAAGAACACGATCGTCACCATCGTCCTGCCCATTGTCCTTGCGGTAGCCATTCCCGCTGCCGTTGTGGCACAGCCGGCAACCCCGCCAGCTCCTGCCGCGTTCAAGGCCAGGCCACTGGCCAGCGGTCCGGTCAAAGTCGGACCAGCCAGGGGGACACTCGTCGTGGTGGGTGGCGGCGCCATTGGGCCCAGGGTATGGAAGGCCTTTATCGATGCCGCTGGCGGGCCGGATGCGCTCATCCTCGACGTGCCCAACGCCGGTGTCCCCAGCGCCGACGGCAAGGCGCCGGAGAGCGCAGGCCAGCGCTTGCGCGAGAACGGTGCGCGGAATGTCTCCGTGCTCTTCACCAAGGACCGCAAAATCGCGGACAGTGACGCGTTTGTCGCGATCATCAAGAAGGCCGGTGGGATCTGGTTTGACGGCGGCCGCCAATATCTCCTCGTCCAGGACTACGGCGGGACGCAGACCGAACGCGCGTTCAGGGAGGTGCTCAAGCGTGGAGGCGTCATCGGCGGCACTTCGGCTGGCGCTTCCATCCAGGGCGACCTGCTGGTTCGCGGCGCGCCATCCGAAGACAACTCCATCATGGACTATCCCGGGTCCGATACGGGCTTCGGCTATCTCCGGAACGTGGGTATCGATCAGCACGTTGTTGCCCGGTCGCGCCTGCCCGACCTGGCCAACGCCATCATTCCGAAGTATCCGCACTTGCTGGGTATCTCGGAGGACGAGGGAACGGCGTGGGTCATCCGGGGTGACACTGCGCACATCGTCGGGCGCAACAAGGCGTTTGTCTACAACGGCAATGACCCGACGGACCCGGGAGCTCCGTTCCTGACGCTGTATCCCGGCGACCGGTACGATCTGTATGCACGGCGGGTCATCGGCCGTGCGGCTGACCATTCGCCGGTGAAGCCGCCGGACATCACGGCACTGCTCGGGAAATACAGTGCACCTGCCGCGGGTGGCGCCACGGTGCTCGTGGCGCGGGACGGCAACGTGCTCGTCGACCGTGCGTTCGGTATCCCTGCGCAGCCCCGGTACATGCCGAGAACGACGGTGCCGCAGTTCCAGCTCGGGCACATCACGGCAGTGTTCAAGGCGCTTTGCGCGCAGCTGCCCCCCGGGACCAGCGCGAACGAGGGCAGGGCGGCGGCCGCTGCGCCATCGCGACTTCAGGGTTGCGTCACGCAACTCTCCAAAGCGGTGGGCATGCATCGGACCGTCGCCAGCAACGACGAAATCCAATCCAACGTTGACGAGCTCTACCGCCTCTCACTCGGCCTCGAGGTGCCGACGACGTGGCCCAACGTCGACTACGCAAAAGGATGGACGGCGGACACGTACCGGGGCCTCCAGCGCCTGGCGTCCTATGCGACGCCAGACGGCAAGCGGGCAGCCTTCGTTCGCGTTCCCTCCCGTCACGTGACAGTCGTCATCCTGACCAACGACGCGGACGCCGACGCGCGCCAGATGTCTGAACGCATTCTTGACCAGCTTCTCGGCGCTTCGTGATGCGTGGGGTCACAGGACGTCCCTGTCATCGCGCGGTGTTCGCATTGGAATTCGCGGCATCGTCCCTCGGCGCCGATACACCGCGGGACGGCTCTGCCTGCGGGAACCGCATAAGACCTGCATTGGCGCGGGCAGGGCCAAAGTCCGCTGCTGCGGCCGAGGGTTGAATACGCCGACGGTTGCGTGCGGCGTAATCCCCTGACCTGCGGCACACGGGGTCACCTGAGTAATGCACATCCAGCCCGGGCCATACCACTGACATTGGTGGCGGCCTGTTCGGAAGCTTTTGCCTCAAATCCAGGAAACTCGAATGAATCCCAAGATAAAGAACCTTTCATCGGCTGTGCATGCGGCACTGGCATTGGGCACAGTGCTGGCCATGGCCGCATCGGGTACGGCGCTGGCACAGGATGTGACCAGCGCGCAGGGCGCCCCCCCCAATGCGCAGAACGCGAAGGAATTGAAGAGCGTCGTGGTGACGGGGTCGCTGATTCGGCGCGTCGATCTGGAAACAGCCAACCCGGTAGTTACCGTCGATCGGGCTGCCATCGTCGCCAGTGGCAAAATGACCGTGGGCGATCTGGTCCAGGATCTGCCTTCCATGACGGGTGGCCACCAGAATACCCAGGTCAACAATGGCGGTGGTCCCGGCAGCACGACCATCAGTTTGCGCGGCCTTGGGTCGAAGCGCTCGCTCATCCTGGTCGACGGCCATCGCGTGGTCAGTGATGACGTGAACAGCATTCCCTCCAGCATGATCGAGCGTATCGAGGTGCTGACGACGGGAGCGACGGCCATCTACGGCTCCGATGCGATTGGTGGTGTGGTCAACTTCATCACGCGCAAGAATTATCAGGGTGCGCAATTCTCCGTGGACTACGGCAAGTCAGGACACAACGATGGTGCGCGGAAGGGTTATACGTTCACGTTCGGTCAGACCTCTGACAGGGGCAGCATCGTCGGGGGTGTTGAATACCACAGGCAGGAGGCCATCCTGGGCGCTGACCGTGACTTCACCAAGAACACGATTACAGTCAGCGGTACCCCGACGCGACCCATTCAGCAATTCATCGGTGGTTCCACATCGTCTCCATACGGCTATTTGCAAATCCCGCCTGCCTTCAAGTCATCATTTCCTGGTTGCAAGTCGAACTTTCTGGCACGCAACCCAGGTACGGATGGCATGGATCCAGTTGCTGACTACCATTGCTATCAGACCAGCGGCCCAAATACCGACAAGTACAATTTCGCGCCGACCAACATTATCTCCCAGCCGCAGGAACGCACCAATCTCTTCGTACTTGGGTCGTATGCACTGACGGATCATGTCTCTGCCTATCTGGATGCCTATGTGAGCAAGACCAAGGCTGCCCACCAGTTGGCGCCGGGTGTCTTTACCAGCGCCCATGGTGTCGATATATCCCCCGACAACTACTGGAACCCGTTTGGCGTCAATTACAGTTCGAAAGGTTTCAAATACGGGGCGCGCCTGGCGTCAGGGGGGCCGCGCGGAACCAACTATGCAGTCTCCGTTGGACAGTTCAGTACGGGCTTCAAGGGTGACCTGATGATATTCGACCAGGACTGGAACTGGGATGTCGGCATGGATTATGGCCACAGCAGTCAGGTGAGAACGAATACCGGGCTGCCGAACACGGCCAAGCTGTATCTCGGCCCGTCGTTCCTGGATCCGGCGACCGGTGTGGTTACGTGCGGTACGCCTGGTGCGCCGATCCCGGGCTGCGATGGGAACTTCAATCCTTTCGTTCTGGACGCTCCAGGCTCGGTGGCGGCGTTGCTTGCGGCGGAAGTGCCTGCAATCAACAACTCGTACAGCCAGCAGAAGATATGGCGTGCCAATGTGAATGGCGGCTTGTTCAACCTGCCGGCCGGGACGGCCCAGTTGGCCTTGGGGGCCACTTACCGGAAAGAGCGTACGGTATCGCGGATTGACCCGATGCTGGTGCTTGACCCGAACACGGGCACCTGCATTCTTGGCACGAGCTGCGCATCGGGGTTGCAGGGTGGCTTCAACGTCAAGGAACTCTACGGTGAACTGTTTGTGCCGGTGCTCACCGACCTTCCCGGCGTTCGCTCATTGAACGTGACCATCGGTGACCGCTATTCCCGTTACAGCACGTTTGGCAGTGCCAACACCAAGAAGTTTGCGGTGGAGTGGAAGCCGATCGACGATCTGCTGCTGCGCGGAACGGTAGCCGAGGTCATCCGGGCACCGGACATCAATGAAGTGTTTGGTGCGGCGGGTTTCGATTCGCCATACGCCGCGAGCGACCCATGCGATGGCTATACGGGCAACCCGGTCAATCATGGCTGCGTCAACGTTCCCACCGACGGCAGCTTCATCGACACGCAGACAACGAGCAACAACCAGTTGTCGGTTACCTCGTCGGGTTCCAAATATGCCGGGTTTCCGATCAAGCCCGAGGCGGGCAAGACGTTCGACGTCGGCGCGGTCTACAGCCCGTCGTGGTTGAGCGGGCTGTCGGTGACGGTCGACGCGTGGCATCTGTATCTGAACAACATCATCTCCCGGGTGGGATTGCAAAGCGTGTTGAATTTGTGCACGGCCGGGCAGATGGATTACTGCGCACTGATCAAGCGTATTCCCAGTGGTCCGCAACAGGGACAAATCGCCGTGCAGACCATCGAGCCGACAGGCAACCTGGGCAGCATCAACGTCGGTGGCGTGGATTGGTCAGCGGTATACAGGCTGCCGGACACGGCGATTGGCTCGTTCTCCTTCCTGGTCAACGCAACCTATTTGAAGCGTTATGACCAGAACACCGCGCCGGGTACCCCAGGAAATACGGTTTACCACGATGCCGGCCATGATCTGCCTGGCGGCTCACCTCAAGGGTCGGTATGTCCAGGCGTCGGCTGCCTGTTCCCCCGCATTCGCGCGCAGGGCAGGGTGAATTGGCAAATGGACAACTGGAGCGCTTCCTGGAAGATGCGCTTCATCAACAAGTTCCGGGTGGGTTCGCCTGCTCCGGACCAGGATGTGCATCCGGCCGGTTCGCACCTGGATGGCGTCTTCTTCGACTATCCCTCGACGCTCTACCACGACATTCAGCTCGGCTATGACTTCAAGTCACTGCATACGCGTCTCGATGTTGGTGTCGACAATCTGTTCGACAAACTGCCACCGTACAATTCGGTTGGGTACTATGACCTCAACCCGACGAACTTCGACTACATCGGCCGCTATTACTGGGGTCGCGTCACGGTCAGTTTCTGAGTGGGTCAGGGAGGTTGTATGACGTCATGCAGGAGGCCTTCGCCGCCACGCCCCCTGGGGACGCTGAACGGCTCCCCCTGCTTGGCGACGACCCCACTGACTTCTTGATGGTGGGGCCTGATTTGTCCAACCCAGGGGTTTCATGTGTGGACCCGGATTTGCATGAAGTCCCACTTGGGCAATCAGCGTCTGGTCGTGGACAAGGACGTCCCGATCGTGCGCAAGACGTGCCCGGACCGCGCCGCTCTTCGTCCGCACGGACATCAGCCGGCCAGTTTGCCGCAGTGTTTGACGGGATCTGCCACCGTTGCCTTGTTTCCGCCCACCCCCACACAGGAACTCAACCATGTACCGGAGCCTGATTGTCGCGCTAGCCTGTTTTCTGCCCTTGGCCGTGACCGCGACGGATGCGGTTCCGGCACCCGTGCAGACGGGACTGGCACAAATCCGTGAGGCGGACTTGCGCGCCGATATCGGCTTCCTGGCATCGGACGCCATGAAAGGCCGTCTGGCCATGGAGCAGGGCGACGACATTGCCGTGCAATGGGTCGTTTCCGAATTCACCAAGGCGGGGCTCAAGCCCGCCGCGACAGATGCGCAGGGCAAGGCCAGTTTCCTGCAACCGGTGCCGCTCATCGCGTACTCGCCTGACAGCGAAGCGACCCGACTGGTGCTCGTGCGCAAGGGCAAGCACAGTTCATGGAAAACGCCGGAGGTTTCCGGTCGGTTTCCTGCCGACCTCGACGTGCACGCACCGGTGGTGTTTGCCGGGTACGGCATCACCGACCCGGGCTTGCACTACGACGACTACGCGAACGTGGACGTCAAGGGCAGGATTGTCGTGGTGTTCACCGGGGAACCACAGGAGAACGATCCGAATTCCATCTTCAACGGCAACGGCAACACACGCAATGCCGCAGCCCGGGTCAAGTTGCTCACGGCACAGGCGCATGGCGCGGTCGCCGTACTGATCGCGCCAGTTCCCTCCGGCAGCGCCATGTCACCCATGCAGCGGAGCGCCCGCTACGCCAACGCAGACAAGGGCAAGCCGCACCCCGAGCATGCAACGTTCGCACTGGCGGACGACCAGATCCACATTCCGTCGATGCTGATCTCGTCCGAGGTCATGACCGAGCTCCTGGCCACCAGCGGCAGCACGCCGGTCCAATTGCAGATGGCGATCGACAAGGATCTCAAGCCGGAGTCGCGCGCACTTCCCGACACCGAGGTCAGCCTGCACTTTGCCTCGCGGGTGGAAAAGAAGGGGACGACCTGGAACGTGGCCGGCCTGCTGCAGGGTTCGGACCCCGCACTGGCGGCAGAAACGATCATCATCAGCGGCCATCACGACCACCATGGCGAAAACAAGGATGGTGCGATCTTTCACGGCGCCGATGACAATGCGTCCGGCACGGCGGGCGTGGTCGCGCTCGCCCACGCCTTCATGGCAAACCCGGCGAGGCCGAAGCGCTCGATCCTGTTCGTCGTATTCGGCGCGGAGGAACCCGGACTGCTTGGCTCCTATTACATGGCCGCCCACCCGCTGCGCCCGTTGGCGACGACCCGCGCCGTCATCAACTTCGACATGATCGGTCGCGACGAGAAGCCCAGCATCCAGACCGACGGCATCATGGAAGTGCCGGCCGACACCTCCAACCGGCTGAACCTGATCGGATCGGTCTACAGCCCGGACTACCGACGCACGGTCGGTGAACAGAACGCCCACGTGGGACTGGTCCTCGATGATCGCTTCGATCATGACGCCGTCAACAACGTGTTGTTCCGCTCCGACCAATTCCCGTTCGTGCTGAAGAACATCCCTGCGTTCTGGTGGTTTACCGGATTCCATCCGGACTACCACCGCATTACGGATACGGCCGAAAAGATCGACTACGCGAAGATGGCCAGGATCCTGAGGCTGGCCTATCTGAGCGCCTGGCAGTTCGCCGATGGGCGGCAGCCACCACGTTTCCTGGTCGACCCGAGGGGCAGGGCGAACTGATGTGAATCACCCCGGGGTTTGCGGTGCATGGTCGAGCGATCGGTGTGGAGCCGAGTTCTGCCCGATGTTGCGCGTGGCGGGATGGTACGCACGACGGTGAGTGACCCCAAGGCACCGTGCCGCTGGATCGGGTCAATCGGCAAACAGTCTGCCGAGTGGTTGCGTGTTTTCCGCCGGCTCGCCTTGCTGCGTGCGCTGCAATACGTTCGGCAGGTATTGCGCAGCGAACTGAAGGAAGCTGTCCAGCGCCGGGGTGTGGCCGTGGCGTGAGGGGTAGACGGCGTGAACGTTGCCCGCCGGCAATGACCATGCCTGCAGCAATGGCGCCAGCCGGCCGGCGGCAATGGCCGCCCGGCAGACAAATTGCGGCAGCTGGGCGATGCCGATGCCGCCCACCACGGCCTGGTACAACACGTGCAGATCATCGCTGATCAGGCTGGGATGGTGTTCGACCTGCTGGATACGGCCGTCTGCGGCCTGCAGATGCCAGAAATGCCGGCCTTCGGCGCTGATCACGTCGACGCTGGGCAGGCCCTTGAGCTCCTGAGGCTGGCTTGGGCAACCCAGCCGTTGCAACAGCGCCGGGCTGGCTACCAGGACGTGCGGATCCATGCCGTAGCTGCGCATGACCAGACTGGAATCCTTGATCGAATCGCGCACCCGGAAGGCGATGTCGTAGCCGCCGGCGATCACGTCGACCTGATGGTGGCAGATGTCCAGGTCCACCTGCACATCCGGATGTTGTTTCAGGAAATCGACGAGAACCGGCGCCAGCAACAATTGCGCGAACAGGACCGGACAGGCCACGTGGATGCGGCCGCGTGGTGTGGCCTGGGCATCGTCGATGACACGCTGGGTCTGCTCGGCTGCAGCCAGCAGCAGCCTGCATTGCTCGTAGTAGCGACGGCCGATCTCGCTGACATTGCAGCGCCGGGTGGTGCGCTGGATCAGGCGCACGCCAAGACCGGCCTCCAGACGCGCCACGCGGAAACTCAGTTGCGACTTGGCGACGCCGAGTGCCTTGCTGGCGGCCGTGAACGAGCCCAGCTCGACCACCTGGACGAAGTAATGGATATCGGTCAGATCCTGCATCGGGGGTCCTGGCAGGGTTGCGTTGAGCGGATTCCGGCGGCACCGTGCAATGTATTGCTGCATTGCACGATTTTGTAGGATTGTCCTTACATCTTGAACAATAAACGCAACTTGACGGGCTTATCAATCGGCGGCGGCGAGTGAATACTGGCTGCGTAGCGAAAGCAGGGCGCCTTGGGGGGACGCAGAGGGTGATCCAGGTCAGCCAGGGGACTGCAGAAGATGCGAGTGTTTTCCTTATTTGTCGTGCTCATGGGGTGCCTGGCGATCGGCCTGGCGGGCCTGCTGTCGGAACCGCGTGATGCCGTGGCCCAGGAGATGCCGGCCGCGGCTCCCGTGGCCGTGGCCCACCCGGCATCCGGCCCCACGACCAAGCTCACGCAAAGCGACATCGAGCGGATGTTGCCGGCCACCGACATGGGTGCCGGCGCGGCAACGCCCGCTGGGCATCCGGGTTTCGCGGCGGCAGACGTCAGCCCGGCGACACCCTTCGACGGCGCGTTGATTCCAGTCAATCCGCTGGCCCCGGATGCCGACGCCGTAGGCGCCAAGACCTGCGTGGCCTGCCATGCGCAGGAAAACATCCAGGCCTCACACTCGCTGCATGTGGCCTCGTTCCGCGCCGGGGCTGGCAACACCGGTCCGCAGGCTGCCTGTGAGGCATGCCATGGTCCGGGCTCGGTGCACGCGAAGGATCCAACCAAGCCCGGTTCGATCATCGCCTTTACCCACGACGCCAAGACTCCGCCGGCGGTACAGGCCGGCGTGTGCCTTAGCTGCCATGCCGGCGGCGCCCGGCAGCACTGGACCGGTTCGGTGCACCAGAACCGCGGCCTGTCCTGCACCGATTGCCACAACCCGATGGCCAAGCTGTCGCCCGAAGGCGTGCTGGCCAAGTCCTCGATCAACGAGGTGTGCTCGACCTGCCACCAGGACATCCGCGCCAAGTTCAATCGCCGCTCGCACATGCCGCTGCCGGAAGGGCAGATGGCGTGCACCGATTGCCACAACCCGCACGGTTCGATCACCAAGCCGCTGCTGAAGACCGACACCGTCAACGAGACCTGCTACGGCTGCCATGCGGAGAAGCGTGGACCGTTCCTGTTCGAGCACGCGCCGGTGCGGGCCAATTGCCTCAACTGCCACGACGTGCACGGTTCCAACCAGCAGACCCTGCTGGTGGCGCCGATCCCGATGCTGTGCCAGCAGTGCCACACCATGACCCGGCACCCGAACGACCTGCAGACGGCGGCCGGGCTTGGCACGGGCCCGCATCCTGACGAGCGGATCATGGGGCGTGGCTGTCTCAGTTGCCATACCAACATCCACGGGTCGAACAATCCGTCCGGACCCAAGTTCCACAAGTGACGGAGGCGGCAATGCGTGCGCTGAAAGCAAACCGCATGGCACCCAGGGCGCTGACCCTGGCATTGGCCCTGGGCCTGTTGACCGGTGTCCTGGGTGCGCAACCGGCACTGGCCAGCGACACCAGCGGCACCATGCGGGTCGGCGACATGCAGTATGGCAATGGCCTGGACCCGCGCGGCTGGACGCCGATGCTGTATCCGGCGGACCCCGACGGCATGTCCTACCTGCACGCCGGCATGCTGCGCACGCCGACCGGCATGCTGTATCCGTATCCGCCGCTGGTCGACCCGGGCAAACCGCTGGGGCAGGGTGACTGGACCTGGGACGGGCTGCTCGAGTTTGGCTATCTGCATGTCGGCGGGGACCGCGACGCCGAGTATTTCCGCCAGTACGACGGCTGGAAGAGCGGCGCCGTGCTGGGCCTGTTTGCGCTGGATTTCAACAACCGCCAGACCGGCAGCTACGTGGATTTGCGCGGCAGCCGGATCAGCGGCAATGACCAGTATTACCGCCTGCGTGGCGGCAGGTACGGCAGCTTCCGCATCGAGGGCTTTTACCGCGACATGCCACACACCGTGTCCACCAGCGCCTTCCCCATCTGGAACGGCGTGGGCACGAGCGATTTGACGCTGCCGGCACCGCTGGTGCCTGGTGCCAGCACCCCGGCCCAGGTCGCCGCGGTCTCGGCTGCCGAACCCCGGCGTGACATCGGGCTTACCCGTACCCGCGCGGGCCTGAGCTACGAGGGAACACTGTTTCGCGACTGGATCGGCTCGGCCGGCATCACCAACGAGAAGCGCAGCGGCACGCGCCTGTGGGGCGGGTCGATGTTCTTCAATTATCCCTTCCCGGACAACGGCGGCGTGCTGGAGACAGTGCGTCCGATCGACTTTCGCACCACCGACGTCAACCTCAGCCTGCGCCGCGTGGGCAAGCTCTGGCACTTCCTGGCGACCTACAACGGCTCATTCTTCCGCAACCACAAGGACCACCTGAACTTCCAGAGTCCGTTTGCGCTGTGGAACGTGGTCGGCACGCCTCAGGTCGCCGACATCAAGTTCGGGCAGTTTTCGCTGGAGCCCGACAACGACTACCACAACGTGCGCCTGGACTTGTCGCGCGAGCTGAAGGGGAATGGCCAGCTCACCATGGCCGGCGCCTGGGGCACGATGCGCCAGAACGACGCGTTGCTGCCGCCGACCAGCTGCACCGGCGTCGGCGGCGTCTTCATCGCACCGCCGGCGGACTTCACCTTCCAGTGCGCAAACTGGAACACACCGGCGGCGCTGTCGCAGCGCAACGCGAATGCGCGCATCGACACCGGCCTCCTCGATGTACGCGCGACCTTCCGGCCCACACCGACCTTTGGTTGGCACGCCGGGCTGCGCTGGTATCGCGAGAACAACAAGACCCGCTACCTCGCCTACAACCCGCTGACGGGCCAGTACGGCTACATCTCCGAGAACGGCTCCCAGGGCAGTGTGGTGCCGGGTGAGGTCGGCCTCTTCGATCCGACCAACCCCATGTTCTGGTCGTCCAATTTCACCGTGCGCAATGCACCGTTCGGCTATACCGATTCCATCCTCGAACTGGGCGGCGACTGGCAGTTTGGCCGCAAGTCCTCCCTTGGCGTCACCTACACCTACGACCACAACCAGCCCAAGTACCGCGAGCGCAAGCGCGTCGACGACCAGCGCATCAAGTTCGACTGGGTCAGCCGCGATGTCGTTGGCGCCACGGTGCGGCTGAGCTGGGAGTACGCCAGCCGCGACGGCGATGCCTACCATTACGATCCGTACGAGCAGTTCTTCTCCGAGTCACTTCCTGGCTTCGTCATGCCCGCGGTTGGCCTGCCGGCGCACACGGTGGCCGAGATGCGCAAGTACGACCTCTCGGACCGCACCGAGAGCAAGGCCCGCGCCATCGTCACCGTCCCCTGGGGCGAGTCGGCGACCCTGTCCGCCACGTTCTATGGCAACCGCGACCAGTACGCCGCCTTGATCGGCCGCCAGGACACGCAGACCACCGGGGCCACCCTGCAATGGGATTGGCAGCCGGCCCCGACGACGACGCTCAATGCCTACGTGGGCATCGAAGGCTCGCGCATGGGCATCAGCAATGTCGCCGACAACGAGGCCCTGGTCGGCGCCAACATCGGCCAGACCGATCCGCATCTGGGTGGCCCGCTGTATCCCTACGCCAACCAGTGGTGGGAATACGACCGCGAGAGCAACCGCGATGCGGGTTTGAGCTTCAGCCATGATTTTGGCCGCATGCGCTTCGACCTCAGCTACAACTACACCGGCTCGAGCGGCCACGTGGGCTACAGCTATGCCGGAATCGGCGCGTTGGCCTACCGCGACCCGGCCGGCGTGGCGGCGGCCGGCCTCGGGTTCCCCGACAACAAGTACCGCAGCAACACCCTGGATCTCGGCTTGAGCTTTCGCGTCAATCCCAGCGTGGGCGTGCGCCTCTTTGGCCGCTACCAGACCGGAGCCTTCAGCGACTGGCACTACGCCGGCTTCCAGCAGACGCTCAGTTACGACCACCGCATCTACACCGACCGCGGTGGGCAACTGCACTACGACGTCAGCATGGTTGGGCTGATGCTCGAGCTCAGGCTGTGAGGGGGCCGGCATGACTCTACACGTCAAGATCCTGCTGACCGGCGTACTGGTGCTGGCGGCTGCCGTCACCGACGGCACCGTGGCGCAGCAGGCCGCAGATGTCGCCGACGCCGCGCCGATGGCCACGCCAACCGCCGCGCCGCTGGATCTGCGTCGCATGCAGCCAATCCACGGCGACGCGCAGGCGGGTGCCGGCAAGGCTGCCGTCTGCGCGGCCTGCCATGGCGCGCAGGGGGTGGGCATTGCGCCGAACTTCCCGAACCTGGCAGGACAGTCGGCCACCTACCTGTACGTCCAGCTGCGCGAGTTCCACGCCGGTGAGCGCAACGATCCGGTCATGACGGCCCAGGCGACGATGCTGAGTGACACCGACATGCGCGACCTTGCCGCTTACTTCGCCGCCATGCCGCCCAAGGCTGCCGGACCAGGAGCGGCCGGTTCGCGCGGGGAACAGTTGTATCTGGCCGGCGATCCGGCCAAGGGCATCCCGCCCTGCCAGGGTTGCCATGGCCCGACGGGCATGGGCCCCGAGCCGCATCGCAGCAGCGCGCCGCAGCCGCCTTGGGCCACCTTCCCGCACCTGCGCGGGCAACCGAGCCTGTACCTGGCCAAGCAATTGGCCGACTACAAGGATGGTGCGCGGGCCGGCAGCAGCAACGCGAAGGTCATGCAAGGTGTCGCGCAGACCCTGGACGACGATGACCTGAAAGCGCTGTCGGTCTATCTGTCCAGCTTCTGACGGCACTGCGTGCAGTGGGACCGATGTCATCGATGTATTGGCTGGCGCCGCTCGATGTGGTCCGATCCGCACGCGCGGCATGTATCACCTTGCGCGTGGGGTCAGTTCTTCATTTGCGGGGCGCCGCGAGCAGGAGTGGCACGACCTCGTGCAGCGCCGTGGCCAGCAGCGTGCGATCCAGATCCGGCTCGCGGGTCTCCCGCACCTTCAGGCCCTCGACCAGGCATTGCAGGATCAACGCCCGCCGCGGTGCCAGCGTGGCGGGCAGGCCCTGGCCGCCGCTGCCCGTTGGGCGGGACAGCCAATCGATCAGGCCCGTACGCAGCGTGTCGTCAAATTCGTCCAGGGCGGCCGCCACGGCGGGATCGCGGGTGGCCTCGGCGGAGATCTCCAGCAGCAGCGCGGCGTTCATGCCGTGTTCGCGCTGGGCGTTGGCTGTCCCATAGTGTGCGGCGATTTCCGCTGCCAGGTCGACCTTGCGGTTCAGGCTGAGGTCGCCACGCAGCATTTCCAGTTGCTGGCGCACGATGGCCAGGATGATGGCGTTCTTGCTTTCGAAGTAGCGGTAGATGAGTCCCGCGCTCATGCCGGCAGTCTCGGCGATGCTGGCCATGCTGGCGCCGTGGAACCCGTACTCGATGAAGCACTGCTGTGCGGCCAGCAGGATGCGCCGGCGTTGCGCATGGATGCGGGCCTCTGCCTTGCTGCTGAGGGGTTTCACGCTCATGGTCTCCTACCCATCCGGGCCGCCACGCACGGGTTGCCGTGCGTGGCAGCAGGTTTGCCTGGTCGGTGCCGCAGTGGTCAGTATGCGCGGCGCGGCAGGGAGTCTACTCATGGGTGTCCTCGCCTGTGGCGGCGGGCGTGGGCTCCGAGGCCTGCGCCTTGCCGGCAAACAGGCGCTGCACCACCACGAAGAACAGCGGGATGAAAAACACGCCGAGCAGGGTGCCGACCGCCATGCCGCCCAGCACGCCGGTGCCGATCGCGCGCTGCGCACCGGAGCCGGCGCCGGCGGCAATGGCCAGCGGCAGCACGCCCAGGCCGAAGGCCAGCGAAGTCATGATAATCGGGCGCAGGCGGTCGCGCACCGCGTGCATGGTGGCGCTGATGAGCTCCATGCCGCTTTCCAGGTTGGCCTTGGCGAACTCGACGATCAGGATGGCGTTCTTGCTGGTCAGGCCCACCGTGGTGAGCATGGCCACCTGGAAATACACATCGCGCTCCATGCCCAGCAGGGTGTTCGCCAGGGTGGCGCCGAGGATGCCCAATGGCGCCACCAGCAGCACGGCGGTCGGCACCGTCCAGCTCTCATACAGGGCGGCCAGGCAGAGGAAGACGATCATCAGGGACAGCGTGTACAACAGTGGTGTCTGCGCGCCGGCCTGCCGTTCCTGGTAGGAGAGCGCGGTCCACTCGATGCCGAAGCCTGGCGGCAGTTCGCTGACGATGCGTTCGATCTCCGCCATCGCATCGCCGGAGGACACGCCAGGCGCACCCTGGCCCTGGATCTCCATCGCCGACACGCCGTTGTAGCGTTCCAGGCGCGGCGAGCCATATTCCCAGTGCGAGCTGGCGAAGGCCGTGAACGGCACCATCTCACCCTGTGCGTTCTTCACCGACCAGCGGCGGAAATCCTCCGGCACCATGCGCGCTTCCTGTTCGGCCTGCAGGTAGACACGCTTGACGCGGCCGCGGTCGATGAAGTCGTCGATGTACTGTCCGCCCCACGCGGCGGCCAGCGTGCCGTTGATCGCGTCCATGGTCAGGCCCTGTGCCGCAGCCTTCTCCGTGTCGACATCGACACGCAGCTGCGGGGTATCCTCCTGGCCATTCGGGCGCACGGCCACCAGCAGCTTGCTCTGCGCCGCGGCGCCCAGCAGCTGGTTGCGCGCGGCCAGCAGGGCTTCGTGGCCATGGCTGCCGTTGTCCTTGAGGAAGAACGAGAAGCCCTCGGCCGTGCCCAGCTCAGGCATCGCCGGCGGCGCGAACACGAAGGCCATGGCATCCTTGATCTGCATCAGCGCTCCCATGCCGCGGGCGGCGACGGCATCGGCGCGTAGTTCCGGCGCGCTGCGTTCGCTCCAATCCCTGAGCTTGATGAAGGCCATGCCGTTGTTCTGGCCCATGCCGGCGAAGCTGAAGCCCTGCACGCTGAACACCGATTCGACCGCGGCCTGCTCGTGTTCCAGGAAGTAGTTCTCGATCTTCTCGATCGACGCCACCGTGCGCTCCTGGGTCGCGCCGGCCGGTGCCTGCACCAGGGACAGCAGGGCGCCCTGGTCTTCGCCGGGCAGGAACGAGCTGGGCAGGCGCACGAACAGCACGCCCATGACCACGACCATGCCGGCAAAGATCGCCATGAAGCGCTTCGGGCGACCGAGGATGCCGCGCACGCCGCGCTGGTAGTTGTCACTGGTGCGGTCGAAGCTGCGGTTGAACCAGTTGAAGAAGCGTCCGGCAAGGCCGGCGTGGGCGACATGGTGCTCGCCCTTGCCGAGCGGCTTGAGCATGGTCGCGCACAGCGCCGGGGTCAGCACGATGGCCACCAGCACCGACAACGCCATGGCCGAGACGATGGTGGCCGAGAACTGCCGGTAGATGATGCCGGTGGAGCCTGACATGAAGGCCATGGGCACGAAGACCGCCGAGAGCACCAGACCGATGCCGACCAGCGCACCGGTGATCTGGTCCATCGACTTGCGCGTGGCCTCCAGCGGCGAAAGCCCTTCCTCGGTCATGATGCGTTCGACGTTCTCGACCACGACGATGGCATCGTCGACCAGCAGGCCGATGGCCAGCACCATGGCGAACATGGTCAGCATGTTGATCGAGAAGCCCAGCACCGCCAGCACGCCGAAGGTGCCCAGCAGCACCACCGGCACCGCGATGGTCGGGATCAGCGTGGCGCGGATGTTCTGCAGGAACAGGTACATCACCAGGAACACCAGCACGATGGCCTCGAACAGCGTCTTGACCACGTTCTTGATCGATACCTGGACGAACGGCGTGGTGTCGAACGGAGTTACCACCTGCATGCTGTGCGGGAAGTTGGGACGGAGGTCGTCCAGGACTGCCTGCACATTCGCGGAGGTGTCCAGCGCATTGGCGCCGGTGGCCAGCGAAATGGCCAGGCCTGATGCGGGTTTGCCATTGTAGCGGGTGATGAAATCGTAGGTTTCCGCGCCCATTTCCACGCGGGCGATGTCGCCGAGTCTGAGTGCCGAGCCGTCGCCGTTGCTGCGCACGACGATGTCGCGGAACTGCTCCGGTGTCTGCAGGCGGTCCTGTGCCGAGATGGTGGCGTTGAGCTGCTGACCCTTGACCGATGGCGTGCCGCCGAGCTGGCCCAGCGAGACTTGGGCGTTCTGCGCGCGGATCGCGGCGGTGACTTCATTGGTGGACAACCGGTACGTGTCGAGCTTGTCCGGATCGAGCCAGATGCGCATGGCATATTTCGCGCCGAATACCTGGATATTGCCCACCCCCGGCACGCGACTGAGCGGATCGACCACGTTGCTGCCGACGTAGTCGTCGATATCCGCCTTGGACATGGAGCCGTCGTCGGAGAAGAAGCCGAGCACCGCCAGGAAGCCGGAACTCGACTTGGCGACGTTGATGCCCTGGCGCTGGACCTCCTGCGGCATCAGCGGCATGGCCAGCTGCAGCTTGTTCTGCACCTGAACCTGCGCGGTGTCCGGGTCGGTGCCGTTGTCGAAGGTCAGGGTGATCATGGCCATGCCGTTGGACGAGCTGTTGGCCGAGAAGTAGATCAGGCCGTCCAGGCCCTTCATGTTCTGCTCGATGATCTGGGTCACCGAGTCCTCCACCACCTTGGCCGAGGCACCGGGGTAGGTGGCGATGATCTGCACCGTGGGCGGCGCGATCGTCGGATACATCGACACCGGCAGGGTGAAGATGGCCAGGCCGCCGGCCAGCATGATGATGATCGCGATGACCCAGGCGAAGACGGGGCGGTCGATGAAGAAGCGTGCCATGCCGTGCGCTCCCTTACCGGCTGCCGGCCGCTTTCGCGGCGGGGCCGGGCCGTGGCGTGGCAGTCGTGTCCACAGCGGTGGCCGGCACGCTGGCCGCATGCACTTCGGTGGCCTGCACCGGCATGCCCGGCTTGATCTTCTGCAGGCCCTCGACGATGACCCGGTCACCGGCCGCCAGGCCAGCATCGACCAGCCACTGGTCGCCAACGGTGCGGCTGACCTGCACCGCACGGACTTCCACCTTGCCGTCCTGGTCGACCAGCATCGCCGAGGTGTTGCCCTTCGGGTCCCGGGTGACCGCCTGCTGTGGCACCAGGACGGCATGTTGACGCTGGCCGTCGCCGATCACCGCGCGCACGTACATGCCGGGCAGCAGCACGTCGTCGGGATTGGGTACCACCACGCGCAGCGCGTAGCTGCCGGTCGAGGGGTCCACCGTCACCTCGGAGAAGGCGAGCTTGCCTTCGTGCGCGAATTGGCTGCCGTCCTCGAGCAGGATCTTCACCGGCAGTCCGTTGGTGCTGTCCAGCGCGCCCGAGGCCAGGCCCTTGCGCAGGGCCAGCAGCTCGCGGCTGGACTGGGTCAGGTCGACATAGATGGGATCGAGCTGCTGGATCGTGGCCAGGGCTGAAGCCTGGCCCGCATTGACGAGTGCCCCCTGGGTCACGGTGGACTTGCCGATGCGGCCGGCAATGGGGGCGCTGATGCGGGTGTAGCCCAGCGTCACCCCCGTACCGTCGACCACCGCCTGGGCCGCTTTCACGTCGGCTTCGGCCTGGTGCAGGGTGGCCTGGACATCGTCGTTGTTTTGCCGGCTGATGGCGGCGACCTTGACCAGCTCCGTGCTGCGCTGTGCGCGCAATCTCGCCGTGACCAGGGTGGCCTGGGCGCGGGCCAAGGCGGCGCGCGCACTGTTGTAGTCGGCGCGATAACTGGCGTCCTCGATCTGGTAGAGCTGCTGACCCTGCGTGACTTCGCCGCCCTCGGTGAACAGCCGTTTGCGGACGATGCCGGAAACCTGGGGGCGGACTTCGGCGATGGCGAACGGTGTGGTGCGCCCGGGCAGCTCGCGGGTCAGGGTCACCGCCCGGGATTCCAGGGTGACCACGCTCACCGGGACGGCGGCGTCCTGCGCGGGTGGGGCCTTGCCGGTACACGCCGGAAGCAACAGCGCGGCGGCGATGGCCAGTAGGGCCAGGTGGGCGAGGCGGGAAGTCATTGGTTGATCCGGGAAGGGAAAGGGGTGATTGACACGTAAAGAATGAATGGTCATTCTATTTTAGTCAAGCGACAAAATGCCGCAGGTTCAGGCAGGGGCGCACGTCAAAGGGCAGTCGTGGGGTCTTGCAAATTGTTGTCAGCTGGGCGATTTCCGCCGCCCAAGCTCCTTGCTACGCTGGCAATCGGCTTCTAGCTGCGGCCCTGGAATTCCTCGAGAGTCTTCAGCGAAGCCGTCTCGATCATTCGCAGCACGCGCAGTGCCGCCTCTCCATCGGCCTCGCTGACCTGTGCAAACACCTGTTCGAGATAGGCGTTCAGTGCCACATCCAGCTTTTTGGCCAGCGCCCGTCCCGCCCTGGTGAGATGCAGCGTCTTGGCGCGGCGGTCGGCGGCGTCGACACGCCGCTCGATCAGGGACGCCTGTTCGAGTTTGTCGAGCGAACGTACGAGCGCCGCGTTGTCGACGCCAATCTGCTCGGCGACCACGTTCTGGCGTACGCCGTCCCCAAGCCTTGCCACCGACAGGATTGGCGCTGCCGCCGACAGCGTGACCCCCATGCGTTCAAATGCGACGCCTGCGGCTCGGCACCACAACCGCCCAACGGGCATGAGGATCCAGGTGAGATCGGAATTCCACGAGTTTGGGTCATGCATGGTTTATTGACGCATCAATTATTGAGTGGTAAACATTATGCCATGGATGAGGCAATGTCATGCAGCGAGAGGAGTCGGGCTTACCACAACCGCCGCGGCGGTACAGACCAACGAGGTGACGGCAATGAGCGTGAACATGAGTGAACAGGCAACCGGAACAGTCGACGAACAGGTCGACGTCCCCCATCACCGCGAGGTCTTCCTCGCTGGCCGCTGGCAGAAACCACGCGGTGCGGCGGTGCTGCTCGACGTGGTGTCGCCACATACCGGGGAGGTCGTCTGCGCGTTGCCCGACGCCTCGCTCGAGGATGCGGCGTACGCGGTGGAGCGCGCCCGCGCTGCGTTTGATCAGGGCGAATGGCCACGCATGACGGTCGCGCAGCGCCTGGAAGCCACGACCCGGTTCCGCGATGGCCTTGCCGCGATGGATGGCTTCGAGCGCGCCTGGGCCATCTCCGGTGGCATGCCGATGCAAACGGTCAAGGCGATGTATGCGCTGTCGATGTTCGGCATCGACGACGTGCTGGAGCTGGCCAGGGAAATTCCGCTGAGCGAGATTCGTGAAACCCGCGGCGGCCGGGTCGAAGTCCGGCATGAGCCGCTGGGCCCGGTGCTGGCGATCCTCACCTATAACGGCCCGCTGGCGGAGCTGGGCATGAGCGTGTTCCCAGCGTTGCTCACCGGCAATCCCGTGGTGGTCAAGCTGCCGCCGGAAAATCGCCTGATCGGCCACTTCATGGCCGAGGCGGCAGCCCAGGCGGGTTTTCCCGAGGGTGTGCTGAGCATCATCACCGCCGGCACCGAGGTCAGCAAATACCTCGTTGCCCATCCGGGCATCGACGCGGTGCACTTCACCGGTGGCAGCGCTGTGGGTGCTGAGGTTGGCGCGGTCTGCGCGCAACGTATGGCACGGGTGACGCTGGAACTGGGTGGCAAGTCGGCGGCGATCGTTGCCGACGACGTGGACATGGACGAAGCCGTGCCCAAGCTGGTCAGCAGCATGACCGCCTACATGGGCCAGGTCTGCGTCACCACCAGCCGCATCCTGGTCTCGCGCAAGCGCCACGACGAACTGGTCGGGAAGCTGTCGAAGGCGCTCGCGGCAATGCGTATCGGCCCCCCGCTGGACCCGGACACCGAGTTCGGGCCGATGATCAGCGAACGCGTGCGGGCACGCTCCGAAGGCTTCATCGAACGCGCGGTGGCCGCGGGTGCGAAGATCGCCACCGGCGGCAAGCGTCCGGCTGGATTCGACCAGGGCTTCTACATCGAACCGACCCTGCTGGTGAACGTCAGCAACGACATGGAGATCGCCCAGGAGGAAGTGTTCGGGCCCGTCTACTGCGTCATTCCCTACGACGATATCGACGACGCCGTGCGCATCGCCAATGACTCGCGTTTCGGCCTGTACGGCACCGTGCTCACCAATGACGAAGAACTGGCCCATGACGTCGCCTACCGGGTCCGCTCGGGCTCGTTCGGCATTGGCGGCGCTTTCCCCGTGCTGATCGCGCCGTATGGCGGCATGAAGCAGTCCGGCTGGGGCTACGTGGGCAGCCGGGAAGGCTATCTCGCCCTGACCAACATCAAGTCGGTCGTGCTTCCGGTGGCCGCATGAGGCTGCCGGCAGGTGCCGCGGCCAGCATCGTGCGGCGCCACTTTCCACTGCGCCCTGCCGCGGATAGTCATCGCGCCGGGGCTCCCTGACACGAGGCAATCACCATGGAATACGACTACATCATCATTGGCGCCGGCTCGGCGGGAGCCACCGTCGCCGCGCGGTTGACCGAGAACCCCGACACGACCGTGCTGCTGCTCGAGGCCGGCCCCGAAGACCGCAGCTACTGGACGAAGATCCCGCTCGGATTCGCCAAGATCATTTTTGATCCACGCTACATGTGGAATCACGAATCCGAGCCCGAGCCGAACCTCAAGAACCGGCGCGTCGGTCTGCCACATGGCAAGGTGATCGGTGGCTCCAGTTCGATCAATGGCCTCGTCTATGTGCGGGGTGATGCCTACGACTACCAGACTTGGGAGCGCCTGGGTGCCAGGGGTTGGGGCTATGACGATGTCCTGCCCTATTTTCGCAAGAACGAAAACTGGATCGGCGGTGCCAACGCCCTGCACGGCGGCGATGGACCGATCGCGGTGGAAAACGCGCGCTGGCGGACGCCGCTGGCCGAAGCTTTCATCGCCTCCACCCAACAAGCCCTGGGCATTCCCCGCAACGACGACTTCAACGGCGCGATCCGCGAAGGTGTGGGCTATTGGCCACTGAACACCCGATACGGCCGCCGCTCGTCCACCGCCGAGGAGATGATCAAGCCCAACCGTCGCCGCCACAATCTTCATATTCTCGCCGAAGCCACGGTCAGCAAGATCGAGTTCGACGGCCGCGAGGCCAGGGGCGTCATCTACGAGCGGGGCGGCCAAACCCATCGCGCCGCCGCCCGGCGTGAGATCATTCTCAGCGCGGGCGCACTGTTGACGCCGCAGTTGCTGCAGCTGTCCGGCATCGGCCCCGCCGACCTGCTGGCACGCAACGGCATCCCGGTGATCCACGCCCTGGAAGGTGTCGGCGAAAATCTGATGGATCATCTGCAGATCGGCCGCTTCTACTCGACGTCCAGCCCGGACACATTCAACGTGCGGGTGCGCAACCTTTTTGCCCAGGCGCTGGCAGGGATGAATTATTACCTCGGCCCGCGCAACGGCGTGCTCACCATCGGTGCGGCTGACGGTGGAGCCTTTTTCAAGACGCACCCCGGCGTCGTTGCGCCGGATATCCAGCTCCACTTCATTCCCTTCACGCCCGGTGACAAGGGCTGGGATCTCGGCAAGGGATCGGGCATCCGCCTGGCCGCCTATCAAAGCCGCCCCGAGAGCCGCGGCCATGTCCGCATTGCCTCGCCTGACGCGAAGGCTCTGCCGGCCGTGCAGTTCAATCATCTCAGCACCGAGACCGATGTACGCACCATCCTGGATGCGATGAAGATGGTCAGGGGCATCGCCGAGGCCGAACCGTTCCGCCGGTTCGACCTGAAGGAGACCCGGCCGGGTCCGGTCGGGGACGATGAACTGCTCGACTATATCCGCGCCAATGCGGACACCGCTTTCCACTATTCCGGAACGGCGCGCATGGGCGTAGACGACCTGGCCGTGGTCGATCCCGAGCTTCGCGTGCGCGGCGTAAACCGTCTGCGTGTCATCGACGCCTCGGTCATGCCGACCATCGTCTCGGGCAACACCAACGCCGCGACCCTGATGATCGCCGAAAAGGGCGCCGACCTCGTCAAGGCCGGCTGACCGTCATTTCCATTTCACAACGTGGGCTGCAAGGAAGGCCATCTCGCGGCGACCGACATCGAGTCGGTCGCGCTGCCGGTCGCTGATTGGGGCATTGGTGGACACCGGGACAGGCCATCGTCCCGGTGTTCCTTCCCCGGTGCTGCCAGCTGAGTACTGGCGAATCGCTTTTCCGGGAACCCCGCCAATACCGTCCTGCTGCTGGAGTGGGGTGGCATGGGTAGTCTCCTTTTCAACGAATGCGAGACGACATGGAAATCGCAATAATGGGCGCCCCCGGCCAGTTCGGCTGCAGTGCTCGAGCAGTCCTGACCACATCCTGGGGTGCTTCCGCCATGGAGTCTCTTTGGGCCACAGGATCAAGCAAACCATGAAGATTCAAGACAGTTTCGTTCCCCACGCCAAGTGCAAGCCAGACCACACCAACCCGCGAATCGTCCCGCTGGCCTAAGGCCGGCACACTTTCGCCAGCGACCCGCATCGGTATTTCAGGGACGATGAGGAGCTTCGATGAAATACCCGCGCTACTGGAGGCTGCTCGTCGGTCAACTGACAGGTGCGGCGGTCATTTTGTGGCTTGCCGTGCCCGCCTACCGAAGATTGCTGCTCGATGGATCGGTTGAATCGACGCCCGCATCCACTCTCGCGCTCGCGCTCGCGTCAGCACTGGTGCTGTATTGGTGTTGGCTACGCTACCGCACGGCGCCGCTGCCCGCGCTGCGACAGCGGTGGTGGCTTGGTCACCTGATCCTCTTCATCGCGCGCCTCAGCTTCATCGTTCCGGGCGGACTCTTCTCGGTCATCTTCTTCGTGCGTTACGACAAGCTCAGCTTTTCGGCCCTCGATCTTGTACTGCTGTTCGGGACGCTCTTCGCCCTCTTTTGCGTCACGGCAGAACTCGAGCGCCTCGGCAAGCGACTGACGACGACCGAATGAGGATTCTGCCGGTCAGCAATGCAATCCAGTGTGCTCGGGTACTCAGTACCCCGCCGCCGGTCTCTCCCGGATATCCCTGTGCAGGATCCGCCTGATCTCCAGGATCGCCTGCGCGGTCTCCTGCACGCTATGCCCTGAAACGATCACCTTCTCCGACAGCGCACCGGGCAGGTGGGCACTGCGGTAGGGCACCAGGCCATCGTCGGACGCTTCCAGCGGTACGCTCGGGTCGGCTTGGGCAATGATGCTGTGGTAGCGCACGTGCGGGGAGATCGGCAGATCGGCGGCGATGCGTATGAAGGGGTCGTTTGCGCTGAGGTTGTCGATGCTGTTGGAGATGACCAGTCTTCCGTGCGGCAAGTCCTTGCCGCCGACGAGTTCACGCACTTCCTCAAGCACGGTCAGCGGCAGTCGTACCAGGTGCGCGACGAAGCGTCCGAGCCGGTTGTCGGCCACGGCCGTGCCACGATGCGGGGAGGCGATGAAGATCACCCGCTCCACGCTGGGCAGCGGCTTGAAGCGCAGCATCCGTTCAAGTCTTGGGCCGGCGCGCTGCAGCTGGCCCTGGTCGAACTTGTAGTTTTCCATCGCCCAGTTCCACAGCTGGTCGTCAGCCGTGGACACCAGCAGCCGTGCCAGCACGCCGCCCATGCTGTGGCCGATCAGTACGGTGTCGTGCGATGCCCGCGCCGTACCCTGCGGGTCGAAGTGGTGCAGGGTGTCGGTGAAGATGCGGCGGATCGCGGACAGATTCAGCACCAGCGGGATGTTGGTGGGGTAGTAGACCTGCCAGATCTGGAACTCCTGGCGCAAGGTCTCGTCGCCCATCACTTCGTTGGCCACGTTTACCCACGCCTCGGGGCTGCTGGCCAGGCCGTGGATCATCAGCAGGATCCGGCGATTCGGATCGTAGGGCTGCATCATGTACAGGTGTGGGCGGGTAATGCCATGTTCCCTGCCGAACAGCGTCCGCAGCGATTGCCGGGCGAAGCCTGAGCGGGCCAGCCACAGGCCGTAGCCGGCGCTGTAGTTGGCCGCCAGTGGTACGCTCAGGCCGTGGATCTCGATGGCGTGCGCGACGTAGGGATCGTGTGCGCTGATGGTGAGTTCGTGGGTGGCGAGGACGCTGGCGAGGTCGTCGCCCGGGAATCGGATCAGCACGGTCAACGCAGGCGACGGCATCTCGCTCCAGGCGCGCGGGCGCGGGCGGCGACGCCCGCGTGGGCGATCAGCATCGCCTTGGCCATCCGCGCCTGGTAGAGGTGCCACATCCACGGTCGTCACCGGGTCGTCGCCCATCACCGCCACCACCTCGGCGCCGAAGCCGTCGCGACGGTGGATGCTGCGCAGGCCGGCGAAACTCAGCGTCGAGGCCGGCACCAGTTCCTTCGGCATATCCATGCCCTCGGGCATGCGCAAGTCGGACATGTCGCTATGGATGGTCCAGCCTGCCATGTGCAGCGTGGCTTCGCCGCGGTCGCCGGAGACAACGCCGTTCGTTGCGGCGACGGCACCGTTGCCTGCGGCGGAGGAGTTGCCCGCAGCCGCAGTGGCGCCGGCCGGGTGCTGGGCAAGGTTGCCCTGCAGGCGTCCGAACATGCCGCTGGCCGCCTGCTGCACGGCGTAGTTGTAGTAGTCGCGGACCTGGGTCTGCCGGTCCTCGAACGCCCGCTCGCCCGGGGTGCGTTCGCTGAAGAACAGGTAAGCGTAGGCATGCCGTGCAGCCTCCAGCCAGGCGTCGAGCTGGGCGTCACCACTGGGTACGGTGTTGCGTGGCGTCAGCGCGATGGCCTGCTGCGTCCACAACTCGGCCAGGGCGGCCTGCCGCCGCTCCTCACGGATGCCTGGGACGTCGGCCAGCGCCGGCATGCACGCGGGCGCTGGCAGGGCCGCACAGGCGCCCTCGTCAAGTCCGGCCACCCGCAGGGTCTCCCGGGCCGCCGCACTGAGCTCGTTGGCGGTCAGGATGTCGCCCCGCTTCATGGCGATGTACTCGCCCGGGCCCAGCGGCGCGGTCTGCACCCGTGGCGCGAACTCGCTGAGGATGGCGCAGCCGCCAAGTGACAGCAGGAGCGTGGCTGCCAACAGCAGGCGGGTCAGCTTTCGCACACCGGTCATGGCACCAGTTCTGCAGGCGGAACGCCCGGCACCTGCTGGCGGATCGCACGCGAGAAAGCGGTCTCGTCGACGGCATCGGCCGGCACCGCCAGCGCGCGCGGGTTGATGTAGGCGCGCGTCTGCAGTTCCGCGAACGTGTGGTCTGACGTCAGACCACCCTGGTCGTAGACGTACTCGGCGAAGTGGCCTGACAGCAGCAGGCGGATGTCCATGGGCAGCCGGGGCGCGACGTGGCGGGCGATATCGAAAACGACAGTGGTGCAGTTGCTGGTCAGGGAATTATAGAAGGCCGGGTGCCGCTGCAGCGCCTGGGCCTGGGTCACGAAGCCGAGGAACATCTTCCGCAGCGCCTCTGGTGGCACGTTCAGGCGGTAAAGGTAGACGTCCTCGCCGCGGATGTTGCTGCGGGTGCGGATGATGTCCCGTTCATCGGCGGCCACGAGTACCTGCTCGAAGCGGCGGAAGAATCCGCCCAGCGCGGAAAAGCTTTCGTGGCGTTCCTTGCGGATCTCCAGCGAGAACACCACCCGGCTGCCGTCATTGAATCCGAACGAGACCAGGGTGTGCGCGATGTGCGGTCCCATCCAGTACGACAACACCAGGTCGGCGGTGGTCAGGCGGGTGAGGTCGTACCCGCGGGTGTCCCAACGCGGTGTGTAGTCGGTCTCGCTGCGCCATTCGAAGTTGCGCACGTTGCGCAGCACCACATGATCGCCTTGCACGTCGGCGTCGAGCAGGCGGGCGACATCGTCGGCCCAGTCACGGTCGTGCGAGGGGGTGAGGCTGAACCACAGTGCCAGCACTGCCGCGAATCCCGCCGCGAACACGACCAGCAGCGGGCTCCGGACCGCATGCAGGCGCCGCCAGGACAACGCCATGCAGGCTGCCGCGCCCAGCAGGCACCAGATGGCGATCAGCGTCGTGCGCAGCAGCGGCGGCCCCGGCAACTGGAAGCCGAGCAGGAACCCGCCCCAGGCGGTGGCCGCGGCCACCGCCAGCGACAGGAGCGTGGCGGCCGCGATGCGCGGCCATCCATGGCGCTTGTCGCCGTGTGACGATGGGGCGTCGTTCGCGCCTTCCCGCGCAAACGCTGCGGTCACCCTGGGGCCCAGATCTGGCCCGCCCAAGTGACGATCGCGCTGTGGCTCTTCACTATCGTGCCGTGCTTCCCATGGGGTATCGGCTTCAGTTCCGCTGCTGGCGGACCAGGCTGCGCACGCGGAAGGCGAACACCACGCGCAGGATGCCGATCACCAGGGCCCAGGCGCCAACCGTGATCGACACGCTCAGGCCGCCGACACCCGGTGCCCAGAGCAACAGCAGGCCGAACAGGATCGAGAGCACGCCGGTCAGGTACAGCAGCCATTCGCCCGTGACCGCCTTGCGCACGCTGACGCCGAACATGAAGATGATGACGCCGAACAGGAAGGCCTGGAACGCGATCACATAGACGAACAGCAGCACCGTGTTCACCGGGCCGAGCAGGGCATACAGGCCGATCAGGATGCTGACCAGGCCGGCAAAAAACACCCACCAGCGGCCTTCGGTGCCCTTGGCCCCCAAGGCACGAACGACGTTGAAGAAGCCGTCCACCAGCAGGAAGATGGCAAACACCACCGCCAGGGCTAGCAGCGCGCTGACCGGTCGGGCCAAGGCCAGGATGCCGAACAGGATGTAGAGGACACCACCAAGCAGGAACAGCCACCAGTTGGTCTTGGCGAAGTCCAACGCGTCGCGAAGCAAGGGTGATCGATCGGTTTGGGCAGTCATGCTGGTCTCCAGTTGGCGGACAGACGTGGTTGGGAATCCTTCCGGTCCATGGTGTGGGTCAGTCGCGGATCGCGTTGCCGGCCTTGACCAGCGGGAGGAACGTGATGTTGATCGGCGCGAGGGCGATAGTCCCGGCGGCGATGGGGTGTCGTCCAGCGGCGGCAACACGTCCCCCGTACCGGGTTTCAACTGATTGTGCTGCGGGCGGGGTCGACAGGCCCAGTGCCGCGACGGCGGGCAAATGGATGGATCGACTGCCCATCATCATTTCCTTGCTGATCATCCATCAGCGCAAGCGTCGGACACGCCTGCCCGCCAGCCAATGCGCGCGACGGGCGTTTCGAGTATAGCCAGCGGTGGCCGCTGAAACGTTACGTTTTGGTGCTGCCAGTGCAGTACCCCGATCACTTGCGAGGATCGCGGTGAAAGCCGCCGGCGTCGCGGCATTCGGCGTCCCCATGCGATGGGCTGCTGCGCGTATTTCCTGCACGCCCGGCCCGGCTTGGGGAGGCGGTGCTGAAACGTGGCGCGACCGGTACCTGCGCAGCGACTGGTCACGGGCTGCCGTGGGTGGTTTGCCGCCGGCGTGCAGCGTAGACTCGCGCTCGGCGTTCCGCCTCCCAGAAGCCATGGCGTCGCCGGAGACAGGATGATGAGACTGGAGCCGTTGCCGCCGGAAGCGCTGTCGCCCGAGCGTCGCGCGCTGCATGACGAAATCGTGCGCGGGATGCGTGCGCACCTCAGCAGCTTCACCTCCGCGCGCAGTGATGGCGCCCTCGTCGGGCCATTTCCGCCGATGCTGCATTTCCCCGGGTTTGGCAAGGCGGCCTGGGCCAACGTGCAGGCGCTGACTGAAAATTCGACCTTGCCCAAGGCTGCGCACGAAGTGGCGATCCTGGTGGTCGGTGCGGCTTATGGGTCACGCTACGAACTGTATGCGCACGAGATCGTGGCAGGGCAGGCGGGACTCCCCGCGGCGCAGATCGCGACCATCGTTGCCGGGCAGCGTCCGCCTGATCTCAATCCGCTCGAAGGCATCTGCTACGACGTGGCTGCGCTGCTCAGCCACGGCAAGATCCTGCCGGATGCGACCTATCGACTCGCGCTGCAGACGCTTGGCGCGTCGCAACTGGCGGAACTCGTCTATCTGGTCGCCAACTATTCCCAGTTGGCGGTGCTGCTCAACGCGTACGACGTGCCCGCGCCCGGGGAGGCGTGAGCGGCACGCATGAAGACGGCGCGGTGGTGCACGGAAAGTTCGGCACGCAAACAGGGTTGTCAGGAGGTTGCATGAAGGTTGCCATCATTGGTTTGGGACACATGGGCATGGGCATGGCCAGGAACCTGGTCAAGGCCGGCCATGCGGTCACCGCGTTCGATCTTGCCAAGCCGGCCATGGATGCCGCCGCGCAAGCCGGCATGGCCACCGCGGCATCGGGCCCGCAGGCGGCGGCCGACGTGGACGTCGTCATCACCGTGCTGCCCGCTGGCAAGCATGTGCTTGCCGCCTATCGTGGCGAGCACGGCGATGATGGCCTGCTGGGGGCGGCGCGCAAGGGCACGTTGTTCATGGATTGCTCCACGATCGGGGTCGACGAGACGCGCGAGGCCGCCGGGCTGGCCCGCGAGGCCGGGCAGCGGGCGATCGATGCACCCATCTCCGGCGGCATGGTGGGGGCGGACGACGGCACGCTGACCTTCATGGTCGGCGGCGATGCGGCCGACTTCGACTTCGTCAAGCCGCTGACCGCGGCGATGGGCAGGCACGCCGTGTATTGCGGCGATCACGGGGCCGGCCTGATCGCGAAGATCTGCAACAACATGCTCCTGTGCATCAACCAGATCGGCGCCGCCGAGGCGTTCAACCTGGGCGCCAGGCTGGGCATGGACCCGAAGAAGCTGTTCGAGATCTTCTCCACCTCCACCAGCCAGAGCTGGTCGGTCACCACCAACAGCCCGGTGCCGGGCACCGTTGCCGATGCGCCGTCCAGTCACGACTTTGCACCAGGCGCGGTACCGCACACCCTGGCCAAGGATCTGGGCCTGGCCGCGAAAGCCATGGAGACCGCCGGCTACCACTGCCAGCTGGGCAGCCAGGCGCGTGAGTTGTACGGGCAGATGACCGCCTCGAAATTTGCCGAGCAGGACTTCAGCGGCATCATCAACTACTTGGCCTGGGCGAATGACCAGGGCACGACTACCGGGTGAATGTCAGCCATGTTGATCCAGGGTATGGGGCGTGCCGTAGGCGGCATTTTCTATCAGCGCTGCTTCTATCTGTTCCTCATGCTGATGGCCTTCATTGCGGTGGTCTCGTTCATCGAGCCGACCCGGCTGGGGCGCATCGTGATCGCGGGCGCCAACGCCTTCCTCGTGGTGGCGACGGTGGCCTCGGTCGGCCGCAACACGCTGTCGTTCGTGCTGGCGCTGGTGCTTGCCGGCCCCGGGCTGGTCTACCAGTGGATCGCCCTCCAGTCCGGTGATCCGCATGCCTTGGTCATATCGCGCTGGTTTGCCGCAGCCCTGTATGCCATGGGGATCGGCTACCTGATGCGCTACGTGTTCCAGCGCCAGGTGATGACCGCGGACAAGCTCTTTGGTGCTGCCTCGATGTACCTGCTGCTCGGCGTCTTCTGGGCGTTCCTGTATGCGCTGGTCGAGAACTACCACCCGGGCTCGTTCACCCTGGCTGGCCAGCCGACGAACCCCGGGTTTTTCGACTTCGTCTATTTCAGCTTCACGGTCCTCACCAGCACCGGCTTCGGCGATCTGGCGCCGCTCGGCCGGCAGGCGCGCGGCCTGTGCACGGTGGAGCAGATCGTCGGCTCGCTGTTCGTCGCGATCCTGATCGCGCGCCTCGCCGGCGTCTATCCGCCGGGTGCCAAGGCGGAGTGACCCGGTCCGGTCCCAGCGGCCTGGGTTCAGGCAAAGCGGGAAGCCTCCCGGGTGAGCCACTCGCGGAAGGCCTGCACCTTGCGGATCGACGCGCACCCGGTGCGGTACACGGTGTAGTAGCCCAACGCGGATGCCACCTTGAGTCCTGGAAACAGGCGCACCGCGCTCGTTCCGGGGCTGGCGCCGAAGGTACACTGACAGTGTTCGGCATCGGCAAGGAATCTCAGACCGCTTCCGCCGGATTTCTCGTGCGTGGCGTACGCCAGGTATGGAGCTCCACCACCTGCTTGTCCTTCGACATTGAAAAGGCGCTAGCCTGCAGCGTGCTCACAGACGCCACACCATGGATGGAAGCCCAGCCGCTTGAGCGCGCGCACGAGGTCTGCAAGCGCATGAAGTCCGGCCAGGCCAGGTACCACATGGTGCCCAGCATGCGGCATGCACATGACGCCTGAGCGCGACATCGAGCCGGGTGATGGCGAGCTGTTGCCGGCGTCCGTCCAGCGCGGCAACATCTGGCGGCTTGCCCTAGCGCAAGCCTTGGCGGGCGCCAATTCCGTGGTCGTCTACGCCACCGGTGCGGTCATCGGCGAACAGCTGGCGCCATCTCCGGTGCTGGCGACGCTGCCCATCTCCGTCTTCGTGGTCGGCATGGCGGCATGCATCCTTCCGGCTGGCGCCATCGCCCAGCGCCGTGGACGCCGCACGGCCTTCCTCGCCGGTACCCTGGCGGGTGTGCTCACAGGTCTGCTGGCGGCGGCAGCCGTCGTGGTGGGAAGTTTCTGGCTGTTCTGCGTGGCCACCTTTCTTGGCGGGGCGTATGCGGCGGTGGTGCTGTCGTTCCGGTTCGCTGCGGCCGATGGGGTGGTGCCCGCGCGGCGTGCGCGTGCCCTGTCGCTGGTGATGGCCGGTGGCGTCGCGGCCGGGGTTGTCGGCCCGCAGCTGGTGACCTGGACCATGCCGCTGTGGCCGGCGGTTCCGTTTGCGCCCACCTTCATCGCCCAGGCTGCCGTTGCTGCCCTGTCGGCGCTCGTGCTGCTCGGTGTGCAGCTGCCCATCCCGGCGGCGACGCAGCACGGGACCCGGCCTGGACGGCCGCTGGCGCAGATTGTCCGTCAGCCGCGGTTTGTCGCCGCCGTGCTCACCGGTGCGGTGTCCTATCTGCTGATGAACTTCATCATGACTGCCGCGCCACTGGCCATGCACATGCAAGGGCATGCGCAGGCGGCGTCCAACACGGCGCTGCAATGGCATGTGATCGCGATGTATGCGCCCAGCTTCTTCACCGGGCATCTGATCGCGCGCTTTGGCGCGCAGCGCATGGCCAGCATGGGGCTTGCCCTGATCGCGCTGGCGGCCATGGTGGGCTTGCGCGGCGTGGACGTGGCGCACTACGACGCGGCGCTGGTGCTGCTTGGGCTGGGCTGGAACTTCGGCTTTCTGGGTGCCTCCGCGATGGTGCTCGAATGCCACACACCCGCCGAGAAGACCCGGGTGCAGTCGCTCAACGACTTCATCGTGTTCGGCCTCATGGCCATCGGGTCGTTCGCCTCGGGTGGCCTGCTGGCCGGCTACGGCTGGCAGGCCGTGCTGTGGGTGTCGTTCGCGCCGCTGCTGGTGGCCGGCGCGGCCCTCGTGGCGCTGGGCCGCAGGAAGACACGTCTGCCCATCGACCGTGGTGTCATGCCCTCATGAGGCTGCCTAGGCGTGTAAACCCAATACGTTGTCCAGTGGGACGCGGGAAATGGGGGGACGAAAGCCGAGACTGGCATGGGGTCGGTGCCAATGGTAGTGCTGCAGCCACCCGCTGAAGGCGCCGGCATGTTGCTGGGAACTGGCATGGGAGCGGGCACAAGCCCACCCGCGCAGGCTGGTCTGCACAGGTCGTTCGGCCTTGCCATTGGTACGCGGGGAGGGGGCTGATCCCGTTCTCACCGCGTCTTGCGGAAGACGTCCAGCTCGACCTCGTAGCGCGGCTCGGGGCGCTTGAACAGGTACTCACCGTTGCGGATTGAGGCAAGCACATCGGCACGCTGGCGCACCGCCTCGAACGGGCTGTCGGCGTCCAGCACCAGGAAATTGGCGGGCTTGCCCGCTTCGATACCGTACTGATCCTCCACATTCAGCGTTTTGGCGCCGTTGTAGGTGATCAGATCCAGGCAACGGTCCAGCTCCCCGAATGACATGGTCTGCGCCAGGTGGATGCCGTTGTCCAGGATGTTCATCAGGTTGCCGTTGCCGGCCGGGTACCAGGGGTCGTTGATCGAGTCCTGGCCGAAGCAGACGTTGACGCCGCCTTCCCACAGCTCCTTCACCCTGGTCAGGCCACGGCGCTTGGGATAGCTGTCCTGACGACCCTGCAGGTAGGCGTTCTCGGTGGGCAGGGAGATGAAGTTCAAGCCTGATTGCTGGAACAGTCCCATCATGCGGAAGGCGTAGGCATTGTCCGCCGAGCCGAAGGAGCAGGTGTGGCTGGCGGTGGTGCGCGTACCGATGCCTTCGGCCATCGCGAGCGCATTGAGCAACTGGACGAAGCGGCTCATCACGTCGTCGGTTTCGTCGCAGTGCACGTCGATCAGCTTGTCGTGCTTGACCGCCAGCTCCACGGTGCGGTGGATGGACTTCTCCCCGATCTCGCGGGCCCATTCGAAATGCGGAATGGCGCCGACGCAGTCCGCGCCCATCTTCAGCGCTTCCTCGACCATCGCATCGCCACCCTTGTACGCGTACATGCCCTCCTGCGGGAACGCCACGATCTGGATGGTGACGTTGTCCTTGAGCTGCTCACGGATCTCGAGCATCGCCTTCAGACCAGTCAGCTTGGGGTCATCCACGTCGATATGGGTGCGGATGAACTGCACACCCCTGGACACCTCTTCCCGGATGCCCTTGAGTGCACGTGTCCGGGCGTCTTCGAAGGTCTGGGTTTTCTTGACGTCGTGCCAGCGGGCGATGCCTTCGAACAGTGTGCCGCTCGTGTTCGTGGCGCCCGTGGTGCGACCGGTGTACACGTAGTCGAGATGCAGATGGGCATCGACGTAGGGTGGCACGACCAGCCGGCCCTTGAGGTCGATTTCCTCATCCGCCTTGGACAGATCCTTGCCAATCTCCTTGATGGCCCCGTTCTCTACCAGTATTTCGCTGACTTGGTCGTGCTGGCGATAGATGCGGGCGTTGGTGAACTTCTTCATGGCGATCTCCTTCATGGATTGCCCACCACCGGTGGGGAAGCGCGCATGGTGCGTGACACCACGAGCGCGACGACGATGGCCGCGACGAAACAGGCCAGCGCCAGGTAGACAATGCCCTTGACGCCGGAGGTCGGGAAATACGTCAACAACAGGCCGCCAACCCAGGTGGCGATCATGATTGAGAAGTTGAAGACGCTTGACTGCACGGAGGTGGCAACGTCCTTGGCTTCGTCCACCATCTTGCTGACGGCGGCCTGATACATCGATACGAGCGGGCCGAACGCCACGCCCCACAGGAAGAACGCGACGTGTGAGACGCCGGGTGTGCCCGCGAAAGCCAGGAACAGGGCCATCGCGACCACACCAGTGACCAGCATGGACACGATCAGGCCGCGCAGGTGGGCGTCAACATACCTCGCCGATCCGAACACCGAGAGAATCGAGCCGGCGCCGAAGAACAGCAGCGCCACGCCGATACCGCCGGGGAATTGGATCTTCTCCACCAGCAGGGTGATGTAGGTGTAGATGCTGTAGTGCGCCGTGACCGTCAGGAAGGTCAACAACAGGACGATCAGGATTCCGGGGTTCCGAAGTGCCGCCAACGGCGAGTTGCTCTTGCTCAGTCTTGCGCCTTCAACCGATGGCAGGAAAAAATGTGACACCACGGCGATGGTCGCTACGAGCAGGCCGAGGACCATGAACTCGGCGCGCCAGCCGAAACTGACGCCGATCGTGGTCATCGCGGGCATGCCGATGCTGATACCGAGGGTATTGCCCGCCATGATCACCGTGATGGCCTTGCCCTGCATGTCTTCCGGTACCAGCCGCGTACCGTACGCCGCGATCATTGGCCACATCACGCCCGCACAAATGCCGCCGAGAATGCGGCAGGCAACGATGACCGGATAGGACGAGGAAAGGGCGACGACGATATTGGACAGCGCGAAGCCGATCAGCAGCGCCAACAGCAGCTTCTTGCGATTGACCGCCAAGGTCGCGCTGACGAGTGGAATGGCACATACGGCGGAGGCCAGCGCGTAGACACCGACCAGGAAGCCGACCTGGGTGTCGGCAATGCCGAGTCCCTCGCTCAGCTGCGGCAGGATGCCAGACGGGACCAGCTCCGAAAGAATGCCGACGAAGGTCACGGAGGACATCAGGCCAAAGACAAACCAGGAGAACGTCTTCATTTCCGTGCGTTCAGGGCTCGTGGACACGTCGGCCTCCTGCAGTGGAAGGGGGAGCACCCGGGCCGGGACATCGTACCCGACCCTCAGGTCACCCGACAGGCGGCCAGTGGCGCTGGTGCGGGTGGGTGTTCAAGGGTGCCCGCATCCGACGGCAGACGGTGGATTACCGGCCTGGCCAGGGGTGTTGTTGACGGCGTAGCGCAGCCAGACGCTGTCGCCCTGGCCCTTTTCCACGGCTTTGAGCGCAAACGTCATAGGTACATGGTCGGGCAGGTAGCTGGATTTCTCGAACAAGGTCACGGTGTCGTTCTCGCCGTCGGCCACCGGGGCAAGCACAAGGCTCAGTTCATCCACCAGGCCCGCCTGCAGGAACGACCAGTTGATGAAACCCCCGCCCGAGAGCATCAGCGTCTCGATGTGGAACAGGTCTTTCAGCTTCTCGGCCGCGAGCTTGCAGTCGAGCTGGTCCTTGCCGGCGATGAGGTAGGAAATGTTCAGACGGCGCAGGAAGGCACGGTAGGCCGGGCTGGCCCTTTCCGTGAGCACCTCGACGACGTGCGCGGGCGGGCGATCCTCATAGTGCAGGGTGTTGGATTCCCAGCCGAGCCTGCCGGAAGGATCGACCGAGACGTAGTGCATGGGCGCGCCTTCGACGGCCACGAAGTCGCCTGCGGGCACGCTGGCGCTTTCGTCCAGCGCCGGCTTCCGGTAGTGGGTGAAATTCGCGTCGGTGGTGACCCGCCCGCAGAGCCAGGCCTGTGGTTGATACGAGGCGTTGATGCGTTCGTACTCGCCGGACGCGCCATCGACCGCCGACGACTTCATGAATGGGCCGGTGATCTTGCCGTCCAGCGCGGTCAGCATGTGGCAGACGATGTAGGGGCGGTCGGACATGGTCAAAGCTCCTGTACGGTCGGGCGGAACAGGATCTCGTTGATGTCCACGTTGTCGGGCTGGCTCATGGCAAACAGCACGCAGCGCGCGAAGCTGTCGGCGGGGATGGCGTTGTGCTGGTAGTAGTCGGCGATGGCCTGGTTGACCCCGGGTGCGCCGACGGAAGCCGGCAGTTCGGTGTCCACCGCGCCAGGGGAGAGCACCGTGGTGCGGATGCCGTAGGGCTTGACCTCCTTGCGCAGCGCCTCGGAGATCACGCGCACCGAATACTTCGTGGCGGAATAGATCGCGCCACCGGCGCTGATCGTGTGTCCGGCCACCGACGAGACGTTGATGAAGTGGCCGCTCTTTTGCGCCTTGAAGTGCGGCAGCGCCGCCGCGATGCCCCACAGCACGCCCTTGATGTTGACATCGATGCACTGGTTCCATTCGTCGAAGCGCAGCATCTCCAGCGGCGCGAGCGGCATCAGGCCCGCGTTGTTGATCATCACGTCGAGGCGGCCGAAGGTCTTGGCTGCGTGGTCGACGAACGCCTGCACCTGCTGGCGGTCGGTCACGTCGACCTGGAAGGCGGTGGCGTTGGCTTCGCCCAGTTCCTTTGCCAGCGCCTGCAGGCGGTCGAGACGACGCGCACCAAGTGCGACCCTGGCGCCGGCCTTGACCAGGTGGCGCGCGGTTTCGGCACCGAGGCCGCTCGATGCGCCGGTGATCACGACGACTTTGTCTTGGATGTTGTCGGTCATGTTTGTTCTCCACATGGTTTGTCTTGATCAGTTGCCGCCGCAGCGTCGGATCAGATGTCGTACTTCACGTTGCCCAGCATCTTCACCATCGCCGGATCGCGGTGGTCGAAGAAGGCACTCTGCCTGCTGTCCAGCGCCGCGATGGCGCGCATGTCATCGGTGCCCAGCTCGAAATCGAAGACATCGAAGTTTTCGGCGATGCGTTTGGCGTGCACCGACTTCGGGATGGCCACCACGCCGCGCTGCGCCAGCCAGCGCAGGATCACCTGGGCCACGCTTTTTCCATGCTTTGAAGCCAGGGACAGCAGCACGTCGTTGTGGAAGATGTCGTTCTTGCCTTCAGCGAACGGTCCCCACGATTCGATCTGGACGTGGTTGTCCTGCAGGAACTTCTGGGTTTCGACCTGCTGGTGGAAGGGGTGTGTCTCGATCTGGTTGACCGCTGGCACGATATCGTTGTGGACGATGAGGTCCATGACGCGGTCGGGCTGGAAATTGCTGACGCCGATGGCCTTGATGCGGCCTTCCCGGTACAGCTCCTCCATCGCGCGCCACGCGCCGTACACGTCACCGAAGGGCTGGTGGATCAGGTACAGGTCGAGGTAGTCCAGCCGCAGCCGGTCCAGCGAGCGCTGGAAGGCCCGTTTCGCGCTTTCGTAGCCGGCGTCCTGAATCCATAGTTTGGTGGTGACGAACAACTCGCCACGCGCCACGCCGCTTTTCCGGATCGCTTTGCCGACGGCTTCCTCGTTCCCGTAGGCAGCCGCCGTATCCAGCAGTCGGTAGCCCACGTCCAGTGCTTGCGCGACGCTGCGTTCGCACTCCGCGGCGTCAGGGACCTGATAGACGCCGAAGCCCAGGATCGGCATTTCGATGCCATTGTTGAGTGTCACTTTTTGCATGGTTGCTTCTCCTGATCGCCGGTCCTTCAGACCCGGTATTGCTCGTCCGTCACGTGTTCCATCCAGTCCGTCGCCTTGCCGTCCTTCATCTCGACGATGGCGACGTGGCTCATCGCGCAATCCTTCGATGCGCCGTGCCAGTGCTTCTCACCGGGCTCGATCCAGACCATGTCGCCGGGGCGGATTTCCTGCACCCGGCCGCCTTCGTAGCCAACCCAGCCCAGGCCTGATGTCACCAGCAGGGTCTGGCCGAGCGGATGGGTGTGCCAGGCGGTGCGCGCACCCGGCTCGAAGGTCACGGTCGCGGCGGAGAGGTTGCCGCTGCCGCAGAACGGGCAGTCGATGCGCACGTCGCCGGTGAAGTATTCGGGTGCGCCTTTGGTCGAAGGCGTGGAACCGGGTGGGGTGATTTTCATGATGCCTCCGCAGCGGTGTTTCGAAGTGGCGTTCAATGTTGCGCAGACGCCAACGCGCGCCGCAGCGCCTCGCGGGCGCGTCGTCCGCTGTCGGCACCGACCCGCGCATCCAGTACCTCGACGGCCTGTTGCATCTGCTTGGCCGTGAGCCCTGTGTTAATGCTCATGTGCATGTGCGACTGCAGTTGTGCTTCGACACCTGGCATCGCGGACAACATGCCGACGGTCGCGAGCTCGCGGCTTTGCCAGCCGAGGTTGTCGCGCTCGAAGATCGCACCGAAGAGATGGCTTTGCAGGTATTCGCCGATGGCCGGCGCGAACTCGAAGATCGGGCCGGCCACGGGTTGGCCAACGAGCTTCGTCTGGTTGGCCTTGCCTGCGGCCAGCAGCGCATCGCCGGTGGGAATGGCGTGGCGGGGTGCGCGGCCCGGTGCGTCGTGGATGCCGCGCTGCTTGCGTGCGTCCACCACCTTCATCAATTCGGTGAGCGCATTCAGGCTGCGTGGAAAGCCGGCGTAGGCGTACAACTGGATCAGCACTTCACGCTCGTCGCTGATGCTCAGGCCCGCGTCGAGCCCTTGGTTCAGCGCGGTATCGAGCTTGTCCATGTCGCCCGCCGCCGCAAAGGCGGCGATGGGTAGGATGGCTTGCTGCTGCGCACTCAAGGTTTCGGCGGCGGCCGTTGTGCGTTGTGCGGTCATGTTTCCGGACTCCTTCGCGTGTTGGGTTTGCGCCGCGGCGCCAAACGCCAGCGACACGCCGAGTGCCGCCGCCCCGATGATGCCGAGGGAGCGGGCAGCCACGCGGCGTTCACCAAAGTGTCGAATGCCTCGACAGACCATGTCCGCAAGTCTAGGCACGGGACGATTGGTTGATAAGATGGGAAAATCAGAACAAGCTTGTGCGTGAGGTGCACCAATGGCTGCCGAGAACCTCAACGATCTGCGCGCTTTCGTAGCCGTGGCCCAGGCGCGCAGCTTCACCCGCGCGGCAGCGCAACTGGGCATGTCGCGCTCGGCCCTGAGCCACGCGATGACGGCGCTGGAAGCGCGCCTCGGCGTGCGGCTGCTCACACGCACGACGCGCAGCGTCGCCACCTCCGAGGCGGGCGCACGTCTGCTCGCCTCGCTCGCGCCCATGTTCGGGCATCTGGACGCGGAACTGACCTCCCTGCGTTCATTGGCCGACAGGCCGGCGGGCAGCGTGCGCATCAGCGCCACCGACCATGCCATCGCCACGGTGCTGTGGCCCAAACTGCGGACGCTGCTGGGCCAGTTCCCGGACATCCAGGTGGAATTGAGCGTGGACTATGGCCTCACCGACATCGTGGCCCAGCACTTCGACGCCGGCGTGCGCAACGGCGATGTGGTGGACAAGGACATGATCGCGGTGCGCATCGGTCCGGACCTGCGCATGGCGGTGGTGGGGGCGCCGCAATACCTCGACAGCAAGACGCCGCCGACAGCGCCCCGGGATCTGACCGGCCACGACTGCATCAACCTGCGCCTGCCTACGCTGGGCGGCCTGTATGCCTGGGATTTCGAACGCAAAGGCAAGGCCACGGCGGTGCGCGTCCGTGGCCAGACCGTGTTCAACAACAGCTTCCTGATGCGACAGGCCGCGCTCGACGGCCAGGGGCTCGCCTACCTGCCGCTCGACATCGTGCAGCCCGACTTCGATGCCGGTCGCCTGGTGCCGGTGCTCAAGGACTGGTGGCCACGGTTGCCGGGGTTGCATCTTTACTACACCAGCCGCCGGCAAGTGGCGCCGGCATTGGCGTTGGTCATCGACGCGCTGAGGTACCGCGGCTGAGCTGACCGGTGGCCTGTCCACCCGGGAGTTCCCTTCCGGCGCCGTCCGCGCACCCCGGTGCAGGCAAGGCCCGTGACTTCCCGTTGACGTGCGGAAGTGATAGTGGTGACCGGTGGCATCGGTGGCGCGTGCCCGGTGCCAAGCGACGTCCGAGCCACCACGATCCGTCCACCTGTCCCCTTCGCCGCCTGCAACGGAGTCCGTCATGTCCCAAGCCGAATCGTACGATGCCGTGGTGGTTGGCAGTGGCGAGGGTGGCAAGTACCTCGCCTGGCACCTGGCCGAGGCAGGCCAGAAGGTGGCCGTGGTCGAACGCCGCTGGATCGGCGGTTCCTGCCCCAACATCAACTGTCTCCCCAGCAAGAACGAGATCTGGAGCGCCGGTGTCGCCCACACCGTGGCTGGCGCCGCGGCGTACGGAGTGACCGCGGGCCCCGTCACCGTGGACATGGGCAAGGTCCTGCAACGCAAGCGGGACATGGTCGAGGGGCTGGTCGCCTTCCATCGCGACCGCTACCGGGAAAGTGGCGCGGAACTCATCATGGGCACTGCGCACCTCGTCGCGCCGCTGACGGTCGAGGTGGCTTTGAACGACGGCGGCACGCGCACGCTGGTCGCCGGCAAGCTGTTTCTCAATCTCGGCACCCAAGCCAGTGTGCCGCCCGTCGCCGGGCTGGCCGAGGCCAAGCCGCTGACGAACATCGAGCTGCTGGAACTCGACCGGGTCCCGCAGCATTTGATCGTGCTCGGGGGTGGCTACGTGGGTCTTGAGTTCGCCCAGGCGTATCGGCGCTTTGGCAGCCGGGTGACCGTCATCGAGCGCGGCCCGCGCCTGGCTGCGCGCGAGGATCCGGATGTGTCCGACGAGATCCAGCGCGTACTGCAGGCGGAACAGGTGGACGTGCTGCTGTCCGCCGAGGTCGAGCGGGTGGGCGGGCTATCGGGCAGGCAGGTGGACGTGCAGGTACGCACTGCCGTTGGCCAGCGCATGGTCGATGGCAGTGATCTGCTGGTCGCCGCCGGGCGTACGCCCAACACGCAGGGCATCGGTCTCGAGGCCGCCGGCATCGAGCTCGACGAGCGCGGCTATATCCGGGTCAACGACCGGCTGGAGACCACCGCCGCCGATACCTGGGCCATCGGCGAGTGCGCGGGTAGCCCGCAGTTCACCCACATGTCGCTCGATGACTTCCGCGTGATCCGCGACAACCTGGCGGGTGGCCAGCGATCCACCACGGGACGCATGGTGCCGTATTGCATGTTCATCGATCCGCCGCTGGCCAGGGTTGGACTGGACGAAGCCCAGGCGCGTGCCGCGGGTGTCGCGGTGCGCGTGGCGAAGCTGCCGGCGAAGGCCGTGCTGCGCACGCGCACGACGTCCCAAACCGCCGGTTTCATGAAGGCGCTGGTGGATGACGACGACCGGATCGCCGGCTTCGGCATGCTCGGTGCCGAAGCCGGCGAGGTCATGGCCGTGGTGCAGACGGCCATGGCTGCCAAGCTTCCCTACACCGCGCTGCGCGACGCGATCCTGGCGCATCCCACCATGGCCGAAGGGCTGAATGCGCTGTTTGGCAAGGTGCCGGCCAAGGCCGGCTAGCGCTGACTGGGCACCTGACGTCGCGGCGGCTTCAGGCACCCGGCAACATGCGCTGCAGCACCCGGTCGTGGCGGATGAAATGGTGGTACAGCGCGGCGGCAATGTGCAGACCCGCCAGGACCAGAATGCCGTATTCGGCGACCGCGATGTGGATGTCGCCAGTCCAGCTCCATCCGGCTGCGTGGGTGGCGAGCAACGGTGGCACCGGGAACATCTCGAAGAACGTGATCGGCATGCCGCGATACGAAGCGTTGAGCCAGCCCAGCAGCGGCACCACGAGCAGCAGCAGGTACAGGAGCCATTGGACGACCTGCGCCAGGTTCGCCTGCCAGCGCGGGACGCTGGCGTCCTGCGGCGGGGCGGCATGGGTCAGGCGCCAGGCCAGGCGGACGACGATCAGCGCCAGGATCAACACGCCGAGCGAGAAGTGCACGCTGATCAGCGTGGTCACCGGTGTGTTGCGGCCGATATGCGGCATGCTCCAGCCGACGATGAACTGCACGATCAGCAGCAGGAAAATGAGCCAGTGCAGGACGATTGCGGTGCGTGTATAGCGGGCCGGCGCGGTGATGACCATGGTTGCTCCTGGTGGCGGTTCACGGCGGTTTGGGCGGGGTCGGTGGATTCTATAGCAGCCGGTTGTCGCCGCCAGTGCCCGGCTGGGTGTGTGACGGGCGGATGGGGCGCTCCATGATGGACCTGAAAGCAATGCTTGACTCTTGACCATGGTCAAGGGTTTAGCATGACGGCATGGACACGCAAACCACGCAGCACCTCACCATCGGCGGCGTCGCGCGCCGTGCCGGTGTCGGCATTGACACCATCCGCTATTACGAACGCGAGGGGCTGCTGCCGCCGCCGCGACGGCGCGCATCCGGCTACCGTGATTACGGCCTGGACATGGTCGAGCGGCTGCGCTTCATCCGCCGCGCCAAGGATCTCGGTTTCACGCTGGAAGAGGTCCGCGAATTGCTGGCGCTTTCCACCGATCGCGAGCGGGGCGTGGAAAGCGTCAAGCAACGCGCCCAGGTTCGCCTCGACCAGGTGAACCAGCGCATCCGCGAGCTGCAGCGCATGCGGCGCGGCCTGCAGCAACTCATCGACGCCTGCCCCGGACACGGCGCCCTGGAACACTGCCCTATCCTGCGCGCGCTCGGCGGCGAGGAGACGCACGACCATGCATGACCATCACGCCCACGACGACCACGCTGCGGAAGGCGCGGCCTTTGCCATCGACCCGAACTGCGGCATGCGGGTGGCGCTGCCGTCACAGCGGCATGTCGAATACCACGGCAACACCTGGCACTTCTGCAGTGACGGCTGCCAGCGCAAGTTCGAGGCCGACCCCGAGGCGATCCTGGCCAAGGCCCGCCGCCGCGACATCGAGGCGGGCCGGCTGGATCCGGTGTGCGGCATGGCGACTGATCCGGCGCACCCGCGCTGGAGCGCGACCCAGGACGGCAAGCAGATCAACTTCTGTTCGCAGGGTTGCCGCGACAAATTCGTGGCCGATCCGGAGCGGTATCTCGACCCACCGGCCGCCAGCCACGCCGGGCATGCGCACGGCGCGCACGCGCAGGCCGCCCCGGTGCCGGCCGGCACGATCTACACCTGCCCGATGCATCCCGAGGTGCGGCAGGTTGGCCCGGGACATTGCCCCAAGTGCGGCATGGCGCTGGAGCCCCTGCTGCCGACGGCCGAGGCCGATGACGGCAGCGACGTGCGCAAGCTGGCGACGCGCTTCTGGGTGCTGGTCGCCCTGACCATCCCGGTGTTCGTGCTGGCCATGGGCCCGCACCTGTTCGGCTGGCAGTTCCCGGCGCCGTGGGACACGGTGGCTGCCTGGGTCGAGGCGGTGCTCTCCACGGTGGTGGTGCTCTGGGGCGGGGCCTCGTTCTTCGTGCGCGGCTGGCGCTCGCTCAAACCCTGGTCGCCCAACATGTACACGCTGATCGCGCTGGGCACCGGCGTGGCGTGGCTGTACAGCACGGTGGCCTTCCTGTTCCCGGGCCTGTTCCCGCCGGCGTTCCGCGACATGCATGGCCGGGTGGGCGTGTATTTCGAATCGGCCGCGGTGATCGTCACCCTGGTGACCCTGGGCGACTTCATGGAACTGCGCGCACGCCGGCGCACGGGCTCGGCCCTGCAGGCCTTGCTGGGCCTGGCGCCAAAAACCGCGCGCCGTATTGCCGTTGATGGCAGCGAGGCCGACGTGCCGCTGGAGACGGTGCAGGCAGGCGACACGCTGCGCGTACGCCCGGGCGAGAAGGTCCCGGTTGACGGCGAGATCACCGACGGCGTGAGTCACGTGGACGAATCGATGCTGACCGGCGAACCGTTGCCGGTGGCCAAGGCCCGCGGTGACAAACTGACCGGCGGCACCATCAACCAGGACGGCGCGCTGACGATGCGCGCGGAGCGCGTCGGCGGCGACACCATGCTGGCCCAGATCGTCGCGCTGGTCGCACAGGCGCAGCGCAGCAGGGCGCCACTGCAGCGGGTGGCCGACCGTGTGGCGGCGTGGTTCGTGCCCGCGGTGGTGGTCGTGGCCGTGCTGGCGTTCGGCGTCTGGCTGGCCGTCGGCCCGGAGCCCGCATTCCCCCACGCGCTGATTGCCGCGGTATCGGTGTTGATCATCGCCTGCCCATGCGCACTTGGCCTGGCGACTCCCATTTCGATCATGGTGGCGAGCGGGCGCGGCGCACAGATGGGCGTGCTGTTTCGTGACGCGGCGGCGATCGAGGCGCTGCGCGACATCGATACCCTGGTGGTGGACAAGACCGGCACCCTCACCGAGGGCAAGCCTTCCCTGCAGGTGGTGGAACCCCTGGGGGGGTTCGATGAAGCCCGTGCACTGGCCCTGGCCGCGGCATTGGAGCGGCCCAGCGAGCATCCGCTGGCGCGCGCCATTGTCAACGCCGCCGAGGCGCGCGGGCTGACCATCCCGGAGGTGGAAGATTTCCAGACCCTGACCGGCAGTGGCGTACGCGGGCGCGTCACCGGCGCCGACGTGGCGGTCGGCAACGCCAGGCTCCTGCACACGCTGGGTGTGGTTGCGGATGGTGCAGGGACTGCGCACGCCGAGGTGCTGCGCGGCGAGGGCGCAACCGTGATGTATCTGGTCGTCGACCAGCAGGTGGCCGCGGTGCTGGCGGTGGCCGACCGCATCAAGTCCGATACCCCGGAGGCGCTGGCGGCGTTGCGCAGTGAAGGCGTGCACATCGTGATGCTGACCGGCGACCATGCCGTCACCGCACGCGCGATCGCCGGCAAGCTCGGTATCGACGCGGTCCACGCCGAGGTGTCGCCGGCCGACAAGGCGGCGGTGGTCGAAGCGCTCAAGCGCGAAGGGCACAAGGTGGCCATGGCTGGCGATGGCATCAACGACGCCCCGGCGCTGGCCGCCGCGGATGTCGGCATCGCCATGGGCACGGGCACCGACATTGCCATGGAAAGCGCCCAGGTGACCCTGGTGCGCGGCGATCTCTCGGGCATTGCGCGGGCCCGCGCGCTGTCGCAGGCGACGGTGCGCAATATCCACCAGAACCTGTTCTGGGCGTTTGCCTACAACGCGGTCGGCGTGCCGATTGCCGCGGGCGTCCTGTACCCGGCCTTCGGCATCGTGCTCTCGCCGATGATCGCGGCGCTGGCGATGAGTTTTTCGTCGGTGTCGGTGGTGACCAACGCGCTGCGCCTGCGCAGCGTTCGCTTGCACGCCGGCCGTCAGGAGGGATCTGCTCCGGAAAAGTCGCGTTGGCAGGCTGCCGCTGCTGGTCGGCCCTGAGAATCTGCGACGGGACTCACCTGTCTTGGGTGGACACCGCAGCCGATCGACCGGCAGCGGCGTATCGCGCCCCGGTCAGGCCTGGCGCGCAATCACTCGACCGATGCCGTGCACCAGCGCGTCGAAGTCGCCCTGAAACAGGTAGCCGTTGACGTAGAAGCTGGGCGTGCCGTTGACGCCGCTGCGTACCCCGCCCATGAAGTCGCGGCGGATGTGGGTGTCGATGTCGGGGTTGCGCAGTGTGGCGGCGAGCGCCTCCTCGTCCAGGCCCAGCGCGCGCACGCCGGCCTCCAGACCCGCACTGCCACTGGCCACCCAGTCATCCTGGTTCTCGTACAACCAGTCGTGCATGGGCCAGAACTGGCCCTCGACCGCTGCAGCCTCGGCCAGTTCGGCCGCCATGCGGGCGTAGGGATGCGCCTGGCTCAGCGGGAAGTGGCGAAATACGAAGCGCAGGTTGCCGGCGTAGCGGCGCTGGATCTGCTTCACCGCGGGGTAGGCCATGCCGCAGGCCGGGCACTGGAAATCGCCGTACTCGACCAGGGTCACCACCGCATGGGCGTTGCCCTCCATGTGATCGCGCGCGGATACCGGCACGGTCAGGATCGCATCTTCGCCGGACATCATGGATTCTCCTGCACAGCGTCCGCCGGGAGCGCCTTCTGGATGTTGTTCGAGGGCAGCGCCTCGAGCGCCTTGACGATGCCGCCGGCTCCGGGGTTCACGCCCATCGGCGACAGGTAGCTCCACTGGATCACGCCGTCGCCGTCGATCACGAACAGCGCGCGCTGGGCGACGCCGGCCGCCTCGTCATACACGCCGTAGGCGCGTGCCACCTGGCCCTTGGGCTCGAAGTCGGACAACAGTGGAAAGTGGTACTTGCGCTCGCGCGCCAGCGCGGCGTGGCTCCACACGCCGTCGACCGAGATCGCCAGCAGCTGCGCGTTGCAGCGGGCAAACTCCTCCAGCAACTCGTTGTACAACGACAGCTGGTCACTGCACACCGGGCTCCAGTCGGCGGGATAGAACGCCAGGATCACGTTGCGGCCACGGAATTCCTTCAGCGCAACGGACTGGTCGGGGGTGGAGTGCAGGCTGAATTCCGGGGCGGTGGTTCCAGCGGAAAGGATACTCATGGTGATTGGCTCGGATGGCGGTGGCGGCATGGATTGGGCAGTGATATGGGCGAACAGGCGGTCGGGCCACCGTCATCGTCCGGATTCCCGGCTGCGTTCTTCCTGCACGGTGAGGATCGCCTCCGGCGTGCTTTCGAGCCGGGCCCTGGGGATCGGCTCGCCGCTGAGGTCGGACAGGCCGTAGCTGCCATCCTCGATCTTCTGCAGGGCGCGTTCGATCGTGGCGATGCGGCCGTCGTCCACGTCATGCAGCGCCTGGTCGATTTCCAGCTGCGCCATGTCCTGCGCCTTGTCCTCGAATTCCTCGGCCTCGTCACCGTGCTCCTGCTGGAACCTGCGCTCGGTGGCCAGCGTGTGCTGCTCGCCGCCGAGCAACTGGCGGCGCAATGCCAGCAGGCGCTTGCGCTGCTGTTCGATGAACTGCGGACTCAATCCGGCGTGCTGTTTCGACATGGGATAGCCTCGGTTCTGCCGTCATTCGTTCGCGTCGGCGGCCGGTGCGGTGTAGGAGGGGTCTTCCGGGTTGCGTGCATCGGCGGGCGCCTCGCGCACGCGTGGCTCCAGACGTGCGCAGTCGAGGATCACCTTGCCCGAATGCACCGCCGTGATCACCGACGTCGGCACCGGGAAGTCGCCGGCGTTCTCGATGCAGATCAGCAACCCGGGCAGGTCGGGCCGCACTTCGCGCACGGAGCCGATGCCCTCTTCGCCGTCGGCGGGAAATACCATGAAGCCCGGTTCGATTTGTTCGTACATGCGATGTTCACGAGCCGGGCGCCGCGCGGATTGCGTAGCGCCTCCATGGTGCAGGCCAGGCAACGGGGTCGGCAGTGGGACGGCACTGGGATCTCTGATCCTTGCGCCCCACACGATGGAACCGGGCAGGTGAACGTTGTGTCAAATGACAGTCCCTTCCGACGACACATGAGCCTGGAACGGGCAGCGTGATGCCAATGGCAGACGAGCGTCCGCCGCCACAACGCCGGCGTGCGCCGCCGTTGGCCGCCGATCGGTGGCGACGGCTTCAGTCCAGCCGTATCGATGGCCGCACGTGGGTGTTGATCCGGTCGACCAGCCAGAGCAGGCTGCCGCGCCAGAAGCCGTGCAGTCTGGCCTGGTGGCTCCGGTACAGCATGACCTGGCTGAAATGCGCCAGCCGGCCGTGCAACGTCACGCCCTTGAACAGGCCAAAATTCCCGAGCGATCCAAACGCATCGTAGTCGGCCAGCGACACCAGTGATCCGAAATCGTGGTAGGCGAAATCGGGCATGGGTTTGCCTTGCTCCACGACCTGTGGCAGGTATCGGATCAGGTGTTGTGCCTGTTGATGCGCAACCTGCGCGGTCGGCGGCAACGGACGCTCGGCACCCGGAAGCTTCAGGCTGGAGCAGTCGCCGAGCGCGTATATGTTCGCATCCTGCGTCGTCGCGAGCGTTGGCTTCACCACCAACTGGTTGTTGCGGTTGGTTTCCAGGCCATCGAGGTTGGCGAGAAAATCCGGAGCCTTGACACCGGCGGCCCAGACCATCAGTGATGCAGCGATGAGGTTGCCAGCACCAAGCACGAGGCCATCCGCCTGCACTGCGGTGACGGGCGTCGCGATGCGCACTTGCACGCCCAACGCTTCGAGCTGGGTCTGCACGGCCGCGGAGATGTCCTCCGGGAACGCCGGCAGCAGGCGCGGGCCGGCTTCGACCAGCGTGATCGACAGCCGATCTGTCAAACCGCGCGCCCCATAGGCGGCTGCGCTGACCGTCAATTGCACCAGTGATGCCGCCAGTTCAACGCCGGTCGCCCCGCCACCGACGATCGCGATCGACAAATCCGCGCCCTGGGTCAGGCACTGCAGCATGCGCAGACGCACTTCGCGATTGAAAGCTTCGGCCTGCACGCGCGAGTCGATCATCAGGCAATGTTGCAGCACACCTGGGGTGCCGAAGTCGTTCGCCTTGCTGCCCACGGCAAGGACCAGCGTGTCGTAGGCGATGATCTGCTCCGGTACGGCCAGCCGGCCATCCGGCGCGTACAGCGCGCGCAGACGAACCTCACGCGCGGAGCGATCCAGCTCGCCCAGCTCGCCCGGGCGAAAGGCGAAGCCAGCCTCGCGCGCCTGCGCGAGGTACGTGGTCTGCTGCTGCGAAACATCACTCGTGCCCGCGGCAATGGTGTGCAGCATCGGCTTCCACACGTGCGCGGCATCGTGGTCGACGAGCGTCACCGTGGGTGTACCGACACGCCGCCTTGCCTGCCTGCGACAACGTCGCCCCAGCACCGTTGCGAGTTCGAGGCCGGCCACACCGCCGCCGACGATGACTATGCGGGGTGCCTCAATGGGAGGATTCATCGCCTGTGTCCTTTCGAGCTGTGCCACCTGCGCGAATGCCCATCCCGACGTGCAACGTCGTGAGCGGACCCGCAGGCGGTCGTGGTACGGCTGCCCGACAGCGTACTTCCACCCGCATCGTGCTGCATGCACAACGGCCAGTCCCGGCTCGACGTCTTGCGCCGCCAGTCGATGGTTGGTGGTGACGACGGCGGGCGCAATACTTCGCGGTACGTGGGATGCCGCCTGCCTCAGCCGCGTCGTCGTCCGTGCCGGGCGCGGCGTCGAATCACCACGGTGCGCCGGTTCGTCCGATCCGGCGCGGACGCGGAGTCACCGGTACCGCGATTCGAGCAGGTCGATCTCGCGGGTGAGCTTGCGCGCGGTTTCGTCGCCAATCTTCCGCTGCCGGCGCAATGCGAGAATCGCCTCACGCTCGCCGCCCAGCCCCGCCAGGCGCAACACCCGTTCGGCCGCATCGGCCTTGCACAGGCGTTGCGCATCGCTGGCGGTTTGGGTGCCATCGTGGACGCGTCGCTGATAAACCTCGATTACCCGGCTGGCAGCATTGGCGGCAATGTCCGGGTCGTCGGCGTCAGCGTGTTCAAGCAGTTCGTTCTCGGCTTGTTTCACTGCTTTGACGGCTGCGCGTGCCGCCGCGGCGCGAGCCTGGTCTTCTGCCTGTACGCGCGCCGAATCGTCCGGTACGTCCAGTCCCTTCAGCAGGGCCGGCAGCCCAAGGCTGGCGCCGACCAGGGAGATCAATATGACGGCAGCCGCCAGGAAGATGGCCAGGTCGCGTGCCGGAAAGGCGCTGCCATCGGGGAGCAGCAGGGGCAGGGTGAGGATGCCGGCGAGCGTGACCGCGCCGCGTACCCCCGCCAGCGAAATCGCACAGAGCAATCGCCAGCCGACCTTTCCCACCTGGCTTTCGCTCCGGTGCTGTCGGCGGAGGTTGATCTGCAAGGACACCCATACCCAGATCAGGCGCAGCACCGCGAGGGCGGCCGCAATGGCGATGGCGTAGCCTGCGAGCACCCAGCGCGGATGATGGGTCTCGTTGGCCATGGCCGCGATGGCAGCGCTCAGGATGTTCGGCAGCTGCTCGCCCAGCAGCACGAACATGATGCCGTTCAGGGCAAACTGGATGGTGCTCCATACCGCGCTGCGCTCGATCCAGGTATTTGGCATGCTGCGACCGCTGAGGTCGGTATAGCTCATGGTGATGCCGGCAGCGACCGCCGCTAGGATGCCGGAAGCCTGCAGCTGCTCAGCCAGCAGATAGGCGCCGAATGGAATCAGCAGGCTGATGAGGATGGAGGAGCCGCTCTCCTCACCAAACCGGCGTGACCACCAGTGCTGCACGACGGTGACCGCGAGGGTGAACGCCACGCCCGCAGCAAGCCCGGCAAGCGCCACCCACAGGAACGTCAGTGACGCCGAGCGCATGGAAAAGGTGCCAGTGACCGCAGCGGCAACCGCGAACTGGAAGCACACCAGTCCCGACGCGTCGTTGAGCAGCGACTCGCCTTCCAGGATGTGCATCAGCCGCTTCGGCACGGGCGCGCGCGAGGCAATCGACGACACGGCCACCGGGTCGGTGGGCGACACGATCGCTGCCAGTGCAAATGCGACCGCGAGCGGCATGGCTGGAATCAGGGCATGGATCAGGTAGCCCGCTCCAATCACCGTGAACACCACCAGCCCCAGTGCCAGTTGCAGGATCACCCACCGGTCCCGGAACAGATCGTCTTTGGGAATCCGCCAACCATCCAGAAACAGCAGCGGCGGCAGGAAGAGCAGGAAGAAGATGGCTGGTTCGAGCACCACGCCGTGATGCAATACGCCGGCGATCACGCCACCGAGCGCGATCTGCAAAATTGGCAATGGCAGGGAAAACGGCAGCGCACGGACGATGACGCCGCTGAGCACCACGGCCAGCAACATCGCCAACACCAGTTCGATAGCCGTCATGCGGGCAGTCCAGGGCCGCGCAGCCGTCGTGCGACAAGTCGCACGGGCTGGGTTCGACATGGCGGCGCGACTATCGTCATTCTGGCCATGGCGCCTGCATACCCCCGACTCCTGCGGCTTCAACCATGCAAGCGTGGCGATGATGAAGGTCTGGGCGCCGGAGTCAGGCCGCGGATGGAGCACCGGCAAGAATTTTGGGCCTGGCGGTGCCGTTGCCCATACCGTTGCGATGCAATCATTGGCATGCCGGATTTTCGGCGTCCGCCATCGCGAGGAAGCTGATGGTGGCTGGCGCCAATGCGATCCGGCCGGCTGTCACCGGCGCGCCCTGCAGCGGTGGCAACGCATCGTCGCTGCCGAGTGCCAGCGCATGGCCATTCAGCTGGACACGGCGGTCCTGCAGTTTCGCGGCGCTCAGGGTGTAGCGCTGTGCCGCGAGCGGCAGCTCGACCGAGGCGGATTGCGACCGGCTGTTGTTGATCGCCAGCAAGGTCACGCCGCCAGGGTGTCCCGGCAGGCATTGCGCGTAGAGGTGCAGGCCGGGCCTGGAAGGGCCGGCGTCCAGCACGGTCGTGCCCATCAGCCGGTGCCACAGCAGGGCTGCCCAGTAATTGGGGCGGGGCTCGAAGGTGTTCTGGTCAAGCAGGCCGTATTCGCTGGATGCCAGTGTGTTGTGGAAGATGACTTTCACACCATGCCTGGCCAGGCGTCCCATCTGGTCGAGATAACGGAAGCTGTCCAGGAACGTGGCCGCCCAGGGGTTGCCGCCGCAGGCGGCGTCGGCGGTTTCGGTGATCCACACCGGCTCGCCCGGTTCATAGCGGTCGCGCAGGCCCTTCACGTAGTAGGCGTAGCTGGTCTCGGTGCGCGCCAGCCATTCCTCGGACAGGGCGGCTGCGGGCGTGGTCTGCGCGCCCGCGCCCATCGCGGCGCAGCGCAGCGAGGCCGCGCCGTAGAAGTGGTACGAAAAGATGTCGAACATCGGCCGCGGCGTGGCGGTGAGCATGTCCTCGGTCTTGACCAGGCCAGCGGCCAGTCCAGCGCCACCCATCTTCGGCATCAGCACGCCTTCGCCGACCGAGCCCGGCCCGACGATCCGCATGTCGGGCGCGGCCTGTTTGGCGAACGTCCGGAACACCGCGAAGTCACGCGCATAGTCGGCGGCGCTGTACCCCGCGGGCGCGCCGCCGTAGGTCGGCATGTCCGGTTCGTTGAAGAATTCCGCCGCGGCGACATGGCCGCCGAGTGATTTCGTCAAGGCGAGGAACACCTTGGCCTGGTCAGGCGTCCATACGCCCTGGGCGTCGCGCACGCCCGCGCTGACCGCGAACGAGGTGACCAGCCGGGCATCCACCGCCCGTGCAAAGTCGATCACGCCCTTCCATTCGGCGCGGGTCAGGACGCCCTGGAAGCCCTTGGGTGCGGTTGCCGGGGCGGCACCACCCTGGTCATCGACGTACACCGTATTGGCCCAGGTGCCGCTGGTGCGCATGTAGGCCGGGCCGAGTGCCGCGGCCAGCTTGCGCAGGCGGGGGTTGGTCAGGTCGACCGGCGGTCGTTTCTGGAACATCGCCGGGTCCTCGCCCGCAACCCCGGACGAGACACTGTCCTTGGCGGACGCGGCAGCCGCCTTGGCGTTCATCGTGGTGATGCTGGCGGCGTCGTAGGGCTTCCAGAAATTGCCGCCGATCACCTCCGCCATCTCGACGTTGTACGACTGGTAGCGCGCATCCACCGTGGCGATGCGTGGCAGCGCGGCCGGGCTGACCGCCACTGCCGGCGCCGCTGGCGAGTCGGCAGCGCTGGCGCAGGCCATGCCCACGCCCAGCAGCGCGCACGCGATGCTGGTGGAGACACCGATTGCGTTGTTCCTGAACATGGTTGGGTCCTCCCATAGCACTGTCGATGGCGACACTACGCCCTGCCCATGTGGACCAGGCGTATACATGCGCGTCGCTGCGCCCGGCAGGCAGCGCGAGGTGACGCACCGGCATGCTCAAAACGTCACCTGCGTGTACAGGCCGATGACGAAGGCGTCAGGGATTTGGCCGGTGCCGTTGGGGCGCATGACGTACTGCAGGTTGGGGCGCAGGGTGAGCCATGGCGTGAGCTTCGCGCCGTAGTCCACTTCGAGCACGGTTTCGGTGGTCTGGATCGGCACGGTGCCGGGGCTCACGCTGTCGCGATCGCGCTGGTAGCGGGTGAGCCGCGGGTTGATTCGCGCCGAGGCCGCCATGAACGAGATCACGTCGTTGTCGCGCCCGGGGAACGTGCCCTGGTGGTGGCCACCGACGATCCAGAAGTCGCGGAACTTCGCGGTCGCCGCATCGCCCACGCCGCCCATCGCGCCCAGGTACAGTCCGCGGTTGGAATCGGGCCCTTCGCGATAGACCATCTTGTCGACGATGAAGTAGCCGCCCGAGCGGCCGTCGTGGTGTTCCAGCGCCGCACCGGTCAGCCCGGCGGAGAGCCCGTCGACGTCGGTGCGCACGTCCGGCGCGCCGGCGCTGCTGTAGTAGGCGCCGAACTTGAGGTCGCCGGGCAGCGGGTTGCCGGGTCGCGTGTTCCAGCCGACCTCGACCGGCACGATCACGCCATCGCTCTTGAAGCTGAGGTTCCAGCCCTCGTCGTGGTTGCCCGCGTTCGGATTGTTCTGGTAGACGCCCGCCTGCACATAGAAGGTCGGCGTGGCGTGCACCTTCAGCCGTGCGCCCCATTGTGCCGTCGGGTAGTTGTGCGCGCCGCTGTTGGTGGTCATCGCGTTGGCATGGCCGCAGATGATGCCGTTCTGGAAATTGCAGAAGGCCGCCAGCCGCGCGAGGTCGTCGCCCATCGGCGCCCAACCCAGCTGCATGGTGACCTTGTGGTCGAGGAAATCCTGCTGCCAGTTCAATTCGGCCAGGCGGAAATTCTGCCCCGCGCCGTAGAGTTCCTGCACCGAGAACATATTGCCCAGCGCATCGTTGGTCAGGCTGCGGCCACGGCGGTCGGTGACGGTGAACTGGATCTTCGCGTCGGGCACGCCCCACAGCTTGTCGAGGTCGAAGTCGGCGCCGGCATCGAGCTGCTGGGTGTAGCGCGCGGTCTGGTACTTGCCACCGGAGACGTTGCCGGCGCTCTCGGTGGTCCAGTGCGCGCGCAGGGTGACGCCGTCGTCCTGCAGCTGCGTGCGCGAACCGCCCCAGTCGCCGGTCAGGGTGGGTCGGCTGAGCCAGCCACCGTCACTGGCCTGCTGCGCCGCGGCGGGCAACATGCACAGCAACAGCGCGCTGGCGAGCACCAGACGCAGGGGCGTGCTGGAAAGGGTGCGCACGGGTCAGCCCTGGGCAGGGGAAGTCCGGCGCCGCCTGCGTCGGACCCACAGCACGACGATGACGAGGACCAGCAGCGCCACCACGGCCATCGCCCAACGCGCCAGTGCGACCAGGTACGAAGGCGCACCACCGGCGCGCAGCAGTTTCACCTGTTCCGCGCTGATCTTGGCGGACGGGTTGCCGTAGTGCTGGGTGAGGTAGTTGGCCAGGGTGGCGACCTGCCGGTCGGACAGCTCGTGCGCGAAGCCCGGCATGTGTACACCGGAAGCGTCAGTCCAGCGGATGCCTTCGAGGATCACCAGCACCAGGTTGTCGGCGTCGGTGCGGCCGGTGGCGGTGTTGTGGAACAGCGGCGGCAGGCCACCGTCGAAGCTGCCTTCGCCCTTGGCCTGGTGGCAGGTGGCGCAGTGCGCGTCGTAAAGCTGTGCGCCGCTCCACTGGTTGGCATCATCGGGCAGGGCGGTGCCGCGCTGTCCGGCCATGCCGTCGAACGCGGCGCCCCAGCTGTCGATGGGTTGGGTATCGGCCGGGTCGTGCCGTGCCGGCACCGCTTTCAGGTAGATGGCGATTGCCTGCAGGTCGCTGGTGCTGAGATATTGCAGGCTGTTGTCGACGGCCTCAGCCATTGGACCGGCAGCCTGTGCACGGCCCGCGGCGTGCCCGAGTTTCATGTACGCGACCAGGTCCGCCTCGCTCCAGCCGCCGATGCCGCTGTTCGCGTCCGCCGTGATATTGGGCGCCAGCCAGGGACCGGCGGCGCCACCCGCCAATTCGCGCGAGGACTCTTCGGCCATCAACAGGTTGCGTGGCGTGTGGCAGGTGCTGCAGTGGGTCAGCCCGCGCACCAGGTAGGCGCCACGGTTCCAGTCGGCACTCTTGCCCGGGTCAGGGGTGAACGGCTTGCGGTCGAGGAACAACCCATTCCATACGGCCATGTACCAGCGGAAGTTGAACGGGAATGGCAGCCGGGTCGGCGGCGGCTTGCGCTCGACCGGCGCCACGCCGTGCATGAAGTACGCATACAGCGCCTGCACATCGGCGTCGGTGACCTGCGCGTACGCGGTGTAGGGCATGGCCGGATAGAGGTGCTTGCCGTCCGCGCGGATGCCCTTGCGCACCGCGTCGCTGAATTGCTGCTTGGTGTAGTTGCCGATGCCGGCCGTCTTCGACGGCGTGATGTTGGTGGCGATGATATTGCCGATCGGCGTGGGCACGGCCAGGCCGCCGGCGTACGGCTTGCCGCCGGGCGCGGTATGGCAGGCCACGCAGTCGCCAGCGGTGGCCAGGTATTGGCCGCGCTGCAGCAGGGCGGCATCGGTGGCGGGGTCGGTGGCATTGGCCGACGCGCTGACCAGCAGGCCGAGCAGGGCGAGCAGCGGAAGGCAGCGGGTCGACGCGTTCATGCCAGGCTGGCCTCGCCGTCGGCGGGAGCGGCGATGCCGTGGGCCGTCTTCGCCGGCATGATGTGCTCGGCGGTGCGCAGCGCCAGGGCGATGGCGGTGAGTGTGGAGTTCATCGTCGCCGCGGTGGGCATCACGCCGGTGCCGCAGATGAACAGGTTCTCGTGGTCGTGGCTGCGGCCGAACGCATCGACCACCGAGGTGGCCGGGTCGTTGCCCATGCTCATGGTGCCGGTGATGTGCTGGTTGTTGGCAAACTGGCCGTCCGCGCTGTAGCGCAGGCCGGTGCCGCCCATCAGTTCGGCGATACGGGCGAAGTCGGCCTTGGAGACTTCCGCGCCTTGGCGCGTGTAGTCGTCGATCGCGTAGTGCGCCTCGGGCTTGGGGATGCCCAGGGCATCCTTCTCCGTGCTCAGCGTGATGCGGTTGTCGGGGTTGGGCAGCACCTCCAGCACGTTCTTCACGCTGACCTGGTGGGCGGCGCGCCAGCGCAGCTGCTTCTCGAACTCCGGGCCGTACACCCCTTCCTTGATCAGGTCGTTGGTGACGTTGAGCACCTGCGAGATGTTGGTGAAGTCCAGGCGGTACGCCGCGTGCCTGGAGCGGAACGCGCCGTCGCGCAGGGTGTTGATCGAGCTGGGGCTCTGCGGGCCGCGGCCCAGCCACAGTTCCTCGTCGGCGTAGAAGGTGAGCGAGGTGCTGGGATGGTCCATCAGGTGGCGGCCGACCATGCCGGAGCTGTTGGCCAGGCCGTCGGGATACTTGTCGCTGGCCGACAGCAGCAACAGCTTCGGGCTCTCGATGCCATTCGCTGCGAGGATGAAGGTCTTGCCGGTGACGCGGTGCGTGCCCTTGTCGGGGTCGTAGTAATGCACGGCAGCGATACGGCCCTTGGCGTCGTGCTCGATACGATGGGCGACTGCGTTCGCCACCACCTTCGCGCCGGCGGTCTCGGCCGCTTCCACCGCGTTGATGCCGAGGTACTGCGCGTTGATGGGGCAGATCGGCTGGCAGCTGTTGTTGCCCACGCAGGCGGGGCGACCGCCGTAGCTGCGGCTGTTGCGCGCCACGGTATTGGCCACCACCGGATAGGCCGGAGCCAATCGCTCGCGGAAGCGGCGCATCGCCCATGGCTCGGCCACAGGTTCCA
>Ga0209941_1000206_pt1 | contig 102440 bp, 100 predicted proteins | sample ThiBiot_300_plan_FD_183945 | JGI IMG/M metagenome (GOLD analysis project Ga0209941, IMG submission 183945) | Wastewater bioreactor microbial communities from Cape Town, South Africa - Thiocy_solids_1 (SPAdes) | ecosystem: Engineered > Bioremediation > Thiocyanate > Unclassified | place: South...
TGACGAACAGCTCGGCCAGTGCCGCGAGCACGTCGTCGCTCTTGAGCTTACGCGCCACCGGCAACGCCAGGCACTCCCGGCTCGCCTCGTCGATGATCGACAGGATCCGGTATTTGCGACCATCGTGGGTCCGCCCTTCGACGAAGTCGTAGGACCAGACATGGCCGGGATACTCGGGCCGAAGCCGGATGCACGATCCGTCGTTCAGCCACAGACGCCCGCGCTTCGGCTGCCTTTGTGGCACCTTCAGCCCTTCGCGGCGCCAGATACGCTCAACCCGCTTGCGGTTCACATGCCACCCTGCATCGCGCAGCAACGCCGTCACCCGGCGATAGCCATAACGACCATATTGCCGCGCCAATGCGATGATATCCTCAGTAAGGGCCGCTTCGTCATCCGCCCCGCGTGGCGCCTTGCGCTGCGTCGATCGGTGCTGCCCGAGCACACGGCACAGCCGCCGCTCGGACACCGGCATCATCTTCATGATGTGGTCGATACAGCGCCTTCGGCGCGCGGGGCTCAGAAGTTTCCCCGGGCAGCTTCCTGCAGGATCAGCTTGTCCAGCGTCAGGTCCGAGATCGCACGACGAAGCCGCTGGTTCTCTTTCTCCAGATCCTTCATCCGACGCGCCTGGTCGGTCTTCAGGCCGCCATATTCCTTGCGCCACCGATAATAGGTCTGCTCGCTGATCGCGATCCGCCGACATGCTTCAGCCGTCGTCGCCCCCTGCGCTAGCACAACTTCCGCTTCACGCAGCTTGCCGATAATCTCTTCCGGGCGATGCTTCTTGCTCGGCATTCATAATCTCCTTCGTAATCCAAAATATCATCAATTTTGGACCACTCAGAAGGGGGCAGATCACACTCAACTTAATTTCGGATCAGACTCTAAAGAAAATGACGAAAATGAAGATACGAACCGCATTGCGCAATCTGGACAAGCATGGCCAGCAGCGCGCGCCGGAGGTGATTGCAGAAGAGGGCCGGCAACTTGAAAACCATCTTAAGCGGTTTCGTTCTGAGTTGGTCCGGCTTGAGGTCGTCACCTCGCAGACGAAGGGCAAGACGCGAATCCAGGTCAGACTGCGGCTGCAACTGCCCTCAAGCGTGATCGCGGCGCAGGAAGAGGGGTTCGAGATCGAGCCTGCCTTGCGCAAGGCCTTTGCCGACCTGCGCCACCGCGTCGACCGGCATGCGGCGCGTCTCAAGCACGAGTCGGAGTTCAAGCGTCCCGCCCGCCGGCGCCGGATTGGCGCCCCACTCCCGCCCGCGCGGGACGCGGCGGAGGCGGGGCGGCGCCAGCTTTTCTTCGGCCTGATCGAGGACCACCTCGATACGGTCTATGATGCGGTCCGGCGCGAATTGACCTATTTCGAATGCAGTGGATCGGTGCCCCAAGGATACCTGAGTGTTCGCGATCTCGTCGATGCGACGATCCTCAAGGGGCTCGAGCGGTTCGAGCGGCGGCCGATGCGGTTCTCAGTGGGCGACTGGCTCGCCCAACTCGCCTTCGAGACCATCGGCGAAGAGGCCCGCGCCGCCCGCCGGGTTGTGCCGGAAAACGCCGCCTCGCTCGATGCCGCGCCCGAACAGCCGGCACAGGATCCGACTGAGACTGATCAGGAGCTGTTCGAATTTCACCAGCCTGACGAAGTGCTGCGGCTGGAGGATCTGGTCGGCGACGGCACGGCGACCGACCCCGAATCGGCCCTCGACCGCCACGAAACGGCGCTGTGCCTGCACCGCGCACTTTCCGCACTGCCCGCGCTCTGGCGACAGGTCCTCTATCGGACCTGCATCGAGGACGAGGCGGCGGCAGACACGGCGGCGCTTATCGGCATACAAGAGGACGAGGTGGCGACCATCGCCGCGGCCGCCCGCGGTTTCCTGCGCGCGAGACTGCGCGAAGCGGGGCTGGCGGTCCCGATCGCAGAGGATGATTGCGTTGACTCCGAGATCGCCCGCGCAATGCGCCTGCCCCAGCCGATCGACGAGCGCCGCCGCGTGGCTGCCGCCCTGAGCGAAGGCTCCACCGGCACAACGGCCTGACGAAACTGTAGGGGAGATGAGACGATGACGACAACCTCGGAAACTGCTTCGAACTCGATACAGGACATGCTGTGCACCCTTTCGCGCAACTGGTGGCTGTTCGGTCTGCGTGGGGTGCTGGCGCTGATGATTGCTGGGCTCGCTTTCCTGATGCCGGCCGAGTCGCTTCTGGCCCTGACGCTGGTGTTCGGCGCCTTCTCTTTTGCCGACGGAGTGTTCGGTCTGGTCGCCGGGATACGCAACATCCGCAAGGGCGAACGCGGGGGCTGGCTGATGTTCAGCGGCCTCCTGGGGATCGCCACGGGCGTGGTCGTGGTCGTCTCGCCCTTCGTCGCAACGCTGGTCCTCGCTACATTCCTCTGGGCCAGCATCGCGTTCTGGTCGGTGTTTTCCGGCGTCCTAGAAATCGCGGCGGCGATCCGCCTGCGCAAGGAAATCAAGGGAGAGGTCTGGCTCATCCTGAGCGGCCTCATCTCGGTCGCGCTGGGTGTAATCGTGACCTGGATGCTGCTGACGCGTCCGCTCGAAAGCTTCCTGGCCCTCGGCTGGCTGCTCGGCTTCTACGCCGCCCTTTTCGGAGCAATGATGATCCTTCTGGGCCTGCGGCTGCGGCGCGCGAATCAGGCAGGGCACGACAAAACTCCCGGCGTCAACCTGTCCGCTGGCAAATGACGCGCTTGGGGAAAGCCGGGCGGCCCGTCGGCGATGACGACGATCTCACCCATTGGGACGAGACGATCTTCGAGCGCTGCCTGAGGGCCGGCTTCAATCCCTTCGGCAGCGGACCGACACCGGTCTTTCTTCGACAGGCAGACCAAAAACAAAGCTGCGAGAAGCCTGATGCTTGGCTGGAGTCAGATTGCGAAGAGGACGATCGCCAATGAATTTCGGACTGCGCGACCTTGCCTATATGGTTGTCGCCGCCTCGTTGGGGATCGGCGTCTATTTCATGTTCCGCGCCATATATTTGGTGGAAGAGCCTCTGCCGTTCGCCCAAGAGATGACACTGGTCTTTCTGGGCGCCGTCGTCACGATCGCGCTGACCGCAGCTCTCCTCAACCGTCAGACAGAACTCGAACTTCGAAAAGAAGGAAGAGTGCTCATCCTTCAGCAACAATGCGACATTTACATGTCGTGCATAGAAAAGGTGGCGGAAATTGTCGAGAAATCAGAACATGATGAGAGACTGATCGACGATTTGAGGGTTCTGAACCACAAGCTTGCAGTGGTTGCCAGCGAAGAAGTTCTGACCTGCTTCGAGGCCGTTCTCGACACCTTGTTGGCCGGCCTCACGGATGGCGTGCTTGTCGAAGCAGACGGCGAGAAGGTGATGCAGTCCGTCGCCGATCTGACCTCGGCGATGCGATCTGATGTCCTTCACAACGTGCCTCCAACGTCAATGGATATAGCGAGCGCCATTCGCCGAAATTCGAGCCGAATGGAACAACTTGACGATCTCAGTTTCGAGGCGGAGGTTGCGACGAATAAGGAGAACAGCAATGCGCGCTCATAACTGAAGCGTCCCGGGTTTTCCGGAGGCGGTTTCATTTGAGTCATGCGACCATATCGAGGTTCTCTCTGGCTGCATAGTAATTGGCTTCGGCCTCGGCGGGCGGGATATGCCCGATAGGGCCGAACAGCCGGTGATTGTTGAACCAGTCGACCCAGCGCAGGGTTGCCATTTCCACAGCCGATACGCTCGGCCATGATCGCTGTCGCCAGATGACCTCGGCCTTGTAGAGCCCGTTGATCGTCTCGGCCAAGGCGTTGTCGTAGCTGTCGCCAACACTGCCCACCGACGGAACGAGGTTGGCCTCAGCCAGGCGCTGGGTGTAGTTCATGGCCAGATATTGCACGCCCCTGTCACTGTGATGGATCAGGCCGTCATCGGGCCCGGGCCTGCGCGCATGGATCGCCTGCTCGAGGGCATCCAGCACGAAGTTCGCTGTGGCGCTGGTGCTAACCTTCCAGCCCACGATCCTGCGGGCGTAGGCATCGATCACGAAGGCGACGTAGACGAACCCCGCCCAGGTATGCACGTAGGTAAAGTCGACCACCCACAGAGCATTGGGCCGACTGACGCGGAACTCGCGATTGGCCTTGTCGAGCGGGCATGGCGTCTTCGGATTGCTGACGGTGGTGACCGTTGTCTTGCCGCGCCGCACGCCTGCCAGCCCCATGGTCCGCATCAGCCGTTCCACGGTACACTTGGCTACCGCGATGCCCTCGCGGCGCAGCTGGTGCCAGACCTTGCGTGAGCCGTAGAGGCCAAAGCTGTTCTCGTGGACACGCTTGATGTCTTCCTTGAGGTCGTCATCGCGTCGCACACGGGCCGGACGCCTGCCGGGATCGGCAAGACGGACGGCATGCTCGTGGTAGGAGGATGGGGCGACCGCCAGTTCGCGGCAGATCGGCTCGATACCCAGTTCCTCGCGGTGAGCGTCGATAAACGACATCACCATTTGCCGTGGCGGTCGAGCTCCGCCTGAGCAAAATATGCGGACGCCTTGCGCAGGATCTCGTTGGCCCGGCGCAACTCCTTCACTTCGCGTTCCAGCGCCTTGACCCGGTCCCGGTCGCTGGCGGCCTGCGCCGCTGGTCCCGCTCGTCGGCCAGCCTCCTCACGGCACCAGCGGCGCAAGGTCTCGGTCGTGCAGCCGACCTTCCCGGCAATCGAGGACATCGCCGCCCACTCCGACGGGTAATCCCCCCGGTGCTCCTCCACCATCCGCACCGCGCGATCGCGAAACTCAGGCGAAAACTTGTTCCTTATAGCGCTCATCGTAGCTCCTTCTCACAAATAGGAGCCTCCGGAAAACCCGGGACGCTTCAAACCGTTGGGGGCGTACCTTCAAATGAAAGCAACCCGTGGGTAATTAGTCCTGTCAAGGTGTTGTTCGCCTTCCCTGTGTGTGCCGCGCGATCAGACGGATACAGCGATACTCGAGATCAGCCTGATTGTGATGTGGCGGATCAGCCGACAAAGGCTTGCCGTGCGCGTGAAAAAGCAGTGGGAAAAAAATGTGGCTTGGCGCGAGACCCAGCGCCGCCCCGCAGCGTAAGTGATCCTCCAACTTCACGGCCGGATTGCCACTCTCAATTTCGCGCAGCCACCGAATGCTAATACCGACCCGCGCTGCGAACTGTCGTTGCGAGAGGAATTGACGTCGTCGTTCTCCCTCAATCCGTCGACCTGAAGATTCCTTCAGTTGCGCCAGCAATGCATCGTGACTGGTGGTTACGATTGTCATTTTAATTCCTGCCCGAAATGGCCAAGCATTGACTGCGTTCGGCAGGTGCAATGCTGATCGGCCATCGTGAGCCGGGCAACGGGAACTGCTTGCAAACCGAAAGTTTCGTTCAGCTTGTCGCCAGATTGGGATCACCCGGATCCCGCTCCGTTTAGAAATGGCGCGCTCATCGGCGGACCCGCTTTGCACTCTCCTGCCTGCTATGGGCAGCACGGTGCCCCCTGCCTTGTCCCGCCGCGCCGTAACCGCGATCCACCCTCCACATGAACAGCGGTCAGGGCGCAATGATGTCTTCATGCCCAGTCTCCGCCCCGGTCAATGTCGAATGGCGCACTCCGCGCTGAGGAGGACACATGCTACGCAATTTTGCCGATGATTGCTCTTCGCGCCTTTTGTCCGTCGCAAGCCTTCCGCTGATTGCGGCGTTGTTCAGCATCAGCCCCGCCGCCAATTCCCAGGAAATCGGCGAGAGGATGGCACTGGCAAAAGCTGCTGCCGACGCGGAGCAACAGCTCCACCAGACCTTCACCAATCTCCAGTTCGAGGACTTCGGGCCGGCACCGGTGAAAGGACCGCTCTACCAGGCAAGTGCCGGTGGCCGCATCGTGTACTATGCCCCCGAGAGCGAGCATCTGCTGTTCGCGTCGATCTTCGACAAGAACGGCGTCAACCTGACGGCGCTTGCGCAGGAGGCCGGGGCGGCGAAGCGACTGAAGGCGATCGACACTGCGGTCGCATTCGCTGTCGGCCCCGAGAACGCGCCGACCATCATCGAGTTCACCGATCCCGATTGCCCCTATTGCCGCGCGCTCGACCGCTATTGGGCGGCGAAAGCAGCGGAAGGCAAGCCGGTCCGACGCCTGGTCTTCTTCGTCAGCGGCATCCATCCCGAGGCGGCCGCGAAGGCCGAGCATATTCTCTGCTCATCGGACAAGGAGGCTGCATTCAAGTCTATCTACGCCGGCTCCGCGCCCGCGGTGCTCCGAACTTGCGCCGAGGGCCGCACCAAGGTCGAGGCCCACGCGCGGATTGTCGGCTCGGCCGGTATCACCGGCACGCCGACACTGATCGCCGGCGGCAAGCTGATCTCCGGCTTCCAGCAAGCCGAGATCGAGGCGTTCCTCTCTTCAGCGAAGACCGCCCATGCGCCTCGCTGACGCCTTCCCCTTTTTGGCGGACGCCCGAGCACCGGGAGCATCATCGCTCCCTGCCCGGGCGCACCGGAATGCCGGCGGCGGCGCCCCCATCGGGCCGTCCAGCGCAGTCGTCGGCCGACAGCGATACTCGTCGATGCCGGCAGGCAGGTCAGCGGACAGCCCGACTTTTGAGAAAGTGAGTAAGGTGATCAAAAATCTCCGAAACAATGCGCTCTCGGTCGCCAACATCGGCATCCCGGTGCTGCTGCTGTCGATCATCGCCGCGAGCGCGCATGCGTTCACCGCGCCGGTCGCCGGCGACCTCGGTTACGACATCTACGACATCGTCGTGAACCAGGGGGTCAAGGGCCCGCTCGGCTTCGTCGGCGGCGTCGCCGCCTTCCTGTTCGGCGTGTCGCGGCTATTTTCCAACATCATGATCGGCATCCCGACGATCGTGGCGGCGGTCTGCCTGATCAAGGCGGACTCGATCCTCCAGACCTTTGGCATGGTGATCTGACGGCATCGGATTGCAGGCGATCGTTCCGGTTCCACCGTTCGCTTGCAATCCGGTCACCGGGAGGATGGCTCCCGGAAAAAGCCCCGTGGCCAGCGCCTGCGGACGCGGGGTTGTGAAGCAGGAGGAGAAGGGTCGATGGACGAACGCCTGCCCCAGTATCTGCACAAGCCGGTCCAGATCCTCTGGTTCGGATCGGACGAGTTCGTGCTGGTGGTCACGACCATCTTCGTCGCCGTCATCGTCGGCGGTCTGGTCGGCTGGGCGTTCATCGCGGCCCTTCTCCTTTTCCTGCCGTGGAAGCGCGCGCAGCCGCGCGGCTTCCTCGCGCATCTCGCGTGGCGATGGGGAATGCTGCGCTTCCGTCATTATCCGGGTCCGACTCAGACCCGCTTCTACGAATGAGGGCGCCCATGTTTTCGCGTTCCCGCAAAACCGCTCCCGTCGACCCGCTGGTTGGCAAGCCGGCGAGCTTCGGCATCCACCGTTATGTCCAAGGCTCGTCGAACCTGTTCGAGGAGAACCGGCTGCTCAAGTTCGCGATCGTCGGGCTGTTCGGCATCACCGCGGTGCTCGGCGCTGTCATCTACAGCTCCGACCAGAAGCAGCGCACCGTGGTCGTGCCGTTCGGCGCCGGTGGCGATCTCTATGTGACGGGCTCGAAACCGTCAGCCGCCTATATCCGCACGATCACGCGCAACATCGTCGCGCTTGCCGGAACCTATTCGGCCTATTCGGCCGATCGGCAGTTCCAGGAACTGCTCTCGATCGTCCATCCGTCGGCCTACAACAGCATGCGCGACAGCCTGAACAGCATCCTCGACGAGCTTGCCGGCAACCCGACGCTGTCGATCGCAACCTATATCCGCCCCGACCAGCCAGTCCAGTGGACCGACCGCGACATCCTCGTCCCCATCGAGAAGGTGCGGGTCATCGGCGGCGTCATCCGCAAATTCCGCGGCAACCTTCGCATTCGCTACGCCATCGAGAACGGCCGCTTCTGGCTGGTCTCGCTCACCGAGGAGAGTTTTGATGTCCAGGCTCGCTAGGACGGGCGTGGCGCTCATTTGCGCCGCGTCGCTGCTGCCGACTTCCGCATTCGCGCAGGCGATTACCGCGTTACCCGATCAGGTCAGCACGATCCGGCTCTCGAACCGCGACGTCAATCATATCGTCTGCGTCGGCGGCGAGATCGAGGATGTGAAGTTCTCGGCCGAGAAGGCTATCGCCGTCGAGCGCGCTGGCTCGGACGCCTGGATCAAGTTCCTCGTCAAAGAGATCGACGACATGGGGGCGGTCACCCGCACCTATGTGACGACACCGAGCGAGTTCTTCATCTCCTGCAATGGCGCCATCTATCCGCTTCACGCCGAGCCGTCGGATATCCCGGCCCAGACCGTGACTCTCGTACCCGGTCGTCCGCAACGCGCGCGGGCCAACGAGGATTTGCTCGGCCCACTGGTCGAGGAAGAGCGGGCCATCTCGATCAGCCTCGCCATGCTGCAGGACCGCGTGCCGGCGAGCTTCACCGAAGTCGCACCGCGATCAGGCCTTTTCACGATCCAGGCTATGCCGTCGGCGACACTCACCGAACGCCGCCAGCTAGAGATCGAAGGATCTGGCCTCTCGGCTTCCGAATATCGCATCACCAGCGACAGCGATGCGGCTCTGGAGGAACGGCAGTTCCTCGACCGTGCGCTCGGCTCCGACATCTTTGCGGTGACGCTCGACCGGCTTTCCCTCAAAGCTGGCGAGAGCGCCCGGCTGGTCGTCATCCGGCGCGGAGATGGACAATGACCGCCGCCCCCGAACAGGAGGCGCTCGACCTCGGCGAGATTGGCCAGCCGCTACCACCTGAATCCGCGCGGCCCGAGCGTGGCCCAGCCCTGCTCGCGCTCAAGGAGCGCTGGGCGAGGATGAACTCGAAGCAGAAGCTACGCGCCAAGCAGCTCGGCGTCGCCGGCGTCGTCGCGCTGCTCGGCACCGGCCTCTACACCGCCAGCACGGGCGGTGATGACAGCAAGCCCGAAGCCCCCGCGGCGACCAAGCTCGACATGGGTGCGGGGCTCCGCGGCGACAGCCTCGAGGTGAAGCTGCGCGGCGACCTCCAGAAGATCCTCGAAGGCCAGTCGCTGCTCGGCGAGCGCGTCGCGGCGATTGAGGAAGGCAAGGTCATCCCCGGCAGCAAACCCGCCTCGTCTCCCGATGGCGATCCGGGGCTGCCGCCCGCGCTGCCCGGCGCCATTCCCGATTACCCGCCGGCGCCCGGCGAAGCCGAAGGCATGGCGGGCGAAATCCCGGCGCCGCCCATGCCGCCTGCCGCTCCCCCTGCCCCGCCCGCACCACCCGTCGAAAAGACGATCGGCGCGATCGGTGCCGCCGTGTCGGCGCCAGGAGCGGTCGCTGCGGCCGACGGGAAGGCCGCGCCAGGTAGCGCTAAAAAAAAGACGCGGACGATCTATTTGCCGCCTGGTTTCATGAAGGCGAGGCTGCTGACCGGGATCGACGCGCTCGCGAGCCGCGATGCGACTTCGAACCCCGAGCCGCTGATTGCCCGCGTCCAGGCGCCCGCGGTCTTGCCCAATGATGTGAAGGCAAACCTCTCGGGATGCTTCGTCATCGGCAACGCGACGGGCAGCCTCGCGAAAGAGCGGGTCGAGGTCCAGCTCGTCTCGCTGTCCTGCGTCGATTTCGACGAACGCTCGGTGGTCGACCAACCGATCAAGGGATTCTTCGTGGACACGGACGGAAAGAAGGGGCTGTCGGGCAAGGTTGTCACGCGCGCCGGGGCGAGCCTTGCCCGCGCGTTCCTGGCCGGCACGATCAGCGGCATCAGCCAGACGGTCGAGAACACCATCGGCGACGTCTCGACGTCAGCGCTTGGGTCGGTGCGGACGCTCGATGCGGGCGACGCCGCCAAGGCTGGGATCGCCGGAGGTCTTTCGAAGTCGTCGGACAAGCTGACGGATTTCTATCTCGATCTCGCGCGCCAGGCCGGTCCGATCGTCGAAGTCGGCGCCGCGAAAGATGTTGTCGTGGTTATCCAGGAGGGCGTTACCCTCGAGATCAAGCCGACGGCCGGAAGCAAATTCTGATTTGGCGGGTTGCCCTGCCGTCCTTTGCGGCGACTGCCGCGAGATCGCGGCCGCCCATGGTCCCTATGACCTGATCATTGCCGGTCCTCCTTATTGCATCACTACCCTCTGCTGGGACAGGCGTGTCGAAGGCCGGCATGCGCTCGCCGCGGCATTGCTCAAGCCCGTAGGCTCGCTTTGGGTCTTCGGTTCGTTACGCTATCTGCTCGCCGACGCTGGCCGTTTCGAAGCAGTGGGGTTGCGTTACGCCCAGGACATCGTCTGGCGCAAAGCCAACGGAACCGGATTTGCAGCCGACCGCTTCAAACGAGTCCACGAGATCATCGTGCAATATTATCGTCACGACGCGCTTTGGAGAGACGTCTACAACGACGTTCAGCGCGTACCAGCGACAACGCGAAACAAATCGGTTCAACTGAGGCGAGCGCGGACGAAACACACCGGGTCAATCGGCGGCGGCGCCTATCATGACGACGGCACGCGGATCATGAAATCGGTGATCGAGATAAACAGCGTGCGCAGCGGCCTCCATCGCACCGAAAAGCCCGTGGCGTTGCTCGCGATCCTTATGCGCACCTCCTGTCCGACTGGCGGTCTCGTCGGCGATTTCTTCGCCGGCTCCGGCGCCGCCGGCGAGGCGGCTGCGTTGACCGGGCGCCGCTATGTCGGCTGCGAGGTCGATCCGCTCATGGCTGCAAAGGCGCGGGCGCGATTGAACGCACTGCATAACCGTCCCTCCTAAGCCGGCAGCAAAAAGAAGGGCCGGCTCACGCCGACCCTGCGAAGTTTTGGGAGAGGATGCCTGAAAGGCATCAGGGATATGGGTATCCTCATTTCATGCTGCAAGTGCGAACAGAAGAAATTCTGACCGGTTAGTTTCGGCCGACGGAAGGGAAGCACGACGCTGCCTCCGACCGGCAGGTTCCTGCCCCTGCCCTTGTTCGCGACCCGGAAACGCGGCCATCCAAAGATTACTAACCCCGGTTCGCGAGCATCCAATCCACAATGATTGGTCGACCCTCGCACGGCCGCTCTCACCCCGCGCCACCGGCGCAAAGGAGGACTCATGATGCATTGCCGCCCACACGATCGCCCCATTCGCAAAGCATGGCTGTCATCCCTCGCTGTCATCCCCACGTTGCTGTCGGGCTGCACGGCGCTCGGATCGGCGATGTCGCCCTACAGTGAGAAGTTCAGCTGCAAGAACGACGATCACGGCCAATGCATCCACCCCGAGAAGGCCTATGAAGATGCGGCGCTGGGCCACGCGTCGCACTCGGACCCGCCGGTCACCCGCGACAAAGCTCTGCTCAAAACGAACTCGCGCGGCGCGGTAGGCCGCGGCCGCGGCGACACCGGCGCCTACGGTAGCTATCGCGACAGCGTCTATCGCGAGCTCCAGGGACTTATCGACGCACCCGATACGCCGATGCTGCGGCCCGCCCAGGCCGTGCGGACGCTGATCCTCCCCTATGCTGATCGCAATCGGCCCGACCGGCTCTACATGCCGCGCTTCGTCTACTCGGTCCTCGAAACCCCCTCCTGGGTGGTCGGCGGCTATCTTGTCCCGCCCGTCTCGGCCGCTACGCGCGCGCCGGTGCTCGAACAGGTGCGCGAGACGCCCGGGACCGAGCCAGCCCCAACGATATCGCTGCCCGCCGAGCTGCGCCCGTGAAGGCGCCCGGGACGCGAACGGGCGGCGGCCTCACCTTTGCCGACCTCCATCGCGGCGTCGCGCGCGACCGTTATTCGGACTTCCTGCCGCTCGTAGCGTGGGTCGAGGAAGAGGAAGCCTTTCTCTGCATCGACGACGGCTGGGGCTATGCCTGGGAACTGACGCCCGCGGCCTATATGTTCGCGCATGTCCACCAAGCCCTTCTCGGTCTGCTCAATATCCAGTTCCCCGAGAACAGCGTCGTCCAGCTCATCAGCTTCGCCGACCCGCTGATCGCGCCCGCGCTCGACCAATATCTCGATCTCAAGACGCGGCCCGATCCGCTGATCCAGGCTTCGGCGCGGCGAACCCATGCCTATCTCAACGAAGGGCGAAATGGTCTCGCCGCGCTTCACGGCATCCCCGTGCGCGATTTCCGGACCTTGCTTGCCGTCAAGACGCGCGCGCCGATGCACAGCGACCTTCGCCGCCAGATCGAGGAGCAGCTTGCCAAGCTCGGTATCCGCCGCCTCGAGCCCGAAGAAATGGTCGCCTTCTATCGGCGCATCTTCAATGGCGTCTTCGACGCCGCGCCCGGCGTCTACGCCACGGCTGCAGCCGCCCACGCGGCGCCGCCGATCCGCAAGCAGATCATCGATGCCGGCCCCGATCTCGCGTTCGATGGTCCGGAAGTCTTTCTCGGCAACCAGGTCGCGCGCTGCCTGACGCCGAAAGCACCGGCGCGGCGCGTCACCGCGGAGCGCGCCAACCGGTTGACAGGCGGGATGCGGGGGAGTGCCGAGGACAGCGACCAGATCGGCGGGCCCTTCCTCTATTGCCTCAACATCCTCTTCGACCATTCGCAGTTCGAGATTCACAAGCGCGCGCAGATCCTCTCGGCGCAGAAAGCCGCGGGAAGCTTCGCGGTCGAGGTCGGCAAGCAGATCGAGGAGATCGGCTGGGTACTCGACGAGGCAGGCAACAGCCGCTTCGTCTCGGTGATGCCCTGCGTCTGGGTGTTCGGCCGCGACCGCCACCAGGCGCGCGAGATGGCCGCGCGCGCGAAGCGCCTCTGGGAAAGCGAGCCGCTCCCCTGGATGGTGCAGGAAGAATCCTACCTCAATCCCATCCTGCTCACCGCGAGCCTGCCGTTCGGCCTCTATCCCGAACGCCGGACGATCAGGATGCTCGAGCGCGATTTCAAGATGCCGGTGAAGGCGACTGCCCTGATGGCGCCGATCCAGACCGATTTCCGCGGCGGCGGCCGCCCTGCCCTGCTCTACACCGGACGCAAGGGCCAGCTCATCACGCTCGATCTCTTCGACCCGCGCATCAACAATTATAATTTCATCGTCGCGGCCGAAAGCGGCGCCGGCAAGAGCTTCCTGCTCAATGACCTTTGCCGCCAATATTTCGCGCAGAACGCGCTGATCCGCATCATCGATATCGGCGGCAGCTACCGCAAGCTCTGCACCCTCTGTTCGGGCCGTTATATCGACGTCGGTGAGGAACGGCTCGTTCTCAACCCCTTCGATCTCGGGCTTGCGCTCGACGGCGAGGACAAGCAGTCGGCGATCGCGATGGCGGTCGCGATCGTCGCCGAGATGGCGAATGCCGCGACGCGCAAGGGTGTCTCGACCTCGGAATGGAACCTTATCAAATCGGCGGTCCAGTGGACGATCGACGAGGGCCATGCCGACGAAGGCATCGATTCCGTCCGTGCGTGGCTCGGCGCCTATCCGCAATTTGCCGCAGCCGACCTCGACCGCGTCGACCATCTGAAGCCAGTCGCCCGCGAACTCGCGTTCAACCTGCGCGATTTTGGGTCGGACGGAGCCTATGGGCATTTCTTCAATGGGCCGTCGACCTTCGACATCAGCTCGGACGAGTTCGTCGTGCTCGAACTCGAACGCCTGAAAGCCATACCCGACCTGTTCAACGTGGTCGTGATGGTCGTGATCAACGCGGTGACGCAAGAGCTCTACCTCTCGGCCCGCGATCGCCCGCGATTCGTGATCTGCGACGAAACCGCGCAGTTCATGCCCAACAACCCGGGCCAGGATTTGTCCCGCCTCGCCGAAGCCATCGCCCAGGGCTATCGCCGCGCGCGCAAATATCGGGGCAGTTTCGGTATCATTCTCCAGAGCATGAACGACCTTCTGCTGTTCGGGGGCATCGGCCAGGTGATCCTCGAAAATGCCGCCACCCGGTTCCTGTTGCAGGGATCGACCTACGACAAGGCGGTCGAAAACAAGATCCTCGATTATTCGGGGTTCGTTCTCGACCTCCTGAAGTCGGTTCGCAACAACAAGCCGAACTACAGCGAGGTCTTCATCGACAGTCCGCTCGGGCTCGGCATCGCTCGCATCGTTGTCGATCCCTTCTCGTACTGGATCAACACGTCGGCGCCCGAGGATGTGGCGGCTTTCGAGGCGCTGGTACGCAGCGGTCGTTCGCCGCTCGAAGCCGTGTGCGAACTGGCGGGCGTGGACCCGCGCGAGATTCTCGGCGAGCGGTCGTTGCCAGCCACCGCGCATGAGCACCTGCCATGACGCGGCGCGCGGCTAACGCGGACCAGCTTCGGCTCGATCTGGCCGCCATGCTGCCGTCCGACCGCATGCGCTTCGAGGCAGCTGTCGCGGCGGAGGCCGAGCGTCGTGCCTTCTATTGGCGCTTCCGCCTTGTCGCGATCGAGACGGTGATGATGTCGGGACTGGTGCTGATCGCCGGCCTGCTTGTCGAACAGCCGACGGACATCGTCGTCCAGGCATCCGTGACGGTCGGCATCGCCTGCTTCGCAAGCGGGATGCTGCTGATCTGGCTGTCGAACGTCGCGAGCGGGTTGATGATCCGGTGGCGCGGGCGTCGGCAGCGGTGAACGGCATCTTCTCCAATGCGCCGTCGCCCGGCGTGATCCGGCTCGTGGTCTCAGGGCTCCTCTTCGGCGTGGTGCAGGCCGCAATCCTGCTGGTTGCGCCTGCGAACATGCCTTCCCCTCGGTCGCTGATCATCCTCCTCGGTCTGCTGACCCTAGGCTGCTTCATCGGCGCGGTCATCGGCGAAAGCGCGGTCGATCCGAAGGACAGGTGGAGAAATCGCGGTGGACCATGACGCCCAGCGTATCCGGCTCGCGGCCTTGCAGTTCGGGATGTCGATAGGGCTTGTCGCCGCCGCCGTCTTCATAGGCGCGTCAGCGCATGGTCAGACGTCGATCATTGGCCGGACCTGGCCGATTGCCGAGCCCGACGCCCTCGCCGAGATTGAGGCGCGCGCGGCGCGGCAGCCGCCGAGTATCGCCGAGCGGTTCGGGCCACGAGAAGGCTGGAGCGCTATGAAATCCGCGGCCCTCGGCGTCGCGGCGGTGGATCGGCGGCGCACCGTCATCCCCTTTCATACGCTCGATTTCGAAATTCGCTTGCCCGATGGCAAGCTGCTCTACCCGAAGGGCTACACCTTCAATCCCCTTGCCTATGTATCGTTGCCGCAGCGGCTCGTGGTCGTGCATCCGCGTGATATTGGCTGGGCGATCATGCAAGCCCGTCCGATCGACTGGATATTGCTGGCCGGGGGAGAGACAGCATCGACCGATCCGATCGCGCTCGGTGAGAAGGTGGGACGACCGCTTTTCATCCTCGAAGAGCGTATCAGGGATCGGCTCGGACTGACCGTCGCGCCCGTCATCGTGGAGCAGGTTGGGCAGAAGCTCGAACTGCAGGAGTTCGAGATCGAACGTCGACGTCCGATTAAATAGACCGCGCGCCCTTCGCAACGATTGGCCATTGCTCGCTGCCCAGAGCGGAACGATCTTTCGCGTCCTGGCCTTTTGGCGCTTTCATCCAATCCCGAATCGAACAGAGCGCATAACCCGGCACTGCGACCCAGGAGAGCTCTCCCTCGGCAACGAGGACAGGGATCTTCATCTTGACACCCATTCGGCTTCGGCCGGGTGGGTGTCATTTTTTTGATCGTTATTCGACGAAGTTGGCGAGCTTCTTGAGCATCATATCCATCCCGGCGCGACAATCGCCTTCGCTGATCCCGGACGGAACATCCGCCGCAGCTATCGTAACCTTTGTCCCGTCTTTGACTTGCTCGAGTATGGTCGTGATCGACAATTCTCCCTGCGAGGGAGGGTTTGCGATGTCGAAGCGGACGCTCTCGACGATCCGCTCGTCGGGAAGAATTTCCGCGAACCTGCCGTCGACGACACCGGCAACCTTGCTCGATTCGCTCTCCTCTGGCCCCTCCCGCGATTGCTGAAATGCGATGCGGTAAGCCCCGCCCGGGCGAGAGTCGAAATGTTCGATCTGGGCCGTCACGCCGCTCGGCAGGCGCCACGCCGGAATCGTCTCAGGGTCGAGCATCGTGCGAAATATCGCGCGCGGCTTCGCGAGGATGACGCGGGAGTTCTTGTGAGTCGCCGGGAAGGTCATGACCTTCCCACCTATTGCGACGACAGCCGCGAGAACAAGACATTCCTGCGCCGGCACGCCAATCTCGTGAAATACTAACCAGAGCGACGCGGCTTCCAGGCCGCCGACGATCGATGCGCGCTGGGTGATCACCGCTGAGGCGCCAGTTCGAGCGGATCGTCACTCGTCATTAGTCCGGATAGTTCGCGGGGATTCCCGAAGCCTCCGCCGGCAAATGCGGAACAGCCGCGCCTCTCGTCGGCACGTTCGCGCCCCACCCGTTGTTGCGGGGCGTTCAGACCTGCATTCCTGCCCGCGGATAGGGCCGAGATACCGGCAGATCGCAGGATCGAACACCGCCTTTCCATCTTTCGCTGACCTTCACGCGCCCCGAGCGGCGCAACGGAGATTCTATGCTCGCTCGCTCCGTCCCTTTCGACGCGCCGTCCGGCACCGAGCCGCGCGGCGCGAGCGCGAAGCGGGCGAGACGGTTGAAGTTCGCCGCGCTTGCCGCCGCGCTCCTCGCCGGAATCGCGTTACCTGCAGCGCCCGTCCACGCCTCCAAATGCCCCTCGGACGCGATCTTCAACCCGATCACCAAGGTACGCTGGAACTGCATCTTCCCGATCACGATCGGCGGCGTGCGCGTCGGCAGCTATGACAAGCTCGACAAGGCGCTCGACGCCCAGTCGGCCTCCAGGCCGCTTTGCGCCTGCCGCAAGGGCGCGAGTTTCTGGTTCGGCGTGAAGGTGAGCTTCTGGACGCCCAACCGGATGATCGACGTCGTGACCGAGCCCGGCTGCATGATGGCGCTTGGGCTGGACATCATGCCGACCGGCGGGCGCCTGCAGGGCAGTCAGTCGTCGATCTCGGATGGCACCAACACGACCAAGCTGTTTGCACAGATGCATTATTACCAGGCGCCAGTCTGGAAGATGCTCGACATGCTCACGGACCTTCCTTGCCTCGAAGATGACGGGTTCGACGTTGCGCTGATGACCGAGGTTATGCCGACCTGGCAGTCGGGAACATTGGGTGCGATCATCCAGCCCGAAGGCATCCTCTTCGGTAACCCCGCGGCGGGTCTCGCTTGCATGGCAGACAGCGCGGCCGCCGCCGCCGGCAAGGTCGTCGATCCGCTCTTCTGGTGCATGGGAAGCTGGGGCTCGACCTATCCAGTCGCCGGCGACATCCACATGGGCGACCGGGTCGAGGCCTGGGCAGGGCTGGCCGCGCGCGGCACCTTCATGATGGGCCGCATGGGCGCGCTCACTATTCATTCGGCGGACGGCTGCTCGTTCAAGCCGCAGCCCATCTGGACCAAGAGCCGATACAAGCTCCAACTGATGGAGCCGGTGAAGGGCGGCAAGTGCGTCAACATCGGCCGCCCGGGCGCACTCTGGACCTCGGGCAAGCATGCGCCCGGCAAGGACAACGCCCAGTTCATGCTCTTCGAGAAAGCGATTTGCTGTGCTGGCATCTCGACGCCCTGATGCGGCGCCGGTTCCGGCGCATACCGATCGCCTTGCGCGCAGCCCGGAATCGGCCCGGTCTGCCCGCCACAGCCCTGGTGGCTGCCGGCAGGCGCGCGAGGCGGGGGCGGCGCCCTGCCCCCTCTCCTTGGGCGCCGCTCCACCTTCAGCCGAGGCGGCCACCGAACCTCGGACGGCGGAAAGCTGTGCCTCAACCCCGCTGCGTTCGCAGGTGAAGGCCGTGCTCACCGTCTTCGAAGGCCAGGCGGCGTTTCGGCTCCTCCCGCCCGGATGCGATGATTTCCGGGCGGGAGACCTGTTTCGCGTGGCCCATGGCTCGCGCACCATCGACGGGAATCGCTCGTGACCCCGCGGTTTCTTGCCCTGTTGCCTATCTCGGCCGCGCTCCCCGGCGTGGCGCTGGCCCAGACGATCGAGGACCGTGCGCGCACCGCGGCCGAGGCCTCGCGCTCCAAGAGCAGCGACAGCGAAGCCATCCTCGAAAATTACATCAGCCCCGGCCTCGCCGGGCAGTCCATCGCGACGGTCGACAAGAGCAAGAGCTTCACGCCGAACCTCGCCTGCCAGAAGACGGCGAACTTCCTTGAAATCCTGATCCAGCCTGGCGCGGGCGGCGATATCACTACCGTCCGCATCGCGCGCGACAAGGATATCGACGGCCAATTCGATAGCGTGACGACCTTGCCCGTGCCGGTGTCGGGGATTTGCGCCAACGGCGTGATCTCCTGCCGCCCCGGGAGCTGGAGCGACTGCCGCAGCTTCCAATGGGATGTCGACAGCAGCGGCGACCTCAAGCTCGCCGAAGTCGAGATGCCTGCGCTCGCCGGCTGCTATTGCGTCAACAACAGTTGCGGCGCGAACCTCGTCATGGGCAATCTGCCGTCGGTGCTGAAAGATCTTGGCGGCGGTGCGGTCGGCGCGCTGTCGAGCCACGATCCGCGCAACGGTGTCGCCGACGCACGGGTGAACGGTCCCGTCATTCAATATGTCGGCGCGCAATCGACCGCGTGCAGCCCCGATCCCGCCCTGCCCCAGACGGCCTATCGCGCGAACCCGACCGCAATCCAGGGCGACGCTTTTGCCGCATCGCGGTCGAACAGCCTGTTCCAGTCGCTCGCTGGCTCACCTGCCGGCACGGGCCGTGCCGAGCAGGTCCGGGCCTGCACGATCGAGCGCGAAGTGACCTTCCTGCCGCTCGGTTACGACGATATCGTCTCCGCGTCGGGCTCCATTTATTCGGTTCGCGACTGCGGCGAGGGATGTCGCCGCTATCGCATCATCGGCGACGGCGATTGCAGCGGATCGCCGCCAATCTTCACCGCGCGCTTCGAAGTCAGCGACCCCGCGAAGCTTATATCCGCACAGATCGTCGAGATGGGCGCCGACGACTGGGTCCAGGGCCGCGTCAACGGCCGCATCGTCAGCTCGGCCGGACCGCGCCCCTGGCTGACCACTGGATTGCCTTCTGGCGATTGCCGCACCGACGGCGGCGCGGCGCGCAACTATACGCCTTATGATTTCACGGCCGACCTCCGGGCAGGTCCCGCAACCGTATCGGCGCGCGTGCGGGGCGGGGGCGGCGGCGCGCCGCTCACGACCCAATGGGGTCTCGTCGATGTCGAGATCCGCGTCTCGCCCGGCTGCGAGCCCAGCGAGCGGCTCGTCGACCTGTGCGCGGGCACAGGCGGCGATACGAAGTGCCGCCTCGACAGCGAAAATGTCGACGGCGTCCAGACCTTCCGCAATGGCATCAGCGCCGGCCTGAGACCCCTCACCCAAACCCGCCTGTTCGGCACCGGGTCGTGCACCATCCGACTCACCCGCGACTTCTTCCGCCGCGAGCGCAGCTATAAATGCGTCGTCGACACGGGCTCCATGCCCGAGCCCGATCTCAGGCGCGGCGCGTGGATCATCGACCATTCGACCGAGACGATGCTCGCCGACCGCGTGCGCACCGCCGACGGCGGCATGGCGTCGTTGACGCGGCCGTTCGCGCTCCCCGACCGCGGCTCGGTGCCCGCCTGCGAGGCGATCTGCAAGACGCGGGCGCCCAAGGCGAACGCAGACGCCGCGCCCGATGGCGTCGTCGGCGCCAGGCAGACGAACCCGACCGGGTTCGACACCTTCTATCATGTCTGCCGCGCCGACAATGTCTGCCCGGCGGGTCCCGGCGAGACGATCGTCAGCCCCTGCGGCTGTCTCGACGATTTCCCCGAAGCGGTGGTGGTGATGCAGACGGTCCGGCTCGCCGGCGCCGATCTCGCCTGCACGGCGACGGCGCGATGAGCTGGCGCGACATCCCTTGGCCGCACCGGGCCGCGCTGATCCTTTTGCTAGTCCTGGGGCTGGCTATCGGCAGCGCGCTCGCGGCCGCGCCAGCGCACGCCCAGCAGATTTGCGCCGCCGATCTCGACGGCAGCGGCGAGGCCGACGGCCCCGGCGAAACAGCAAGCTGCACCGGAACAGCAAACGGCGGATGGCAATGTCCGCTCGAGCGCGCCTGGTGCGCAGCCGAGCCCGGCGGCGGCTGGTCGTGCCCGCTTGGACCCCAATATGGCTGCGAGACGCCGACGAGCGGCGGCGTTCCGGCCTGCTCGCCGCATAGCTGTATCGATACCGCCGCGAACCCGATCGAGGATGAGCCCGTTATCGACGATCCCGGCGCGCCCGCCGATGGGCCGGTCGATGCCGATGGCAATTGCCTCGGCAATATCGAGATCTTCGCGGGCCGCGCGCTGCGCTGCCGCCCCGCCGGGCTCAAGACCGGCTTCCAGAGCTGCTGCAAGGACAAGGGCAAGATCGTCAAGGACGGCATGGGCTCGTCGCTCGCATCGACCCAGACCAAGATCGCGATCGCCAAGGGCGTGTTCACCGGCGCCAAGGCCGCCTATGCCGCCTTCCAAGCCGGGGCGACAGCGAGCCAGGCGGCGAGCGCGGGCGCCAATGCGATCATCGTCGGCATCGATCCGACCTCGATCGCGATCAGCCTCGCGATCAACGTGATGATCGATTTCCTGCTCACCTCCTGCGACCAGCAAGATATGGAAGTCGGCATGCTGCGCGGCTCGGGCATGTGCGTCGAGATCGGCAGCTATTGCTCGTCGAAGATCCTCGGCATCTGCGTCCAGAAATCGCGCAGCCATTGCTGCTTCAACACCAAGCTCGGCCGCATCATCCAGGAACAGGGCCGTCCGCAACTCAAGTCCTTTGCCGATGGCTGGGGGCCGGTGAAGACGCCGAACTGCCGGGGGTTCACGCCCGAGGAATTCCAGGCGCTCGACTTCAGCCGGATGGACCTGTCCGAATATTACGACGAGATCGAGGCCCGCGCGCAAGCCGACATCCAGATCGACATGAAGGATCGCATCGATGCCTATACGCAGGCCATCGGCCGCTAGGCCGCGCCTTGCCGCGCTGATCGCGCTCGCCGGATGGGCGGGGATGCCCAGCGCCGGGACAGCGCAGGTGTCGCCGGGGACCGAAGAGCCCTCGTCGGCGCGCAGTGAGATCGAACGCGAAGGCAATGCCGCGATGGAACGGCTGCGCGGCGCAATCTCGCGGCCAAAAGTCGAGCCTGTCCACGCTCCATCGGAGCTGCCGGAGCCGACCGAAGCCGAGCGCCGCCGCGCCTTCGAAGCCCTGCGCGGCCACTCCAAGTCTCCGGCAATGGAATCACGTGCGCGCGACGCGCTCAAGGCCGGCAAGGATCGCTTCGCTGCCGAGCGCGAGGCGATGGCGAAGCGGCTCGGCCAGGCGCTCGGCCTCGAAGCGCCCGACATGAAGGCCATCGCCGATGCGGGGCCGGCGCAAGCGACCAAGGGCTGGGTGCCCGTGCTGTTCGTCTCCTCGTCGATGCCGACGGCAACGCTCAGAACCTATGCCGCGCAGGTTGAGAAGGCGCGCGGCGTGATCGCATTTCGCGGCATGCCGGGCGGGATGACCAAGGTGGCGCCGATGGCGAAGCTCACCGCCGAGATGCTGCGGCTCGATCCGGGCTGCGAAGGCCCGGCCTGCGTGATGCGCGACATCCAGGTGATCGTCGACCCGCTGGTCTTCCGCCAGCACGGCGTCGCCCGCGTGCCTGCGCTCGCGATGATCCCGGGCGATCCGGCGCTCCCCTATTGCGAGCGCGAGGACGAGAGTCCGCGCGCTTCCCATGTCGTTTACGGTGACGCGGCGCTCTCCGGCCTGCTCGAAGAAATTGCCCGCCTCGGCGGAAAGGAGGAGGTGCGCGATGCTCAGTCACGCCTGGAAGCTCGGTAAGCGACTTGCCATCGCGCTGAAAGGACTGCCGCGCCGCGCGGCGGTCGCGCTCGGCAGTGAAGGGCTTGGGCAGCCCGCGCGCCCGAACCGGCTATGGAAGGCCTGCGCGATCGTCATTCCCTCGGGCCTTTTCGCCTGCTGGGCGATGGCACAGGTCACTTGGGTCATGTCGCCGTCGATCGACGCCTGGGCCGTGCGCGCCGCGCCGGGGCCGATCGCGAAAGGCGACCTCGTCATGTTCACGCTCTCGCATCCGCTCGCGGGACCAAAACCTGTCAATGTCACCAAGTTCGCGCTCTGCTTTCCCGGCGAGCGCATCAGCCTGATCGAGAAGCCTTCGACCTTCGAACCCAATGCGCTCGACGGCTGGTATTTCTGCGAAGGCAAGCTGCTCGGTATCAGCAAACCGTTCGGGCGAAACGGCCAGCGGCTCGAGCATTGGCGTCCCGACAACGGGCTGATCCTGCCCGGCACCATCTATGTCGGCTCGCACCATCCGAGCGGGTTCGACAGCCGCTATTATGGCCCGGTGCCGATCGGCGAGCTCAAGCGGATGGAGAAGTTGTTGTGATGCGCGCTTCCCTGCTCTCGCTCGTCGCGCTGGCCGTCGGCGTTGCGGTGCCCGCTGCGGCTCAGCTTTCCCGCACGGCTCAGCCCGAACCCAAGCAAGGCTATTGGTGGTATCAGGCCCCGCCGCCTAAGGATGACGATGCGGACCCCGAAGCGCTGGCGAAGCCCCGGATTCCGCCGATGGCAGAGCTTGCGCGCCTAACGCCGCCGAAGATCCGCAAGCTGATCGAGGCGCAGCGCGACTATGCCGCGACCGTGCTCACGATCGATGCCGTCGCCGATTTCTGGCGCTTGCAGGACTTTGCGAGGCGAAAGGCCCGCGCCTTCGCCGGCGTCACCCAGGTCGCGATGCTTCATCACCCCGAACTCAGCGCCAAGTCCGCCAACCCGATGGTCGGGGACGCGCGTGCCACGATGGGGGCCGAGAAGGAGCAGGTCCGGCGGCACTATCTTCGCGGCCAGGCCGGGCAGTTCGCGCTCGTGATGTTCTCGCGCTCGAGCTGCGGATACTGCCGCGTGCAGTGGCCGATCATCGAGCGCTTCCGCGAGGAAACCGGTTGGCAGGTCACGCTGATGGACATCGACCAGCGGCCCGAACTCGCCACGCGGTTCGGGGTCGAGATCACGCCGACGACGATGGTGATCCGCCGCGGCAGCGCCCAGCGCATGGTGATCGCGAGCGGCGTCGAATCCTATCCGAACCTTTCGCAGACCGCTTACCAGGCGGTGCGGCTGCTGCTCGGCGATATCCGGCCCGAGCAATTCCTGACCGGCGCGGGCGAAGAGGACGGCTTCTTCGATGCCCTGTCGGCGGGGCCGGTCTCTGCGACCGATCCCCGCGTACTCGGCGGCGATCTCGTCACCTCGAGCCTTGAACCTCGGCCATGAAGGCGCGCGCCCTCCTCTCGCTGCTCTGCGTCGGCCTCGCCTTGCCGGCGCTCGCGCAGTCCCCTTCGCGCGAGCAGGCGGCGCGCGCCGCGATCCACCCGGTTGCGAGCGCGGCCGAGATGAACGTCTGGCTCGCGCGCGTTCCGGTAACGCGGTCCTTTCCGCCTAACTTCGCCGAGGAGTTGCGCGGCGCGGGCGGCGCCTTCATCGTCGAGATGAGCACGGCGCCGGGCTGCCTCCCCTGCGCCGACCTCTGGCCGAAGCTCCAAGACCTCGGACGCCGTTATGGCTGGCGGGTTCGGGCGCTCGGCGCCGACGAAGCGATGCTGCGCTCGGGTCGGGTCGGCCTCCCCTGGGTCGGGCATCCCGTAGCCTGGGTACGCCCGGTGAAGGACGCGAACCGTATCATCCCGATCGCGGTCGGCACCGACCATAGTCCGAACCTCGCGCGCAATCTTTATCTGTCCGCCAAGATGCTGACTGGGGTGAAACCCGCTGTCGGCGTGCGTGCGCTTTCCAAGTTTACGGGGATCGTCGGGAACAGTCCGGGAGCGCCATCGCAGCGCAGTGCCAAGCCATGAACACTGCCCGCCTATACCTCCGCGAGAAGTGCATGACCGGCGACCACAACCGGCATCACTTCGACGCCATCGGCAAGCGGGTAGCGCTCGCGGCCGGGATAGATCAGCAATCGCTTCGCGGGCGAGAGATCGTCGCAGGCATGATGAAAGCCGCGTTCAAGCTTGGGTTGCAGGCTCCTCTTAATCTCGATTGCCCAAAGCTCGCCGCCAGGAAGCGTCAGCAGCAAATCGATTTCCGCGCCCGCCGCCGTCCGATAGAAATTGGCTTTCGTCCCCTCCGGGGCAGCGGCGGTCAGCGTTTCGATGACGAAACCTTCCCAACTTGCCCCCGCGATGGGATGGCCGAGAATATCTTCGTAGGACGAAAGCCCAAGCAGTGTGTGAACGAGTCCGCTGTCGCGGACATAAATGCGCGGCGATTTGACGAGACGCTTGCCTGCGTTGCTGTGCCACGGCTCGAGACGTCGGACCAAGAGAAGATCGACCAGAAGATCGAGATATCCAGCGACCGTCTTGCCGTCGACGCCGAGGCTCCGGGCAAATTCGGCCGCATTGAGAAGGCCGGATTGATGATGTGCGAGCATCGTCCAGAAACGGCGGAGTGTCTCGGCCGCGATGCGGGGACCGAACATTGGAATATCGCGTTCGAGATAGGTGCGGATAAAATCCTGCCGCCATCGCTGGCTTGCCCGATCGCTCGCCGCAAGGAAGCTATCGGGAAATCCGCCGCGTACCCAAAGCCGGTCAATTTGATCATCGCCGACTTCAAGCCCGTCGAGCGGACGCATTTCGAGGTAGCTGATACGTCCGGCGAGACTCTCTCCCGACTGGCGCAGAAGATCGATCGATGCCGAGCCGAGGAGCAGGAAGCGGCCTGTCCTTTGGCCTCTACGCCGACCGGCGTCGATCAGCCCGCGCAAGATCTGGAACAGTCCCGGCAAACGATGGACTTCGTCGAGGATGACCAGCTTGTCCGCATGTCCGGCAAGATAAAGTTCGGGTTCCGCCAGCTTGGCGCGATCCGCATCGGACTCGAGGTCGAGGTAGATCGAGGGTCTGGATTCGCCGATTTCAACCGCGAGCGTGGTCTTGCCGACCTGTCTTGGGCCGATGAGCGCAACAGCTGGCACTTCGGCCAACCTTTCCGCCAGTTCCGTCGAGATACGGCGATCAATCATCCTTGCATTTATGGAGTTCTATTCCAGTTTTGCAAGGTTAATTTGCATAACATGCTGATCATGGCGAACCCGGCCCGAGAGGATTGAAAGGAGCAAGTCATGCCAAAATCCCGCCAGATGATCGCTGCGCTCACTACGCTATCAGCTATGGGAATGGCCGCGCCGGCTCATGCCCAAAGCTGGGCCGAGCATTGGTTCGACAATGTGACCTACACCTCGCCCGGCAGCTTCGAGGATCAGGCGCGCGGCTATGTGACCGCGGGCGGCTTCTCGGGCCGCGTCGACGTCCACAACGATTACCTCATGAGCGTGACGTTGCCGAAAGTGCGCGCCGGCTGCGGCGGGATCGACATGTTCCTCGGCGGCATGTCCTTCCTCGATCCCGAGTATCTCGTCCAGAAGCTGGAAAGCATCCTGCAGGCCGCGCCCGCCGTCGCCTTCCAATATCTCCTCGAAACCCTCGACGAGAAGATGGGCAACATCATCTCAAAGATGGAGGCGGCGACCAACTATCTGAACTCGATCCAGGTCAACGACTGCCGCCTCGCCAACCGCATGGTCCAGATCGCCAAGGGCGACGACAATATGTCAGGGATCATCGAGGAGATGACCGGCTACAAGTCGATCAAGGAAGGCTATGCGAAAAGCTATCAGCAGAGCCGCGAGAAGATCCAGGCGAACCAGAACAATCCGACGGAAGACCTGCGCGACGCGCTCGCCAACTGCCCGCGCGAGGTCACCGACATCTTCCGCACCGGCTCGCTCCTCGCCCATGCCGCCGCGCGGGTCGGCGCGAGCGAATGGACCGGGGTCATGCGCGCCCGGGTCGGCGACGTCTATATGCGCTGGGATGCCACCGACAAGGTGCCGCTCTTTTCGGCGATCCCCGCCTGCCCGCGGCAGGAGACCGAAGGCGTCGAGGACTTCCTGACCGGACGTGTCCAGCGCCGCGCGCTCAATATCCCGCCGACCGGCGCCGATTGCGGCGTCGACGGACCGGGCCGCGGCGCGCTGATCCTCGCGCGCGAGCGGATGCAGGCGATCGCGACGAAGATCCGCACCCGGGCCGCGCTCACGGCCGAGGAACGCCAGTTCGTCGCCAATGTGAAGACGCTGCCGATCTACCGCATGCTTGAGTGGGGCGTGCGCGAAGGCGTCGAGGACAGCGTGATCGGCGACACCGACGAACTGGTGGCGCTGACCCTCGCCTACCAGATGCTCAACGACCTCACGCGCAGTCTCGATTTCGCGCTGTCGAACGCCGAGCGCGGTACCACCGCGGCGGGCGCCGCCGATGCCGGAAACTCCAACATCTGCCAGACGCGCATTCTCACCAAGGGGATCGAGCAGCTCCAGGGGCTGCGCGAGGAGGTCCTCCGCCAGCGCGCCCAGATGCGCCAATCCTATATGGCCGCGCTGAACCAGGCCAACCTCTCCGCCAATTACGCCGGTCTCGTCCGCCAGCGCGACCGCGATGCTCGTGATGCCGCGGGCGCCGCGGCCAACCGCTGACCGCCATGCGCGCGCCCTTCCCTTCCACGCTCGCCGCCGCCTTCGCGCTCGTTCCCGCTCCCGCGCTGGCGCTCGAGACGAGCTTCCACACCTATGACGGGTTCAACGAGACGGTCGACGCGTTCCGCCTTGTCTCGATGATTTTCGCCGACCCGCGCTACGAGACGCTGGTGGTGATCATCGCCGTCGCCGGCATCGCGCTCGGCGCGCTCCTCGCGAGCGTGCGCGGCAACGGCATGGGCATCGTCGCCTTCGGCTTCCAGACGCTCGTCGGCATCGGCCTCTTCGTCGGCCTCGTCGCGACGACGGGAACGGTCCATGTCTACGACCGTGTCCGCAATGCCTATCAGCCGGTCGGCGACGTGCCGAACCTGATCGTGCTCGTGGCCGGCGTCACCAACATGATGGAACGCGCGATCGCCGAGACGATCGACGACAATACGCTCGATCCCAATGCCAAGCTCGAGTTCGGCGCCGGCGGGCACAGCTTCGATCTCTTTCTCAATGCCGTATCCCCGCGCGGGCCGATGACCGACAGCTTTCTCGACGCGACGATCAAGGACTATGTCCGCCAATGCTACCCGGTCGCGCGCGTGTCGCCCGCCTATGGCATCGACGACGATCAGCTGTTTAGGACCACCACCGACCTGCCGCAGGCGTTCGCCGCGATGGCGGGGCCGGCGACCTTCAGCACGGTGTTCACCGCCTCCGACAAGGGCGGCACCACGGTGAGCTGCACCGAGGCATGGACGCATATCTCAGACCGCCTCTCCGATCCGGCGCTTTTCGAGGATTATAGCCGGCAGGTGTGCGAACGCACCGGCTATGACATATCGAACGCCGCCCAGCTCCAGCGCTGCCGCTCGAACCTTGGCGCGCTCGGCGACAAGATGCTCGGCACCCCGCTCACGCTCCAGCAACTGATGACCAACATCAACCTCGGTAACGCCGTCGGCGACGTGCTCTTCGAAGACAGCCCCGCGACCGCGGCGCGCGTCATGGCGAACCGCGCCGTCGTCTCGAGCGGGCTTGCCACCATGTCGACCGCGAACGAATGGATGCCGACGATCCGCGCGACCGTCTTCGGCATCATGCTGTTCATGATGCCGATCGCCCTCCTCTTTATCTTGACCCCGATCAACCTGCGCGTCGCGAGCTTCGCGCTCGGCCTCTTCGTGTTCGTCGCCATGTGGGGGGTGATCGACGCCGGCATCTATCAGCTGACCCTCGGCCGCGCGATGGACGTGCTTGCCGAGATGCGCTCGAACCATGTCGCCGCCAATGCCTGGATGCTCGCGCCCGGCTCGGCCATGAAGGCGCTCGCCATCTTCGGATCCTTCCGAACCGCCGCCGCCGGGCTCGCCGGAGCTTTCGTGTTCACCGTGTTCCGCTTCTCGGGCAATGTGTTCACCTCCTTCACCAGCGGCGCGCTCGGGGCGCAGGGTCAGGGCACCGCGGCCGCGACCCCGATCATGACACACGAAGGCCGAGCGCAGGCGCTCGAGGCGCAGGCGTCGGCGAGCGGCACGATGGCGCGGCGCGGTGCGACGTCGAGCTTCGGGGATTTCGGGGAGCGCTCGACGCTCGGCAGCAACCGCGCCTTCGGCGCCGCCGGAACCTATCTCGCCGATCGCACACCCGGCGTCGGCGGCACGACGGGCTTTGCGCTCGGCGCAACCGATGCCGCGCGCGACCTCGGCAACCTCGCGCCCGCTCTGGTCGGACGCGATCTCACCCATCCTGCAACGGCGGCGGCCGTGCGCGCCAATGCGACGACGGCGGCGATCCACAATTTTGCGGAGAAGGATGCGCTGCGCGGGCTCGGCACGAGCTATTTCGGCGAGGGACAGGCGGGCGAGCGCGCCTTTGCGCGCTTCACGCAGAACATGGTCCAGTGGAAGGCCTTCGGCGACACGCGCGCTTACGACATGATGTTTCAGGGCGCGCAGCGGCATTTCGAGCGCAACGGCTATGCGGGGAAGGACGCCGAGCTCAAGGCTTCGACCGTGATCGCGCAGGCGTCGGCCGACCCGACCTTCGCCAAGCTGATCGCCAACAGCTTCGACCAGGAGCAGATGCTGCGGAACGACCTGACCGGCGCGCAGATCAATGTCGGCGCAATGGAAGGGCGCCGTGACTACGCCAGCGACAATGTAGCCGCCGTCGAGCGGCGGAATGTCGCGACCGAGCAGGCATATCGCACCGGCAGCAACGAGGGCCAGCGAAACGCCGCCGCAATGCTCGGCCTTCCCGTCGACGAAACCGCGCGGCGTATCGGCTTCATCAACACCCTCTCGGGCGAGGCGCGCTCGTCCGCCATCTCCTCCCTCTCCCGCGCGACGGGACGCAACGAGGCGCAAGTCATGCGCGCGCTAGAAACCTATAACGCCTCGGTCCAGCTCGGCACCGCCGATGGCGCGACCGAGCAAGCCGGACGCGAAGGCACCAGCGTCTATGGTCGCACCCGCGAGGCAGCGGGCTATGACTTCGCGGAACGGTCGGGCAAGCTCGACGCGCAGCGCGAGATCGGCCATTCGGGCGTGCGCGGCTCCGCGCGGATCGGCGAGCAGCGGCGGCAGAGTGACAATTTCGGGTTTGCGGAAGGGGCGGCCGCGGCAGGCGTTTCGACGCGCGAGGCGGCGCAGCTCGATACCTTCATTGGGGCGCTAAGCCGCACGGCGGGGAACCAGGTCGACATGGCCGAGGGCGGCGCGGCGGGCATCGCCGATCGCGCACGCAACGAGCGGCTGACGCGTATCGTCGACAATGAGCGGCTGACGCGCATGCAGGGCCTACTGCGCAGCGAGGGCATCAACATGACGAAGCGCGAGCTCGCGATGGCGCAGAATGGCGACCTCAATCTCAATGTATCGCCCGACGTCGCGCGCCAGCTCCGGGCGGCAGGACTCATCAACGACAGCCAATATGGCGCCATCGCCGAAGGCGGCCGCGCACGGTTCAGTTTCGCGGACAATGATCTGCTGGTGTCGAGCAGCACGGGATTCTCGCAATCGGCGCGCAGCGACACCAGCACCAAATATGAGGCCGGCAAGCTGGCCGGACCCGACACGATCGAGAATATGCTGAGCAGCGAACAGGGTCAGGCCATGATGGCGAACTGGCTCAAAGGCGGGTTCGAGATGGATCGCAATGGCGAGTGGCGGCTTAATCCGCAGGTGGCCGATACGCTGCAGCGCGATGTGTCGGCAATCATGGCGCAGACGGGTTGGCAGCGTTCGATATCGCGCTCGGCACAGGATCAGATCACCATGGGAACGACTGTCGGCGGCAACATCGGCGGCAGCGCGCAAAGCAGCGATTATGCTTCCCGTGGCGGTAAGCAAAAAGGCGGTTCACGATCGCAAACCGCGACTTCGGGAAATGTCGGCGGAAGCCTCGGGTTTTCCAGCCGCGACGTCGGGATCAGCAGTGAAAACGCCCAAGCTTCCCTTGATATCGTCAACTATGAAGTTCGCGGGGCGATTTCCGCAGCAGAACGCGCCGCCGCGCGGTCAGAAACTCCCGAAGCGACGTTCACCCGCGAGTTGAACCGACAAGTGCTTGGACAGGAAGGGCTACGGAATCGCTATCTTGGTCAGGCCGATTCCGCGCGAGGTACTGCGGACATCACGGCCCCGATGACGTCGTATGAGCAGTCATCGATCTTGAGCAAAGGCCGGTTCTCGACTGATCTCGCCAACGGTCCATTCGACGGAGATAACAGCGACAAGAAGCGCTAGATTCGCGAGCCGTTGTTGGGACTGAGCGGATTGCCGATATAGATCGTGCCCGAGAACGGATCGTAGATATCGCCTACGGGACGCAAATGGTCTGGGGGATACCGCAGAGTTTCCTGCTCGATCTTGATACGTTCGAGTTCCTCGATTTCCTCATCCGAGAGCGGGTCGCCGGCGAAAGGCCTATCGAGCCACGCGCGCACGAATCCGAACCCCAGAACGAGCAGCGCCGTGAGCGGGAAGAAGAGGATGGTCAGATAGCCAGCGAATGCGCTCTCGAAGAACGGCCGAAGGGCTGGGTTCTTCAACGACGCCGCCGCCACCGTCCAATATATTGGGATCGCTGCCCACCAGAGCTTGGCATACCACGGGCGCCACAGCCAATCGGCCGCAGCGGGCTGCGGAATTTCAAGCTCCGGGATCGCTGAAGAAGGCGTGTTCTGCATGGCTTACCTCGCGTTCAAATGTAGCATCGACGGCAACGCATGGGAATTCGGAGTGGTGCCGAAATCGAACGAATTACCTCGGGAGCTAAGCGACATGTGCTCCCCTCGCCGATTTCGATTGCACGCTCGCCACGCCCCCTCCCTTCCCTCAGGTTGCAATGGGCTAATTCTTCAGGGCTGGCGCTGCAGCCCTGTTCGCCACGCAATCGTCAAAGATGCACCGAAGAGATGCTCTCCCGCGTGCCGAAAGCGCCACATTTGTTCGGCGCGCATCGTGCGGATCTCGTTGACGTTCGACGATCGCGCGCGCTTCTAGACTTTGGGTCAGCCGAACGGCCGTCGCGATCGAAACGCCGCTCGCATAGCCGAGGCTGGATACGGACAATCGTTTGCTAGCGGCGTCAGCTGAATAAAGCTCGAGCAAGATGATCCAGCTTGCAGGGCTCAGGCTGATTTCCCGGATATAGCGGTCCATTATTCGCCGCTCCATGAGCAGCTCGCGGCAGAAACGCAGTCGGTTGGCTTCGACATCGAAAGTCGGATCATCTTGATGTGCCGCGACATCCGACATTCGCCCAAACCAAGCCTCTGCGCTTTCCGGCGCGAAAAGCCAGATAGGCAGGCGCCGCAGACGAAAGCTGCGGCCCGGCGCCGGTCTTGCAGAGGCTCGAATATTGGTACCACAAAAAACGAGCCTCCCGTTTGCTTGCGGTGATTCCAACGCCCCTTAGGCTGGTCGGTTGATAGACGGCACATAAGATGATAAGCGTATAACCGCTTTAGCGACGATGAGGGAATGTGTGATGGGCGAAGTAACCCGCTGGACGGTGAATGTCGCACCGGAAACCGACATCGATGTCCGAACCTATCTTGCCCAGCGTGGCATGAAGAAGGGCGACCTGTCGCGTTTTATCGAAGAATCGGTGAAATGGCGCCTGCTCGACCTGACGTTGGCGGAGGCCCGTGCCGGTTTCGATGACCTGTCACCGGAGGAGATGGATAGTCTGATAGACGAAGCGGTTGCCGACGCGCGTCGGAACTGACGCATGCGCGTCATTATCGATACCAATGTGCTTGTGAGCGCCCTGTTGCATGAACGGTCGCTGCCCTACCAGCTGATTGCCCTATGGCGTCAGGGCAGGGTCGCGCTGGTCACATCTGCCGAACAATTGGACGAACTTCGGCGCGTCACTCGTTATCCGAAAATCCGCGCTCGGCTGAACCCTGCAGTCGCCGGACGACTGGTCAACGAATTGAAGGGTGCTGCCATCATGGCGCAGGACCTGCCCGACGTTTCTGTCAGCCGCGATCCATGGGACAATTATCTGCTGGCGATGATCGAAGAGTCGAAAGCAGGATATCTGATCACGGGCGACAAGGCCGACTTGCTGATCCTGGAACGCCATGCCGGAGCACAGATCGTCACAGTACGAGAATTCCTGAAACTGATCACGGGCAACGAACCAGGATTTTAGCTGCCGCCGGCAGCTTTCTTCAGGTCCGCGATATGTGAACCGCAGATCGCCTCGACGATCGCGCGCAATTTCTCGGCCGACGCTGCAAGCGCTTCGAGGTCGGCAGCGCTAATTTCGTAACTGGCAGAGTATCGAGCCTCAACATAAGCGCGTTTCAGCAATTCGAAGCGGCGGCGGTCGATCTTACTGTCGCGAGCCCAGGCTTCAACCAGGCGCGGCTCGCGGTCCTCTGCGAGCGATCGCAGGAACTTGATATTGTGCGAGCGTGGAAAATAGAACGTGTTTGCAAGCAAATAGCACCCGTAAAGCCGCTCAACGGCTTGGTGCAATGCGAATGCAGCTCCCTTTAGCCATCCCCCGTCAAGCATGGCCTTACCAAACTCGAAATCGAACGCTTCCAGTCTGCGCCCGGCTTCCGCAAAATTTGCCGAGAAATACCCCACGGCCATTTCATAGGCATCAACTGGCGTCAGCGGCTTCGGCGTTGCCAAAGGATGGTTCGGCAGGTCGTATAGCATCACGCCATCGCGGATGATATCGACCCAGAAATATTCGCCGCGGCTGAGCGCGCGGTTCACGTCGGCGAGCGTATGGACAATGATGTTCAGCGTCCGTCCGACATCGGGGTCGCGGAGGATCTTGTCCTCGGCGATGTACCAATGGTCGGAGATGTCGGTGAGATCCTCATGGCTGACAACGATCAGCAGGTCGAAATCGGACTGATAGCCATTCTCCGGCTCATCGACCCAATCGTCGCGGGCATAGCTGCCGAACAGGATGATCTTCAGGATCTTGCCGTTGCGTTTGCCAGGCTGTGTCGCGCGCTCGATCGATCGCGCGAACTCCTCCATCAGCACGGCCTTGATGCGTTCGAGTTCGCCCTGCTGCTTTGCCGGAAGGTGGTCGATTTCTGTTTTCATTTTCGCCCTGCGCTTCGGAACTGCCGCAGCCCCTTATGCCGCGGTGTCGTCGCGGAAACGATCCATCTGATGCATGCGTTCGTGAAGGATCGTAACGATGCCCGCAGTTCCGTCGCCGAGCAAACGCCAATAGACATAATGATGTTCGCACTTGCCGTAATAGCCATCAACACCGAATTCAGCCGGAATAGCCCGCCAAAGAAGCTCGCGCCTGGCGATCCGACCAAAACAGTCGAAAAGGCCCCGCACATAGGCTTCTGCCTGCGCATCTCCCCACTTCTCCCGCGTATAGGCATAGATTTCGTCGAGCCGCTGCCCGGCGATCGCGGAAACCCGAAAATTAGCCATCGTCAGTTTCGGCGCGCCCGACCGATCACCGCATCGGCATCGAGAGGCACGAAGTCAGAGTCAGGCGCTGCGAAGGCCCTTTGCAACTCCGCCTTCAAGCGGGCGAATTGCTCCGCTTCCGCGCGTTCCTTATCGCGCCGAATGAGATCACGGACATATTCGCTGACATTCTCATAGGAGCCGTCGTCGCCAACATTGGTCGCCACGAAATCGCTGAGGGCGCCGCCAATACGGACATTCAGGGTCGTTTGTTTGTTCATAAAAACCTCGCGTCCGTCACAATGTAGAGGAATAATATGGACAATCAATCCTGATCATATTGACCCCGGCATAGTCGGATATCTTTCTACCTACTGGCCGCCGCTTCGACGACGGAAATAGACGCATTCGCGAGCCGGTTTGGCAACCGCCTCGAAGCCCGCATCGAGCCAGACACGTCGATGGGGCGGCTCTACTTCCGAAAACTCTGCCGCTGACCACCAATCGGCACCGAACGCCGCGCGCGGAAGAACCGCGCCAATGATGCTCTCGATGTGCGAAAAGCTGAGCTCGACGCCATCGGCATCGTGGCAAACCCTCCACCGCCTGAGGAAGGCGCCAAGCGCATCATATTTTCCCATGACGCCGTTTCAGGGCGGTGGCGTCTCGAAGTCAAGGGCGCGGCCTTCAATAGCGCCAGATCTGCCACCACGGCGGGGGCGGCGTGGTGATCAGGATATGGACGGCGCGCGCAAACGCCTTCTCGATCTCTTCAATGCCCATGCCGTGTCTTTCGGCCAAATCCTCGTAGCCCGCGTTCTCGAACCGGATCGCAAGAAAGACGGCGCGATCGAACGGCTCCATTCGGCGGATCGCCCGCCGCGCGATCCGCAACCGCTTACTCCCGCTCCCGTTGCTGGACATGATGATCCTCCTGCCAGACCGGCAGCCTGAGCGACCGCCACCACCTTTCTGACTCCCCCCCTTCACTCCCTGCATTCCGAACAAGAAGCGCGCGCATCCCCTTGCTTTTCCGAGTGTCCGGGCACGATGAGGCATGGTCCGGCGGAAGTCTTGCTCTTGGAAAGCAATCGATTATGCTGAACGGGCATCGGGCTGGCAGGCGGCGCGATGCCGGGGCTTGAGAACCCTTTGAGCAAAAACACCTGTTCGCCATCCTGTCCGGGTGGCCGTCGCGTATGTACAAGCCTTCGGGCTAAAGGCGACGGCGCACGCGCCTCAAGTGTGTTCTCAACACCCGGCTTTAGGCCGCCTTTCCTCCCGTCCGGGAAGGCGAGACAATGGATTATGACGAAGAGGCTGCCGAAGCGCGCCGGCGAGCGGAGCCTGCATTTCAGATCGAAATCGATGACTGGGGCAACCAGCATAAGTCTGCGGCTATCGAAGCCATGTATCAAGAGCACCAGCCGCAACTTTCCCGTTTCCTGCGCCGACGGACGAATTCACAGGATGTCGGGGATCTGGTCCAGGAGTGCTTCCAACGCCTTGCCGCAAGCGGCGCGGATATTGTGTCGCGGATCGAAAAGCCCGGAGCCTATTTGGCACGAGCGGCACGCAACCTGCTCATCGAACGTGCCCATGTCGACCGGCGTCGCTTCGCCTCGGCACATCATGAATATGACGATACCGAGCATCCAGGGTCCGACCCCCACGCCGCGCTCGAAGCAAGGGACATGATGCGCCGTGTCGAGGACCGTCTCGAACGCCTGAAACCGAAAACCCGCGACATCTTCCTGATGCACCGGTTCGAGGGTATGTCCTATGCCGAAATTGCGGCTGCAACAGGAATGAGCGAGAAGGGCGTGGAAAAGCAAATCGCCAAGGCCATGACGGCAATCCTTCGCGTAAAAGGTCCGCGGTCATGAGCCGCGAGATACAAGCGGGAAAATGGTTCGCGCGCATGCGCGCGAGCGATGCGGCGGCTGATCGCGCGAAGTTCGATGCGTGGATGGCCGATCCCGAAAATGCCGCGGCCTATGCCGAGGCGGAAAAGCGCTGGGCGGCTCTCGATGTGAATGTCGCGGGCCGGATCAGGGCGCGTGCGCTGCGCCCTTCCGGATCAAACCGGCTACGCTGGGCAACGGCTTTCCTGCTCGTCGTCATGCTTGCCCTCGGAGGCGCCTGGTATGCCGGGCGTGCCGGGACCGGTCCGCAAATCGCGACCCGGTCCGTCGAGGGCGAAGCCGTTCGGCTGGTCGACGGCACATTGGTTGAACTCCTCGACGGAGCGAAGATCGAGACCAGATTTTCGGAGCGTGACAGGGAGGTCGTCATGACCGGCGGCCGTGCCCGTTTCACCGTAGCGCACGATGCCTCCCGGCCCTTTCGTGTCATCGCCGGGGGATCCGAAATTGTCGCACTCGGCACCATCTTCGAAGTCGATCTGACACGACGCAATCCGAGCGTCCGGCTGGTCAGCGGCTCTGTCGATGTGCGGGCGACAGCGCCCGGCGGACGCACGGTCAGACTGAACCCCGGCGACACGGTCGAGGTACAGGGCGGCGAACCGCTTCATCTGCCGCGCGGCGACGCCGCTCGGTCGACGCCCGACACGGCAATGACGCTACCCGTGGCAAACGTCCAACCGACATCTCGGGTCGTCGCCGACAAGTTGCCGCTCAGCGAGGTCATCGATCAAGCGAACCGGGTGAACAGCAAGTCAATCCGGCTGGCTGACCCCGCGCTCGGATCGCTTGAGGTCACGGGCCGGTTCGATGTCACCGACAGCGCGTCGCTCGCGCGAAAACTCAGCGCGGTTTTCGGACTTTCGGCCCAAGAGAGTGACGGCGCCATCATCCTGTCCCGAAAAAAAACGGGGGGATAATTCAGCCGGCCTCGTCTCGCCCTTCCAGACGGCCATCACGGCCGCGCGGGAGGGAAAGATGAGAGTGAGACTTCTGGCAGCTATCCTGGCTTCGACGGCTGCGACGATTGGGCTTCCAGTGCCCGCCGCCTCGGCTGAGACGGGCCAACAAAGCTATGACATCGCGCCGCAGGATCTGGCGGACGCTTTGCGGCAATATTCCGAACTTTCGGGCCGGGACGTCATCGCCAATTCGGACGTTGTCGCGCGCAAGAAAAGCGCCCGGGTCAGCGGCACCTTCAACGCCGATGCGGCCCTGGCGCAGCTTCTGGCCGGCACCGAACTGGTCGCCGAAAGCGTGGACGGAACGCTCGTTATCCGCGAGGGAAAGGGCGACAGGTTCGCCGAAAGCTCGGCAAATCGCGGGACCGCGCAGAGTGATGACGCGCAGATCATTGTCACCGGTACCCGCATTCGCGGAGCCGGCCCGGTCGGCTCGCCCGTGACGATCGTGGATCGCGATGCGCTTGACCGGAGCGGGCGCACGACGCTCGCCGACTATCTTCAAACCATCCCGCAGAATTTCTCGGGCGGCCCCAGTGAGGCCACATTTGGCGCGACCGCGCGAGGCAATGCGAACACAAATCTCAACTTCGGGTCGGGGATCAATTTGCGCGGTCTTGGCAGCGCCTCTACGCTCACCCTGTTCGACGGCGTTCGCCCGGCCATGGGCGGTGCCTGGGGTGCGTTTACCGATCTCTCCTTGATCCCCTCGTCCGCGATCGACCGTATCGAGATACTGACCGACGGGGCGTCGGCCATTTACGGTTCGGACGCGGTAGCAGGCGTCGTCAATCTTCGCTTCCGCAATCGCTTCGAAGGTGCGGAGACGCGCATGCGAGCCGGGACGGCGGACGGCGATTTCAGCGAGATGCAGATCGCCCAGCTGCTCGGCAAAAAATGGAACAGCGGTCACCTCGTACTCGCCGCCGAATATTACAGCCGCGGCAACCTGCCCGCAACGAAGCGGCGCTTCACCAGCGAAGATCTGCGCCCCGTAGGCGGCCCCGACCTTCGGTCGAATTTCGCCAATCCCGGGACGATCCTTGCCGCCAATGGCCGCGTTTTCGCAATTCCCCCCGGACAGGACGGGCGGGGCCTCACCGCGGCCGATCTGATCGAGGGGAGCTTCAATCGCGCCGACGCGCAGCGGCTCGTCGACATCCTGCCGCGCCAACGCAGCCTCAGCTTCTATGCCTCAGCCGAACAGGAGATCGGGGCGATCACCCTTTTTGCGCGGGGTCTCTATGCGGACAGGCGTTACCGTGTGAACCAGCGCCGGTTCGGACCCGTTCCCGTCACCGTCACGAGCGCCAATCCCTATTATGTCGATCCGATCGGCACCGGTCAGCCGATCACGGTATTCTACGACCCGTCGGCCGATTTCGGTCCCGAGGGCGCGCGCGGTAGAGCGCGCGCCCTCAACCTCTCAGGCGGGGCACGCGCCAATGTTGGCGACTGGTCGCTCGAGATCAGCGGCGGCTACGGCCTGCAGCGCGAGCGCGCCGACGACATCAATATCATCCACATCACGCGCCGCTCCGAGGCGCTCGTATTATCCGACCCGGCAACAGCGCTGAACGTGTTCGGAGACGGCGCGGTCAATGATCCGGCGCTTGTCGGCAGACTTCGCGGCGGCCTTGTCTCGCGGGTGCGCTCGCGAGTCTGGACGGCGGCTCTGCGCGCGGACGGCAGTTTGTTCGATCTTCCCGCCGGCACAGTGAAACTCGCCGCCGGCGCCGAGATTCGCGGCGAACGCCTCGACTATACGTCGGTCTTTGACCTCTTCGGTAACAGCACAACCACCTCGCGCCTGCCCGGGCTTCCGGGCAAGCGCACGGTTCGAGCCCTTTATGGCGAGTTGGTAATTCCCATCTTCGATGCAGGGACGAGCCTCCCGGGTGCGCTGCAGCTGTCGCTCGCCGGACGCCATGAGGATTATTCGGACGTCGGCAGCACGAGCAACCCCAAGCTGGGTCTGCGCTGGACGCCCGTTCGGGGCGTGGTGGTCCGGGCCTCCTATGGCCATTCCTTCAGGGCACCCTTCTTCACCGAACTGGTCGGCGCCGCCAATGCGACCTACCAGCCCGTCTATCTGCCCGATCCTCAATCGCCGACCGGCCAGACGCTGGCGCTCGCGCTACTTGGTTTCCGTCCCGACCTTGGCCCCGAGAAGGCGACGAGCTGGACGGCGGGCGTCGACCTCGAACCCGTCGCCCTGCCGGGGTTGAGGCTTTCAGCCACCTGGTTCGACATTGTCTATCGCGACCGTATCGCGAGCGCCTCCTTCGATATTTTCAACTTCCTCGCACGGCGGGATGTCTATGGCGAGCTTGTCGACGAGACGCCCGACCCGGCGGAGGTCGCTGCCTATTTCGCAAATCCGAACCTCAGAAATCCGCTCGGTGTCCAAGCTTCGGATATCGAGGTCATCGCCGATGCGCGAACTTTCAACCTGTCGCGGGTGACGATCCGCGGCCTGGATTTCGACGCTTCCTACCGCCATTCCATTCCGAATGGCGCGCTCACGCTTTCGCTGGGCGGATCTCGCCTGTTCAGCATCGACCAGCAGGTCACGCGCTCCGCGCCAGCGATCAACGCGGTCGGGACGCTTGGCAATCCCGTGAAGCTCCGCCTGCGCGGTCGCCTCGGCTTCGAGGCGGGGCCCTTCGACGGCGGGCTGTCGCTGCTCCATATGTCGGGTTATCGCAACCAGACCGCGACGCCTGCCGAAAAGGTGAAGAGCTGGACGACATTCGACCTCCAGCTCGGCGCGCGCATCGCTGGCGCTCCAGGTGGGCGAGCCTTCCGCCTGGCACTCAACGTCAACAATCTCTTCGATCGGGACCCGCCTTATGTCCTTTTCAGAACGGCGACCTCGGTACTCGGCTATGACCCCGAGCAGGCGAGCGCTGTAGGGCGAACGATCGCGCTGCAGGGGATCGTAACATGGTGATGCTGGCGGCGGCGATGGCCGCCGCCACGCCGCTCGTCACCGTCGAGGATATTGTGGCGACACGCGACATCAGCGGCGTCACCATATCGCCCGACGGCCGCTGGGCTGCCTATCGTGTGAGCGAGCCTTCGGTGGCCGAAAACCGCGTTGCACTTGGCTGGCATATCGTTGGGGTCAATGGCGGCGACCATCGCCGCGTCGCGGATGGAGGCGCGGCGAGGTTCAGCTTTGCCGGCACGCTGATCGAGAATGCGCCCATATGGGACGCGGATTCGAAAGGCTTCCACTTTCTTGCGATGCAGGACGGCGCGGTCGGCGTGTGGTCGTGGCGCATGGGCGGCAAGGCCCGGCTCGCGATTTCCGATCCTGCCGACATCGTCGATTTCCGGATGGCGGACGATGGTCGCCGCATCATCTATCATGTCGGGGCGACACGAGCCCAAATCGCGGCGGCGGAAAAGCGGGCCTATGATGAGGGGGTGCTCGTTGATCCAACGGTCGATGTCATGCAGCCGTTCGCCGGGGGCGCGATCGTCGACGGGAAGCGCGTCATGCAGCGGCTGCGGGGAGGATGGTTTGAACGCGTGCGCCTCCTCGCGGACACGCCGCCGACGGAAAAATCGGCGATGGTGTGGGGATCGGCCCAGCCCGACTCTCCCGTGCCGCAGACCTCTGCGATCGGGCAACATGTCGTCGCCGGCGACAGCGCGGAGGCCAGAATCGTTCGCGATGGAGGCAAAACCCGCGTCGACGTGTTGCAGCCGGGCCATCCGCCCCTCGAATGCGCTATCGCTGCCTGTGCATCACCCAGGCTCCGCGCGCTTGGCTGGCGCCCCGACGGCAAGGCGCTTTTGCTCTTCGAGGCCAGTCCGGGATCCGAAGAGACAATTTCGTTGTGGCGTCTGAATGGCGAAGCGCCTGAACGGCTCGCGGTCACCGACGGGGCGCCCTTCTCGCCCTTCAATCCCGATCGCTGCGCGATTGGACCCGCCTTCCTTGTCTGCGCCGAAGCCTCAGGCGTCTCGCCGCCGAGGCTTGTTCGCGTCGATTATAGCAGCGGGGCCCGGAAACTCCTGGTCGACCCCAATGCGGACCTGCGGCGCAAGATCGCCACAAAGGCCACGCCCATGTCCTGGTCGATCGCCAGTGGGCAAAAGTTCAGCGGTTTCCTGCTTCGTCCAGCGCACGCTGCGCCGCCCTTCCCGCTCGTGATCCAATATTATCATTGCGACGGTTTCTTGAAGGGCGGCGTCGGCGACGAGATCCCGATGCTGCCCCTCGCGGACTCCGGGATAGCGGTTCTCTGTATCCGAAAGGCTCAGGGCAAATTCTCCAACGCTGAGGAAGAATATGACCTGGCGCTTTCGGGCATCTCCGCCGCAATCGATACGCTCGCCGCAGACGGCATCGTCGATCCACGGCATGTCGGTATTGGCGGCCTCAGTTTCGGATCGCAGGTCGCCCTCTGGGCCATCCGCAAGTCGGATCGCTTCGCCGCCGCGATGCTCTCGTCGGCGCAGTTCGAACCCCATTTCTATTGGGCCACTGCGTTGCCCGGCAGCGGTATGCCCGACACGCTGGCGAACCGATGGGGCCTCGGCGATCCCGACACCGATCCCGAAGGCTGGAACCGGCTTTCCGCGACAAGCGACGCCGCCGGCCTCGACACCCCTCTCCTGATGCAACTACCCGAAGCCGAGGCTCGCCTTGTCATCGAGTTTCACACGCGCCTCAAACGGGCCGGAAAGCCCGCCGAGCTCTTCGTGTTCGCCGACGAGCCTCACATCAAGACCCAGCCGGTGCATCAATTTGCGGTCAATGCGCGCAACCTCGACTGGTATCGCTTCTGGCTGGCCGATTTCGAGGATCCGAACCCTCAAAAGCAGGATCGATATGCGCGTTGGCGCGAATTGCGCGCGGGACATCCCTTGCAACGTCCCGCGCCATAGGTTCGTGCCGGGCGTCCGTTCCCCGGCGGACATCCGGCACGGGCTATTGGCCGCCAGCCGTCGGTGCCCCTGCAACCGAACGCGCCCATCTTTCCATGTCGACGAGTTGCAATATGCGAACATAGTCATTGTCGAGCGCGCCAGCAGGACGCGCGGTCGCGGCGCCAATCGCGTCACAATCAATGATACCCAGCGCCGCCAGCAGTCCCTCCTGCAAAAAGTCGCGCAGATGTGCGCGGTTTCGATCATAGGCCGGCACAAACAGGGATTCGAGTCCGCCCTTCGTTCGGCGCTGTAAAACAAGCGCCGGAAGATCGCCCGCAAACGCCTTGCGCGCTAGTGAGCGATCGTGCCCGCCCGCCGACCATTGCCAGACCGGGACGCCAAGGCCGTATTCGACCAATGGTTGCGAAAGCAGCGGCGCGATCACGGGCACATGAAAAGCGCGGTCATAACCGTCGAGAAAGGGCAGGATGCGCATCAGCATGCCCACATAGGCGCGCTGTCCGTCGCTGGCGGCGGACGCATCGGCAAACCAGGGATGTTCTGGCACCGTCGAAGCATGACGGCTAGCCAGGAACCGCTCATCGCGAGGCCAGGGCGGAGGCCGCTTCAGAAGGCGCCTGATAGCGAAGCGCCATGCTTCGAGCATATGGGTGTTAGTGAGGCGCCCAAGGTCGGAGGCCGCTCGCCAGGCCGCGCCGAGCCCGGCAAAGCGCAGCGCGTCGACTACGGGAGCTGCGGAAATGATATAGCCGAAGAGATTATCGCCGCCGACGCCGGTGAATATCGCGCCCGCACCATAGCCCTCGGCTGCTTCGCATAACCGGATATCGCTCTCGTCGATCAGGCCGAAGCCGCCGGGCCTGACGCGCGGTTCGCCGAGGGCAGCAAGCGGGTCCGGTGGGGCCGCATTCAGCAATATTTCGAGAAGCGCTATGTCGGCGTGATCGGCGACCGCATGGGCGTATCGGCGTTCGTCCCCATCAGGACGCCGCGTCACAAGCGTCACCGCGCGCCACGTCGCACGCGTCCGCGCGAGCGAGGCGGCGACGATCGAGGAATCAAGCCCGCCCGAGAGCTCGAGCTGGACGCGCTCGAACCGCGTCGACCATGCGCCGACCGCTGACATGACGTGTCGGCGGAGCTCGTCGAGCGACGCCTCGACTGGTGGACGCACGGTGAAGGACCATGGCGACCAGGCTTGGCGAACGACCGCGGGCGAACCCATCATGAGTGTTTCGCCGGCGAGAAGCTCGCGCACCATGGCGATCCCGGTTGCCGGACCGCGCAAGATAGGGAAGCGAAGCTGGGCATCGATCGCGGCGGGATCGAGCCTGTCGAGGGAAAGGCCCATCGCCTTGCCAATCTCGAGGTGCGAAAATGCGCAGGCGCCGTCTTCGGCGAAAAAGAGCGCTGGTCCCGTCACCGGCGATCGCAGGACATGGACATCGCCCGCCGGCTCCTTCCAGGCCAGAAGATAATTGCCCCACAAATGTTTGACGGCCCATTCAGCGCCGCGCGCTTCGATTTCACGGGCTTCGTCATCACCGAGCTCATCGCAGGCGCGATTGTCCGAGCGGCGGAACGCCCAGCCAAACAGAAGCGTGTTACCCTTCTTCGAAAACGCTACCGCCGCGTCGCTCAGCAACCGGACATGGGCCAGTCGCGCGACCTCGCGGAGGCTCCCACGGGGTTCAGAATGCGACGCAGCGCGCGCTTCGAAGGCGATGCGCAAAGTCACAGCCTGAAGACCGGTGAGAAACTGAGCACATTCGCCAGCGGATCGGACAACAGATAGTCTTCGGCCTGCACCCAGCAATGCGCGGCGAAAGGATCGAGGCGAACGCCGAAATAGAGGTCGGCGTCGAGGCCCTTTCGCCAGAGGAGGCGCATCAGGGCGAGCGAGTCCGGAACGCAGCTTCGCTGGATCGGGACGTCGGCACGTCGAAGAGCGAAGGCGCGCGCGTGGTCCGCAGTTTCGATCGAAAACTGCCGCCCGACATCCACCGGGCGAGCCCGGCGCCATGCCGCGATACTGCGCTTGATGCCCAATATCCGCAGGCTGGCGCTCGCCTCCAGTTGCGCGCGCAGCGCATGGTGAAATGGAAGATGGGCTGACACACGGGCTTCCGCCTCGAGGACACTTGAGCCGGGCAGCGCAGCCTCCACCGGTTCGAAACCGTTGCTGCCTTCGACCAGCAGCGACCGCCCGCCGGGCCGGGGAAGGCGACGAATTGTGCCTGCATCAATGGTCCCGGCGATCAGGTCCCGCAGAGCCTGGGCGGCCTCGGCCTTGATCAGAAAATAGCGGTTGATGTCGAGGTCGAGCAAAACGGCGCGTTCGCCGATGAAGCCAAAGGAAAGCCCGGGTCGAAGCTGATATGTCATGAGAATGTGGAGGGCGCGGCGATGTGCCGCGCCCTCCCCGGCCTTCAGTCAGCCAGGATGGCCGGAACGAGCCGTTCGAAGCCGCCGATTTCGGCGACGTAGATGAGCGAGCCGCGCGTCTCGATGCTCGCGACGCCCAGTTCCTCGATGCCGTCTTCGACAATGTCATTGCGGTCCATGGGACTCTCCTTCGTCAATGCCGCGGAATTGCGACACGGCCAAGGCTATGCTCCCTCGTTCAAATAGGAATTTTATACGGCTCATATGGGTCGAATATATTCTAGAGCGACTCTTCGCGCGGCCTGAGTTCCGCCACGACGCGGCCCGCGAGAAGGATACGGCGGCGATGGAAACGTGTGATTTTGCTGCGCAAGGCGCTCCAGCGCCCGAAACGAAAATCATCGTCCATCGCGATGATCGCCGCGTCGCTCCGCCGGTCGACGCGTACTTCGGCGGCCCGAAACACATGGCAGCGTTCGATCAAACTCACCGTCGCAAATCGAAGTTCTCGATTAGAGTTGGTCCAGGCGATCGCCCGAAACAGCGCCGCAACCCGCTCGGGATAATCGCCGGCGCCTGAGTCGCTGAACGATCTCTGCGGAATGTGGGGGTCGGGCGGCTGCCCCTCGAGCGCCAGCGCCAGAAGCGACGCGCCCCAGGCATAAAGGTCGTGGAGGTCGGCTTCGGCCAGTATCGGTTGCCGAAACCCTTCGTGACGCCAGGCTTCGAGCAGCCTTTCGCCCGAAAGCCGGTAGAGGGCGTCGCGGACCGGCGTCGGGCTGACGCCAAGCACCCTCGCAAGTTGCGCGGGTTCGAGCCGCTCCCCCGGCGCGAAGTCGCCGCGCATCACCTTCGCCTTGAGCTCGGCATAGACGAGTTCCATCGTCGCGCCGGGACTCATGATCTCGTCCCCGAGGCGACCGCTTGCTGGGACGCGACATGCTGCGCGAGCATGGCGGCTTGATCGGGCCGAAGGGCATCGACCGCCGCGCGCGCGTCCTCGGGGTCGGCATCGAAGAGGACCGACGGGCATTGACCCTCGAAATTGCCGAGATTGGGCCGGTGCTGGACATAGCCGACGAGTTCGGAGATCTCCCTTGGAAAGGATCGCGCGATATGCGGAGGATAGGCCAGCCATTGATTCTCATAGGGCTTGAGCCATCCAAGACAGTAGCTGACAATGATCCCCCGCCGGACAGCTTTGCTATGGTTTGCGCCGGCTCCGTGCAGCGTCGACCCGAGGAAAACGATCGCATCGCCGGGTTCGGCCTCAGCGATGATGGGCGCCTCCCTTGGCTCTTCCACCAGCGCTTCGAGCCCATGGCTGCGCGGCCAGATGATCGTTCCGCCATTTTCTGCAGTGAACGAGGTCAGCGGCCACATGACGTTGACGAGATATTCGACCTCGCCGAGCGCGCCTTGCCACATATCCTGATCGCGATGCGGGAACTGGGCGAGCGCGCCGGGATGAAGCTCGATCGCCTGCGCTAGGTTGAGCTGAATGCGCTCGCACCAATTGCCAAGCGCGATCTCGGCCAATTCGAGTATCGCGCGGTTCATGACGAGGTCCGCCATGTGCGGCGAGCGAATGAGCAGGCGTCCGAAGCGCTTGGTCCTCGCGCCGTAGAAGCCGCCTTCACAGAAGGGTGTGGCAGCATAACGCGAATCGAGGTCGACATTGATACGGCCGAGCAATGACGGTGGCGCGGCGCCCCGGATGATCGCGAAGCCATTGGACATGAGGTCACGGGCCGCGGGCGAGCCTCGACGGTTTATTCCGTATGATGCTGGATTGATGATCATCGCGCCCTCCTCAAGCGGCACGCGCGGCGGGGGCCGCAGCGGACTTGACGGCGATGCCCGCTGCGGCGAGCTTCGCCACCGTGGAGCGATCGATATCGATGCGAAGCGCCACAAGCGCCTGTCCCTGGTGGAGGACCGGCTCGCCAAGCGCGTGGCAATCCCAGCCGAAAGTCTGAATCTGCCGGAACCAGGTATGTTCGGCGACGCCAGTGTAGGTGTGGATGTCGTTCGCGAGGGCATGTTTGGCGAGACCCACGAGGAGCACGTCGCGCGCGATCCGGCGCTGCCGCGCGCCGATCCCCGGCGAGAGACAGAAGCGGGTGATTTCGAAGATGGCTGGCCCCTGAGGGATGGGGCCGGTGACGAGAAAGGGAAAGAGCGCATCGAGCAGCGCGGGCCGCGTGGTTGGCAGCAGACGTGCCGAAGCGAGATGTTCGCCCGCCTCGTCGGTGACGATCAGATAGGTGGCATGGATATCGTCAAAATGATCGACTTCATATTGATCCGCGAGGGCCGGAATGTCCCATTTCAGAAGATCGATGAAGACGCGTTTGCGCGCCGCGAACATCGAACGAAGCGCGATATGTTCGCGGTCCCGGCTATCCTGGTCGATGGTGAGAAGCATGAGATTGTCCCCTTGTTTGAAAAGAGACAATTCAGATGAACCGGGAAATGCGGCCGTGCCATAACACAAAGGGGGGGTGTCAGCCTCGGGCGACATCCCCGAAACAGATCGCGCTGTCGAACAGGGCGCGAATGGCGAGCGCTATCCGCGTCGGCGCGTCATAGGCTGCCCGCGCATTGCGCAAATGCTCGCGCACCGTCTCCTCGCTAATATCGAGCAGCTGCGCGATGACCGAATTGGATTTGCCGCGCGCCGCCCACATCAGACATTCGATCTGCCGATCGGTAAGCTGCGGCCGCTCATCGAGCGAGACGGGATCGCCGAGCCGGCGCGCGGCTTCGAAGACGAACGCCCCGAGGCTTTGCGCAAAGACAAGCGCTTCGGGCGGCATCGATCCGCTATCGGTCCATGCAAAGGATACAGAGCCATGCGCCTCCCCCGGCAAATGCACAGGGACCGTCAGTCCGTCGGCGATGTTGTGACGGCGGGCGCGTTCCAGCACCTCGGCATCTTGAGGTCGCGGCCGATGGAGCGTCATATCGCGCCAGCGAAAACCCGATGTTCGGCGATGACTGAAGCGGTGCACGGGATCCGAGACGCCGAGGCGATTCTCGTCGAACCAATGCGCAAAGCCTTCAGGATAGTTGTGGAGACGGATGCCCTTGTCGGGAGCCGCGAGAAAATCGACATGGTGGCTGATCGCAAACCAGGCGCAGCCCATATGCGAGCAAATCTCGCGGAGGATATCGACGAGCGCGTCCTCGCTATCGACCGCCATGATGTCGTCTTCAAGTTGCCGCGCGGCCTCGATTGTGCGCATTCCGACCCATTGGCGGCACCGGCAGCGTCCTCAAGCCTGACTGCCGGGTGAAGCCCCTGTTTCAGTGCTGCCCCCCAGCCCTCTCAAGCAGGCGAAAGTCCAGCCATGACGCCTGCCGTTGGTCCACCAGCAGCGCGGAACAGGGGCGACGCTATCGGCGGCGCCATATGTTTCAAATATATTCGTCAGTTAGAACCAGATTGGGGATTGTTTCGAAGTCGAAGCACACCGACAATCAAAGGTCACCGCCCGGTCACGGGCAATATCTGTTCGAGGATGGGCTTAATGAAGAAGCCAAATTTCAAAAGCGGCTTGCCTCAATATACAGTGTCACGAAACTGACGGGATGGATGGGGCGCAGGAACCTGACGCAGCCGAAGCAAGGCTCTGGGCGCTGCTCACCGACAAGCAGCGCCTGTGCCTCGACCTCGTGCTACAGCGCAAGACGTCGAAGCAGATCGCCCGCGAGCTCGGCATTTCGCGGTACACGGTCGATCAGCGGATATCGGCTGCGCGCAAGACGCTCGCCGCCATCAATCGTGACGATACCGCCATCCGCTATGCCCGGCTGAAGAGCATATGCGATCGGATCGCATATGATCCGGTAGAGCTTCCCATCATGCCCTCCCTCGCGCCATCCGATTTCCCGGACGGCGATCCGGACCATTATCTCGATGTCCGCGAGGGCAAAGGGGCGATGGCCGGATTATCGGGCGAACGCCCACCGTCCGGGACGATCTGGAGGCATGACCATGCACCGACTGCCAAGGCTACAATCATCGCCATCATGCTCATGGTGGTGGTGTTCGCCCTGCTCGGCGGGCTCGGTATTGCAGAGGCGCTGACGCGGCTCATGTCCGGCTAAATCCCTTCATCTTGCCCTACAGCAACAGCCGGAAGCCCTGCTTCTGGCAAAGGAGAAGTCATGTCCGAACATCTCATATCCATTGCCACCAGCTTGCAGCAGCAATTGCCGTCAGCCGAAATCCGGATCGACGATGCCCTCATCGCCGTATCGTCGCTCATGGCGAGCGTGGTCACGGCGCGGCGTGATACCGAAGGCGTGCCGCCCGCCAAGGGGCAGGCGACGATCCAGCGCCTTGCGAAAGCGCAGATGGCACTGATCGACGCCGGCGGCGATGTGCTGCGCGTCCATGGCGAACTGGTCGCCATCGGCCAGGAAACGGCGGGTTATGACCTGCACGAGGAATGCCCGAAGCGGGCAGCCGTCCACCGGCTGCATGCGGTCGCAACGTAAGAATTTGACCGGGGGCCGCGAGAGTGAAACAGATGCGAAATGCGTGTCGCGATCTTCGCCCTGTTCCTGCTCGCGGCTCTTGGCTACGCCGCCTGGCGGGGTGGCGGCCCCGAACGGGTGATGGCGGGGATCGCGGCGACGATGGTCGGATCGGACCTTCTGCTGCACCAGTTCGTTGCGCCCGAATATGCGGTTCTCGACTTCGGGCATTTGCTCATCGATGGTTTCGGCGCCTCCGCGACATTGCTGCTCGCACTTTTCGCCTATCGTTTTTGGCCGATGATCGCGGCCGTTCTCCACATATTGCCGCTGCTGGCCCATTCCAGCCGCGCCCTCAATCTCGCGATGGATCCGGCGGCCTATATGGTCATGCAGGTAGCGGCCTCCTGGGCGGTTCCCCCTCTCCTGTTGTTCGCAACCTGGCGGCACCAAAGACGGCTTCGCACCAACGCCAATTATCCGTCCTGGCACAGCTCATCGCAGCGATTTCTCCGGAAGACAGCGAAGACCTAGCGCGCGCGCTTCTCGAAGAGTTTCACAGCCTCGAGAGGATCTGGGCCCAAACGCCCGAAGCCCTGGCCCGCATTCTCGGCGACCACGCAGCGGTGATCGACCTGCTCCTCTGCACGCGGCGCGCGATGCTCGCATCGATGCGCGGCAGGCTCTATTCGAGGCGGATCGATCCGGACGATGCGAAACTCGGAGACTATCTCATCGCATCCATGGGGTCGCTCGCCGACGAACATCTGCGCATCCTGTTCCTCGATGGGTCGCGCCATCTTATTGCCGATGAATGCCTGCAAAGCGGCAGCCTCGCCCATTTGGCGCTCTATCCGAGGGTCATCTTCCGCCGCGCGCTCGAACTCAATGCCGCCGCGATTCTGCTCGTCCACAATCATCCGAGCGGAAATCCGCATCCGAGCGACGAGGACATCGAAGCAACGCGCCGCCTCGCGGATATCGGACATGCTCTCGATATCCGGCTGTCGGGTCATATTGTCGTGACCGCAAACCAGACATCACGGATAATCGTCGATGATACGGCCCGACGCGGCACCTTCTCCTTCACCCTGAAGAGCCCCGATACCGCCGCCGATCGGCGGGCCAAGGCAGAGCTCGTGCTGACCAACGCGCGCATCACGCAGCGTCGCCGCTTTCTGCGCCGACAACTTATTGGCGCCGAATGTCTTTTCGTCGAGCCTGCCTGGGACATGCTGCTCGACCTGTTCATCCACCAGTGCGAAGGCCGGGTGCTCCATCTATATCCCATGTGCGTCGCATCGGGCATCCCGATGAGCAGCGCGCTACGACTCGCCCAAAAGCTCTGCGAAGCAGGCATATTACGGCGGCAGCCCGATACCTTCGACGGGCGACGGAGCATCATGACGATCGAGCTCGAGATTATGCATCGACTCAGCGCCTATTTTGCGGAAGGTGCCGAATAGCCGGCTAGCCCTGCTCCCGGCGCCGCATGTGCGCGCCGGAGACCCGCAAGCCCGGACAATGCAGGTTCGGGTCCGCGGAGGTAAAGCAGCGTTGCAACCACCTCGCCTGGCGCAACCGGAACGTGCCGCACGGCACGACATCACCACTCGCCAAGCTTCCGGAATCTGAGGGATATCGACAAGGGCCAGAACGACGCTTCATGAAAATATTCCGAATATATTCCGGCTATTTTGCATGAACAGCGGTCCGCCTGCAGCCGATTGGCAGGTGGCCAGTGAATATTCGGCGCTTATGCTGTGCGACCGCCGCGCCTTCGCGTGGGAATGGCTGCGGCGAACACCCCGGTATCGCCGCCTATGGGCGGCCCGGGACCGGCTCCCGATCGATGCACCGATAAGGGTCGGTCTGCTTGCCTGGATCGACCCCGCCATTTCCGCACCCGAAGCTCGCCCCATCTGGTCGCCTGACGTCGACCCCAAAGTTCTCCAGACGCGCGCCGGACGCCGCGCGCCTGGTCCCGGCGATAATTTCGATGTCCTCGCGCTCGCCGACTATGTCTCGATCTCGGTCGATCAGGCGAACAGAGAACATTGGCTCATTTCGGACGGTCGCTGGCTGATCCGGCTTATGCACCATGATGGCACCTTGCTCGGCCGATCCACTCTTCTCGTGCATGAGATCGAAGGCGTGGATTCAGCGGCCCCAAAGATCGCGGCGTTGCAACAGTTTCTGGCATTGACGGCGCGCGGCGAAATGCCGGCGTCGCTGCGTCCGCGCGAAAGCCGGGCCGCGCGCTGGATACTCGAGCTACGAACCGCCGATGCGCTGGCCGCGGGCGCATCGCAGAAGAGAATCGCCGAGGTCCTGTTCGGTGAGAGTGTCACGGCGCGTCGTTGGCGAATTGAAAGTGCATCCTACCGCTCGCGCGTCCAGCGGCTAGTGAAGGCCGCGCAGCAGTATCTCGCCGACCCATTCAGCGGGCCGTGGTTCCGCTGAGCCACCCAAGCGCGGGTCATCTCCGCAATATCGGTGTCACCATATCGATCGTCCAAAGCGCCGCCGTAAATGGACTGCGACGCTGTTTGCATATCGCGCCTGCCTCCACCCCGTTGGACTATGATAGACGCCGACCGCTTTCCAATAATCGCCTGTGACGGCCAGCCCGGACAGAAATATCCAGCGCGCGGCCTCGGCGTTGAAGCAGGCATCGTTCTGCAACCATGATCGGACATGATCCTCGGGACGTCCGACGAGTTTGGCGATTTTCGGAACCCACCAGCTGTTGACCTGAAGGGGTCCGAGATCATGTGTGCCATTGCTGTTGGCGACCGCGGCGCCGATCCAGCCGCCCTCCTGATCGCGGAGTCCCCACAGGGTGCGCTCAAGCCAGGCCCTGCCTTTTGAGGCCTTGCGAATGCAGGTGGCGAGTTCGACTTCCTGCTGCGCGTCCGGAGGCTTGGCCGATGCCGTGCTTGCGTACCCGGCAAAGGTTGAAGCCGCGACAATGATGGTCAGCAAACGGCAGACAATAGGGAATTTCATCATGGGGCTCGTCGCTCCGACAATAAAAGGGTGTCGATGTCGATGGGTTCGAACGCCATCGGTCCGACGTGACTTCCGCTCGCTGATCCGCAGTCTTCGTGGTCCGGTCCGGGACCATCGGATTTCATCGATCATGGCCTCCGCGATCGGGTTCCTGGTGGCGCCGCTGTTCGGGTACCGGCTCGGGTGCCGCTTGCTTGCCCGCACCCAATAGCCCGTGCAGATAGTCATCGAATTGGCCTGCCGCACGGTGGGCGCGCCCGGCAAGCCGTTCGGCGAGGCTGGCCGGACGGAACATCTCCGCCCAAGCGCGTTCTCGGTCCGCCCGCCGCTGCGCGCGCTCAGTTCGTGACTGCAACATTGCAGCGCGCTCGCGTTCGATTGCGCCCGGGTGGCGCAGGCTCCGTATTCGGTGGCTGTCGCGCGCGAGGCGCCCCAGCCCCTCCAGCGCCGATGTCTTCTCGCCCGAGTTCGCCTCGAGCTTCCGGACGAGGCGCTCGGGATCCTCGGTCCAGAGCTTGACGCCGAAGCGCGCGCGCGTGATCGCGGTGTAATAATTCTGGGCATTGACGAGGCCCGATCCGAGCGGCGCCAGCACATAGGCGCGGTCGTAGGTTTTCGACTGCGCCGAATAGACGGTCTCGGCATAGCCATGATCCCAGGTGCGATGGAGCGCTAAATCAATAGCTTGCGGCTCGGCCTTGCGATCCCAACGGATTGTCGCGACCGAGCCGTCGATCCGCTCCACGGTCCCACGTTCCGCATTTTTAAGATCGAGCTCCTTCGCTGCCAGGCGCCACTGGATGCGGTCGCCCGCTGCCACGTCGCGTGTGTCCTCCAGAAAGACGGCGACCTCGGATGCCCGTCCCAGCCTCGGGTTCCAGAGAAGCTGACCGCCATTCTCGCCCGCCAGCCGTACCCATTGGCGACCCTTGCTATCGGGCTCGATGCCGGCGACGCGATATTCATGGTCCTTGGCAATTCCGCGCGCTGCGTCATCGCGCGCAAACCGGACGACCTGCCCGCACGAATAGAAGCGGGCGAAGCGTTTCTCCTCGTTGGTCATGCCCGACGATGTGAGGACGGAGTGCCGCAGATCCTCAAGCCCAATTGCGCCTTCCCGTTTCAGCACCTCGCGAATCCGGCTGTTGACGATCAGCCGCGTCGCATTGTCGAGAACGAGAATGTTGGTCGTCTCGCGGGTGCCGGGTTTGAGCCGCGTCCATTCGCCAACCAACGATTCCGCAAGCTTGTCGGCGCGCTGGCCGCTAACCACCTTGTCGAGCGCATCGAGCGACGCGGCATAATCGCCGCGCCGCGCGTTTGCGACGGCAGCCTTCATCGACTTGGTTTCCTGCCGAACCGCGACCTTCAGCCGCGCTGTCGGAAGACCGAGCTGCTGCATGAGCCAGGCGGGTTTTCCCTGCTCGATCGCCCCGGTCTGCTTGTTGTCGCCGAGCAAGATGACGCGGGCGCCCGTGTCGCGGCTGATTTGCAGCACGCGGAGCGCCTGCCGGCTGCCGAGCTGGCCAGCCTCGTCGAGGACGAGCACATGGCGGTCGGTAACGTCATGACCGCCGCCGGCAAGCAGCGCCGCGACGGTTCGCGATTCAATGTCGGCATCGGCGCCGAGCTTGCCCGCTGCCGACGAGGTGGGCGCCAAACCGACGAACGTCCAATCGGGATCGGCGGCCGCCTTCAATTGCTGGACCAGCGTCGATTTGCCCGAGCCCGCAACCCCATCGACGCTGACGACCCGGTCACTCGACAATGCGAGCCAGCTTAGCACCTTGCGCTGATCGTCATTGAGGATGCTGCCCCGAAGCGATCCCTCGATCCGTTCTGGTGAAGCTAAGGGTATAGTGTCGTCGAGACTGAGCGAGATCTGGCCCGAAAGCGCGATCTCGAGGCGCGCGGTACGGCGCGAGGTCCGTCCGCGCGTCAGTACGCCGTCGCCCGTTTGCTCCCTGGTCCGCAGCAGCTTGAACCTTTCTTCATGCGCTTCGAAGAGGGGCCGGACATCTTTGAGCCGCACCTCGCCGACATGCGAGGCGAGCCCGGTCCGAATGAGCCGCCCGAGATTGTTGACGGCCTCGCGCGTCTCGGACTGGCGAAGTCCGTAAAGCGATGCCCGGCTCGCGGTCGCCCGATCGACGCCTATTTCCCGTTCGCCGCGCTCGTCCGCGCGGCTGCGAATTGCGTCGAGAGTTGGAGCGTGCGCCGCGGACCGCACCGACCATTGGCTATGAAGGCCTTCGAGCCCGACCTTCTGCTTCGCGCGGCGGGTTTCGAAGAAGGATCTCGTGCGTGCCGCCTGCCCCTCGAGGCCATGATCCTTGGCGTGGGCGTCGATCTGTTCGGCGCGCCGCGACATGTCGGCGATCATGTCCTGCGGTACGCCGCGTATCTCGAAGAGCCCCCGCCGCGGGTCGAAGTCGATATCATATCCGAGTCCGCGCAGGCGATGCGCGAGATCGTTGCGGTAGATTTGCCCGGCGGTCATCTGCTCGGCGAACATGGCGCGGGTTTCGAGGCTGACCATTTGTTCATCCCCCGCGTGCCGGGTCATGTTGAGAATGACGACATGGGTGTGGAGATGGGGGTCGAGCTCGCGGGAGGCATGTTCGGTGAAGCGCGCGTAGAGAAGCTGGCGGGTCGTCTCGTGGACGATGTCGCCGTTCATGCGGCGGCGAAGCGCGGCATCTTCCTCGATCCAGCCGATCGCAGTACCCACCGCTTTCTCATGGGCTGCAACGATACGCTCGTCGCCCGCGACCAGCGCCATGATCGACACCGATTTCGGCGCGTTGACCGAGAAGTCCCAGCCGGGATGATGCTCGATGGTGCCATGGCGGCGACGGCCGAGATGCTGCTCGCCGACCTTGCCGGCGAGCAGCATCTCGAGCGCCCCGCGCTCGACCGCACCTTCGAGCCCGAGTTCGGTAGCGATCCGCCCGCCCCATGCCGAGGGCTCGTTCCCTCCCTTCGTATAATAGTCGCCGATGGTGTAATAGCGGGCGACATTAGCGGGCGTGCCCCCGAGGCGGCGCGGATGGATCATGCCGGATTCGCGGGACTGCGGCGGCCGCCCGGGCGACCGTGCTGGCGAAGCGAGTGCGTCCACGGCGTGGCGATGATCTCGAGGCGTGCAATCGGCGCATCGGGGTCATGTCCCCCGATACCACCGGCAGGATCGATCGGCGCCTTTCCGTCGCCTTTGTCGCCATCGCCAGCGGTGGCGACCGGACCCAGAGGAAGTTCGGGCGCCGCCGAACCGGCGGCCTGTTTCGGCGGGCGCTTGCGCGTGGCAGGCGGTTTGGATGGAGCAGCGGGAGCAGGCAGCGAAGGGGTCGACACGGTGCGCAGCGGGGGATCGCTCCGCTCGATGAAAGCCTCCGCGGAGGACGGCGTCCGGTTGTAGCGATCGTCGAACCGGATCACCGGCAAGCCGCGGCCGAAGCGCAAGAAGCCTGCAAGGTTCGGCAGGTTCGTGACCTCGGTGTGGAGGACGAGCGGCCGCGTCACCTGGATGCGCGAGAGATTGACCCCGTCGCGCATATCATTGACGCCGTAGCTCATCCCCTCATTGGCTTCGACCTGCTCGACCTGTCCCAGATTCTTCGAGACGAGATCGGCGGTGTCGCCGTCGTTCCCCCGGAGTGCGACCCAGGTCGAGCAATAGCCGGTCACGGCGGCGGCTTCCTCCTGGCCATAGGTTGCTTTCAGCTGCGGATAGGACTGGAACCCCAAAATGCCGCAGCCGCCATATTTGCGGGCGCGGGCGAGAAAATCCGAAAGCGAGGGCAGTTTCTGGAGGCTCGGCAGCTCGTCGATCACGCAATAGAGGCGCCGGGCCTGATCGGGTTCAAGGCTCATGATCGCGCTGATCGCAATGTCGAGCCAGACGGTGATCAGGGGGCGGAGCGACGGAAGCTGGTCGGCCTTGACGGTGATGAAAAGCCAGCTGTCATCCCCCTCGGTGGTCACCCAGTCGCGGATCGAGAGACCATCGTCGGTATCGTCGAGATAGGCGAAGCTGCGCATTACCGAGGCAAGCTCGGCCTGCACCCCCGCCGAGGTCCGCTCGCCTTCCGACGACACAAAGGCCGCCGCATCGGTCCCCGCGACATAGGCGCCGAGGGTCTTCAGCGGCGAACGCACGATGGTCTCGAGGAGCGCCGAGACATAGGTGCGCTTCTCGGCCGCGAGCTTGCGCATGACTGCGACCAGAGTCCCGCGCGCGGCCTTCGACCAGAAGGGGTCGCCATGCTTGTCCGGGATCATCGATTCCGCGATCTGGTCATAATGATAGTCGCGCGGGACATCGACCCAGGGCGACCAGATGGCGGTTCGCTTGTCGAGCGGATTGAGGAGGATGTCCTTCCCGGGCCGGTAGAATTTCTCGACGAAGGTGCCGGCGGTATCATAGACGATCGCGCGCCGGCCCGAGGCGCGGATGCCGGCGAGCATCTTGACGATCATGTTGGTCTTGCCCGTGCCGGGAGCCCCGCAGATCAATATATGTTCGGGCTCGAAAGCAAGCGGAACCTTGACGCCGCCGATCGCGAAACTCCCCTTGCGTTCGCGCCAGAGCGCGCGGCGGATTTGCCAGACGGACCCGAAGCGCGCGCCGCGCAGATATTCGTTCGAACCGAGTCCACGCCCCATCCGGGTAAAATAGAACCAGGCGACGAGGAGCGCGCCGAGCGCGAAGAAACCGGAGAGGATCGCCCCGGTGATGATGTCGCTCTCGAGCGTTTTCAGCGCTTCCTTCATGATCGGCGCGCCGATGAGCAGGTCGGCCGAGGTCCAATATTCACGCCCCTCGGGGCTGCGGAACAGCACCGGGTCGGTGGTCCCTCGCGCCGTATCGGACTTGAACAGGGCCTCGGCATATTTGAGGAGAAGGTAGCGCTGATAATCGCCCGACTTTTCGAGCGCGTACCAGATGGCGCCGATGATCCAGATCGCGGTTCCCGCCATCACGGTCTGGAAGAAGACCTGGGTGGTCATGCGGACATTGTGGACGATAGCTTGGCCGCCGCGCGTCCAGCTTCCGAGGGTGTCGTTGCGAAAGATGCTCATGACATCCGCCCTCCCCCCTGGCGAGCAAGCGCATCGCCGGTCGGCAGCCCCCGTTCGCGGAGCAGCCGGTGGGTGTCCTCCATCCCCTTGGCGAGCGCCCGGGGGTCGCGCGCACCAACGTCCGACGCGAGGATCGCGAGTATCTGGATGACGGTCGAATGAAGTTCATCGAAGCGGGCGTGGAAACCGAAGGGATCGGCGCCATTGAGCTGTTCGAGTGCCTCGCGGATATAAGCGGACGGGGTCATGCCCGCCGCGTCCGCCGAGGCGAGCAGACGATCATAGAGAGCGTCGTCGAGCCGGAGAGATAATTTTGCCAAAGTGATGCTCCAAAAAAGTGGAGCCTTTGGACATGAGGTTGTGAAGCGGCTCGACTATAGCCGCAAAGCTCCAATATTCCAATGGCCTAATGCGTCCGACGCGTCGGGCAGAAGATGGCGCTATGGATCAAGGGGTTAGCGGCGCTGTCGGACAAAGTCCGCCGGTCTTGTCCGACATGTCCGACATATGACGCCCAACGAGGATCTCGCGAATTCGCGCGAAAATCCTCGATTTTGCGGGCCAGAGCGCGGCGCAGCACCCGTGCGTAGGGTGCATTACAAACGCCAACGGCGTGCGTCCGCCCACCGCAGCGACCATGTCGCTGCGCAGCCTCGTGCCGGAAGGCGCGCGGGCTCCCCCGCCAGGGGGATTTCTTCCTTCCCGGCGGCCCGCCGGGCATATTCTCGGGAGACTTGATTCATGGCGTATCCATTCGATAGGAAAGTGCGTGGCGGGCAGACCATCGAAAGGAAGATGGACATGCCCAAGAAGAGTGAACGCGAGCGCCTCGCCGACCTCGAAGCGCGCCAGCGCAAGGTCGCAGACGATGTCGAAAATGCCCGCCGCGCGCTGCGCGGCAAATATGCCGCGATCGTGCCCGAGCTCCCTGTCGAGACGCTCACCGAGCGTGAATTTCGGGAGATCGTCGATCTTGCGATCCGTGCTGGAGGGACTGCATCTGTCGCGGCGCTAAAAGCCCTCTCGGGGATGGCCCCGAACAAATGACGCCCATCCCGAAGGGATGGTCCCAGCGACGAGCACGGCGAAGCCGCGCGCAGGAGGCCGGTGCGCCGCACCGCATCGCCGCCCGACGGGACCGGGCGCTCCCGCGTCCGGTTCCCTGAGGGTGGCGACAGGACGCTCGACATAAAAAAGGGGATCGGTCCGAGCTTGCGCCCGAACCGATCCCCTCGCCTTTCTATGCTCGCACCCGTTCGCGCGGCATATCGTGATGCGGGAGCAGCACCGGGTCTACCCCCGCCGCCCGCAGCACCCGCACGAGCTGCGCCTGCACCCCGGTACCCTCGGCGACCACGGCACCCACCGGCTGCAACCGCGCGATCTGGTCGTTGCGGACGAACCCCGCCCGGTTCCCCCAGCGCGCCTTGTCGATCCCCAGCGCGACCAGCGGCGTCTTCGTTCTTGCTGCCCACGCCGCGGCGATGGCATCGGCGCCCCTGTCCTGCGCGGTGGTCAGCAGCACCATGTCGGGGCGCGCCGCTTTCATCTCCTCAAGCGCCTTGTAGATCGGGCGATGGTCGGCCCAGCGAGCGCCCCCGGAGAAGACCACCAGCGGCCCCGCCGGAAAATGCTGCGCGAGGCGGCGCTGGCGGCGCGCCGCGAGATAATCGGTCCCCGCGATAACCGACGCGGTGCGCTTCGACGATACCAGCGTCGCTTTCGGCGCCGACCACGGACGCCCCGTTTCGGCATGGAAGATGTCCGCTGCATGATCGCGCATGCAGGCTATGGCATCGCTCGCTTCATCGAGCGATTCCAGGAGTTGCTGCTGTTCCTCAAGTTCGACGCCGTGGATCTCGCTGCCGTCGGCCGAGCGCAGCAACTCGCGCACCTCCTGCGCCGCCCGGTCGGACTGTCCGGCGAACTGTCCTGCGACGCGGTGGAAGCTGTGGACGATCCCCCATGCGATCCGTTCGGCCGCGCTTTCGATGCGCGTGTCGCGCAGCACGTCGAACACGGTCGTGATCATCAGTTCGACGGCAAGCTGCACCTGCATCGCATCGGGCATATCGCACGTCAGTTCCTCCTCGCTTTTCCCAAGCCTGCTGCGTTCGAGATCGGTGTCGAAGGCGGCGCTGAAGCTGTCGTTCGCCTCTCCCGTCTCCTCGGCAATAAGTGCGGCGATTTCCGAAAAATCCCTTATGCTGCGTTTGAACGTCGTCATATTGACCTCCTCTAGATTGAGAGGTCATTCCCCCTGCACGGGCGCCGAGCATCGGGGTCAAGGATCGGGCGAAGCCCGACCGCGAAGCGGCGGTGGGGGTCACGATTTTCTCTGGCGGCCACCGCACATGGAAGGAAGAAGCCCCGCGCCCGACCCGCCAGGGAAAATGGGGGGGCCCCGCCGTCCTTGAGGCCGATGCGGTCCCGTGCCACGATAAGAAGACTTGAGAGAGAGGAAGAGGTTTGCGGAGCGGGGGCTCGATGCCCCCGATCCGCAAAGGCTCCCGTTCTTGTACGGCGCGATATGCGAGCACGGCGGTGTGGCTGGTTCGGCGCAGCCTGGGCGGTCAGGACGTGCGGCAAATCCCCTGCAGCAAAAAGAAAAGCCGGCGCGCTTCAGCGCACCGGCTCAGGGAGATCAAAGTGACGGTCGGGCCTATGGCCCGGCCGATGTCAGGCGGCGGCGAACATCGGATCGCCGCGCGCCGCTTTCATCGCGCCATGCGCGGTGGGGCGGCGGACGGCGCTCTCCTTCTCAGGCGCCTGGTCCGTCTTGCGGAAGGCGTGGATCGGGACATTGGCCTGTCGCAGCGTCTGGTAGAGATTGGCCTGCAATCCCGACCCCTCGCAAACCACCGCTTCGACGGGACGAAGTTCGGCGAGCTTTCGGTTGCGGGTGAAGGCGGTCTTACGCCCGGTCCCGTAGAGGCCGAAGGCCACGACGGGTACGCGGGTTTCGGATCGCCCCGCCCACGCTGCAGCGATCGCGTCGGCGCCCTTGCGCTGCCCGGTCGTCACCAGCGTCATATGGGGCACGCGGGCGCGGATCTCGTCGAGCCGCCGCCAAAGCATCTCCCAGTCGTGCCATTGCGCGGGGCCGGAGAAGACGACGACCGGCCCCTGCGGCAGGTAGCGCTCGCGCGCATCGAGTGCCCGTTCGCGCAGGAAGTCCTGCGCCGCGATCTGGCTCGCAGTCGAGGCCGAGGATGCACGCGATCCGCGCGCGGGCGACCAGGGCCAGCCCGACTGGGTGCGATACATTTCGGCGGCATAGTCACGCATGCATTCGATCGCCGCGCGCTGTTCGGCAGTCGATTGGCACAGGAGCTGCTTTTCCTCGAGCTCGCTGTTGAACACCTCGCTCATGTCCATGCGCCGGACCATCTCGCCAACCTCGGCCGCGAGAGCATCCTCGCGGCGCTCGAGTTTCCCGGCGACGAAGTGGAAGCTGTTCACGAACCCCCACGCGATCTCGGCGGAAAGCGGCGCGAGCCTCGTGTCGTTGAAAAGGTCGAAGATCGTCGCGATGATCCCGCCGCATTCGGCCTGCGCCGCGAAGGGTTCGGGCATGTCATGCTCGCCCGGCTCGTCACCGGGTTCGATGATCGAAAGCGGGATGGGATCGCCGAACGATGCCTGGAATTCGGGCGTGGCGATCTGTTCGGCGTAGAGGGCACGAAGGTCTGCAAAGCTGTCAACACTTTGCGCGGAAGAATGAGCGACCATGTTCGGTCTCCTTGGATCGGGCAAGAAAAGAGCCGGGAAGCGCAGCTGCGCCTCCCGGCCCGGTTGCGGCGCCTTCGTCAGCCGAAGGGCACCTCGTCGTCGAGGTCGGCGCCGGCGCCCATCAGCGCGCCGTTCGAGCCCGCCGTGCTCTCGCCGAAGCCGCGGTCCTGCGGCTGCTCGTCATAGCTGCGCGTGCTCGCGCCGAAACCGCCGCCGAACTCGGCACGGACGGTCTCGCGGCGCCACGCGATGGTGTAGCCGCCGTCTTCGGACGGAAACAGCGCCACCGGCAGCGGTTCGGGGAGGCTCGGGTCGTCGATATTGCCCGCGAGGAAAACCTCGCCGGTCTTCTTCGACGCCGCTTCCCACAGCGCCCCGACCTGCACCCAGCGCCGGGCGACGTTGAGCGCCAGCACCTCGTAAACGGGTGCCCGCGGGTTCATGCTCTCGACCTTGCGCAGACCGATGCGCGGGAGGTCGATCGTGCGGGTCGCGATCGAGCCAGTCAGACGATCATTCACATTCCTGATTTCACCGATATTCATGACACTTACTTTCGAATGTCGCGCGCGAACCATTTCCCGGCGACACTCTTCCCGATCCTTCTCTCCTCTGTGGCGCCGCGCCCTCGGCCCACGCCGCTGCCCGCATGCGCGCGCTCACCTCGCCGCCCGCGCCGTGGCGTGCGGAGGCCGAAAGCCGATCACTGCGTCACTGAGAGGACTGGCTGGGTCAGCGGAAAGAAGGGGAGCGATATAGGGGAGGTGGCCTCCCGAACTGACGGGCAGCAATGTCATGAGATAGCAGTGGCGACGTCAGCTCTGCGTGCACCACGCCGCATGGATGCGCGGCGCCCTCACCCCGTCACCCGCCTCGCGTGACCAATGCGGCTCGCGGGCTCTCCGCGCTGCCACGTCGGGTTAATGCGTGGCTTCTGACCGTTGGATATGGCGGTCAGGTAGTTTGTAGGCGCGCACTCGCCGAAGCGAATATTCCGAGCGCAGCCCCGGGTGGCCTTAGCCCCTGAAAATGACGGCACCCCGCGCCCGGAAAACCGGGGTCTGGACGCGGAGCGCCGCCCAGATACGGCCGGGCGGGTCGCGTGCCCGGCCGACTGTTATCGGAATGATGAGACCGGTCCCTTTATCGGCACCAGAGGCCCCTCCGCCGACGCGGCCGCCGTTAGGGAAACCTCGCCATTCTCAAAAACAAAACTTTCCTGCAGCCGGGATAGTTTGTCTTTTCCGTACAAGGTTTGCCAATCTGGAGTAATCTTTCCTCTCTATAATTCGGCGTCACTGACCCGGCGCAAAGCACGATCGACCAGCGTGCGCCCCGCACAGCCAAGCTTAACACAGGGTATCCCTGGGCTCCAAAGATACCCGCTTTGGCGTTTCGGGCCGATTGCTATTGGGCGGCTTCTTGGAAAATGCCGAAATGGGCGGACGCCCGGACGGCCGAGCCCGTCCGTTCGGCTTGCGCCGGGGCCGCTTGCGTGGCGGCGGCATCGCGAAGACGGGCCCACGCGCGCGTACCGCAGCTTGCTCATTTGTTCTTTTTATGTTCTCATTGATCCATGATGAGAATCGACCCTGACCGAGTCGCACGCGCACTCCTGGACGCCCCAGGATGGGCGCGCGTCGGCCTCACCGCGCCAACGGAAATCATACGCGAAGCGGCCGCGCAGGAACTGGCGCTGACGATCGCGCGCATCCACGGTGAGACCACGGCCGCCGCCGACGCCGATCAGCTGGTGCTGGCGCTGTGACGTGCAGCATACGAAATCGGGCATTCCGCGGGCCACGCACATTTTCGAGGCGGCCATCTGGCATTATGCGGTGCAGCCCGTTTGCCGCTGCGGTCATCACGCCAAGTTCGATGCGGGACTGCTTTGGTACCGCTTTCACCGCAAAGGCTGGGACGATAATCTTCGCAAGGCGTGCCGCCATTTCTGGTGCCGGCAATGCGCCTGGAGTTCCGGCCGCCGCGTCGAACCGCTCCGCCTCGAAGTGGTCAATTGGGACAAGGACGCGATCTGCATCAAGGAGCGGGTCGACGAACGCGAATGGAAGCGCGCGATCCGCCGCTACCGGAGCTAGGAGCTAGACGATGGAGAGAGATTTCGACGACGTCCTGCAGGGTGTCGGCAAAGGCGGGCACCGGATCATGATCTGGGATGGCCAGGAAGAACGCCAGATCGAGGCGCATTGGGGCCTCCGGTCGCGCGACCCCGAGATCGGACAGATCCCGCTGCTCAAGTCCGAAACCGCGCGGATCGAAAGCCCCTGCCTCATCCTCGCCAACGAGTTCGGCATCAAGCGCGACGGCAAGACGCTCTATGCGGCAAGCCTCGTCACCGACATCCCCTTCTTCTGCATTGCCGGGGTCTGGCAGCGAGGGACGCGCGACTATCCCGATGCCTTCGCGGCGTTGACCGTCCCCGCCTATCCGGACCTTGCGCCGCACAAGGACCGCCATGTGGCGGTCGTCGATCCCGACGATTGGTTCGACTGGATGCAACAGGAGCGCCCGCCGCTGGACATCTTGCGCCCCTTCCCCGAAGGTAGCTTCACGATCACGCCGCCGATCCAGCCCAGTTTCGAGGGGCTGCTCGGCGCCGCCTGAACGGGAGCCGCCGATGTGCAACCAGATCACGCTCAAGGCCTCGGTCGACGAGGTCGCCTCGCATTTCAAGGCGCAGCGCAAGAAGCAGACCAATGCGAGCACCGGTGATGTCTGGAAGGGCGGCACGGGCTTCGTCGTTCGCGAGGTCGCCGGCGAACGCCAGCTCGACGCAATGGTGTGGGGCTTTCCGCGGCATTCCACCAACAAGAAGACCGGCAAGCCCAACAAGCCGACCCACGTCAACAACGCCCGCGACGACAAGCTGATGTCGCCTTACGGCATGTGGCGCGAATGGTTCGTCCAGCCCGGGCATCGCTGCCTCATCCCGATCACCGCCTTCGCCGAAGCCGTTGGGCCCGAAGGGCAAATGACACGCACATGGATCAGCATTGCCGACCAGCCGCTGGCGGCCTGCGCGGGCTTCTGGCGTCCGACCGACGAATGGGGCGACAGCTACACCATGGTGATGGTCGATGCCGTCCCCGAGATGCTCGAGGTCCATGACCGCATGCCCGTTATCCTACATCCCGAAGACCATGAGGCATGGCTGCACGCACCGGCCGAGGAGGCGATGAAGCTCGTCACCCAATATCCCGCCGATCGTCTCGTCATCGATCACACGCCCGAGCTCTGGTACGCGGGTCGTACCAGGAAAAATGCGGCACGCACGGCCGCAACCCTGCTGTGACATCGAAAAACCCGAACCGCGCGACACGCCGGCCCACGCGCACCGCGATCGCCGCTATCATCTTCTCGCTCGCCCTGCCCCCTACCCCGTCGGTCGCACAGGACGTGAGCGGCCCCGCGCGGGTCTCCGACGGCGATACGCTCAACCTCACAGGTATCGTCGTCCGGCTTTACGGGATCGACGCGCCCGAACTGAAGCAGACCTGCACGCGCGGCGACGGTCCCTGGGCCTGCGGCCAGGAAGCGGCCGACAAGCTCGCCGCGATCGTGGAAGGCCAGTCCGTGCGCTGCGAACAGCGCGACATCGACGACTATGGCCGCACCGTCGCGATGTGCCAGGTCGGAATAATCGACCTCTCCGCCGCCGTCGTCGATGCGGGCCTCGCTGTGGCCCTGCCAAAATTCACGGCCGCCTATGTTCCCAATGAAGCAAGAGCGCGTGAGCGCAGACTCGGTCTCTGGAGCGGCGAGTTCCAGATGCCCGCCGACTATCGGGCCGCCAACCCCGCCCCGCGCCAGCCGACCGCGCGCGTGTCAGACGGCCCCCGACCGGCGACGCCGCCTCCAGCATCCAACGCATATTTCCGCAACTGCAAGGAAGCCTGGGCTGCTGGTGCCGCGCCGATATATCGAGGGCAGCCCGGCTATCGCCCCGAGATGGATGGCGATGGCGACGGAATCGCCTGCGAACCTTATCGCCCTCGATAGAAACTCGTGGCCGGTTGCGGACTGACGGCTTCACGACGTCGAACAGCAAGAGCGGCCGTTTGCTCCTTGGAGACGCAGGGCAGGTTCGCGGCATCACCCCCAAATCGAACCATATGATTTCGTGCATTTCGAGGTGTATGCTCCAATCAACCGCGCGGCCGCGGCGTTTTGCCAACGCCAAGCTGCGTTCGCAGTGCATCGATCTCCTTCGACATGCCGTCGACCTTTGCGTCGGCGTCGAGCTGCTCGGCCAGAGCCGCGCGTGTCGGCGCCGGCGCCTTCGCGATGGCCGGGGCGAGGAAGGCCGAATGTGTGACGAGCCAAGCCCGACCCTCGGCTGATGGAAGAAGGCGCATGACGACATATCGCACAAGCCGGTCCGCTTCCTCGCCAAATGCTCCAAAGTCGAGCATGGCCTGACCACCCGCACTGAGAATGCCGAGCAACCCATCGGCTTCATCGACCGACAGCAACCGATCGCGAAGGCGGCGGAGCAACATGCTGCGCTGCGCCGGGGTCAGGAATTCGCCGAGCGCAAACCATTCGGCGTCGATCCCTGCGAGCGCGACGACCGGCTCGGCCAGAGCTTCGTGCAGCGGCTCGCCGATCTCGATCGCTTCGCCGAAGCTCGATCGGAAGAGGACGGCGAGGCGAGCGGCGGGCCCCCGATCGCGCACTGCGGCTGTCCAACCATGCGCATCGACAGCCATCAGCTGCGCTTCCAACGCCGCCTTCAGCCGGACACGGTCGACCGCATCGGAGCGCGCCAGGATCGACACCACAAGCAGATAGGTGGAGCCGAGATCGAGCTTGCCAAATTCCTGCCAGAATCCCGGTCGTCCTGCGGCATCGCCAATGCTGCGGGCGAGCATCTCCGTACCGACCAGCGCCTCCAGCGCGTCGGCGCGGAGCAGAAGCCAGTCGGTATCGAAACCTTGGCTAGCTCTCTGTTCGATATCGAAGCGCACGGCGGCATCGACCAGTCTCTCGAGCGAGGGAAAGCCTTCGCGAACATCGAGCAGCCATCCGAGCGGTGACGCGGGAAGATAGCGTGCAAGGGGCTCGCCGAGTTCTTGGGGAAGGCCCGGATGACGCGCGATAATATCGTCCCAGGCTTCGCCGTCGGGGGCACCGAAGTCCTGCTCGCGCAGCAACATGAGCGCTAGGAGCTGGCCCATAGCCGGGACAGCCGCTTGCGCCTTCGCTTCGGCCAGCAGGCGCGCTAGGTTTCCGCCATCGAAAGCGCGCTGGATGAAGCCGGCCCCTCCCGGCGCCACGGCGAAGAGCGAGCCAAGGATTTCAATGGCCGCCTTAGAGGAAAAATGCTCGAGCGAGTTTTGCTCGACGATCCCGCAGGCGAAGTCCGCGACGCCGTCCCAGTCGATCTTGCCATTGGCGTTCATCCGGATCGTCTGGGGCGCAGCGAGCGCCTTTATGACAAGAGGGACATCGTCGGCCAGATGTTCGGATTGCAGCGCTTTGGTGATCCATTCCGAGATGGACGCCGCACCGAAATCGCTTCGGATATGCGGCCGTAGCGCGGCCGGGAGGGCCATGATCAACTGGAAGAACTCATTGCCCTCGGTGGGCAGTGGCACCTCGGGCATCGGGCGGCCTTGTGCCTCCGCCGCCCTGGCCAGCGCCTGCAAGGCTTCCGAGAATTCGCGCGCGCGTTCGGAATGGACCGGGCTCGCGCCTATCGCCTCGTAGAGCTGCGCCGCAGCGCTGGCCAGAAATGCGTTGCCGCTTGCCGCCTGCGGTGTGAGAGCCGCAAAGACATCCGGAAAATCCGGGCGCCACTGTGCAACAGGCCGCGCCTCCGGCCACATCATTTGCAACTGCCCGAGCGTATCTGCCGCCCAATATTGGTCAGCGACCGGACTGCGCGACAAAAGCAGCGCCGCATTGGCAATATAGGTTCCGTCGAGCGCCTCGCCGCCGACATCGCGCGGCGGAGCGAGCATGAGTTCCTCGGCGACGGCGGGGGCGCCGGGGCTCGTCACGAGCCTGTCGAATTCTTCCTGGTCGAGCGCATGGATTGCGGCCACCAGCGGTTCGCCGAGCGCCGCCTGAAACGCCTTGCCTGGCTCGACGCCATAGTGGATCGCGAGCAATTGGCGTTGCCAGTCGACACTGTGCGCATCAAGATCGGGAAAATCCCGCTTGATGAAGGCGACTGGATCGTGCGCAATGTCGTCGCGATGCGCCGCGAACAGGCTCATCGACAGAAGATGAATTTCGCCGCCTGGCCACTGTACCGCGATCGCGGCGACCATATTCACATATTTCACGAGCTTGCGCGGCGTCATACGGCGCCATGCCCCTCCACGCGCGGCGACGTCATCTCCGTCTGGCTTAGCTGCATTCGCCCGCTCGAGGATCTTGGTGGTCCAGTAGATATTCGGATCACTGGCGAGAGTATCGAGCGCCTCGCGCATCCTTGCGGCCAGGAACTCGCGCCAGTCCGACCGAACCGGCTCGCTCACCTGGAAGGTGATATCGAATGTTTTGTCGATAAACGCATCCGCAAGCTCGCCGGCCTCTTTCTCGTGCGACTTGGCGATCATGCGCTCGATCGCAGCACTGTCGATCGGAACGACGACCGTTGGCGCGCGCAGCCCGTCGGCCTTGAATGCCGCATTGTTGCCAAGGAAGAGGCTTCGGATGGTCCCCCAGAGCAAAATCGCATCATCCTCGCCGAGACGATCGAGATTGTCGACCACGACGACGAGGCGACGTTCCGCGGACTTGCAGGCTGCCAGCAATTCGTTGAATGCCTCGCGGAACTCGATCGCGGTCGGGTCCGGGCTGATCTTGGTCACATTAACGGCATTTTCCACCGAATGATTGGTGAAGAGCGATAGTATCGATTCTTTCTGATGCGGGCTTCGATGGCGCGTCCAGAAAAGCTTGTGCCGTATGAACCGGCGCCCGTCGCGGACCTTCAAGCTATGGCGCCAGGGGCGCCAGCAGATATAGAAGGCAATCGCCACGAACATGGGAGCCGCGACGCACAATATTGCGAGCAGTAGCACCTTCCAAGCCATGGCTTCAGGTTTTGTGCCAAAGACCTTGTCCACGAGGTCGAAATCGAGCAGCGCAAGGCCGACGGGCACCAAGGCGAGCGACGAAAACAGCCATTTCCCGGTCGGAGAGAGGTGCCGCGTCGTGTCGGTCACCGTCTCCTCAGAACGCCCGGCGAGCTCCGCCAACCGAACATTCCAATGGTCGCGATCGATCACTCCGGGGATTGTCTCGAGATCGGCAATCAGCTCTTCGAGGAAGGCACGGCGCGGCGGATCGTTCTGGTGAAGCCAAGCATCATAGGTAAAGACATGGATGGGGCCTTCGCCGGCCGACGGCTCGAGCTCTTCCCGAATGGCGTGGACGACGGTACTCTTCCCCGTACCCCATCCTCCAAGCAGGCCAACCACATTGATGTTGTCGGCCTCGCGGATCACGCGCGAAACAGCGCCAGCGACACGCGAATGCGATCCGAAGGCGTCCGCCTCGGCCGGTTGATCGGCAAGAAATGAAATCCTGGGCCGCGCGCCCTCACTGCTTTCGGTCATGCCCCTCCCCCCTTAGGTGCCCACAATCTTCGCTGCGCGGCAATCGACATATATGGTCAGACTGGCGATTGATAAAGGCGATGTCGCGCGCAGCGCCTTTCAGCCCTTAAAAAATCGGTTCCGAAACGGAGCAATCAGGAACTGGTACAGAATGTCGGATGCCAGCCAGTGGGTTTTTGCAGCCCTAGCGCGCCCCAGCTTTGGCCGTTGACGGTCGGTCGGCTTTTGGCGGCAAATCACGAAAAGCGGACATTCCCTGCTCACAGGATCGCAAAGCGGAGCGTGTGAGCTGTGAGTTCTCGCGTCGATGCGTGCAGATTCGACTTGAATGACACCTAGCCGAAGCCTTGGCGACGCTGGTACCTGACATGGGCGCCGCTAACTCGAAGTCGAAAGTCGAGCATCGGCCTGCTAACTCCGTACATCAGTTGGGCTCGCGCCGCCAAACCGTTGGAAAGGATGTGCAGAGCCGCCTCGTTAGGCACAAGCAAACATCCGCCGAGAAAATTGGCTTCCGCTTCAATTCCGCTATCATGGGCGCGCTCGCCATCTTCGTTCAGTGGCGGGACATGCTCGTGCCCGAGAAAGAGGTGAGCCAACTCGTGGCAGATGTTACTGCGTTGCCGCAGCGGATGGTGGGTGTCGTTATGCACAATGGCGGACCGAATTCCGCATGGCACCGTCATAGCTGAGAAACGGCTCTGCTCGCCAGCTTTGAAAATCGAACAATCGCATGGCAGACTCGACATCTGGATGACTTCGATGTCGTAACGAGTGCATATCGCGAACGGGTCGATCGGATCGATCGATGCCAAACCCATCTGCTCGCGAACTCCCAACGCGATCCGATTGGCATGCGCCTTGAAACCCCGTGCGAAGGCCATTTCTACGTGCCCCGTAATCGCGAATAGGTAGCCGCGACGATATCTTCCAAAACCTTCGCGTTCTCGGGACTCAGATTGGGGTCCGCTCGCAACAGGGCGGTAACTCGCGCCAGTGGTTCAGCCTCCGCGATCTCGCCGTCGCGAATAAAGGTCTCAGCCTTGAGCCCGGACCATTGCAGCAGCGCAGCAAGGCCATCTATGTCCGGGCGTTTCCCTTGGCCAATGCGCGTCAATGTCGAGGCGGAGATCCCCGCCTGCTCGGCCACGTCTTTCCAGGTCAGCTGACGGCTAAGTCGCGTCGCGTTTAGCGCTGCATAGAAGGCTTCGTTGTCGAACCTTTCAGCCATGAATCTCCTATTCCATAATTAGAATCGATTGCAGTATTGCAATTTCTATCTGACGCCCTATTTCTAGGCCACCGATTGCAGATTCGCAATCGGTATCGAGATAGGAAGGCTCTCCAATGAGTTCAGACGAAAACAAAGGAAGTGGCGATCACGGTCCCGGTGATGGCCGGAACAAGGTTCGCATCACGGTCAACACGACCGATTCCGACGAGCCCAAGGGCAAGATCACCTATAGCCGGGTGGTCGAGATCGCGTATCCCGACCACGCCGCGCACCCCAACGCCACCTATAGCATCGTCTACGAGCGTGGCCCCAAGGCAAACCCCGAAGGCACTCTCAGCAAAGGCGGTTCGGTGGTTATCGGTGAAGGGATGCGGTTCCGTGTCAAACGCACCGGCGAATCTTAAGGGCCTCGAAGACCTGCTTTCCCGCGGGTATTCGCTGTCGATCTTGAACGCGCACCTCGTCGTCAACGACGTTTGGTACGTCAACCATGCCGGTGAACTGGCGAAGGGGAGCCTTGGGGCCCCCCTTACGCTGGACGAGGAGGACAAGGTCGGCGCACCCAAGAATCACCAGATGTATTGGAGCGGGAGCGCCCCGCACTTTGCCGACGGGACGCCAGTTCCACTCGGCGCCGCAAAAGTCGACAATGTCTCGATCGGCGGCACGGAATACCCTTGGCATCTTTCGAATAAGCCGCCGGAAGGGTTTGCAATCTACACCGGCTTGATCGAACACTATGTTGCTCTGATCTCTGGCCCGGCCGAACAAAAATTCAGCGTCACGCCGCGCACAGGCGCAGTCTACGAAGTTTCCGAAGATGCGTCGCCGTTCAAGGTTGCGGACACTTTCTCCGCGCGTGCGGAGATTACCGACCTAAATGCCCATCTCGCGAACGAGCGCGTGGCGATTATCGGCCTCGGCGGTACTGGCGGTTTCGTCCTCGACTTTATGGTGAAGACGCCGGTGTATTCGATCGATGCCTTCGATTTCGATGCGTTCGCCGTTCACAACGGTTTCCGGGCTCCTGGCGAGATTCCGTTCGATATGTTCGGACAAGCCAAGACAGCGCTGTATCGCCGAAAGTACGATGCATTCCGCCACCGGTTGCATTTCCATCAATTGCGCGTGGGCGCCTGCGACGCGGAACGTTTTGCTAATATCACTTTCGCATTCATCTGCATCGACGATGGTGAATCGCGTGCTGAGATTTGCGCAATGCTTCGAACGCTCGGCGTGCCCTTTATCGACGTCGGCATGGGTGTCGAAAAGGAGAACGGTCGTCTCGATGGCCTCGTCCGCACGACGCTATTTGATGAGACGACCTATGACCGCGCCATTGCCGATGTTCCGCTCGACAAGGACGAAGGTGAAGGCGCGTATCGTACCTTTGTCCAGATCGCGGAGCTCAATGCCCTGAATGCGGCGCTGGCCGTCATCCGCTATAAGCAGATGCGAGGTTTTTATGCAGACGACGCAGGACTCTTTAATTCGCTTTTCAGCGTGGGGCTGTCCAAGATGATGGGTGCCGCATGAGATATCAGCTGATGGAGATCGAACGGTTTCCCGCACATATCGAACCAGGCGTTCTCTACTATTCGCAGGAATTCAAAATGTGCGCGCACCGTTGCGCGTGCGGTTGTGGCGATGTGATCCAACTTCCGGTCGACAACCAGAACTACCGCCTCGCCGTCGGCGCGAAAGGTGTGACGCTGCGCCCCTCAATCGGCAACTGGAATGTTTGCGACGCCCATTATTATATCACCGATGGCGGGGTGGAGTGGATGCCAAAGTGGTCGGCGGCGCAAGTTGCGGCAGGCCGCGCGGCTGAAGACGCACGCCGTGAGCGTTTTTACGCACGCAAAGCCTCTTGGTCCAAGCGGATTAAGCAATGGCTAATCGGCCTACTCTCAAGGTTCAGGCGAGGATAAAGCGGTAGGATCGTAGCCACCACACATTCTCGGATGACAGTACTCGCTTGATGGTTTTCGGCGGTCAAATCGGTTGCGGCTTAGCACTTCGCGCGGCAATAGTGATGTATGGAAACCGCGTTACTCCGGGATGCCGATATCAGAAGGGCAGCCTATCGAAAGCTGCTGCGCCATGCCCAAGCCTGTGAAGACACGTTGATCGTTGATGAGCTCGGCCTCGGGCATGGCGCTTGCCGTGTCGATATCGCCGTCATTAACGGGCATATCCGCGGTCTCGAAATCAAAGCAGAATCGGACACGCTCATACGATTGCCAAGGCAGATCGATGCCTATGGGTCGGTTGTCGACAAGGCAACGCTCATTGTCGCCGAGCGTCATCTGAGCGCAGCCGAGGAAATCCTGCCAGATTGGTGGGGGGTGGTCGTTGCTTCCCGCGCCAAATCGGGTTCGGTGGCATTTCAGCGTGTTCGCGGTGAGCATATCAACCACGCAATCGACCCGATGATGGTAGCGCGGCTGCTCTGGCGCGATGAAGTCGTGGCATTGCTTCGCAGCCTCGGAGAGAGCGAGCGGGCACTGCGGGCACCCCGCGCCGAACTCTACCGGCTGCTTACGAAATCCGTTTCGGTGCGAACCTTGTCGCGACTGGTCCGCGACGCGCTCAAGGCCCGTGAAGGGTGGCGAGATCGGACACGACTTTCGCGATATGATGGTTCGTACCCACCCAGCGCCACGTCGTGAGATTGCCGGTCTTTTCGGTGCCTGCGCGGCAGCCGTCGATATAGGCACTTCCAGCCGAATGCGAGATGCCGAGATAGTTTGGCGAAGCGGTAATTGATCCACTTAGCGTCCGGCACTGGGCAAAACCGTTGTCGCGGACATTCACCCCCTTCGCAATGAGCCAGCCATCGTCGACGGCGTAACGGATTGTCGCCGACGGCTTAACGACCCGCATATCCATTTGCGCAAATTCAGCGCCGGCGATGGCGTAATCGCCAAAGGCCGGCGTTCGGAAACCGGCAGGAAGCGCGGCACGAACCGCCTTATACAATAGCCACTCTCTGCGGGGCCAAAACTGAAGAGGCGACGTCACCGCTCCCATCGAATCGGGAAATGATGTCGCGATCAGCGTGATACTTCGGCACTCGCCCACCGCGCTCGAACCCAAAAGTGCGGCGACGACGATTGCGACGAGATCTGCTTGCGGTTCGAATGCTGGCGAGCGAAGGTCGAGGATGATGTCGAGCGCGGATATCTCGACTTCGATCTCGCCCAGAAGTTCATCGACGTTCTCGTCGAACTCGGGGTCGAGCACGTCCTCGAGCCCGCAGCGCAGCGCGGCGCCCGTGCTACCGACCGCATCGACCTCGTACACCGCGCGCTGATAATCGGCGTCGCGCTCGAAGCTCGTTACCGGGATGAGGTTGGCACCGAGACTGGCCGCGCGATCGTACAGATAAGCGAGCGGATGGGTGCCGTCGGCCATTCGCATCGCGGGCGGAACCAGACCGCAATCGAGAAGCGCGGGCCGCGGACCCCATTTGGCCTTCAGCCGCGCGGCGAACGTCGCCAAATGCTCGTCGATCGTCTTCTTGGGCACCCTGAGTTCGAGATCGAACTCGGGCGGAGTGATTTCGATGAGCGGAAAGACGCGCAATTTCTGCGCGTCGCTCAGGCGAAACAATGCTTGATATTCTCCCTGCCGCCATTTCAAGGCGGGGACATAATCGAGGTGAGTGATCACCGGGCCCTCCTCACAGTCCGAACCGGCGCCGAACTTCGCCCGACCCGACCAGGCCGGGGAGCAAAGTGTAGTTCCGAGTCTCGCGCCGGATGCGCCCGGCAATGACGGCAGGCCCGACGCCAAAGCGCTTTGCATCGACAAGAACGGACCGTTCAGTTCGAGTGAACCGCGAGGCCGCGAGCGTCCAATAGGCCTCCGGAATGAGCGCCTCCTGCGCGAACAAATCGGCTTCGTCCTCGACAGTGGAGTCCGCAGGTGCCTCGGTGTCATCGAAAATCGCGGCGAACTGGCCGGTCCCGATGTGCAATTTTAGATGGCCGAGCTCGTGGAACAGCGTGAACCAGAAATTGTCGAGGCGATCGTGGCGAAGCGTCATCGCGACAATCGCACGCTTGCGAATCGAACAAAGCGCGGCGCCGTCGAGAAGCGTGCCCGGCAGATGACGCTCAACAATTAGCGATATGCCGATCTCGCGAAGATGATCGACTGTCCGGCTGACGCCGTCGGGCTCGACGCTCATCGCGCGCAAAGCCTCGATCCAATCCTCGCTGATCAACGCCGGGTCGAACTCGGCTTCGGGTGGATTATGCTCGGCGAGCGAGCGAACCCGCGCTTCCCAGGCCGTAAACGCCGCCTCGAGAACCTTGCCTTTCGATCGCACCGATTTGCGGTGCATCGCGGGCATGCGATAATCCGCACCGGTTGCAGCGAGGAAGCTTGGGACCAACTCAGGAGCAGCCTTTTTCGCTTCAGCCAGAGTGCCAGAAAAATCCTCGAACCATCCGCGTTTGTACATTTCGGTGATCGGAAAATTGTTCCAGACTGCTGGATCTACCGACTTGAACTGGCCATCGCCGATGAGCGCGGCCTCTCCCCTGATTTCGACGTCGAGGGCGCCCGCGACTTCGATCAATCGTTCCAGACTGGCCGAGCGGTATCGCTCGGCCTCGTAGCGCTGTATCTGCTGTTCCTTGACGCCAAGAAAATCGCCGAGATCCTTTTGCGTCATGCCGCGGGCGATGCGCGCGCAAATGAGAATTTCGGGCAGATCGTGGAGCGTCTCCGCGGCGAAATTCGCGACGCGACCTGAGCGCAAGTCTTCGTACATCGCGATGTCAGCTTCGAGCTCAGACGCCTGGCTGTCGAGCGCTTCCCGATGCGCCGCGATCAAGATAGGGGGTAAATCGCTCGCAGTCTCGTTGATATCTGCGAGCGTCAAACGGAGCTTTTCAGCGAGCGTTCGCGTCGTCCGATACTGTTTTTCGTTCGTGATCATGGCGTCGCACCTGCGAAGGAAGGCTTGAGCGAAACTCGCAAGATGCCCTTGGGTCGCCCGGAATCCTTGTCGTTCTGGAAAAGCTCCAGAAAGCTTGTGCCGCCGGAATTCCCAAGCCCGAATGCCCAAAACATCTCGCCGAAATACTTCTTCTTCTGGGCCGCGCGCTTGTTGGCGAAGGTCAAAAGCACCGGATCGAGCCGCGTCAGATCCATACCGCGATGGTCCCAACATGCGTCAAAGTCTCCGGGATGGTCCTTCCCGGTGACGAAGCTGCCATCGACATAAAGGACTGTGCAGCCGACCTGCGCAAGAGCCGCGGCAGCCCGCGTCAGACCGTTGAACAGTTTCCGGCGATGCGGCGTCGTCGCAAACACGGCCTCGATTTCCGCAAAGTCGGTATCATGGATGCCGGGCGGCAGCACGGGCCAAGGGGTGGGCGGTCCCAGATCGATCAACGCCGGTATCATTAACACAACTATATTGTTGTGTCGATGGCGTGTCGACGAAAATTTGATCCGGAATGGAATGGGTTCCGGCATTTCATTGATTTGCGTTTTGCAAAGCCGTCGGAAGTCCGCCTTATAGATCCCTCTGCTTTAAAAGCTCGTTCAGAATCGACGAGTGATTGCGCCAAAAATGATTCACTGCATGAATAAGTCGGCGTGATTGGAAGTCTAACCGGCGACAAAGAAACCGTTAGGAGAGTGTCCGAAGATGGATATTATTGGCAACCAGAAGATCTGGACATTCACCGAAGGGGCTGAGAGTACGACGGGGCTGAGCACAAGCGCCATCCGCAAAGGCAGTGCGCATCTCGTTCGCAACTATGTCGACCTTGCCACCAAGGTTGCCGAACTACAATTCAGGAACCGCGATTTCGTTCTCATGTTCAGGGGCCAGAGCGGCGATCATAAGAACAGACTGGGCTACACCTCATTGAAGCCGAGTCTTCTTCGATCTGCAAAATCTGGTCGCGTGCCTACAGACGCGACGTTGAACGAACGCTTTGAGCGACTTGTGCGCGCGGAAGCAGCACTTGTAGCGGAATACAAGGCCCGCGGACTTATCGGTCGCGAGAGGCTCGAACGTCAGCGCATCCTTCGCTGGGCCATGATCCAGCACTACGAGATCTGCCCCACACCACTTCTGGATGTGACGCAGTCGCTGCGAATTGCGGCGTCCTTTGCGACGCATAATGCGAATGGCGAGGCGTATGTTTTCGTTTTGGGTATTCCGAATGTGAGTGGGGCGATCACTGCCAGCGCCGAGGCAGGAATCCAGACAGTGCGCCTCGCGAGTGTCTGCCCGCCAACGGCGGTTCGACCTCACGTGCAGGAGGGCTATCTGCTCGCAGAGTATCCGGAATGCGCTACAGCGGAGCAAAAGTTGCTATATTCTCACGCAGAGATGGACTTCGGTCGGCGGCTCATCGCGAAATTCCAATTTGAGCCAGAAAGCTTCTGGGAAAAAAGTGGGCACTTTCCGCTAGTGGGGGAGAGCGCTCTGTATCCACGAGCATCCGTCGACGGGATGTGTGCGCTGGCAGATGCAGTACGATCATCACTGTCTCTATGAAATTTTTTGGCGCCAACTAAGCGTGCGGCGGACGTCGGCTTTGCACATCAATCTAGAATCTTTTGAACGGCCGACATGGGCGCATTCCCGACCAAATTCCATCGAAGCTCGACGTCTCGACGCTTGGCTTAGGAATCTGACGGACCGACATGCCTCTTGTGACGTCGTTGACCCGACATAAATGGCACCTACACCAAATGTGTGCCCAGGGAATGTCGGCTTCAGGCTACCCAGACCAGCAGATGTTCACCTAGCGGCGGCAATGTCGGAGAGACACGAAATGGCTGAATCGGCTTGCCGGTGCACACGATGAATTGACCACGACCGGTCGCGCCGCGGAGCTGAATCGCAACGGCATAGGCGTGGTCGAACGAGGCGAGCCGCGTCCGAAGGGGTGACAGGGCGGTCATGGATCACTCCGGCTGTGGGGGTAAGGGTAGAAGCGGACGCAAGGTCGCCAGCCTGTCATGGTCCGAATGCTATGCAGCGGTGGGCTCGGTTTCAGGATCAGCGACTGCCAGATCGATTAGAACCTTGGCGACATCGGCCTTGAGGGTGAGTGTTCGACCCTCGGGGATCAGCCATTGGACATCGTCGCGGAAGGCCGATCGGATCTGTTCCAGAAGCGCCTCGTCCTTTCCGAGGAGGAGCTTGTTCGCCAGGTTACGCGCATCGCGGATGAAATCGTCATGCTGCCTGCCCCAGCTGTCGCTATCGCAATCCTCGTCATAAGTGAAGACCGCATCCTCGATCAGCTGCGCGAGCGCCTGCGGCGTGACGATTGCGCCCTCCCGGACAAAAACATGTGCTTCGCCGATATGGCTGCTCGCGTTCGCGCAGACGAGCATATCGACGGGAAGGCGAAGCGTGGCGGCGGGTTCATCGAGCCCGGCGCAGCGAACTATCGGAACATTAAAGGTGATCGCAGTCACCCAGCCCGATTCAACATGATCGAGCATCTGGTCGTCGTCGGCATAGTGGAACAGTTCGCCCTCCCGTTCGACCGCAAAGGACAGGCGGGGGACGCGCGGAAGCACATCATACCATCGATAGCCGGCAAATTTGTCTTCAGCGAAGACAGGTCGGAAGCCGAGCTTCTCCTCGGTCAACACCTTCGCCGCGCATTGTTCGAGATCGGCCTCGTGCCTGGGGATCAGGATCATTGGGACAGCTTCGACGCGCTCGTCCTCGACGTAGGCATTGCCGTCCGCGGTTCGCGGGCGCCATGCACAGAGCCACGGGCTGGCTTCGGGAAGGCCAACGCCGAGCTCGGTAGCGCGCTTCCAGTCCTTGAACGACAGGCGATGTTGGCCTTTGAGCGCGATGGTCCGGAAAATGGCCGCCTGCACTTCAACCCGCAGATCGGCGAGTGCGGCATTCTCGACCATCTCCTTGCGCGCGGGCAAAACGAGCTGGAGCGAGGGCGCGTCGACGATGTCGATCCGGACCGTCCATTTCCGCCGTGCGTCGATTTCCCCGATGGCGGGCATGCGGCAGGGAACCTTGATGCCATGAAAATTGATGCGCGGATCGCTCGCGATGTCATAGGAATCGCTGAAGATTCCGATCCGGCAGCCATGCCACTCTTCGATCCGGCAGGCGCCCTTGAGGAAATCCTCGCGCGGCAAGACTGCGCCCTGAAATTCGACGGGCAACGGGAAATGCTTCGCCGCTGCTTCGACCCGCGATTGGAGATTGGGCAACCATTCGGCGGGCATGGCAATGACGAGCTGTGTGCCTTTGCGGACCTCGTAGGCTTCGACCGTTAGGGGATTTTCGCCCTGCCAACCGTCCTTGGGAATCGTGACCGTCCATCCGGCATTGGCGGCTCTCGAGAAGGATCGCACAGTAACGCGCTTGCCGGCGAGGCTGAACACACCCATTCCGGCAGGGTCTTCCCGCCGTGCGATCTGGTCGCTCCAGTCAGAGCGGCCCAGCGTCACGAAGGCGGCGGGATCATCGATGCCGGTGCCGTCGTCTGCAATAAAGAGGGCTGGATTGCCTTCATGCTCGCCGAGATCGACGGCGATTCGCTGCGCACCGGCACGGCGGGCATTCTGGAACAGCTCGTTGAGAACGTCGGTGATCGTCCCGTTGAAGAGGCGCGACACCTTAGTGATAAGCTGCTCGCCGACGGAAGGGCGGATTTGAGCGGGAAGCGTCATGGGAATACTCCGGTTGCGCGGCAGCCTCATTGCCGCCGCACGTCCCCGCCTCCTTTCCTCCCGGCCGATGACGATCGGTCGCGAGCGATTGAGTGCGGGCGGCTCAGGCTTCAGGCGGAGCGAAGTGCCTTCTCGGCCGCGGTTTCGACATAGATTTGCCGCGCGCGCCCGCGACGCCGTTTCCGGATGCGGCCCTCAGCATAGGCCTCAGCCCATCGTTGCGCCTCGGCGGCACGCGCTCCGGCGGAGCATTCGTCCGCTTGCTCGAAGATCGTATAGGCGAGCGCATATTGCTCGCGTTCCGGAAGCGCGAGCAGCGCCGAGGCGATGGGCAAGGTGCTTTCGTAGAATTCGAGAGCGTGGCGACCGCCGCCATGGTGCATCAGTATGGCGAGCCGGCCCTTGCTACCGATCCCGGTCGGCCTCGCAATCATCACATCGTGCGAGGCATAGGTGACGGCGCCAAAACCATCGGGTTCCGCCGGATAGAAAATGCGGTTATCACGATGGGGAAGCGGGTGCGCGAGAATCTCATATCTGTCGAAGTTCTCGACTTTCCGGATGTCATTATGTCCGATGACCGTCATCGCAGGCCCTTTCTGCTGGGGTGAAGTAACTATGCCCAGGGCAGGCGCCTTGGGCGGCTCGTCGATGACGGCAATCAGGCAGCCCGGAGGCTGTCGCGCTGACGCAGACCGAGGTCGATAGCTGAGAGGCTTGCGAACCCAGGTTCGACGGCATCAAAGATGCCGGTTAGGTCGTCGAGGTCGGCCCAGACGCAGGCGTCGCCCGGATCAGGATCGAGCTGGAAGACGATCGGTAACGAGTCCGCGGTCATCTCCCGGAAGAAGGTGCGAATGATCAGCCACTCGATCCGGCGTCCGACTGCCCCGACGCGCGAGGCAAGCGCCGTCCGCTCGACAGGGCGCATCGCGAGGTAGCGCTCGGGCGCAATGAGCGGAGCGATCCGAATGCAAGCAATACGACCGGCGACCCCGGGCGCGTGAACGGTGCCGGCGCTCGCGATACGCTCCACCGCAACACCCTCGGCCGGAACCAGCGCGCGATAGACATAATGGGGCAGCGCCCCCGCGATGCGGGAACGCGAGACAATGACTTTCATCGACGTTCTCCTCAAGCGACCAGCCGCATCGGCGGCGTTCCGGGTTCGGCGAGGTGCAGTTCGCGCCGGATGCGCGCGGCGAGGCGGTCAGGCTCGAGCAGTTCGCCGACCGCGGCCCAGTGGTTGCGGTCGCCGCAATAATCCTTCCGCCCGGCGACGCGGCGGAACATCACTTCACGGCCGGATCCGATGCCAAGCCGGAGCTGGACATAGATTTCCTCGGTATGAAGGATGATCTCGCCGCTGACGGCAATACCGCCCTTGATCGATGGAAGATCATAGGTGCCGTCCTCCATGCAAAGGGCCTCGGCAAGCCGCTTCAGGGCCTTTCGGCCGTCGCTATGGAAGAGCTTCTTTGCCTGCTCGTCGTAGCTGACACCCCTATGCGCCAGCACCACGAGTGCGGATTTGCCGCGCATGTCGGCGATGCGGTCCAAGCAGGCGCGCCGAAGCGCGGTGTCGCCGCCGCCCGTGGCGCCCGCAACGGCACCGAGATGCCGCGCGAGCAACAGTACTGCGGGATCGGTTTCGTCGGGATTGCCGGCATTTCGGCAATCCTTGATCGCCGCGATCAGCGCGTGGAGACAGGCCGGCAGCGTCGAGAGTGCCGAAGGATCGAGCGCCTGCTGGAAGCGGAACGCGATATCGTATGACATGGGACAGGTTCCTTCTCCGGACGCCTATTGCGCCCGCCCCTGTCCTTCCCTCTCTCCTCCCATTTCGCAGGGATATTGAAGGCACCCCAAGTGCCCGCAGCCGCGATGTTCCACATCTGTCGATCGATGGCGAGCGGGAGGCAAGCGAGCGGGCGCCCCTCGGGCTCGGGTTCGTGCAGTGCACGTCGTGGCGCTGCAATTCATCGCCGAGAGGAGAATTTGCGCAGCCGGCGATCGTCCGAATGTGCTAGATTACGTGCCTGCCCAAAATTGCGTCCCGCGGAGAATGACGATGCGCGAACTGGACGAGGAAGAACGCCATCTATTGCGCGCGCTCGATGGCCCGCTTGCGACCGGCGATCTGATCACGATGGTCAGGGATCTCGGCGAAATCCTGCGCAATCGCGGCCATGTGATCCAGGCCAATGTCGCGGAGCTTGCCGCCGATCGGCTGGAAATGCTCGATGCGCGGTCGCAGGCTTAATGGGAATTACGCCAAACATACCAAGGACCGGCTTCACCAGTCATGCTTCGGCAATGCCTCGACGCTGCCAGCGTCGCAGTCGAACAGGATATGGTCGAAGCCATGTGCACGAGCAAATCTCATCGCGGCAAGAAGATCGGCCGGTAGCTTGGCCTGCGCCGGCTCATCCACCTCGCGCGCCGGAACGAACCATCCGTATATGGTACTCGCAACATTGATCGGCCGGTCGGAGGTTGCCGCCGCGCACCATTCATCAAGCATGGCTGCCGTCGCAGTCGACAGATGCGCCGTGGCAATGACGCAATAGTGCCCGGTTTCGGGGCCCAGTGTCTGCATGTCGGCGAGTAGCGGATCGATATGGACGCGGTCAGTCTTGAGATTCTCGCTCGGATGATCATCGAAATAGATGTCCGCGATCGTTTGATCGTCGAGCGTCGCCGGATCGCGCCCATCTTCGATATCGGACCACCACTCGCGGCAATATTCGGCGACTTCCGCCATCAAGGCTTTCTGAGTCAGCGCGGCATAATGGTTGGTGCCATGCTTATGATCGATTGAACCGATGTGGATGTCGAAGCCCCACGGAATCAATCCCCGCGCAAGGCAATCCTCGAACGCAGCGATATCCTCGATCACCGCGGCGCGGGCAGCGTCATCGAGGTCGGCCGGCGTTTCGATGGCGGCACGGGCACGAGCGAGCAGTTGCGCCAAGGCGCGGATGCCAATGTCAGACATGATATAATCCTGTTCGGCTGATGTGAGCCTGCGCCGGCACTCGGCGAACTACGGCGCTTGGGCATGCTGGATCGATCAAATGACAATCGTTTGATCGATCGCGTCGATAACGCAGCGAATATCAGCTGCAGCCATTTCTAGGCGGCGCAGCGCTTCTTTCCGGCAATCACAGCCCTCGCTCGATGCTAGCTCAGCCATGAGAAAGGCAAAGAGCGGATCGCCCAAATCGTGGGTCTCCTCGATGCTTTCGATGTGGGCAAAGTCGCCTTCACCGTATGCGACGGCGCAAATTCGCTGGAATGGATTCAACATCGTCGGAACCGTTTCGGCAATGGTCATGCTCCCAAAGCAAGAAGGGACATGCCGGGCGTCCGGCATTGATCTCGCGAAGTGATGACCTTCACGAAGGATGAGGCCTGTCGGCGCGTGTCGATGACGTCCACGGAAAGGGAGCCTGGGCCGATATTCGTCGCATTCGGTAGCCAGCGACAGCGCCGTTCGCGCCATCGTGGGGACCGATCGACAATCATATCGGCGCGTCGGGATCGTCCATCGGCCTCGCGGTCGCGGCGCGCGAGAGGTCCGGAATGCGCGGGTCGTTGTAAATGCAGTCGAGCGACATCGACAGCGCGTGGTGCTCCGCCCCCTCGGGTGTCGAAGCATCGATCGTATAGACTGCGCTCGCAAAGCAATCGTCGCCGCTGAAAAATGCGACATCGACAAGGTAGGTAGCGACGACGGCGGTTGAGACCGCGCCTCGGCAATGCCTGTCGATGAGGTCCGCGACGCTCGAACGCAGCCCATCGATGTCAGGGTCAAAATCTTCCCACGTCACATCGTTGGGGCATTCGTCGAGGAGATAGTTGGACATGAGGTCCTGCATCGTATCGAGCAAGCGGTAGCGCGCATCGGTCATGGCGGGTCTCCATGGGAAGGAAGCCGCCGGATCGAACGAACCGGCGGCTTCGGACGTCAGTGGGCGGTTTCGAGAAGCTTGCGGGCCTTGCCCTCGACTTCGAGCCGGCTGTCCTGGTTGGTCCTGGTGCGCGCAAAGGCCGTGATGCCCTGCACGAAATCATAGATCGTCTCAGGCGGGCGGCCCTCTTCATTGAGCACCGTCGCGACGATCTTTGCGGTTTCGGCCTTCGAGAAGCCGCGTTTGCGCAGGAACGTCTCGCGGTCCTCATCCTTGCGGGCGACGATGCGCTCGCGCGCGGTCTTGATGCCGCTCAGGAATGGCATCGGCGAAGAGTCCGCGAAATGCTCGAGCGCGGGCGCTGCTTCATGGGCGAAGCGGTTGGCTGCGAATTTCGAGTGGCGGATCTTCACCTCCTCGAAATTCTCGACGCCCCAGAGGTTGCGGTTCATGCACACGGCGCGCAGATAGAAGGTCGCCATGCCGAGCGTCTTCGCGCCGACCTCGGAGTTCCAGCAGTAGAAGCCGCGGAAATAGAGATCGGGATCGCCATTGGGTAGCTTGCCCGCCTCGATCGGGTGCGTGTCATCGACCAGGAAGATGAAGACGTCGCGGTCGGAGGCATAAAGCGTCGTCGTGTCGCGTGTGACGTCGACATAAGGATTATAGTGCATGCTCGACCAGTCGAGCACGCCGGGGACCTTCCACCGCGTTTGCCCGATGCCGTCGCCGGCGATCTTCATCACCGCTTCCACGAGCTCATAATCCCAGATACGGCCATATTCGGGCCCGGTCGCGGCGCGAAGTTCGGTCCGCCCGTCGTCGGTCTGCAGCAGTTTCACCTGCTCGCCGCGGTGCGCGACGAGGCCGTGCTGAAGATTGATGCCGGCAAGCGCAGCCGGAAGCTCGCGAAGATAGGACGCGGGCGCGCCGACGAGGCTGCAAAGCTGTCCGAATGCCCAGTTCGTCGGCGCAACGGGCCGCTCTTCGTCGGGGACCATCAGCGAGAGTCGCTCGGGGCTATCGCTCCGCGCCTCGACACGGATCGCCTTGCTGTCGACGACGCGCGTGGTTGCCCGGTCGGCGCGGGCGCGAACGACATCATAGAGATCGGTCAGCGAGAGGAAGCGCTCGTCGTCGGGACGCGAGAACCATTCGGACGAAACGCGGCCGATGTTGCGGCCGCGGGAGATATCGACGCGATAGGCGCCGCCGACCGGACGGTCGGCAGCGGGGACAAGATTGGTCATGGGAAATCTCCGGCAAGAGTGGAACGTCGAGCCGGACCGAAATCACTGACCGGCTCGCCCCGTTCCCACCCCCTTCCCTCCCGACCGGCAGTCAGATGGCGTGGTGCGCGCTCGTTTGGTCGGTACCGCGCCGGTTCGCCTTGAGCAGCCCTCAGGCGGTGCAGAACGTGACCGTCTTGCCATCGACGCCCATCAGCGAGGCAAGGAAAGACGTGGTCAGCCGAACGGCTTGCCATTCTCCACGAAGGTGTATCCGTTGGCGGTTATCGCCTCATCTACGGCCTGCTCGGACGTCAGATACTCGAATTCGCTTTCGAGGCGCCGATAGAGCCAGCGGGCAAGGTCGCGCAGTGCTTCGATGATGGTTTCTTCCGCGGGGGAACCGAAGGCGATCCCTTCGCGCTCGACCGCGATGTCCATGCAATATTCATGGTAATAGCGACCGCGGTGGCGAATATCGGCGCTGAGCCGGTAGAAATGCTGGCGCTGGATGTAGCGAAGCGCATCGGCGATCTGGTGAAGCCTGGCATCCTGCGGCGCGTAGACCCGGATGGCTTTCGATGATCTGGGCCGATAGGCGTAGCTGCCGGCAAAGCTGGCGCCGTCTCCCTGGCTGGCAAAGCCCGTGAAGAATATCTGCGGCTCTTCGCGCTTTGTGCCTCCGACATGGGAAACCGGGTTGGTGCGAAGCGTGATACCGAGGATGTCGCAGATCGCCTCGAAGTCGCTGAAGACGAAGTCGTACCAGTCATGGTCGAAGGCGCCCTGACGATACCAGTCGCGCGCCTTGTCCTTAGCGCGCTCGTCCAGTTCGTCGAACTGATAGACGGTGATGGGGATGATTTCGGGCATTGCGGAAACCTCTCCGATTGGCGGCGCCGCGGTTCAATCGAACAGCGGCAGGCCCAGTTGAGGCGAAACGCAGCCGAGACCGCAGAGCCCGAGCGGGCACGGTCCATACTTGCCCTCGCGGTCAGCGAGGATGTCGCGCGAGGTGTGAAATTCGACGAATGGCCCGCTATGCCCACTCGGCCGGCGGCAGCCGACACCTACCGCGGCGTGGCAGTTGGGGCAGACAACCTCGAGAATGGGATCGCGGTGCCGGGACATTGTGCAGCCCGGTTTCTGGCAGAGGGCCTAGCCTTTGACGATGTGCGCCATCACGCCGCCTTCGCCACCTTGGCGAACCGCTCATCGACCTCACTGGGCGTGGCGGCGAACACGGTCCAGTCGCCATAGTAGATGCCGTCATATTCGACATAGTCGTCGAAGATGGTCAGGCGCCAATCACAGAGCGGACCCGCGACGTTGGACAATCCGCGTGCGCACCATTCGGCCATGACCGCCGGGAAGAATCGGTCCATGACATCGGGAGCCGCCGCGAACTTGACGTCGCACATATAGGTCGTGTGCACATAGGCGAGCGGGCCGATCACCGGTCCTTCGCTCCCCCAGTCTTCAAGATTTTCGTCGGGATCCTTGCGGCCGTGATAGAGATGCAGGTAGAGTCCGGGCGCCTCCGGGACAGGCGAGGTCGCGTCGGTGTCCCCGGCAGTATCGTGCGGCTCGCCAAGCACGCGCGCCGCAATCCAGTCCCGATAGCCAAGGCGTGTGTCGTCGTTCGCGATCTGGTATTTCCAATCCGCGAGCGGGTGGGCTGGATACTCGGTCCAGGCATCACGTTCCAGGTGAGGCGGGTCGCTCGGCGCGGACTGCCCGAGCGCCGCCGACAAGGCCTCGCTTGTCGAATGCATCTCGATGCGATCCGCGAAGATGGCGCACCAGCCGCCGCCAAACTCGCCCTCGCGAGGTTTGGAGCAGCTTTCCGACCATTCGAAACCGATAGCGGCGCGAAGAAGGGATTCGGCGCAGCACCGATGGATGACCGTTGCGACCGGGTCGGGCTGGAAGGTTGGCGTGCCATAGATATGCGCGATCTGACCGACCCCGTCGATCGACGCAGTTCCCGCCTCGAAACGGGCACCGAAATCGGGAAAATACGCATCGCAGAATATCGTGCCAAGGCCGCTCCACAGATCATCTTCGTCTTCAGGAGAAAAGAGTTCGAGGATTTTCGGGCTTGGCGCCGGTGCGACGATACCGCTCATCATGTCGCTGGCCGCCCCGAATATCTCCTTGAGCAGCGCCAGCTCGGCATCTGTGCAGGCGAAGCTGAAGCTTGCCTCGAGATAATGTTCAGCCATCGCCATTCTCCCGGCACAAGGACGGGCTTTCGCGGGTTCCGATGGACAAGGGCGGCAGAGCGAAATCGCCCGCTTGAAACCAGGCGTTCGCCGCAGCGATCGAACCAAGGTCGTTCAGCTCTCGTTGATTGAGGACGATCTGGTCAGCGTCATTTACCTCGTAGTGTCGGGGCGCCCGATCGCCCGTATGAACCGCGCGCTCGGGTCCGAATGCGCCGGAACACGCGTCCGAGCGCCGAACGAAGGCGATGCCGTGATTGCAGCAGAAGGCTTCGACACATTCGAACTGACCGCCGATCAGTTCATAGGCACAAACCTCCAGGATATGCCCGTCGGCAATATGGGAAAACTCGATCGAATTCCCTTCCCAATCGGCTTTCCCGCCATCGCATTCGATAGCTTCGAGAAGCGCGGGTATCAGATTGCGAGAAATCGTGCCGCCGATCCGGATCATGGCGGATGCCCGGTCTGCCATGGGAACCTCCATCTTCTTGGTGGTCGGCAGACAATTCCGCCGCCACTCCCCGCTCCACCCCCTTCCCTCCTCCGGAGAATTGCTTTCGCGGGGCGAGCATGGAGGCGCGTAGGTTCCGCGTTTGACGAGCCAAGTTCAGCAAGTCCCCCCTCGTCGAGAAGCTCGAATATGGTGCAATCGGTCGGCAAGGTCGCGGGCGGCATGCTCGCCCGGCTTCCAGCACGGGCATCGCGGTGTCGAAACCGTCGACGAACTGCCGGTCGACCTGCCCATAGGCCCGCGACATGACCCTCTCCCTATGAGAGGTTCGATTTCACTGTGGCGGCTCGGCGATGATGGTGCTCAGGATTTCATCGGCCTTTCCCGCCGGGAGGAAGAGCCGGGTCTTGTATGCAATCACCTCGCTGAACGCGCCGCGCGCTTTCAGCCATTCGCGGTCCTGAGGCCGGAAGTCCCGGATCTCGATCCGGCGGCTGTCGTTCACCATCGCCGACACGAGACGTGCGCCGTGCAGCCCAGGGATCAAGGCGCCGTCGCCATGCCGGGCAGCCTCGATCAGTTCGCCAGGCGTGAGCATGATCGAGGAAGTGAGGCCGAAAGCCGATTGCAGCTTCTCGATCGCCCCGGGCATGACGATGCGGCCGAGGATCGACGTCCCCGCCGCGTCGTCGATCCGCCAGACACGAACGTCGTCCTGCGGCAGTTTGTTCCAGACGGGGAGCAGGAGACCCGTTGCGACACTGATCGTCTCGATATCGACCTTGTCGAGCGCCTCGGTCACTTCGGCTTCCCAGAAGCTCTGGAAGCTCTTGCGGTCGATCTCCTCCCAGTGCGTGTGCGCGAGCCCGGCAAGCTGGATGCGGTTCGAACCTGTCGGGCGGACAAGCTCCATCATCTTGACGGGCCTCCCGTCGTCGTCGGTGATCGACCAGGACGGAACGCAAAGGGCGACGCGCCCGGAACGGCTGTTCCGCAGAGACCGGCCATCCGCGGAACCGCCCCAGATCTTGTCAAGGCGCGCCCACCCCGTGACGCGCGGTTTGAGGTGAAGCTCGAGGCGGAGCAGCCGGGTCTCGGCGCCGGATACCGGATCCTCCCTCAGCACCTGCTGCGAGAGCTCGACGATACGCTCGGCGCGGATCGCCTCGACGCCAAGATCAAGCGTGCCGGCCTCGCGAGCGGCGTCGACGCGGGCCTGGATGAGCCCCATATATTCCTCGAAAATGGCATCCTGGGTCGCGATGCGTAGCGCGAGGATGCGGTTCAGCCAGCGCTGGATCGGCGGCAGCTTGTCGAGCAGGGTTCCATTCTCGTCGACGAGCTTCAGGCCCGTGATAATCTGGAACTTCTCGAGACCGATGCTCGCGAGCTTGCCGGCATGGAGCAGATGATACCATTGGGTCAGCGCTTCGCGAGCATAGCTGCTTTCGAGATTATCCGCGGGGTCGAATAGATTCTGGCCGCCGGTCTGACGCTGGCCGCGCGTGAGCGCGCCGAGGGTATCGAGACGGCGCGCGATGGTGCTGATGAAGCGGCGTTCGCCCTTGCAGGTAGTCGTGACCGGCCGGAACACCGGCGGCTTCCACTGGTACGTCCGATGCGTGCGGCCGAGACCCTGGATCGCGATGTCGGCGCGCCAGCCCGGTTCGAGCAGGAAATGGATGCGCCGCTTGTTCGCGGTCGGACAATCCAGGTCGGCGTGATAGGAGCGCCCGGTGCCGCCCGCTTCCGAGAAGACGAGGATCGGCTTGCGTCCTGACATGAAGGCGTCGGTCTCGGCGATATTGGAACTGGCGCTGCGGCGCTCGAGCTTCTGTCGGCCTTGCCCGTCAATGACAACGCGACGGCTGCGGCCAGTGACTTCTGCGACCGCGTCGGTTCCGAAATGCGCGATAAGGAAGTCGAGCGCGGCCGGGACCGGCGGCATCGAACAGAGGCTTTCGACCAGATTATCGCGCGCCTCGACCGCTTCCTGGCAGAGGACAGCATTGCCGTCGCCATCGTGCATCGGCTCGGAGCGCAATGCTCCGTCGGATGAGCGAAAGGCGCGCATCTGACGCGTCGGGAAGGCTGTCTTCAGATAATCGATCAGCGTATCGAGCGGCGAGACGTCGATCGCGAGGTTGGCGCGTTCGTCCGGCGAAAGGCCCGCAAGGCGGCGCTCGAGGATCGCCTCGGCCGTGCTGGTCAATTGCACGACGGCGACATGGCCTGCTGCCAGCTCCTCCTCGATCGAACGAACGACGGTCGGCATTTTCATCGCGATCAGCACTTGGGAGAAGAAGCGCTGCTTGGCGCTCTCGAACCGGCTGAGCGCCGATCCCTTGGCCATGGCATTCATCGTCTCGCCCGACATGCGGTCGACAATGTTCGACGCCTTCAGCACCTCGTCGAGGTTCTGGTGAACGATCGCCCAGGCGTCGGCATAGGCATCGTAGATCTCTATCTGGTCGGGCGTCAGCCGATGCTCGAGCGGGTCATATTCTACGCCGGCGAAACTGAGCGCACGCGCCGTGTAGAGACCCATGGACTTGAGGTCGCGGGCGACGATTTCCATCGCCGCGATACCGCCGTCGGTCATCGCAGCGAGAAAAGCGTCGCGGTTCACGAAGGCCGTGTCGGGCCCCCAAAGCCCGAGCCGCGAGGCATAACTCAGATTCTCGGGCTTGGTGGCGCCGGTGGCCGATTCATAGACCACCCGGGCGCGCGGCAGTGCGTTCTGCAGGCGCACTCCGGCCAATCCCTGTTCAGACCCCTTGGCCTGGCGATATTCGTCTTTGGTGCCCGCCGCATTGCCCATCGAATGGGATTCGTCGAACAGGATCACGCCCTCGAAAGTGCCTTCCGCCCATTGGAGGATCTGCTGGAGACGTGAGCATTGATCGCGACGCTGCGAGCGGAGCGTCGCATAGGTGAGGAAGAGGATGCCGCTCGCCATGCCGATCGACTGCCCAAGCGGAAAGGCGTCGAGCGGCTGGATGTCGATCGGAAGGCCGCCGAGCGCGGTCCAGTCGCGGCGCGCGTCTTCAAGGAGCGTCGCGCCCTTCGATATCCAGACGGCGCGGCGGTTGCCGCAGTTCCACTGGTCGCGGATGATAGCGGCGCCCTCGCGGCCCTTGCCGACGCCGGTGCCGTCGCCGATGAAGAAACCCATGCGATAGGCGTGCCCGTCGGCATCCTCGCGGAGTTGGTCGCCCGCCTCGTTGGGCACGAATCGGCCCGGCAGGTCGCGCGAGAAGGCATCGCCAGCATAGATGATCGCTTCGAGTTGGGCGTCGGACAGCGCGCTGCTTGCCCGCTTCTGGAAGAGCGGCCGATATCGCGGGATCGGCGGCAGCACCGACGCCATGGCAAGCGATTCCACGAGATTGTCCGGATGCGGCGTCGCGCCCGGTATATCGATGCGCGCAAGCCGCCAGGGAGCGTAGATGCCGACCGGATCGCCGACCGGAAGCGGCGCGTCGCGAACCGAGTAAGCAAGCGGCTCGGCGCGATCGTCCTTCGCGGCGATCCGCGACGGCGCGATGACCTTGGGGCTCGCGAGCCCGGAAAAGAGCGATGCCGATCCGGATTTGAGCGCCGGACGGAACGGGATCACCGCCGGGGTGGCCGGGGGCGGCTCATCGGACGATCCCAATCGCGGCGGGAGCGCGAGCACGATGGGCAGCGCCGCCTCGATCGAGTCGACGGTGTGGCGTTCGGTCTCGCCGATCCAGCCCTTGTCGAAGACGATCAGCCGAACGGCGATGCCGGTGCCATGCTTGACGTACGGGCGGCCGAGAATGGTGATCTCAACGCGCGGACGTCCGATCTCGGCGACCGAGACATAGCCGCGGGCACCGCTGCCGTCGTGCGCGAATCCCGGCGACATAATCGCAACGCAGCGTCCGCCGTCGGCAAGACGGAGGAGCGCGGAGCGAAGGTGGCGAGCGCCGGCATGGCGATCCTCGCCGCGGCCTTCGCTACGGCTGAAGGGCGGATTGATCAGGACGACGGTCGGACGGACATCCGGCGGCAGCCGGTCGTGAATGAATTCGGCATCGTGTGTGGTGACGTCGCTGTTCGTCACGAGAGCGAGCAGTGCGGCGCGGCAGGCATCGCGTTCGTTGAGCGTTACGGAGGCGCCCGTGGCGATCGCGCGGGCGGCGAGCATGCCGATGCCCGCCGACGGTTCGAGCACATGGTCGTCGGCCGTAATCGCCGCTGCACGTGTCGCTAGCCAGCCCAGCGCGTCTGGCGTGCTGAACTGTTGCATCTCGACTTGATGCTCGCTGCGATAGGTCTGCGTTGGTAGCGCCTTCTCGAATGCAAGAATGGCTGCGAAGGCATCTTCGGGCGGGCAGTCCGGGTTCTGGTCTTCACCGAGCGACAACATGTTCGAAGCCTGCGCCGCTTCGAGCGCATCATAGGCGTCGCGCATCGACCAGTGTCCGTCGGCATCGGATCCGCCGAACGCCTCCGACATGAGCCCTTTGAGCAGCGAACGGGTGACCGAATGCGGGTCGGCGAGCCGGGATTGCAGAGCCCGCGCTACGCCGTGAAGACGCTCGGCCTTTTCCCGGGCGCTGGAATCAGGGGTCTCGGCGAGATTGAGAAGCGGAAGGGTCATGGAAGATCTCCTGAACGGGCTCCGGGGCACCTGCCCCCGCCGCACACAGCCCTCCCCCCTCTCCTCCAGGGTGGAAGGCGGCATGAAAAAGGGGCCGCGACGCGTGGTCACGGCCCCAATCGAGGTCGGCTTTGCCGGGTCAGGCCGCGTCGGCGATCGGTTCGTCCTCGTCGCCATCACCGACCGCTTCGTCGTCGAACGTTATTTCGGCGGCATCAGCAGGCTCCAGGTCGGCATCGTCGTTCGCCAGCGCAGCGACGGGATGCTCGAAGCGCATCGCGTCGGGAAGCCAGGCGAGCGCCTTTTCCTTGACGTCGGCTTCCACGATGATGTTGCCCGCGAAGAGCTGTTCGGCCGAGGATGCAAGGAGATCCTTCTTTGACGCGCCATAGCGTTGGCCGAGTTCGCTGCCGCCAATTTCCGCGAACAGGTCGAGGATCGTCGTCTTGGTGAGCCGCTTGAAGTAATTCTTCGCGGTCGGTCGCCACCAGGCGGCGACATCGATCCCGAGCTTGCAGCCGAGATGGTCGACGAAATCGCTGCCGGTCGTCTTGGCGGGCACGGCGTGGATCGTACGGGCGATCGCCCAACCCAGCCATGCCGCGCGTGCTTCCTCACCAAGCGCACAGAAGGCATCGTAGCGGCCAGTGACACCGGCATCGGGGTCGATCCAGCTCCGATCGAGTCCGGCTTCGAGCTTAGCCCATTCCTCGGCCGCCGTCGTGCCACTCTCGAACCCGATGACGCGCGACGGCGCCGCATCGGCCCTCAGTTCGCTCGCGAGATCGCTCGCCCCGTAACGCCGCTGCGCGGCATCGACCATCACGAACGTCCCGAGATCGAGCGCGAACCGCGGGTCGCTGGCGACATGGACGCGGAGCAGTTCCGCCTTCATCGTTGCGAGTTCGTCAGCAAGCCGCTGGCTGATCGCGGGTTTGCCTGATGCTCCGCCAGGAGCCGCATCGTCGCGGTCATCGTCTGAGTCATCGGTTTCGCTCATCGCTTCGGGGGTTCGGTAGACCTGATGATGAACCCGGGGCTGGCCATCCTCACCGAGGACGACGAAGGCGAGCGCCGAGGCCTTCTGGTCATCGGACAACACCGGCGGACGATTCTGGATTTCACGGAGTTCGGATTCCAGATCGCGATAACGCTGTTCGTCATCATCGGTGATGCCGTCGTCGCTTTCGTTCGCGGCTTCGCCGATGATGGTCATTTCGGCCTCGATCTCGGCGCAGCGCGCTTCATCCTCTGCCGTGGGTGGCGGAATCTCTCCGCGAACCGGGCTCAGACCGTCAAGCTCGATGTAGGAGACGCGCGTCGTCGGCAGCGCACGGATTTCGCCAAAACCCTCACGTTCGCGGATAGCCTCGGCTTCGACCGCGAGTTTTTCATCCGTCAGCCGGTCGAGTATGTCACCGTCGATCCAGTTTTCGGACGCGCTGTCGGAGAAGAGGTCGGAGTCGATCCGTCCGCCCGCTTCGAGATAAGCTTCGCGGCCGACAAGCAGCGCCTTGGGGTCACCGCCGCGATAGCTGCCGGAGGCGAGCTCGCGCCGGATGGTGTAGACGTCGTCCCCGTAATAGCTGTCCTGATACTGCTCGAACACACGGGCCTGACGAACGGTGTCGGACGTGCTGCCATAGGCCTTGGCGACCTCGAGCGTGATGTCGCCCTTGCGGAGCGCCTCGAAGATCGTCTCGTGAAGATCGGCGAGACGAACGCGCCCGAGCACGAAACGCTCGGTCTTGCCGAACCGCGCGGCAACCTGCGCGGGGGTTTTGCCTTCCTTCTCGATCATATTCTTGAAGGCCGTGCATTCATCGGCGGCGGTCATCGGCAGCTTCTGGTTTTCAGCGAGGCTGAGCTCGATGGCGTTTTTCGCGTCCGGCATCACCATAACCGGCACGCAGAAGTCTTCGGGAAGCTGGCCCTTTTCGATCAGGGCATGAACCCGCGCGAGACGCCGGCCGCCGCCGAAAATGCTGTAGCTGTCCTTCTTGCGTTTTATTGCGGTGCCAATCAGGTTCTGGAGCACGAAGCCGGCTTGGCCGATCATCGCTTCCAGTTCGGCGTCGGCGTCGGAGTCGCTTTCCGTTCGGACATTCAGCGGGGAAGCGACGCAGTTACGCGCAAGCGCGTATACGATCGGATATGTCATAGTCCGTCTCCTGGCGGCGGAGGCCCGACCATCAGGCCACTCGGCGCCGCCAGTCCCCCACCCCCTTCCCTCCTTCCCGTAGGACATCGTTCCAGTCGTTCCGCCCGTGCCACGGCCAGATCGTGCCGATCTGCCGCCCGGGTGCCGTATAGGCCTCGGTTGCAAGCGGCACGGCCAAGCGTCCCGCATTGTCATTGTCGGGGAGCAGGATGAGGCGGTTCACGGATTTCGGGATGGCAACATGGGGGAGGCGTTCATTGCCGAGCGTCGCCCAGACCGGGATGCCGAGCAGAATCATCGCCGAAACCGCTGTCTCGACACCTTCGGCAATCCCAAGCGTCTCGGTGGCGGAAGCGAGCCGAACAGCACCGGCGCAGGGGTTGCCTAGCAGGCGTCGAGGATGGCGAAGGTCGCGTGCACGCCGCCCGCGGGCATCGAGAAAGGTCCTCTGGACGGCGAGCAGACCGGAATCGTCGGTAACGGCGGCGAGCATCGCCGGGCGAAACCGTGCCGCCTTGCCCTTGCCGAGCGGAGTTCGGTCGCAGAAGCGCAAAGAGTCGAGCGCGATGTGAATCGACCGATTGCGTAGGTAGGTCTCGGCGATAGTCCAATTTATCGGCCGTCCGACCCTCCAAAGATCGAAGGCGCGCTTTTGCAGCCATCGGTCGAGCTTGAACTGCTTGGCGATTCCATTGCCCTTTGCGCCCAAGGCATTCGGATCGAGCCGCCGAATGGCGCGCAGCACGTCGCGCGTGTCGCAGCCGGCAAAGCATTTGAACAAGAGTCGGGTGTCGCCAACGCGAACCGATAGGCTCGGCGTTCGGTCATCGTGGGCTGGGCAGCGACACATTCCAGTCGACCCCTGCCAGAAACCGCCAAGGCCCCTGACCAGTGCGGCCCCGGCAGCCTCCAATTCGGAATCATGGAGAGTCGAAAGGGCAACAGACATTGGAATTCTCGCAATCAGATCAGACTTCGCTCAAGCTCCCCCTCTCTCCTGCCGTGCTTTTCGCGGCCACCTGGTGACGAAGTCACGCGGCGCGGCGACACCGCTCAACGGCACGATCCTGCCCTGATTATTGTGAGGTGGCGTAGCAACCGGCACGCTTGCGATGGCGAATGCTGCGTTGGAACCGCGCTCGCGACATTGATCCATCCCGAGGACAAGGAAAATGCAGGATCTCGATTTGTCACGGTCCGAAATCGTCTTCATGGAGCCATTGACCGTGCGGATTCCGACCGCAGTCGAACTGACAGGGCTCAGTCGGTCAAGAATCTACGAGTTGATCGTGTCCGGCGACCTTGAGGTCGTCAAAGTCGGCCGGTCCACGCTGGTCCTCTATACGAGCCTCAAGGCCCTGATCGGCCGCTAGGCGGTCGAGGTCGCACTCTTGCCGAAGGCGGGGCGCAGAATTTGCGCCCCATCGCGCAGCTCGTCGAGATAATCGGACCAATGCTGCATCATGCGAACACGTTCGTCCCAATATTCGCCGCGGGTGTAGACCCGGCGCGTCGCATTGGCATCGAGATGTGCCAGTTGCCTTTCGATCGCATCCGGGTGCCACATTCCCATCTGATTGAGGAGAGTGGCGGCCGTCGCGCGGAATCCATGAGCCGTCATCTCCTCACGGCTGTAGCCCAGCCGCCGAAGCGCGGCGCTGACAGTATTCTCCGACATGCAACGGCGGGGCGTCCGAAAGGACGGAAAGAGGTATCTCCCATGGCCGGTAAGGGCGTGGAGCTCTTCGAGCATCGCAAGAACTTGCCGTGACAGGGGGACGCAAAGCGAGCGGCGCATTTTCATCTTCTCTGCCGGGATCGACCAGACGGCATCATGGGAATCAATCTCCGCCCATTCTGCCTGGCGCAGTTCGCCCGGTCTGACGAAAAGATGCGGCGTCAATCGAAGCGCGACCGCGGTGAGCTCGTGACCAGCGTAGCCATCGATCGCGCGGAGCAGCGCGCCGACTTCCTTCGGGGCCGTGATGGCGGCGTGGTGCTTCACCTTCGGAGTGATCAGCGCACCACGGAGATCGGCCGCCAGATCGCGGTCGGCCCTTGCGGTCGCAATGGCGTAGCGGAACACTCGGCTAATCACGCTCCGCATGCGCCGCGCGCTTTCATATCGGCCGTTCGCCTCGACTTTACGGAGAACGGCCAGGATTTCCTGCGCGGTGAGTTTCGATATCGGGCGACTGCCGATCATCGGTTCGGCGATGTCGAGGAGCCATCGCACCTTCCGAAGCGTGACTGGCGCGCGCTCTTCTCGTTCGATTTTCACCAGCCATTCCTCGGCGATCGCCTTGAACGTATTGTCCTGCGCGATCTTCTGGGTGATCCGCGCGACCTTCTTCTCCGCTGCGGGATCAAGCCCGGCGACAAGCTTCTTGCGCGCCTCGTCGCGAAGTTCCCGAGCGGACGCGATGCCGACATCGGGCCACGACCCGAAATACAGCGTCTTTTGCCGTTCGAGATAGCGATAGTTCATTCGCCAGACTTTTGCGCCGCTCGGCCTGACCACGAGGTACAGGGCGTCGGCGTCAGCCATTTTATAGGCTTTTTCCTTGGGCTTAGCGTTCGAAATCTGGATGTGGGTAAGCGACATGATGGTTTCACCTTCGATAGGCTGACCGAAACCATCAAAAACACCATCAAAGCTGATGGTACGCTGATGGTTCCGGCTGGATCAGCCTGGATTCCACTCAGCGAGTCTCATCGAAAAAGCGGTGAGAAACCAGCCGCTTACTGGACGTCCTCGGACATTCCGAGGAGAACAGATGGTGCCCAGAAGAGGACTCGAACCTCCACGACCTTGCGATCGCCAGCACCTGAAGCTGGTGCGTCTACCAATTCCGCCATCTGGGCACGGGGTAGGAGCGGGCGCTTAGCGGCGGGGCGGCGGGCTTGTCAACCGCGTCGGCCCGCCCCGCGGCAAATTTTATTTCAAAGGCGCGGATTTGTCGCGTTCGCGCGCCCTGCCCCTCCCTTCGCGCTTGCCCCTTCGGGCGCTTCGCGGCATGGGGACGCGAGGGACGCTGCGGCGTCCGGCTTTGAGAATCGGCAAGACAGGCAAGGGTGATGCAGAATCTGAGCGGGCAATTGATCACGGTGTTCGGCGGCGGCGGCTTTCTGGGCCGCTATGTCGTCCAGCGCCTTCTGGCGCGCGGCGCGCGCGTGCGGATCGCGCAGCGCGACCCGCGCCAGGCGGTGTTTCTGAAGCCGCTCGGCGGGCTGGGCCAGACGCAGTTCGTCGCCGCCGATGTGCGCGATGCAAGCAGCGTCGCCCGCGCGGTGACGGGCAGCGACGCCGTGATCAACCTCGTCGGCAGCTTTGCCGATATGGCGGCGGTCCAGGCCGCCGGCGCCGGCCATGTCGCGGCCGCGGCAAAGGTGGCAGGCGCGAAAGCGCTCGTCCATGTCTCGGCGATCGGCGCCGATCCGGCCAGCGCCTCGGCCTATGGCCGCAGCAAGGGCGATGGCGAAGCCGCCGTGCGGGCCGCTTTCGTTGACGCGGCGATCCTGCGCCCCTCGATTGTCTTCGGCCGCGAGGACAAGTTCATCAACCGCTTCGCAGGCCTGATCCGCGCGCTGCCTGCGGTGCCGGTTATCGCGCCGAAGGCGAAGTTCCAGCCGGTCTATGTCGGCGACGTCGCAGATGCGGTGGTCGCGGCGCTCGATGCCCCGGGCCAGACGCTCGAGCTCGGCGGGCCGCAGCAGTTCACCATGCTGGAGCTACAGCAGTGGATTGCGAAGGCGACCGGACGGAACCGCCTGTTCATTGAGGTTCCCGATGCCGTGTCGGGCTTTCTGGCGAGCGGTTTCGGCTGGGCGCCGGGCGCCCCGATCACCAAGGATCAATGGCTGATGCTGCAGCACGACAATGTCGTCAACGGCACCAACGGCCTTGCCGCGCTGGGCATCGCCCCGACCGCGCTGGCCGACGTCGCCGATGGCTGGCTCGTCCAGTATCGCCGCCATGGCCGCTTCGCAGCGATGGCCCGCTGAGCCGCGCGCGCGACGAAAGGCGCAATTAGCGGCTGGATAATTCCGTCCGCGCTGCGTAGGTCTGCACATCAGGACAGGGGCGTCCCGCACCGCTCGGGCGCCCCTTCGCATGTCGTCTTCAGCTTCGGGAAATCCATGATCCAGTTTGCCGCATCGCCCCGCCCCGCCCTCCCCCTGCGCGCGGAGGCCGGACGATGAGCCTGTGGCTGACCGCAATCATCCTTGGCATCGTCGAAGGTCTGACCGAATTCCTGCCCGTCTCGTCGACCGGGCATCTGATCCTCGCCACCGAATTGCTCGGCTATGACGCGTCGAAATGGGCGATCTTCAACATCGCGATCCAGCCCGGCGCGATCCTCGCGATCGTCGTGCTTTATCGCAAATTATTCTGGGACATGTTCACCGGCTTTTTCCGGCGCGATCCGGTGGCGATCGCCTTTGTACGCAACCTGCTCGTCGCCTTCATTCCGGCGGTGGTGCTCGGGCTCGCGTTCGGCGACTATATCGAGACGTTGCTGGAGAATGCCGTCGTCGTCGCCTGGGCGCTGGTGATCGGCGGCTTCGCGATCCTGCTGGTCGAAAAGCTCGCCAAGCCGAAGGAGAGCGGCGGCGTCGCCAAGCTGACGCTGCGCCAGTCGATCATGGTGGGCCTGGTCCAGTGCCTCGCGATGATCCCCGGTGTCAGCCGCTCGGGCGCGACGATCATGGGGGCTATGGCGATGGGCGTAGACCGCAAGACCGCCGCCGAATTCAGCTTCTTCCTCGCGCTGCCGACGCTGACCGGCGCGACGGTGCTCCAGCTCGCCAAGCATCGCGATGCCATCACCTCGAACGATATGGGCCTGATCGCGCTCGGCGCCGCGGTGTCGTTTGTCGTCGCCTGGGCGGTCATCAAGGCGTTTCTGGCCGTGGTTACGCGCTATGGCTTCGCGCCGTTCGCCTGGTATCGAATCATCGTCGGCGGCGCGGCGCTTATCTGGCTCACCATGAGATAGGTCCGATAATTTACTAATTGCGAAACTTAATTGCGTGCCCGCGCTTCGGCTGACCGGAAAGGCTAATTTTTAGGTCAGCTTAACTGCCCTAATGTCCAATATGTCCGTGACAGCGGCGCTCCCGCCATGCATCCGCGCTTCAACGAAGGGGATTTTGCATGGCTTCCGAACGCATGCTCCAATTTGTGGGGCGCGAACAACATTATCCGGATAAGCGCTCGGCCGACGAACGCGCGCGCGATTTTAACGAGATCGCGGCGCGCTACGCGCAGCCCGAGGCCGACGATCAGGCATCGCGCTGTTCGCAGTGCGGCGTACCCTATTGCTCGGTTCACTGCCCGCTTCACAACCATATCCCCGACTGGTTGCGCCTGACCGCCGAGGGGCGGCTGCGCGAAGCCTATGAACTGTCGAACGCAACATCGACCATGCCCGAAATCTGCGGCCGCATCTGCCCGCAGGACCGCCTTTGCGAAGGCAATTGCGTGATCGAATTTTCGGGTCACGGGGCGGTGACGATCGGCAGCGTCGAAAAATATATCACCGACACCGCTTGGGCCGAAGGCTGGGTCGAACCCGTCCATGTCGGCCCCGCGACGGGCCAGTCGGTCGCCATCGTCGGCGCGGGTCCGGCAGGCCTGACCGCCGCCGAATATCTGCGCGCCGAGGGGCATGAGGTGCATGTCTACGACCGGCACGACCGCGCCGGCGGCCTGCTGACCTATGGCATCCCCGGCTTCAAGCTGGAAAAGGATGTGGTGATGCGCCGCGTCGACCGGCTCGCCGAAAGCGGCATCCATTTCCACCAAGGCTTCGAGGTCGGGCGTGACGCGACGCTGGACGAGCTGCGCCAACGGCACGATGCGGTGCTGATCGCCACCGGCGTCTACAAGGCGCGCGAGATCAACGTCCCCGGCAACGGCGCCGAGGGGGTGATCGCGGCGCTCGATTATCTGGTCGCGTCGAACCGCAAGGGCTTTGGCGACGCGGTCCCAGCCTTCGACGACGGCAGCCTGAATGCCGAAGGCAAGCATGTCGTCGTCATCGGCGGCGGCGACACCGCGATGGACTGCGTCCGCACCGCTGTGCGTCAGGGCGCCAAATCGGTGAAATGCCTCTATCGCCGCGACCGCGAGAATATGCCGGGATCGCAGCGCGAAGTCGCCAACGCCGAAGAGGAAGGCGTCGAGTTCGTCTGGCTGTCCGCCCCCGCAAGCTTCGCCGCCGACAAGCATGTAAAGGAGGTCGCGGTTGCCGGGATGCGCCTTGGCGCCCCCGACGCAAGCGGCCGGCGCAGCCCCGAACCCGATCCGGGCCGCACCTTCGACTTGCCCGCCGACATGGTGATCAAGGCGCTGGGCTTCGATCCGGAGGAATTGCCGCACCTGTTCGGTTCGCCCGATCTGTCGGTCACGCGCTGGGGCACGCTGCGCGTCGATCATCAGACGATGATGACCAGCCTGTCCGGCGTTTTTGCCGCCGGCGACATCGTCCGCGGCGCCAGCCTGGTCGTCTGGGGTATCCGCGACGGCCGCGATGTCAGCGAACAGATGTCGAAATGGTTGAAGGCGAAGGCGAAAAGCGAAAAGAAGGCAGCCTGACCAACAGGGAAGGGAACATGCTTATGAGACACTGGAAATTCGCCTTGCCAGCCGCCGTGCTAATTGCATTCCCCGTCGCAGTACAGGCGCAAGGCACCGGCGGAACAGCTTCTTCGGCTAAAGTCGAAAGCGACCGGCTTGCCGCAGCCACACAACTGGTAAGCCTGATGCTACCCGCAACGCAGCGCGACGCGATGGTCGATCAGATGATGCAGTCCATAATGTCGACGATGATTGCCAGCATAAAAGGCCAGCCAGAGATCGCGTCAGCTCTCGAACAGCCGAAGGTGGAGGCAGTATTCAACCGGTTTCTCGATAGACAGCGACAGCTGGCTTCAGATCAACTGAAGGCCGAGATGCCGGGCATGCTCACCGCAATGTCACGTGCTTATGCACGGCGCTTTACGACACCACAGCTTGCAGAACTGCATGCATTTTTCGACACGCCCACCGGACAATTATACGCGCGGGAATCCTCCGGAATCCTGTCCGATCCCGACATCGTCGAATGGCAACGCAATCTGATGACTAAAAGCTTTGCGAGATATCCAGACGAAATCAAAGCATTGGTGAACGAATTGGAAAACGCTCTGGCAGAGCCAGTCGAGGAGCCCAAGGCATGACGAACTCGAAACTAAAAAATCTGCTGCTCGCCGGTGCAATGGCGATGGCACCGGCCCACGCCTATGCGGCACCCAAGGAAGCGCCGATCGCCGAGGCGGTCACCGTCGCGATGCCCGCCGAGAGCGAAGCCGAACCCGACAGCGAACAGTCGCTCGCCGACGCCAAGGCGAAGATGCAGAAGGAAATCGATCAGGCGATCGCGCTGATCGAAAAAATCTTCGAGGTCGACAAGCTGCCGCCGGTCGATCCGGCGCAGCTTGCGCTGGCGCAGCAGACGACGAACGCGCTGATCCCGGCGGGAAGCATCGAGAAGATGCTCGACAATATGTACGGCAAGCTGTTCCGCGCCTTCATGGATCAGACGAGCAGCATGTCGGACCTGATGCTCTCGATCAAGACGGGGGTCGATAGCGAAAAGATCGCCGCGCTCGATGCGACGAGCAAGACCGCGATCGCCGATATGTTCGACCCGCACCGCAAGGAACGCGAGGATCAGATCAACAAGGTGATCAAGCCGCTGATCAGCGAGGCGCTCGGCGATCTCGAGCCGCCGATGCGCGACGGCCTCGCGCGCGCTTACGCCCGCAAGTTCAGCGCGCAGCAGCTCGGCGACCTCAACGCCTTTCTCGCAACCCCGACGGGCCAGGCCTATGGCGCCGAATGGATGTCGCTGCAGGCCGATCCCGAAGTCATGATCGCGATGGTCAAGGCCGTGCCGCCGCTGATCAACAAGTTCATCGACCGCGGCCCCGAGCTTGAAGGCCAGCTCAAGGATCTGCCCAAGGAAAAGGCGATGAGCGACCTGACCGACGCCGAGCTGGCGAAGCTTGCCAAGCTGATGAAAGTCGACGTCAAGACGCTCAAGAAGAACCGCGATATGTGGAACGACGACATGACGACGGACGCCACCGCGGTCGATGCCGTCGATGCAGCGGGCGATGCCGCAGACGCGGCCGCTGACGCCGCGGATGCAGCCGCCGCGGCGGCCGACGCGGCCGGTGATTATGACGAGGCGTATGACCGCTCCAACTGGTCGGACGCCGATCTGCAGAAGGTCGAAGATCTGGAGGCCGAGGCCGACAAGGCATCCTCGGCCGCCTACGACGCCGAACAGGAAGCCGTCGCCAACGCGCGCAAGCGGCTCAAGCCTTCGACCTGACCCACGCCCATTCCGGCAGGAACCACGACATGACCTATTACCCGACCCCCGATCACCAGCGGCTTGCCGAAGACGGCATGTATCGCCCCGACCTTGAATCCGATGCCTGCGGCGTCGGCATGGTCGCGGCGACCGACGGCAAGGCCTCGCGCCGCGTCGTCGAGGCGGCGATCGAGGCGCTGCGCGCCGTCTGGCACCGCGGCGCCGTCGATGCCGACGGCAAGACGGGCGATGGTGCGGGTATCCATGTCGACCTGCCGGAACGCTTTTTCGACGATGCGATCGCGGCCTCGGGGCACAAGGTGCTGCCGAACCGCCTCGCCGTCGGCATGATCTTCCTGCCGCGCACCGATTTGGGCGCGCAGGAAGCATGCCGCACGATCGTCGAATCCGAAATCATCGACGCGGGCTACACCATCTACGGCTGGCGCCAGGTGCCGGTCGACGTGTCGGTGATCGGCGACAAGGCGCAGCGCACGCGCCCCGAAATCGAACAGATCATGATCGCCGGCCCTCTGCCCGAGGAGCAGTCGATCGACGAATTCGAAAAGCAGCTCTATCTCGTTCGCCGACGCATCGAAAAGAAGGTGATCGCGGCGCAGATCGCCGATTTCTATATCTGCAGCCTGTCGGCGCGGTCGATCATCTACAAGGGACTGTTCCTCGCCGAAAGTCTGGCGGATTTCTATCCCGACCTTGCGAACAAGCTGTTCGAAAGCCGGGTCGCGATCTTTCACCAGCGCTATTCGACCAACACCTTCCCGCAATGGTGGCTCGCCCAGCCGTTCCGTACCCTCGCCCACAATGGCGAAATCAACACGATCCGCGGCAACAAGAACTGGATGAAGAGCCACGAAATCAAGATGGCGAGCCTCGCCTTCGGCGAACATTCGGAAGACATCAAGCCGGTGATCCCGGCCGGCGCCAGCGACACGGCGGCGCTCGACGCGGCGTTCGAAACGCTATGCCGCGCGGGCCGCGATGCGCCGACCGCAAAGCTGATTCTGGTCCCCGAAGCCTGGGCCACCGACGAGGACATGCCCGCCGCGCACAAGGCGATGTACAGCTTCCTCGCCAGCGTCATGGAGCCGTGGGACGGCCCCGCCGCGCTCGCGATGACCGACGGCCGCTGGGCGGTCGCGGGGATGGACCGCAACGCGCTCCGCCCGCTGCGCTATACGCTGACCGCCGACAATCTGCTCGTCGTCGGCTCCGAAAGCGGCATGGTGTTGCTACCCGAGGCGAGCATCCGCAAGAAGGGCCGCCTCGGCCCCGGCCAGATGATCGCCGTCGATCTCGACGAAGGCACTCTCTACGAAGACCGCGCGATCAAGGACAAGATCGCCGGAACGCACGATTATGCGGCGCGCGTGAAGGGCTTCCGCACGATGGCCGACCTGCCCAAGGGCGGCAAGTCGAGCCTGCCGGCCTTCGACCGCGCCGAACTGCTGCGCCGCCAGGTCGCCGCGGGGTTCACGATGGAGGATATGGAACTCATCCTTTCGCCGATGGTCGAGGATGCGAAGGAAGCGATCGGCTCGATGGGCGACGACACGCCGCTCGCCGTCATTTCCGACAAGCCGCGCCATGTCGCGCAATTCTTCCGCCAGAACTTCAGCCAGGTCACCAATCCGCCGATCGACAGCCTGCGCGAACGGCATGTGATGAGCCTGAAGACGCGTTTTTCGAACCTCGCCAATATTCTCGACGAAAAGGGCCAGAGCCCGCACGTGCTCGTCATCGACTCGCCGGTGCTCGTCGGCGACGATTGGGACCGGTTGCGCGCCTATTTCGGCGATGCCGTGGCCGAGATCGACTGCACCTTCCCCACCGGCGGCGACGCCTCGACGCTGCGCGACGCGATCGCGCGCATCCGGCGCGAGGCAGAGGACGCCGTGCGCGCGGGGCGGAGCGAGCTGTTCCTTTCCG
>Ga0209941_1000207_pt1 | contig 101955 bp, 84 predicted proteins | sample ThiBiot_300_plan_FD_183945 | JGI IMG/M metagenome (GOLD analysis project Ga0209941, IMG submission 183945) | Wastewater bioreactor microbial communities from Cape Town, South Africa - Thiocy_solids_1 (SPAdes) | ecosystem: Engineered > Bioremediation > Thiocyanate > Unclassified | place: South...
CTCACCCGTCCGCCACTCGCCATCAAGAGAGCAAGCTCTCTCATGCTGCCGTTCGACTTGCATGTGTTAGGCATGCCGCCAGCGTTCAATCTGAGCCAGGATCAAACTCTTCACTTAAGTTTTCGACGACTCCACCCTTGCGGGCTTCGTCATCTGTCCTTTCGAAGCGTATGTCCCAACCGAAAACTCATTGCTGTGTTTCCATTGGTTGGACGCTTTGCATTGCTTGGGATCGACCGCAGTCGCTCCAACGCAAGGCGTCCACACAATTCACCTGCGCACACTGTCAAAGATCGGTTGGCTGCCACCGCCTCGGCGGTCGCGACCTGAAGCATTTCGCCCCAGGTGAGCCGGCTATTCTACATCGAAAAACTACCTCGTCAACACCTTGTGAAGCACTTGCTGGGTGTCCTCGGCGCCGCTGTCGATTGCCGATGTTTGGGCATGACCGCGAACGTCGCGACGGGCCGCAGATGATAGCGCTCGAGTTCCTTCTTGCAAAGGGCCGGCCGCCAATGAGTGGACGCCGGGGCCGCGCTACACTCGGCAGCAACTCCTCCTCCACTTGCAGGCACGCCAATGAATCGCTGGCTCGCTCCCTTGTTGCTGATGCTGGCCACCAGCGTTCACGCCACGGCAACAGACGCCACGGCGCCTAGCGTGCAATTGCGTGGCCACACTTTCTCGATCGAGCTCGCCACCACGGATGCGGCGCGACAACATGGCCTGATGGAGCGCACGAACTTGCCTGCAGACCATGGCATGCTGTTCGTGTTTGCGAGTTCCGCGCCGCAGGCGTTCTGGATGAAGAACACCCTGATCCCGCTGGACATCCTGTATTTCGACGACGCGCGCAAGCTGGTTTCCATGCAGCTCGACGTGCCACCGTGCAAGGCCGATCCGTGCCCGATCTATCCAAGCCATGCCTCGGCACGCTATGTACTGGAACTCGCGGCCGGCACCAGCCGGAGCATCGGGGCGAAGCCTGGCGATGAGCTGACCATCAACGGCGCAGTCGGCACCGTGCAGTAAATAGATCGCGGCAGGGTGAAAAATGCGGCCCGGGGGCCGCGCCCATGCGTCAGTCGATCTCGATCATCTCGAAGTCGTCCTTGGTCGCCCCGCAGTCGGGACAGGTCCAGGTGTCTGGGACATCGGCCCAACGCGTGCCGGGGGCCAAGCCCTCTTCCGGCACGCCGACGGCCTCGTCATAAATGTAGCCACATACCACACACATCCATTTGTGCCAGGGTCCGGTCGGCGACGAATCGATCATTACAGTTCTTCGGTCAAGTGAGCCAGGCTATTGTGGCAACTTCGTCCGGAACGCGAAAGCGCAAGTCCCCAGCACCACCCCGGCAAGCGCGCAGCGGCCCGACACGGCATGGTTGCGTCATGGATTGCAAGCGTCGTTTCAGGTGCGCTGTGACACACTGGCGGTTTGCGGCAACCGTGCCCCCGGACAAACCAACATGCCAAGCAACCACGAGCTGTTTCAACGTGCCCAGGCCCTGCTGCCCGGCGGGGTGAACTCGCCGGTGCGCGCGTTCAAGTCGGTCGGCGGCGAACCGTTCTTCACCGCGCGCGCCGACGGCGCCTACCTGTGGGATGTCGAAGGCAAGCGCTACATCGACTACGTCGGCTCATGGGGACCGATGATCGTCGGCCACAACCATCCGGCCGTGCGCGAGGCGGTCGAGCGGGCGGTCAGTGGTGGCCTCTCTTTCGGCACGCCCTGCGCAGACGAAGTACGGATGGCGGAAACGATCGTGCGGCTGATCCCGTCGATCGAGATGCTGCGCATGGTCAATTCCGGCACCGAAGCCACCATGTCGGCCATCCGTCTCGCCCGCGGCGCCACCGGTCGCAGCAGGATCGTGAAGTTCGAGGGCTGCTACCACGGGCATGCCGACAGCTTCCTGGTCAAGGCCGGCTCGGGCGCGCTGACTTTCGGTGTGCCGACTTCGCCAGGCGTACCGAAGGCGAACGCCGATCTCACGCTCACCCTGCCCTACAACGACCTCGCCGCAGCGCAGGCGCTGTTCGCCGAACAGGGTAGCGGGATCGCCGCCCTGATCATCGAGCCGGTCGCCGGCAATATGAACTGCATCCCGCCGGTGGACGGGTTCCTGCAGGGTTTACGCGAACTGTGTACGCAGTACGGCACGCTGCTGATCTTCGACGAGGTGATGACCGGCTTCCGGGTGGCCCTGGGAGGCGCGCAGGCGCACTACGGCGTGACCCCCGACCTCACCACCTTCGGCAAGATCATTGGCGGCGGCATGCCGGTGGGCGCCTACGGCGGCCGGCGGGACCTGATGGAACAGATCGCGCCGTCAGGCCCGGTCTACCAGGCCGGCACGCTCTCGGGCAATCCGGTGGCGATGGCGGCGGGCCTGGCGATGCTGGAGTTGATCCAGACGCCGGGCTTCCACGACCGCCTGGCCGCGCGCGCGCGCCTGCTGTGCGACGGCATGCAGTCGGTGGCCGACGGTGCAGGCGTGCCATTCAGCACCAACCGCGTTGGCGGCATGTTCGGGCTGTTCTTCAGTGCCGGTCAAGTCAGCAGCTACGCGCAGGCGACCGCCGCCGATGTCACGCTGTTCAACCGCTTCTTCCACGGCATGCTGGAGCGCGGCGTGTTCCTGGCGCCGTCCGCGTTCGAGGCCGGCTTCATGTCCAGCGCGCACAGCGACCAGGACATCGCCGACACGCTGGAGGCGGCTCGCGGCGCCCTGCGCGACGCACGCGGCTGATTCACCAGGTGCCGGTGTTGGGCATCGACGCCCACGGCTCACGCGGCGGCAGGTGGCCTTCCTGCAGCAGCTCGATGGAAATCAGGTCGGGCGAGCGCACGAAGGCCATATGGCCGTCGCGCGGTGGGCGGTGGATGGTGTAGCCCATGTCCAGCAGCCTCTGGCAGGTGGCGTAGAGGTCATCCACCCGGTAGGCGAGGTGACCGAAGTTGCGTGCGCTGCCATAGTCCTCGGTGGAATCCCAGTTCCAGGTCAGCTCGACTTCCGCCTCGGGGTTGCCCGCCGCGGCCAGGAAGACCAGGGTGAACCTGCCCTCCGGATTCTCCTTGCGGCGCGTTTCATGCAGGCCCAGGCCTTCGCAGTAGAAGCGCAGCGAGGCGTCGATGTCGCGCACGCGCACCATGGTGTGCAGGTATTTCACGATACCCTCCGGTCTTGCCGTGGCGTCATCTAGGGTTCCAGGAACAGGTCCGGCAGCAAAGCAGTGCCGGGTTCGACGGCATAGCGGTCGAAGTCGGTCACCCCGGCTTCGCGCAGCACCTCGTCGTCGATGGCGAAATGGCCGGTATATCCGCTGGCTGGCCGGGTCAGGATGGCATGCGCGGCATCGGCCACGATCCCGGGTCGGCGGCACTGCCCGGGCCGCACGCCCTCGATCATGCCGATGGCCGCCGTGGCAATCACCGTGCGCGGCCACAAGGCGTTCACGGCGATGCCGAGCGGGGCAAACTCCGCGCTCATGCCGAGTACGCACAGACTCATGCCGTACTTGGCAATGGTGTAGGCGGTATGCCGGGCAAACCATTTCGGGTCGAGATTCGGCGGCGGAGCCAGCATCAGCACATGTGGGTTGTGGGCCTGCCGCAGGTGAGGCAGGCACGTCTGGGTCAACAGGAAAGTGCCGCGGGTGTTGACCTGCTGCATCAGGTCGAAGCGCTTCATCGGCGTGTCGGCGGTGCCGGCCAGCCAGATGGCACTGGCATTGTTGACCACGATGTCGATACCGCCGAAATGCCCGGCGGCCTGTGCCACCGCAGCCTGGACCTGGGCCTCGTCGCGAATGTCCATCTGCACCGCCAGTGCATGGCCGCCAGCAGCGTCGATGGCGGCGGCGGCGGTATGGATGGTGCCGGGCAGCTTCGGGTTCGGCATGGCGCTCTTGGCGGCAACCACGACGTTCGCCCCGTCGCGGGCGGCACGCAGGGCGATCGCCAGGCCGATGCCACGCGAGGCGCCGGAAATGAACAGGGTCTTGCCAGCCAAGCTCGCCATCGCCAACCCTCCACGCCATGGAGGGTTCAGTCTACCTTGCCGCGGAACTGGCGAGGTCGGGTCGGTCAGGGCTTCTGGAAACGCGGCAGGATGTCGCGCAGCTCGGCCAGGCGCTGCAGCGGATCGGACAGTTCCAGCAGATGCTGCTGCTCGCCGGCACCCAGCGGCAGCAGTTCGGCCAGCCGGAAGCCAAGCCAGCTGGCATCCTCGTAGTCCTTGCGTGGCGCGTGGCGCCAATGCGGCGCGATCATGTCGACCAGGCGCTCGGCAATGCTCTGCAGCAGGGCAAATTCCACTGGTACTTCCTGTGCCGGCTCGTCGCCCCACAACACCACGCTGCTGCGCAGGAGCCCGTCGTGGCGCGCGCGGGAACGCTGTGCGGTAAAACGCTCGGTGCCGGCAACCACGATGTTCAGCACCCCATCCGCGTCGCCATGGAAGTCGATGATGCGGGCCACCGTGCCAATCGCAGCCGGTGAGGTCGCCGAACCGGCTTCGCGGTCCTGGTCGATCAGGCACACGCCAAAGCCCTTGTCCTCGCGCGTGCACTCGCGCACCAGGTCGAGATAGCGCGGCTCGAAGATGCGCAGCGACAGCCGCCCCCGAGGAAACAGCACCGCCGCGAGCGGAAACAGCGGTATTTCGACCAGCTGGGATTGGGCGGCCATGCGTGCAGTCTAGCCAATCACGTCCAGCGCGCAGTCCACGCCGAGATCCGCTGCCGAGGCGGCGGTCAGGGCGGATGTCGGTTACTGGCCGAGCAAGGCGACGAAGCGCCGTGGCGCGCCCTCGAACCCGCCGTTGGACATGAACACCACGTGGTCGCCTGGCCGTACCCGTGCACTCAAGGCCGCGAGCAGGCTGTCGACGTCGGCAACCGTCGTCTCGCGCCCACCCAACACCGCGGCAAGGGCGTGGGCATCCCACGGCAGATCCGCGCGCTGCAGGAAGATCACCTCGTCGGCGTCACGCAGCGCCGGTCCCAACGCCTTGGCATGTGCGCCCTGGCGCATGGAATTGGAGCGCGGCTCGAGCGCCACCAGGATGCGCTCGCCACCCACCTTGGCGCGCAGGCCCGCCAGCGTGGTGGCGATCGCGGTCGGGTGATGCGCAAAGTCATCGTAGACGTGCACGCCGCCGGGCACGCCAAGCAGCTCCATGCGCCGCTTGGCGCCATGAAAATCCTTGAGCGCGTCCAGCATGACCGGCAAGTCGCCACCGGCCGCCGCGGCCGCCGCCAACGCCGCCAGCGCATTCGCCACGTTGTGCCGGCCGAGCAGCGACCAGTGCACGTCGCCAAGGTGCCGCCCTGCCTTGCTCACCTCGAATGCCGAACCGTCCGCTGCCAGCAGGTGCGCCTGCCAGTCACCACAGTCGATGCCGAAGGTCTCCACCGGCGTCCAGCACCCCATGGCCAGCACCTCGGCCAATCGGGCGTCCTGGGCATTGACCACCAGCCGGCCATGGCCGGGCACGGTGCGCACCAGGTGGTGGAACTGGCGCTGGATCGCGGCCACGTCCGGGAAGATGTCCGCGTGGTCATACTCGAGGTTGTTGAGGATCGCGATGTCCGGGCGGTAATGCACGAACTTCGAGCGCTTGTCGAAGAAGGCCGTGTCGTACTCGTCGGCCTCGACCACGAACGGGGTTCCCAGACGCGCGGAAATGCCGAAATCCTCAGGCACGCCGCCAATCAGAAACCCCGGTGCCAGCCCCGTCCGCTCCAGCAGGAAGGCCAGCAGGCTGGCCGTGGTGGTCTTGCCGTGCGTGCCGGCAACCGCCAGCACGGGGCGCCCGGCAAGCACGGTCTCGCCCAGCCACTGCGGGCCGGACACATAGTGCAAATGCGCGTTGAGCATGTACTCGACGGCGGGGTTGCCCCGGCTGAGCGCGTTGCCGACCACGACCAGGTCGGGCGCGGCGTGGCCTGGGCCAGCCTGCAGGTGCTCGGGCCGATAGCCGCGCATCAAACCGATACCGAGCGTCTCCAGCTGGGTGCTCATCGGCGGGTAGACGTGCTGGTCCGAACCCTCAACCTGATGGCCCAGCTCGCACGCCAGAGCGGCGATACCGCCCATGAACGTACCGCAGATGCCCAGGATGTGCAGGCGCAACGGGGTCAGAGTCAGTTTTCCGGAGCCTTCGCCAAGGATCGGGGGTCGCGGAAAACCGGCTCTGACTCCGTCACCCCCAGCGCCGCTTGCAGGCGTGCCGTGACCTGGTCCAGCTCGCCGACACCGTCGACCACCTGCAGCTTGCCGGCCCGGGCGTAGAACTCCGCCACCGGCGCCGTCTGTTCGGCATACACCGCCAGGCGCCTGGTGACCGTAGCCGGCTCGTCATCGGCACGGTGCTCGGCCAGGAAACGGATCCGGCACCGCTCGACGATCACTGCGCTGGGCACCTCGAGCTTGACCACGGCATCGAGAGGCTGGCCAATCCGCCGCAGCAGCTGATCCAGCGCCGACGCCTGCGCCAAGTTGCGCGGGTAACCGTCCAGGATGAAACCATGCGCGGCATCGGGACGCGCCAGGCGCTCCTCGAGCATGCCCAGCAGGATGTCGTCCGAGACCAGTTGGCCGGCCACCATGACCGCCTTGGCCTGCAACCCCAGCGGGGTGCCGGCAGCCACAGCGGCACGCAGCATGTCTCCGGTGGAAATGTGCGGTACACCCAACTCGGCCTTCAGCCGTGCAGCCTGGGTACCCTTGCCCGAACCGGGCGCACCAAGGAGGACAAGTCGCATAATGCTCCAAGCTGTCTGCTGGCCGCCGCCTTGACGCGCGTCGCCAGATGCACATGATGGCTGCCAAATTAGCGTTTGCCATCGGCGCCGTCAAACGCCGCAAACCCCTTCCCCGCCAAAAACCTGCACCGCATCCGGAGGTCCCCATGCGCTCGCGTCAACCGTCATCCGCTCCAGCCGGCAGGCTGCTGTACGCCCAATCCGGTGGCGTCACCGCCGTGATCAACGCCAGTGCGGCCGGCGTCATCGCCACGGCACGTGCCCATGGCGTGACGGTCTATGCCGCGCGCAACGGCATCCTCGGCGCGCTGCGCGAGGACCTGATCGACACCTCGAAGGAAACCGCCGCCACCATTGCCGCACTGGCGCACACACCGGGTGGCGCGTTCGGCTCCTGCCGCTACAAGCTGAAGTCGTTGGACGACAATCGCGCCGAATACACGCGGCTGATCGACGTGCTGCGCGCGCATGACATCCGCTGGTTCCTCTACAACGGCGGCAACGATTCGGCCGATACGGCACTGAAGATCTCGCAGCTGGGCCGAACCATGGGCTACGACATCCGCTGCATCGGCGTGCCGAAGACCGTGGACAACGACCTGGCGGTAACCGACTGCTGCCCTGGCTTCGGTTCGGTGGCGAAATACACCGCCATCTCCACCCGCGAAGCCAGCCTCGACGTCGCCTCCATGGCGGAGACGTCCACCAAGGTGTTCATCCTGGAAGTGATGGGGCGGCATGCCGGCTGGATCGCCGCGGCAGCCGGCCTGGCCGGGAGCGCACCGGACGACGCCCCGCACGTGATCCTGTTCCCGGAACGCGCCTTCGACGAACGCGCCTTCCTCGACCGGGTCAAGGCCACGGTCGAGCGCGTGGGCTGGTGCACCGTGGTGGCCTCCGAAGGCGTACGCAACGCGGCCGGCGAGTTTCTCGCAGAAGCCGGCACGCGCGACGCCTTCGGCCACAGTCAGCTCGGCGGCGTGGCTCCGGTGCTCGCCGCCCTGGTGCGCGACAAGCTCGGCTACAAGTACCACTGGGCGGTACCCGACTACCTGCAACGCTCGGCCCGGCACATCGCCTCCAGGGTGGATGCCGAGCAGGCCTATGCCGTCGGCAAGGCTGCGGTGGAATACGCCCTGGCGGGCATGAACGCAGTCATGCCGGTGATCGTGCGCACCTCCGACAGCCCGTACCGGTGGAAGGTCGATGCCGCAGCCTTGAGCAAGATCGCCAACCGGGAAAAGAAAATGCCCGCGGGTTTCCTGAGCAAGGACGGGTTCGGCATCACTGCGGCAGCACGACGCTACCTGGCGCCCCTGATCCGCGGCGAGGCTCCGCTGCCCTACGGCAAGGATGGCTTGCCGGTGTATGTGCAGCTGAAGAACCGGGCGGTGCAGAAAAAGCTTGCCGATTTCCAGGTCTGAGGCCACGTCCGGGCAGGTGCCGCTCATGGCCGTCCGGTCGCGTTGCATTGCACGACGGTGCATACTTCTGCATCCATGTCTACCACAGGCGCCCGCGCCTGGGGCCACATTGAACATTGACTAGAGGGGAGTTCCGATGCTGCAAGACTTCGGTTGGTGGATCATTCTGGGATGCGCGGTGCTCGCCATCCTGTACGGCGCGTTCTCGTCGCGCTGGATCATGGCCCAGGCACCAGGCAACGCGCGCATGCAGGAAATCGCCGCCGCCATCCAGGAAGGCGCACGCGCCTACCTCAATCGGCAGTACTCCACGATCGCTCTGGTGGGCGTGATCCTGCTCATCCTTATCGGCATCTTCCTCAGCTGGCCGACGGCGATCGGCTTCCTGGTCGGCGCAGTGCTCTCCGGTGCAGCCGGCTACATCGGCATGAACGTGTCCGTACGCGCCAACGTGCGCACGGCTGAAGCAGCCCGCTCCGGCCTGGGTAGTGCCATGAACGTGGCCTTCCGCGGCGGTGCGATCACCGGCATGCTGGTGGTCGGCCTGGCCCTGCTGGGCGTGGCCGGCTACTGGCTGATCCTCACAGGCTGGATGGGCGTTGCCGGCGACCACGCCTTGCATGCCCTGGTCGGGCTGGCCTTCGGCAGCTCGTTGATCTCGATCTTCGCGCGCCTGGGTGGCGGCATCTTCACCAAGGGCGCCGACGTCGGCGCCGACCTCGTGGGCAAGGTCGAGGCCGGCATCCCGGAAGACGATCCGCGCAATCCGGCGGTTATCGCCGACAACGTCGGCGACAACGTCGGCGACTGCGCCGGCATGGCGGCCGACCTGTTCGAGACCTACGCCGTGACCGTGATCGCCACCATGCTGCTGGGCAGCCTGATGGTTGCGGAGGTCGGTGCGAATGCCGTGCTGTATCCACTCATGCTTGGCGCCGTGTCCATCATCGCCTCGATCATCGGCACGCTGTTCGTCAAGGTGAAGGACGGCGGTTCGATCATGGGGGCGTTGTACAAGGGCGTCGTGGTGTCGGCGGTGCTGGCGGCTGTCGCCTTCTACCCGATCACCACCGCCCTGATGCCGGACTTCGGCCACGGCGCACTGAACCTCTGGGGCTGCACCCTGATCGGCCTGGTGCTGACCGGCGCGATCGTATGGATCACCGAGTACTACACCGGCACCGACTACAAGCCGGTGCAGCACATCGCCGCAGCGTCAGTCACCGGGCACGGCACCAACATCATTGCCGGACTGGGCGTATCGATGAAGGCTACGGCCTGGCCGGTGATCGCGGTATGCGCGGCCATCTGGGGCGCCTATGGCCTGGGTGGCCTGTACGGCATCGCCATCGCCGCCACCGCCATGCTGTCCATGGCCGGGATGATCGTGGCGCTGGACGCCTATGGCCCGATCACCGACAACGCTGGCGGCATCGCCGAGATGGCGGACCTGCCGCCCGAGGTCCGTGGTGTCACCGACCCGCTCGACGCGGTGGGCAACACCACCAAGGCCGTCACCAAGGGTTATGCGATCGGCTCGGCCGCGCTGGCCGCGCTGGTGCTGTTTGCCGACTACACGCACAACCTCGACGTCGCCACGCAGGCCAAGGCTGCGCTGAGCGGCATCGCCGCGCCGGTCATGGCCTTCGACCTGTCCGACCACATGGTCATCATCGGCCTGCTGATCGGCGGCCTGATCCCATACCTGTTCGGGGCCATGGCGATGGAAGCGGTGGGTCGCGCCGCGGGCGCCGTGGTGCTGGAGGTGCGCCGCCAGTTCCGCGACATCCCGGGCATCATGACCGGCACCGGCAAGCCGGAGTACTCGCGTGCGGTCGACATGCTGACCAAGTCGGCCATCCGCGAGATGATCGTGCCGTCGCTGCTGCCCGTGGTGGTGCCCATCCTGGTCGGCCTGCTGCTCGGTCCCAAGGCCCTGGGCGGGGTGTTGATCGGCACCATCGTGACCGGCCTGTTCGTCGCCATCTCGATGACCACCGGCGGTGGCGCGTGGGACAACGCCAAGAAGTACATCGAGGACGGCCACTTTGGCGGCAAGGGTTCCGAGGCCCACAAGGCCGCGGTCACCGGCGACACGGTCGGTGACCCGTACAAGGACACCGCCGGGCCAGCGGTGAATCCGTTGATCAAGATCATCAACATCGTCGCCTTGCTGGTGATCCCGCTGCTGTAAGCCTGCCTGGCGACGGGTCCCCCGCAGCGGCGACCACGGCCGAACTTCACAGTGCCGCGCAGAAAGCTGCGCGGCACTGTGCTTCTGGGCACCGGCGCCGTTTTCCCCACTCCGCCCGCCGTGGAGCTTCGGCGGCAGCCCGGAGCCCCGGCGTATCCATCGGCGCTGAACGGCGCGGCGGCGCGACAGGCCCCGTGGTTTGCGCGTATGCTTCGCGACCCGTCACCCCAAAGCTTTCCAGGACACCCATGAGTTTGCACCTCGTACCCGCCGGCCAGAACGTGCCGGATGAAATCAATGTGGTCATCGAGATTCCGAAGGACGCCGAGCCGGTCAAATACGAAGTCGAAAAGCGCAGCGGTGCGATCTTCGTCGACCGCATCCTGTCCACGCCAATGCGCTACCCATGCAACTACGGCTATGTGCCGGGCACCCTGGGCGGTGACGGCGACCCGCTGGACGCACTCGTGGTGCTACCCCTGCCGCTCATGCCCGGGGCAGTCATCCGCTGCCATCCGGTCGGCATGCTGCACATGTCCGACGAGGCCGGCAGCGACGAGAAATTGCTGGTCATCCCGATCGCCCGTGTGTTTCCGGGCTACGCACACATCCACGACCTCGCCGGCGTCTCCGCGCACTGGCTGCAGCGCATCGGCCACTTCTTCGAGCACTACAAGGATCTGGAAAACAACAAGTGGGTGAAAATCGAGCGCTGGGTCGGCGCCGACGAGGCCCGCGCCGAGATCCTTGTCGGCATCTCGCGTTATAAAGACGACCTGGCCAACCACACCGTGTAAGCGGGAGCGCTGCGGCACCCACTCATCGGGTCGCCTGCGGACAGACTCTCAGCCGCGTTTGGCCGATCTCGCCTTGCCGGGCGCCGGGGGGGCTGGTTCGCCCTTCTTGCCCAGTTGCTCGAGCAAGGTATTCATGTCCTCGGCGTGTTCTTCCTCCATCGCCAGGATGCCTTCCAGCACCCGCCGGGTCGTCGGGTCGTCAGTGCCGACGTAGTGGATCATCTCCCGATAGCTGTCGATGGCGATGCGCTCGGCCACAAGATCCTCCTTGATCATGTCGACGATGTCCTTGCCCTCGACGTAATCCGCGTGGCTGCGCTCCAGCAACCCAACCGGGGACAGATTCGGCTTGCCTTCGAGCTGGGTGATGCGCTCTGCCAGGAGGTCCGCATGACCCTGCTCCTCGTTGGCGTGCGCCAGGAACTCGGCCTTGATCGCCTGCGAGTGGATGCCCGAGGCCATGTAGTAGTGGTACTTGTAGCGCAGCACGCACACCAGCTCGGTGGCCAAGGCCTGATTGAGCATGTCGACCACGACAGCGCGATCGGCGCTGTAGCCGGCGGTCATCGCCCCGTCGTCGATGTTCTGTCGGGCGCGCTTGCGGATCTGGTCGATATCGCTGACGAAAGCCTTGGTCCTGGACTTGCTCATGGCCATGATTGCATTCCTTAGTATGTGGCAAACGGACGAGACAACGGCTGCCCGGACGGGCGCAAGCCCAGCGTACGCACGGGGACGGTAAGGTCAGGTGAAAGCCGCCGCCACGAAAGCCGCGCGCGGCACGGCATTCAATGCGGCCGATATGCGCGCACGAAGGTGTCGACGCCCTGCATGGCCATACGCTCAATGTCGCCGGCGGTCGACTCGGTACATTCCTCGCAGCCAAACAAGCGGCGCAGCAGCAGGTCACCCTTGATCAGGGAAAAAAACTGCACGCTGGCGGTGCCGACGTCAGGAATATCCAGGACGCCCTGGTCAACCGCCTGCTGCAACAGACGTTCCATGAGTCGATGAGCGCGGGCCGGACCTTCTTCCCACAGCAATCTGCCATAGCGCGGATTGCCGTGACGACAATCGCTGAGGATCGCGCGGAACGTGCCGACGTTCTCCGGCCGGCAATCGATCTGCATGTGCGCGCGCGCAACCATGCGCAAGGCCTCCTCGATGCCGAGGCCGGATTTGAACACGTAGATTTCCTCGGGCAGCAAATCCTGGATGCGAGAACGGATGACCTCGCGGAACAGGTTGTCCTTGTCGCCAAAATGGCTGTACACCGTGAGTTTGGACACGCCCGCCTCGGCGGCGATGGCATCCATGCTGGTACCGGCAAAAGCGTTGCGGATGAACAAGGCCTTGGCAGCCACCAGGATGGCCGCGCGCTTCTCCATGTCCTTCGGGCGCCCGGGCCCCTGAGACTTGACTGGAGTGGCGCTGACCATGTGTCCTACCTTCCAAAAAAGAACTCGGGCTTTTATTATACGACCCGGTACACTTATATACCAGAGTCGTGCCCGATACGATATATACGACGTGGGACCTGCGCGCGCCAGGGCTCTGCGGAGGCTTTACGTGACCGCGAATCCGGTCGCACTCCGCTCAGGACCAAGCTCGACGCCGGGATTGCTGCATTGTCGGCAGGTCGCCGAGCTTCTACACTTCCAGCCTTTTGATCGGTGGTTCACTCACCAATGGCCATGAACTTCGAACAAGCACGCGTGAACATGGTTGAGAGCCAGGTCCGTCCATGGGACGTACTGGACAGTCGGGTGCTCGACATCATCGGACGCATCCAGCGCGAGGATTTCGTAGCCCCTGCACACCGACAGCTGGCGTTTGCCGACCTGTGCCTGCCGCTCGGCCATGGCGAGGTCATGATGAAGCCGGTGGTCGAAGGCCGCGTCCTGCAGGCCATGGATTTGAACCCCAGTGACCAGGTGCTCGAGATCGGCACCGGTTCCGGCTATCTGTGCGCCTGCCTGGCCGGATTGGCCGCGCAGGTCACCAGTCTGGACATCCACGCCGACTTCACCGCGGCGGCGCAGCAGCGCCTGCGCGATGCCGGCGTGGCCAACGCCGAGCTGTGCACTGCCGACGCGGTGCGTGCCTGGCAGCCGACGCAGAAGTATGACGCGATCGTGGCCACCGGCGCCGTGGCGCAGCTCCCTGGGCGTTGGCTGGAATGGCTGGCGCCCGGCGGTCGCCTGCTGGTGATCCGTGGCCAGTCCCCAGTACAGCAGGCGGCCCTGCTCACCCCGGCCGGCAGCGAGGGCGTGCGCGAGCAAACGCTGTTCGAGACCGACCTGCCCTACCTGCGATACGCCGAACCCGTGCCGGCATTCGTTTTTTGACCTTCCAAATGTTTCCCGCTCCCCGAGGCATCCTATGCGTTTGAAGCTGCTCGTTCTGGCCCTGGCGCTCGGCGCCACTGCCATGCCAGGCCATGGCGAGGATTTGCTTGGCGCCTATCGCGAGGCCCGCGCCAACGACCCGGTGCTGGCCCAAGCCGATGCCACACGCCTGGCCACCGGGGAAGGCGTGAGCCAGGCGCGCGCCCTACTGCTGCCTCAAGTCTCCGGCGGCCTGACCTTGAGCCAGACCAATGGCGGCGGTGGCACGGCCCTGGTCAACGCCCCCGGGCAACCGGTACCGACCGGCCTCAGCGGCCACACGCGCACCCGCACCCTCAGCGGCACGCTCAGCCAGAGCGTGTTCGACTTCAGCAAGTTCGCCAACCTGAAGGCTGCGCACTCGGCATCCGACGCGCAAGACCAGGTGTTTCGCGCCGCCGAGCAGAACCTGTTCGTGCGCGTGGCCACGGCCTACTTCAACGTGCTGACCAGCGAGGACGAACTGGCGTTCGCCAAAGCAAACGAGGACGCCTTCCACCGCCAATATGAGCAGGCGGACCAGCAGTACAAGGTCGGCCTGTCCGCGATCACCAACATGTACCAGGCGAAGGCGTTCTACGAGGCCGCCAAGGCCCAGACCATCACCGCCGAGAACGTCCTGAACGACGCGCGCGAGGCGCTCACCCAGATCACCGGCAAGCCGACAGGCGCGCTGAAGAAGCTGCGCGAGGATCTGCCGCTGGAGCCGCCGAGCCCGAACGACCAGGATGCCTGGGTCAAGCAGGCGCTCGCGAACAACCCCAACCTGCTGGCGCAGCAGGACAACGTCGAGACTGCAGAGCACAACATCACCGCCGCACGCTCGGGCCACCTGCCGACGATTTCCGCCCAGGTCAGCTACAACAAGAGTGCCTCCTGGTACCAGGCAGACCACTCCGGCTTCGAACGGCCCGGTGCGACCACCATCGGCCTGACCCTGAACGTGCCGATCTTTTCCGGCGGCATGACCCAATCCCGGGTGCGCCAATCCATCTACCAGCGCGACGCGGCCACAGACTCCATGGAGCTGGAGCGTCGCCAGGTGGTGCGCAATACGCTGAACTTCTACCGCTCGGTGATTGCCGGCATCGCCCAGGTGCAGTCGGCCAAGTCCTCGGTGGAATCCGGGGAGAAGGCGGTGGAGGCCATGCGCGCGGGCTTCGATGTCGGCACGCAGACCCTGACCGACGTGCTGCTGGCGATCCAGACCCTCACTTCGTCGGAGAGCAGCTACTCCCAGGCCCGGCACCAGTTCATCCTGAACAAGCTGTTGCTGAAGCAGGCAGCGGGCACGGCCGGCCTCGACGATCTGCAGGCCATCAACGCCTTGCTGGAGTAAGCGTCGGCATGCGGTTGCCGCAGCAACGGGACTTTGGATCTCACGCTCACTCCTGCAGCAACAGGTCGACCAGGTGCATGACCCGCGGCACGGCACCGCGCTCGCGCTCAAATACACTGTGCGCCGCCGCCCCCATGCGTCGCTGCTGCTGCGGGTCACGCAGCAATTTGAGCACCTGTGCCGCCAGCTGGTCGGCATCGGCGACACGCACGGCCCCATGGTGCTGAATCAGGGTCAGCGTGATCTCCTGGAAATTGAACGTGTACGGGCCGACCAGCACCGGCGTCGACAGGGCCGCCGGCTCCAGCACGTTATGGCCACCGATGCGCACCAGGCTGCCGCCGATGAAGGCCACGTCGGCGCAGGAAAAATACGGCATCAACTGGCCCATGGCATCGATGACGAATACCTGATGCTGCGCCGCTGGCGTGCCTTGCGCGCTGCGCGTGGCCGAGGTGAAGCCCTGCACCCGGGCCAGGTGCTCGATCAGCCGGAAACGTTCCGGATGCCGCGGCGCAAGCAGCAGCAGGGCATCGGGAAATTCCCGCATGATCTGGCGATGGGCTTCCAGCACGGCCAGTTCCTCGCCCTCATGGGTGCTGGCGGCAATCCATACCGGACGCTCGCTGCCCCATTGCGCGCGCATCGCCGCCCCGACGGCCACCGCATTGTCGGGTATCGGCATGTCGAATTTCATGTTGCCGGTGACGATGATCTGCCGGGGATCGGCACCAAGCAGCCGGTAACGGGCGGCGTCGCTGCGCGACTGGGCGGCAATCACCGTGACGCAGCCGAGTGCCGAACGCGCCAGCGCACGCAGCGGCCGATAGCCGCGCAGCGAACGCCGCGACAGCCGCGCATTGACGATCATCAGTGGGATGCCCCGCTCATGGCAGGCGAAATATAGGTTCGGCCAGATCTCGGTCTCCACGATCAGCGCCAGGCGCGGACGCACCTGGCGCAGGAAACGCTCCACCGCGAACGGCAGGTCATAGGGCAGGTAGACATGGAACACACTGTCGCCGAACAACTGGTGCACCCGCGCCGATCCCGTCGGCGTCACCGTGGTGACGACCATGGGCGCATGCGGATAAGCCTGGGCGAGCTCTCGGATCAGCGGCACCGCGGCATTCACCTCGCCGACGGACACGGCATGCACCCACAGGCTGCCGTGCAGCCCGGGATGGGCGAAAAATCCGAAGCGCTCCGGCCAGCGACGACGGTAGGGGCGGGAACGCAGTCCACGCGCAAGCAGGCGCAGCAACATCAGCGGCGTCACCAGGTACATCGCCAGGGTATAGAGAACGCGCACGCCCGATCCTTGCCGCCAACGCCGAAGTATAGCCAGGGGACGCACCCTGACCCGTGGCAGCATGCCCCTTACAATGCGCGGCATGCCAGGCACACCGCGCCCGCGATTCAATCGCCACCTGCTCAGTCCGCGCCATTGGCCGGCATGGCTCGGCGTCGGCGTAGTGTGGCTGGTCGGGCAGCTGCCGTACCGCTGGCTGCTGCGCCTGGGCGGATGGCTGGGCGCCTTGATCACGCATCTGCCGTCGCCACGACGGCACATCGCGCAAACCAACATCGCGCTGTGCTTCCCCGACTGGCCGGCGGAGCGGCGCGCGAAGCTGGTTGACGCGAACCTGCGCGACCTGGGCCGCATGCTGGTGGAGTTCTCCCTGGGCTGGATGGCCAGTGACCGGCACCTTGCGCGCATCCCAAACCGGATCGAAGGCCTGGAGCACCTCGAAGCAGCGCGGGCCCAGGGCCGTGGCGTACTGCTGGTCGGCGGGCACTTCTCCCATCTGGAGCTGTGCGCGCGCCTGATCTCGTCGCACATCCGCATCGCCGGGATGTACCGGCGCATGGACTCGGCTGCGTTCGAATGGGCCGTACTGCGCGCGCGCCTGCACTACGCCGATGCCATGTTCGACAAAGCCGATATCCGTGGCACGGTGCGCTACCTGAAGGCCGGCGGTACCCTGTGGTACGCACCGGACCAGGATATGCGCAGCAAGGACATCGTGTTTGCGCCGTTCTTTGGCGTGCCCGCTGCCACCATCACCGCCACCCACCACCTGGCCAGGCTGTCCGGGGCCGTGGTGATCCCGTTCTTCCATCGCCGCCTGGCGGATGGCGGCTATGCCTTGCGCCTGGGCCAGCCACTGGTGGACTTTCCGGGCGCCGACGTGCTGGTCGACACCACGCGCGTCAACGCCTGCATCGAGGACATGGTGCGCGAGGCGCCGGAGCAATACCTGTGGGTGCACAAGCGCTTCAAGACCAGGCCCCCAGGCCAGTGCCCGCCCTACTGAGGTGGCTGCTTGCGCCGCCGCGCCTCATGCAGCTTGGCATACTTCAGGAACGCGTAGAAGGCGTGCACGCGAGCGGCGATGAATCCGGCCCAACCGGCCCGCCAGTGGCCGCGCCAGAGGTAATAGCGCGCAAACGCCACGCTGGGATACAGCACCATGCGCCAGCCAAACACGCCGGTGCCGCGGCTGCCGGCGTCGTCGAGCTGCAAGCTTGAATAACGGTTGGCCTTGGCCACGCGCCCGGCAATGTCGCGCTCGCCATAGTGGTCGAGCACCACGCCAAGCACACCCACCGGGCCATCCACCACCACCGCCTCGTGCACCGCATGGCCGCTCATGCGCGCGCGCCTGCGGTCGAACAGGCGCACGTAGTGGTTGAGCCGCGTGCCGGCTGCCTGCCAGCGCCAGAACAGCCACTCGCGACGCCAGAGTTCGTAGCCTGCATGTCGTGGTGCGCACAGCGCGCGCTGCAGCACTGGGGCGGCACCCTCGGGGACTGCTTCGTCCGAATCGAGCAGCAGTACCCAGGCGTGGCTGGCCAGGTCGATCGCCGCCTGCTTCTGCGCGCTGTAGCCGGCAAACGGCTGCTGGCTGATGCGCGCGCCGTAATGCGCAGCGATGGCGAGGGTGGCATCGGTCGAGCCGGAGTCGAGCACCACGATCTCTTCCGCCCAGCGCACGCCGCGCAGACAGGCGTCCAGGGTATCGGCGTTGTTGCAGGTGGTGACCACCACCGAGAGCGGTTCACGCTGCATGCCGCGATTCCGTCGCCAGCGACCCGGCCGGCTCGACGAACAATGCCGCACACCACAGTGCCAGCAACCAGGCGAACAGCAAGCCCCACCATGCCGAATAGAAGGCCAGATGTGTATTCAGGGGAAACAGCATCACCGCCAGCGCCAGGCTGGCAGGAAAGGCGCGGTCGCGCGCGGCTGCACTGACGGCACGCCAGCGGCGCCACGCCAGGGCGCACGCCGCCAGCCACAACAGCAGGCCGACCCCACCGGTCTCGCTCAATATTTCCAGTACGATCTGGTGTGCGTGGCAGGCGCCTTCGCCGACGCCGCAGGGCTCGGCGACGAGAAAATGGTCGTTGGCAGGCACGTAGTGCGGGTAGGCGTAGCGGAAGCCGCGTACACCGACGCCATTGACCGGATGCGCGGCAATCATGCGCGTCGCCGTGCGCCAGATGTCCAGCCTTCCGCTGAGCGCCGTATCCAGTGCCTGCTGATCGCCCTGGAATACCAGCAGGGTGCGCTGCGCACGTTGCTGGAAACGACCCGACGTTTGCCAAGCCAGCCCCAAGGCCAGCGCCAGGCAGGCAGCGGCCACGGCGCAGAACCAGGCAAAACGCCGCCGGGAAGCCACGGCATGCCAGGCAAAGCCAAGCACGACCAGGCCGTACATGAGCCATGCCGCTCGCGAGCCAGCCAGCAGGATCGGGCCCAGCATGAGGACCAGCGCCAGCAGCCAACCCGGATGCCCAAAGCGCCGATGCGCCGCCCACAGCACAAACGGCGAGAGCACCGCCAGGGTCGGCCCGAGCTTCAGGTTGTCGGCGCCGAAGATGCCGGAAATACGTTCGGGCGGCGCATGGCCACGCAGGCTCCAGCCAGTGAGGATCTGCATCCAGGCGTCCAGCGCCCACAACGCCACCAGCGCGGCAACCGTCATGTACAGGGCGCGCAATCCGGTTGGCGTGCGGACCACCAGGCAGGCAAACAAGCCCAATGGCACATAGCGCAGCAGGCCAGCCACCGTTTCCCAGCTCTTGGCCGGGGCGACCGCATCGGGCGCCGAGAGCAAGGCCGCGCCGATGTAGGCGGCAAGCAGGCCCGCAAGCAGGCGCGCACCCCGATTGGCGCGCAGCGCAGATGGATTCCCGATGCTGAGCCAGAGGACGCCGACCAGGCACAGCAAGGTGCCCAGTTCCGCGCTGCGCCCAAATGGCAGCAACACGATGACCAGCGCGAACGGCCACCACGGGCAACGCGCGCTGGTCTGGACCAGGTTGCCTGCAGACGTCATGGACCAGTCGGCTCCGGGACAAATCCGCATTGTAGGCAACCGCGACGCCCCCCGCCGGTGCCGCACCCCTGTTCGGGCCAGACGTTCAGCCCGCGGCCAACTCGGCATACAGTGCCAGCGTGGCGCGCTGCATGTCTCCCAGGCGGTAGTTCTCCAGCGGGGCGATGGAAGGCGCCACGCGCAACAACTCGGCAGCCCGCTCGACCAGGCGCTCATGATCGCCGAGCGGCACCCGCCCGGCCGGGTACAGCTCGGCCAGCAGCTCGCCCACGCCGCCGTGCGCATAGCCCAGCACCGGCCGGCACAGCGAAAGCGCCTCGACCACGGTGCGACCGAACGATTCAGGCTGGTTCGACAACTGCAGGACGATGGCGGATACGGCATAGACATCGCGAATGTCGTCGCGCGGTGGCGCCAACACCAGCTGCGAAGTCACGCCGCGCGAGCGGGCCACCTCGCGCAACTCGGCCACGTAGGCCTCGCGGCCGGGCTCAACCACGCCCAGCAGCAACAGGCGCACCTCGATGCCGCGCCGCTTCAGGTCAGCGAGCAGCTCAATGGCATCGCGATGGCCCTTGAGCCGGGTGCCGCGGGCAGCGAGGGTGAGCAGCGGCGCTCCGGCAAGTTCCGGATATTCAGTGAAGAAGGCCTTTTTCCACGATTCCTCGGCACGGTAGCCATAGGGAAACATGGCCGGGTCGATGCCACGCGGGATGACCCGCACCCGCGACGGCTCCAGCCCGCGATAATGGCTGAGCACATGGTCACGGACGGTTTGCGAAACCACGATCACGCGGTCACCGCGCACCATGATGCTGCTGTACCAGCCCGGAGAATTGAGCCCATGCACCGTGGTCACGAAACCTGGGCGCGGGTGCAGACCCTTCAGCGCCCACCAGCCCAACCATGCCGGCAGGCGCGACCGGGCATGCACGATGTCTGGACGTATCTCGCGCAATATGCGGCGCAAGCTGCCAATCCGTGTCAACGCCCCCGGCGTCTTGCTGCGCAAATCCAGGGTGATGTGCTCGCTGCCGGCGGCGGTCAATTGCGCGGTCATGCGCCCACCTGCCGAGATCACCACCGAGCGGTGGCCGTCCTGCACCAGCGCCTGGGCGACTTCCAGCGTCGTCCGCTCGGCACCGCCAGAATGCAGCGCCGGAATCAGTTGGACGACGGTCAATGGCTTGGCAAGCGGATTGGCGCTGGACATGAGTGCGTTGTCGAATACAGTTCCCGTCGCGGGCAAGCAAGAACGATGCCGTTAAACCACTCGAATCCAAGACTGTCTTCAGTCACGCAGGATGTAGTGCGCTCCGCAGTAGGCACAGGTGGATTCTCCGCCATCCTCGACAATGGACAGATACACCTTGGGATGTGAATTCCACACTTTCATGCCGGGCATCGGGCAGGACAGCGGCAGGTCGGCACGCGTCACCTGGTAGCGCTTCTCGGTATTTGCCGGCTTCAACGGTTCGCTGGTGACAACGGGGCGGGACATGGCCACACTTCCTACTGGACTGTAGTTTCAAATGGTAGCAGGCTGCGCCGGCCTGCCGATGATCCACAGGGGTAAGCACAGCTGCAACCAGCGCCCACGAGGCGCGTCGGAACCGACAACCGCGTACAGCCATTGGCCGTCCTTCTCGTTCCAGGAGCAGACCATGAACCTTGCCAAGCTCACCGATCGCGTCAAGGCGATCCTGACCACGCCGAAATCCGAATGGCCACTCCTGGCCGCCGAGCCTGCCAGCGTCGGCAGCCTGTATACCGGCTACATCATGATCCTGGCCGCCCTTCCGGTCATAGCGGCGTTCATCAAGAGCAGCCTGATCGGCTACGACCTGCTCGGCGTGACCATGCGCATCCCGGTCATGTCCGGGCTGGCCCACGCCGTGGCGAGCTACCTGGTGAGCCTGCTCGTGGTGTACGTCGTGGCGCTGCTCATCGACGCGCTGGCCCCGACCTTTGGCGGCGAGAAGAACCCCGTGCAGGCGCTGAAGGCCACCGCGTACGCGTGGACCGCAACCTGGGTCGCCGGCGTGGCCATCATCATCCCCTGGCTGGGTTGGCTCATCGTACTGGCCGGCGTGGTGTATGCGATCTATCTGCTCTATCTGGGCTTGCCGCCGACCATGAAATGCCCGCCGGAGCGCGCCGGCGCGTACACCGCGGTCAGCGTGATCCTGGCCATCGTACTGAGCTGGGTGCTGGGCATGATCATCGCCGCGGTGGTCGGCAGCACCATGCCTGGCAATGCCGCATTCGATGGAACTCACCCCATTCCGCAAACCGGTGCCGTGATGACCGGCAGCGGCGTCCCCGGCCACGTTGCCGCGATGGCCGCCCCTGACCCGGCCAGGTTCGACGTCGCGCGAACGGTGATCGGCGGCTGAGCGGCGAATCGCTGCAACCCCGTCAGGAGTCGAACCGGTGCCGCTTCCGTCTGTGCTCTTCCCGCCGGTCCCTGCGCGGTGACCCAGGCCGACGCGTGCTGGGTCATTACCGACCATGCGGCCGGCAACCAGCGCCAGGCGCTGGCCCTGGCTGCAGGGCTTGGCCTGCGTGCGCGGCACCTGCAGTTGCAGCCGCGGGCACCTTGGTCCTGGCTGGCGCCACGCTGCACGCTCGGCGGCCGCTACGCGTTGCCGGCCGAACAACGCAACCTTCTCTCCCCACCCTGGCCCCGTGTGGTCATCGGCTGCGGCCGCAGCGCAGCGCTGTGCACGCGCCTGGTGCGCAAGCTCGGCGACGGCGCCAGCTATGCCGTGCAGATCCTGGATCCGCGCGTGGCACCCAGGCACTGGGACCTGGTGATTGCACCGCGCCATGACGGTCTGCGTGGCGCCAACGTCCTCAGCCCCATCGGTTCGCTGAACCCGATCGACGACGCATGGCTGGCCGACGCGCGCGGCCGCTGGCCGCGTCTGGGTGAGCTGCCGTCGCCACGTATCGGTGTCCTGCTGGGCGGCCCGCGTCATGGTGTGGCCCTGGACCTTGTTTACGCGGCACAACTGGTGCAGCGGCTCGTGGCCGACCAGGCGGCCCATGGCGGCAGCTTGCTGGTGGTGGCATCGCGGCGGACGCCCGATGCCCTGCTCGCACCGTTCCAGGCCCAGGTCGGGCGCGCCGGGCTAGGCCTGGTCTGGCACAACGCCGACGACGGGCCCAACCCCTATGCCGGGGTGCTGGGCTGGAGCGACGCCCTGGTGGTGACCCCCGACTCGGTGAACATGCTCAGCGAAGCCTGCGCCGTGGGCTGCCCGGTGCACACCTGGATCGGCGCGCCGCTGCCGGCCAAGCTGGCCAGCTTCCACCAGGAGCTGCGCGACGGTGGCTGGCTGCACGATCTCGATGCCACAGGCCCCTTCCCTGACGTACCACCACTGCGGGAAACGGCTGCCATCGCCACCATGGTGAATACCCGCATCGCTGCGTACCTGCGCCGCCACTGAGCGAGTCGTGCCTGCCGCCAACCTGCGCCCCGCATCGGCCGCAACGGCTTTGCCACGACCGGCGACCGTCGGGTCCAGGCTCGGCGACGCCGATCAGCCTGGCATAGGCGCGACCTCGGGCGGCGGCCCGTCGAACGCCAAGCCGAGGGCCGCGGCCACCCCGGCCACTTCCGCAGCCAGGCCTTCGAGCTGGGTATCGCGGGGACTGATGCGTGGGCGCTGGTCGAGCGTGCACGCCAAGGCCCGGCGCAACAGCTCCGCGTGGGCACGACCCAGGATCTCGCGCTGTGCGTCGTCCAGCACGCCAGCCCGATGGCAAGCCTCGACCAGCGCGGCATTGGCCGTGACCTCGAGCAATTCGGGATGCTGTGCGGCATGTGCGAGCACCAGCCCCTGCAGGACAAACTCGATGTCCAGCAAACCGCCGCGGCCCTGCTTGAGATCCATGCGGTCGGCATCGGAACGGTCGCGCTCCTGGCGCCAACGCCGCCGCATGCTGCTGACTTCGGCCATGACGAGCGCCGGGTCGCGCGGGGCGCCAACGATGCCGCGGCGCAGGGCGAGGAGCTCGTCGCGCAAGGCGCGATCGCCCGCGATTGGCCGGGCCCGCAACAGCGCCTGGTGTTCCCAGGTCCAGGCGCGCCCCCGTTGATAGGCGGCGAAGGCGTCCAGCGAACTGACCAGCAGGCCCTTGGAGCCGTCCGGACGCAAGCGCGTGTCCACCTCGTACAGGCGGCCCGCCCGGGTCAGCACGGTCAGCCAATTCATCACCCGTTGCGCCAGCCGCTGGTACCACCGGAAGCCCTCCAGCGGACGCGCCCCATCGCTCACCAGGGTGGCGCGATGGCCGTCGTAGACGAACACCAGGTCGAGATCGGAGGCAAAGCCCAGCTCCTCGCCGCCGACACTGCCATAGCCCAACACCGCGAAGCCCGAACCCTCGCCGGCCAGGCGCCCATGCGTCGCCACCACTTCGCGCTCAGCCAGGGTGGCCACCGTGTTCACCACCGACTCCGCGAGCGCCGCCAGGCGCCGGGCGGTTGCCACCGCGTCCGCGCGTCCGTCGACGAAGGCAAGCCCAAGGCGAAATGCCATCGAGGCCTTGAACTCGTTGATGCGTTCGAGCTCCGCCTCCGGCTCGCGCTCGTCCAGCGTGCCGAGCACCCGGCCGATTTCCGCTGCAATGTCCGCCTGCCTGATCGGCAGTTGGTCGATGCGCGGATCGAGCACGTCGTCCAGCAGCAGGGGTTGGGCAATCACCCGCTCGGCGAGCAGTGCGCTGTCGGCAAACAGCCGGGCCAGGCGCTTGCGTGCCGGCGGCTGCTCGTCCAGCAGCGCCAGGTACGAGGGGCGACGGACCACGGCCTGCACCAGACGGCACAGGCGCAACAGACACGCCGCCGGCGCATCGGTTTCGCGCGCCGCGCCGAACAGCTGGGGCATGACATGGTCGAGGCGCTCACGCGTCCGCGCGGACATGCTGCGCACAGCCGGCGCCTGGGCCAGCTGATTCAACACGCCGACCAGGTCGGCGCCAGGGACGAAGCCCGATGCCTCGAGCGTCGGCGCCTCGAGGGTTTGTGCCACCGCGCCTTGCCACAAGGCGGCGTCGGCCACGGCCACCCGCGAGGCACGCCCGGCCTGCGGCAGGAGCACCGCGGCAAACTCCTCGCTCACCAGCGCCCGGTGGCGGGCCAGCTCACGGCCCAGCGTGTTCCAGTCGGGCATGCCCAGGCCGAGCGCAATGCGCTCCCGGCTGAGTTGGTCACCGGGGATATCGTGGGTCTGTGCATCGCGCAGCATCTGCACCCGATTCTCCACCCGACGCAGCAACACATAGGCCTCGCGCAGCATCTGCACCCGCGCCGCGTGGATGCGCCCGCGCGCCTGGCAGGCCACCAGGGCATCGAGCAGGTTGCGCACGCGCAGGGACGGTTCGCGGCCGCCGCGGATCAACTGCGTGAGCTGCACGACGAACTCGATCTCGCGTATGCCCCCCGGCCCCAGCTTGAGATTGTCGGCCAGATCCCTCCTCGCCACTTCCGCATCGATCAAGGCCTTCATCTCACGCAGGCCTGCGAATGCGGTGTAGTCGAGATACTTGCGATAGACGAATGGGCGCAGCAGCTCCAGCAGGCGCCTGCCGGCGGCGCGGTCCCCGGCCACCGGGCGGGCCTTGATCCAGGCGTAGCGCTCCCAGTCGCGACCCTCGTTCTGGTAGTACTGCTCCATGGCCGCAAACGACAGCGCCAGCCGCCCCGACGTGCCGAACGGACGCAGGCGCAGGTCGACCCGTGCGCAGATGCCGTCCACTGTCGGCTCGTTCAGCAGATGCACCAGCAAACGCCCGAGGCGGACGAAGTATTCGCTGTTGTCGAGTACGCGCTGGCCATCGGTCTGGCCACCGTGCGGATAGGCCAACACCAGGTCGATGTCGGAGGAGAAATTCAGCTCGCTGCCACCCAGCTTGCCGAAGCCCATGACCAGCAGTCCCTGCACGTTCCCCTCGTGGTCGCGGCTGCGCCCGTAGCGGGGTTCCAACGCCCCTTCCGCCCAGTCCAGCGCCACTTTCAGCAGGGATTCGTAGAGCACGGTGGTTGCCGACAGGGTGTCCGGCAAATCATCCAGCCCGTTGACATCGCGGAACACCAGGCGCAAGGCCTCCGCATGGCGGAAACATCGCAACGTCTGCATGCACAAGGCTTCATCGGTTGGCAGGTGCAGCGCGCCGATGCGTGCGCTCGCGTCACTGCCGGAGCGCAGGCGCTCGATACCCTGCGGTGCCAGCAACTGCGGCTGCCGGCACCACGCCTCGAAGGCGAAGTCGCTGGCCAGCAGGGTCCGCCGTATGCGCTCGGCCACACCGGCATCGTCGTGCAGGCGCACGCCCACGGCACGGCAGCGCGCCGCCAGCTCAGCGTAGCGGCTGTCGATCAGCGCGCGCAGCGCCGGGGATTCTGTGACAGGCATCGGCGCATTGTGCCGCAGCTGCCCGAAACGCACACCGACACCGGACGGGCCACGGGAAGGCCGCCGGACGGGCGAGCCTTTCGCGCCAGCCTTCGCCCGTCAGGGCCCCAGCCGCACCCAATCAGGTCCATACGCTAGGTTCATGTCCGTTTGATTACATTCCGGTTACCGATCGGCCATACGAGCAGGATTCATGCGCCTGAGCCCTTCCGCCCGCTTTTCCCGACTCGCCCCGCTGGCAAGCCGCAGCGTGGTGGTGGTCCTGCTGGCGCTGGCGTTCACGCTGCTGACCGGGGCGCTGGATGGCGGCGTGGGCGTGGCCCCGCAAACCTTGCTGGCACAGCCACGTTTCCTGCTGGCCAACGCATGGCCGGGGTTGTTGCTGGCTGCCGTGCTGCTGATATGGACCCGCAGGGCCTTGCTGGCCTTCGCCGTGGCTTTTGCGCTGCAAGGCAGCATCTACCTCGTCAATGCGCTGAAAGTCGCCAATCTCGGCATGCCTTTGCTGCCGGCCGACTTTCGCATGGTCGGGCAATTGCGGCGCGGCGGCTTCCACCTGCTCGCGGGTTATCTTCCGCACAACCCATGGATTTACGTCGGGCTGGGCGTGGCCGTACTGGCTATCGTCGCCCTGTGGCGATTCGAACCGCCGCTGCTGGCGCGACACCATCGCGGCAAACGCGCGGTGGCGGGCTCGGTGACGCTGGCGCTGCTGGTCAGCCTGCTGGTGGCGGCTCCGGGATGGAAGCATGTCTACAACGGACGGGTGCTGTGGATGGAACCGTGGTCGGCGACCGCCACGACCAACCATTCAGGACTGATCAGCTCGCTGATGCTGTTCCACCTGCAAGTCGATGGCGCCCACGCCAAGCCCGACCGCAAAGCTGCCCGCGTGTTGATCGACGAATATGCTTCGACCCTGCAAGGCCTGATGCAGGCGCCCCCTACGGGCAAGCAGTTGCCCGACATCATCGTCGTGCAGAGCGAGTCATTCTTCGACCCGCGCATCCTGCAGGGGTTCCAACGCAGTGATTTCACTCCCAACCTGAACCGGCTTGCCGCCCACGCAACCGGCGGCAAGCTGTACGTGCCGACCTTCGGCGGCGGCACCATCCGTACCGAGTTCGAAGTGCTGACTGGCTTGTCCCTGCGTTATTTCGAACAGTTGCAGTTTCCCTACCTGCAACTGAGCCACAAGCCCATACCCAGCCTGGTGCGCACGCTCAAGGCACATGGCTACGACACGCTGGCGGTCCACGGCAACGATCCGGCGTTCTGGAACCGTACGGCGGCGTTCAAGGCCATCGGTTTCGACCGCTTCGTCTCGCGCTCGGCTTTCCCCGCCGATGCCCACAAGGACGGCAAATACCTGGCCGACACGGCCTTGACCAATGAGATCAAGGCGCAGCTGAAGGACTCGGGGCCGCCGCAATTCCTGTTTGCCATCAGCATCGAGGCCCATGGCCCGTACGACATCGATCCAGCCGACCTCGCGCAACGGGATGCCATCGTCGTTCCCAAGGGCATCACCGGCAAGGACAAGCTGGAGCTGCAGAACTACCTCTACCATCTGCGGCATGCCGATGCGGAACTCGGCCGCCTGGTGCAATGGTTGGCCCAGCGCGACCGGCCGAGCCGCGTGTTGTTCTACGGCGACCACCTGCCCGCGTTGAGCGACGTCTATTCCGAGCTGGGCTTCGTGGACGGCGAGGGCATGCTTGCCGCTCCGGATACCTGGCTCCTGCTCGATCCGCACCACCCGCAGGCGCCGGCGGCGCACGCGGACACTGCGGCCTGGCTGCTGCCGGCGGTGCTGCTGGATCAAATCGGTATCCACGAGGACGCCTATTTCGCGCTGACCGGCCTGGTCGGTGCGCAATTGGCCGCATTCACCCGCACCCCGGGCGCGGCCCCACCGCTGCTGACTGCTGTCGACCAGGAAACCGACCAGCGCATGCGCAGCGTCAACCAGCTGCGCATGGCCGGCAAGCTGACCGCGGTCCTGCCCAGCCAGTTGCTGGATACCTCGTCGCGCATCGCGCACGAACGCAACCCGCCCACGTCCGATCCGCAGGGCGTCATCCTGCTGCCGTAGACCAGCCTGCCTGAAAGCCACTGCGGCAGGTTGACGCAGCCAAGCTGAGGTGTAATCTTCGCGTTTACACGCGGTTAACACCGTGTGTACGGCAGTTGCCTGCGCGGCATTCCACAGGGGATGACACCAGACATCTCGACTCCAATCCACCCAAGGATCATCAGATGAAATACGACGCAAACCGACTGTCGCGAGCCATTGGCCTGGCTCTGGCAGCTGGAGCTCTCACCATCATGGGTGTAGCTCAAGCGGCGGAGTCACCTGCCGCGGACGCGCCCCAGGATCAGGCGGCATCCCAGGCCACTGCGGAATCCAAGGCCCAGAACCTCAAGGGCGTCGTCGTCACCGGCTCGCTGATCCGGCGCGTCGACATCGAAACCGCCAGCCCGGTCGTCACCCTGGACCGCGCGGCGCTCACCGCCTCCGGCACGCCGACCTTGGGCAACGTGCTGCAGCAACTGCCCAGTGTGTCGGGTATCGCCACCAACCCGGCGAACAACAGCAACGGCGGCGGCGTGGCCGCGCCATCCCTGGAAGGCGGCAACGGTGCCTCGCGCGTCTCGCTGCGCGGCCTGGGCACCAACCGTACCCTGGTCCTGGTCAACGGCCAGCGCCTGATCAATGCCGACCTCAACATGATTCCGCAGGCGATGATCGAGCGCACCGACGTCCTGGCCGAAGGCGCCTCGACGGTATACGGCTCCGACGCCGTCGGCGGTGTGGTGAACTTCATCCTGCGCCAGCATTTCAACGGCGTAGAGGCCGACGTGAACACGGGCATTTCCAGCCATGGCGACGGCCAGCGCCACGCCGTGCAGCTCATGGCCGGCAAGGATGGCGACAAGTACAACATCGTCGGCGGCCTGGGCTACAACAAGTACGACCCGATCCTGGCTACCCGTCGCCCGTTCTCCCAATACGCGCTGTACCTGTCCAGCGGCGTGCCGACCCGCAGCGGTTCGTTCTCGATCCCCACCGGTCGTATCCAGCTTCCGGCCGCCACCTTCAACGCCCGCTATGGCTGCGCGGTGAGTGCGAACTCGATCCGGGTCACACGATTCCAGGGCGATGGCGAGAGCCTGGACGACTACCGTTGCTTCAACGGCGCGTCGGACGCGTACAACTACGCCAAGTACAACTACATCCAGACCGAGCAGAAGCGCTACAGCGGTTTCGTCCTGGGCAGCTACAACCTGACCGACAACGTCACCGCATTCGTCGACGCGTTCTACAACCGCACCAACTCGGCTGGCCAGGATGCGCCCATCCCAACTGGTGCCGGCTCGGTGTTCCACATCCTGGCCAGCAACCCGATCAACCCGTTCGGTGTCACCTTCAGCCAGAAGCCGATCCCCGGGCAGGAAGCGACCAGTGGCTACGCGTTCAGCACCCGCCTGACCGGTGCCGGGGCGCGTGTGCACACGTTCAAGACCGAAACCGGCCAGATCAACGCCGGGTTCCGCGGCAACTTTGGCCAAAGCAGCTGGATCTGGAACGCCTCGGTCAACTACGGCCACACCCAGCAACACATGGTGAATTTCAATGAGCTGGTCGTCGAGAACCTCGACAAGGCGGTTGCCGAAGGGGCCAACATCTTCAACCAGGCCGATCCGGCGGTAACCCAGAAGCTGCGCGCCGGTGTGGTCAACCCCTGGTACACCTATACCCGCGCATTGAAGGAAGCCAAGTTCGACGCCAGCGGCAACCTGTTCGACATGCCGGCCGGTACCGTGCAGTTGTCTGCTGGTGCCCTGTATCGCGAACAGTTCATGAACTACGTCGTGTCGCCCAATGCGGTCATGAACATCGACACCCTGGCCTGCGGTGTCTCGGGTGAAGCCTGCGGCTCCAACGGTCGCGGCCACGACAACGTCAAGGAAGCCTATGCCGAGGCGCTGATCCCGCTGCTCGCCAACCAGCCGTGGGCACACTCGCTGAACCTCGACCTCGGCATGCGCACGTCCGACTACAGCACCGCAGGCACCTCGACAAACAAGAAGATCGCGATCGAATGGCGGCCGGTCTCCGACCTGCTGGTACGTGGCACCATTTCGCAGGTGTTCCGCGCCCCCAGCCTGAACGACCTCTACGACGGTCCGTCGGTGTTGGAGCCCGGGTTCAACGACCCCTGCATCGGCCTGTCGGCCGCCCAGTTGGCGCAGCACGCCAAGGCCTGCCAATACGTCGAACCCAACTGGGACGGCGGCGGTGCGCATCAGCTGACCGCGCTGTACCAAGGCGCCGCCACGCTGGGCCAGAAGCTCAAGCCCGAGCAAGGCAAGTCCGTCGATTTCGGCCTGGTGTACGACCCCGACTGGCTTCCCGGCCTGTCCACCAGCGTGGACTTCTGGCACGTCTACCTGGTCGACACCTTGGTCCCGGTCGCCGGCAACACAGTGGTCAACGCCTGCTTCAACAACGGCGACAGCCCGTTCTGCCCGTTCATCACCCGCAACGGCTACGACACCAAGCAGCCAGGCAGCATCTGGAGCGTGCGTGCTCCGGCGTTCAACCTGGGCAGCCTGAGCACCACCGGTATCGACTACACGCTGCGTTACCGGATCCCGCACTTCGACCTGGGCAGCCTCGATCCGGGCGACTTCCGCGCCGGGTTGAACACCACCTACACGTCCACCTACAAGAACAGCGCCACGCCGGGACAACCCGGGGCCGAGTCCGTCAACTACGCCGGCACCTTCTCCAGCCAGTTCGGCAACATCTCGCGCTGGCGTGGCACGTTCACCCTGAACTGGACCAAGGGCAACTGGAGTGCGCAGTGGCAGGCGCGTTACATCAACAGGCTGACGGTGCTGAAGGCGGACGCCGTCACCGGGGCAAACTCACCCATGGCTTCGGTGATCTACCACGCCCTCCAGCTGGGTTACGAGGTACCCAAGTGGCACACCCGTTTCGACATCGGCGTGGACAACGTGAGCGACAAGGCACCGCCGTTGGTGTACCAGAACAGCGGCAACTACAACGTCGACACCTCCACCTACGACCCGATCGGCCGCTACTACTGGGCGCGTGCCACGTTGAAGTTCTGAGCACGACGGGACTTTGCCCTCGCGGCAACCCAAGCGAAAACAAGAAGGCCGCGATGCTCCATCGCGGCCTTCTTGCATAATGGCGTTGCACCCTCAGCCAGCGAGCGCCAATGCCCCGCCCAGCCAAGAACATCGCGGCCGCCATGGTCGCCGCCTGGAACGCAGGCAACCCCGCTCGCATCCTCGAGCTGGCGCCGCACGCGGGCGCCGAGGAGTCCGGCAGTGAAGACGTCCTGTTGCTGCTCGGCCTGGCCGAGCAGGCCACGGGCCGCCACGGCGATGCTGCCATCACCTTTCGCCGCCTGACCACGCTGCGGCCAGGGGTTTCGGCCTACTGGAACAACCTTGGCGTGGCCTGTCGCGAGGCGGGTCAGCTGGCCGCCGCCGAGGAGGCCCTGAGCACGGCACAGGCACTGGCACCGCGCGATGCGGAGGTCAAGTACAACCTCGGACTGCTGCGCCTCGAACAGCGACGCTGGGCGCAGGCCCGCGAAATCCTGCTCGATGCGGTCGCGCTGGAACCCGGCTTCATCGAGGCCCGCCTGCAGGCCGCGCATGCCTGCTACATCTGCGGTGACAACACCGGCCAGCAATCCATGCTGGCGAGCGCTGCCGACTGGCCGGCACAGGATGCCGAACAGGCCCTGGTGCTGGCCACGATGTTGTCGGTGCAGGGTGAGCTTGGTGCCGCACTGGACGCTCTGGACAAGGCCATCCTGCCGCCAGCCCCCGCCGCCGATACCATGCGCCTGCGCCTGTCCGCCCAGCGTGCGGCGCTGTATGAAAGGAATAACCAGCTCGAGCGCGCCAGCCAGGAGTTGCGGCAGCTGCCACTGGCCATGCTGGAGCACTTGCCGCCCGAGGCATCCCAGGCACGCATGGATGGATGGCGCGCCCACGCGGCATTGGCGATGCGCGAGGGCGACCTCGCTGCCGCCGCCGCGCTGAATGCCAAGGTCCTGGCGCTTGCGGACAACGACGAAACCATTGCCGGTGCCAACTTCGGTCTCGCCGCGGCCCTCGACCGCCAGGGCCTGCATGCGCAGGCATGGGCTGCGTTGTGCGCCGCACATGCCGCGCAGCTCAACCTGGCACGGGAGGTGACGCCGGAATTGGCGACCGCGGACAGCCAGCCGCTGCCGATTGCCGCACACACGGTCGACCTGCAGTCCTACGCCAGGTGGTCCACGCCAGAGGCACCTGATGCCGCGCACAGTCCAGTGTTCGTGGTCGGCTTCCCGCGCTCAGGCACCACGCTGCTCGAGCAGATGCTGGATGCGCATGCCGATTTCGCATCCATGGACGAACGTGCCTTCATCCACGAACTGACCGAGCGCATGGCGCTGGCCGGACAGAAGTACCCGCAGGACCTGGCCACGCTGACCCACGATGATGTGGCACAGCTGCGTGCGCTGTACTTCAGCATGGTCGCCAACGCCCTTCCGGAGCGTGGCTCACGGCGCCTGGTGGACAAGAATCCGCTGAACATGCTGTGCCTGCCCATGATCATGCGGTTGTTCCCCAAAGCACGCATCATCCTCTGCCTGCGACACCCGTGTGATGTACTGCTCAGCTGCAGCATGCAGCCGTTCCGCTCCCCGGCATTCATGGTGCTGTGTTCCTCGCTGCAGCGCCTCGCGCAGGGTTACGTCCGGGCATTCGAGTACTGGCATGGACAGGCTGGGGTATTCGCACCGCACGTACTGGAATGGCGCTATGAATCGGTGGTCAGCAACTTCGACGCCGAGGTCGCGCGCCTCGGCCGGTTCCTCGACGTCGCGGATACTTCGGCGATGACACGCTTCGCCGAGCACGCACGCAACAAGCAGTTCATCAGCACGCCAAGCTACGCGCAAGTCACCGAGGCCCTGTACCGCAAGCGCGTCGGCCGCTGGGAAGCCTACCGCGAGCAGTTCGCCTCCGTGCTTCCCGTCCTGCAACCTTGGCTCGAGCGTCTCGGCTACGAGGCCTAGGAAGCGGACGTGGCTGCGGTGGTGCATACCGCGGAATGTCGCGACCTCATGGGCGCTTCCTGTCCGCGCCGCGCCGGCCAGCAGCTGCGGCTGGCCGGAACGGAGGAGTTGCGACGTGCGAGTCGGCCGTCACCTGCCGCCTCGGCGCACCCTCACATCCCGGCCAGTCGGTAACCGACCTGAAGTTCGGTCAGCAGATGCTCCGGTTGTGCCGGATCGGCCTCGAGTTTGTGCCGCAAGTTGGCCATGTGCACGCGCAGGTAGTGCGCGCGATCGACGTAGGCCGGTCCCCAGACCTCGTGAAGCAATTGCCGGTGGGTCAGCACGCGGCCGCGGCCGCGAATCATCGCCGCCAGCAGGCGGAACTCGATCGGCGTCAGATGTACGATCTCGCCGCGTCGGCGCACTTCGTGGCTGGCCAGATCCACGTGGATGTCCCCAAACGAAACCACGCTCGAACCCGTCGTGGAATCGGCCTGCCGCCGGCGCAGCTGCGCGCGAACGCGTGCCAGCAGTTCCGGCACGCCGAACGGCTTCACCAGGTAATCGTCCGCGCCGGCATCCAGCGCCGCGACCTTCTCCTCCTCGCGCTCACGTGCCGACAGCACTACGATTGGCAATGCCGACCAGCTTCGCACCTGCGCAATGAGGAGCTTGCCGTCCGCGTCCGGCAGGCCGAGATCGACGATAGCCAGGTCGGGCTGCCGCGTGGAGGCTTCGATCAGCGCGCCCTTGCTGGTTTCGGCCTCGAACACCTCGAAACCCTCGTCCTGCAGCGCCATGCGTACAAAGCGGCGGATATTGGCGTCGTCCTCGACCAGCAGGATGCGCGCGGTACTCATGCCGCTTCCACGTCTGGTGGCGCGGACGCAGGCAGCGTCACGACGAAGACTGCACCGTGTGGATGCCGCTGTCGCGCCTCGATCGTTCCGCCATGAGCCCGCACGATTCGGTGCGCCAAAGCCAAGCCCAGGCCTGCGCCGGCGACGACAGACTCCCGCCGGCCCCGCTCGAACGGATCGAACAGCTTGTCCACCGCGACAGTCGGCAGGCCAGGGCCGCTGTCGCTCACCGCGATCAATGCATTGCCGCCTTCGTGACGCACACGGACTTCGATCGGGGTACCTCCTGGAGTGTGCTTGGCCGCATTGTCCAGGAGATTCACCAGGACCCGTTCAATCAGCGTCGCATCCATTTCCAGCAGTGGGAAGCCCTCGGGAATATCGACAGTCACCGGATGCGTGCGCAGCGGCTCGCGCAATGCGCGCAGGGCAATGCCAAGGAGTTCCTCGAGCGAGTGCCATTGCCGGGTGAGCTCGACGCCGCGCGACTGCAACCGGGCCAAATCCAGCAGGTTCTCGATCAGGCGCAGCATCGCCTGGGCCTGTTCGTCGATGGACACCACCAATGCCTCGACGGACTGGCCGCGGACCTGGGGCGCAACTGCCTGGGCGGCACCGAGGATGGTGGTCAAGGGCGTCCGCAGGTCGTGTGACATTGCCGACAGCAGGGTGTTGCGCATGCGCTCGCCCTCGATCGCCACCAGGGTGTTCTGCGCAACCTCGACGAAATGCACCCGCTCCAGCGCCAACGCCAGCTGATTGCAGCAGGCTTCCAGCAGGCGTTGCTCATCCGGCTCGAGCAGGGCCCCTTCCTGCGCAAACTCCAGGGCCAGCACGCCGCGCACCCGCATTGGCGCTTTCAACGGAAGATAGCGCGCGCGCGCGGCGGCCAGGGTGTCGCTGCCCGCACCGGCTGCCTGGGCGTGGTCGTAGACCCACTGCGCGATGCTCTCGTCCATGCTGATCGCATTGCTCCTGGCCGTGCGCACGCGATCCTCCGCATCCGGCAATGCCAGACCGACACCGGCCTGGAAGCAAGCCTTGAGGTTGCGCAGCGCGACCTCCTCGATCTGCTCCGCGGTCAATGCCGCGGAAAGCGCATGTGCCAACCCTGCCAGGGCCACCGCGCGCCGTTCGCGCGCACCGGCGAGCCGCGCCTCGCGGCGCAGGCGTGCGGTCAGTTGGCCAATGATCAGCGCCACGGCCAGCATCAGCCCGAAGGTGAACACGTACTGCGTGTCGCTGACACTCATCGACAACCGCGGCGGCACGAAGAAGAAATCAAAGCAGGCCACGGCGACGAAGGCGGCCCAGGCGCCCGGACCACGGCCCCAGCGCAATGCAACGATGGCCACGGTGAGCAGGAACACCATGACCACATTGGCAAGATCGAACACCCGCAGCAAGGGCGAAGCCAGGACCGTGGCCACCAGGCAGGCGAGCGTGGCCCAGCCATAGGGCAGCCAGTCGATCCCAGACAGGGACAGCGGTCGCCTGGCAACGCGCTCGTGGTCGACGCTGGCCGCCATCACGACCAGGCCAAGGCCGGGATGCGCCCCGCCAATGCGGTCTGCGGTGGAGCGATGCCAGAATCGCCAGGGTTGGCGCGGCCGTAGCCCGAGGACGATGCGGTTGACGTTGCGCGCGCGGGCGCAGGCGACCAGCGCACTGGCAACGTCGGTCGTCGCCGGCAAGGTCACGGTTTCCGCACCTAGGCTCGCGGCCAGCGCCAGAGTCTGCGCAGTGCGCTGCCGCTCGACCCCGGCTTGCTGCTGCGGCACGTCGACATGCGCGGCAATCCAGTCCGCTTCCAGCTTGCGTGCCAGGCGTGCAGCCTCACGTACCAGCCCCTCGTCGTCCGCATTGCCGGCAATCCCCACCAGCAGCCGCTCACGGTTGGGCCACACCGCGTCGATCGCACGCGTGCGGCGGTAATCGCGCATCTGCACGTCGACACGGTCGGCGGCACGGCGCAGGGCCAGCTCGCGCAGCGCGATCAGGTTGCCCTTGCGGAAGAAGCGCCCGCGCGCACATTCGGCCACCTTGGGCAGATAGACCTTGCCGTCGGCCAACCGCTTGAGCAGCTCGTCCGCCGGCAGGTCGACCACCAGGACGTCGTCGGCCTGGTCGAACACATGATCGGGAACGGTCTCGCGCACGCGCACGCCGGTGATGCGCCCGACGATGTCGTTCAGGCTCTCCAGATGCTGCACATTGAGCGTCGTGTACACGTCGATGCCGGCGCCCAGCAGTTCCTCGACATCCTGCCAGCGCTTGCGATGCCGGCTGCCCTCGACGTTGGAATGGGCCAGCTCATCCACCGCGACGAGGTCCGGCCCCGCGGCAAGCACCGTGTCGATATCCAGCTCGCGCAACACACGGCCGCGGTATTCCAGCTCGCGCAGCGGCAGGCGCGGCAAGCCCGCGAGCAACCGCGCGGTCTCGGCGCGACCGTGCGTTTCGGCCACTCCCAGCAGCACGTGCCTGCCTTCGGATTGCAGTTGCTGCAGCGCCTGCAGCATGGCGTACGTCTTGCCCACACCGGGGCAGGCGCCGAAGAAGATCCTCAATTTGCCCCGCGCAGTCTGGCGCTGCTCGTCGGCGACCTCGGCAAGCAGCCGATCGGGATCGGGGCGCGTGTCGTTCATCGGCGCGGATTATCCTCCACGCCCGGTCGCGCGTCGTCCAGCGCCAGGTTCAACGCCAGCACATTCACGCGAGGCTCCCCTAACAGGCCCAGGACAGGCGGCTGGGTATGCCGGGCAACCAGTCCCCGCACCTGCGCCAATGGCAGTCCGCGCACGCGTGCCACGCGCGGCGCCTGCCACAGCGCGGCCCGTGGCGATATGTCCGGGTCCAGTCCGCTCGCCGAAGCCAGCACCAGTTCCACCGGCACCGCGCCGCTGGCCTCGGGATTGGCCGCACGCAACCGCGCGGCGCGCTGCGCGACCGCCGCAGCCAGCACCGGATTGCTGGGACCGAGGTTGTCGCCCCCGGAAGCCATGCCGTCATACGGCGTTGGCGAAGTTGCCGAGGGCCGCCCCTGAAACAGGCCGGGCGCATCGGAAGCCTGACCGATCAGCCGGCTGCCAACCGGCTGGCCGCCGCGCGTGACGATGCTGCCGTTGGCCTGGGCGGGGAAGCCCACTTGCGCGATCGCGAAGGTGGCCAGGGGATAGATGATGCCGGTGATCGCGCTCAGCAACACGAACAGGGTCAACGCGGGACGAATCAGCGAGTACATGGCAGGCCCTCACAACGTGGCGGACAAGGTCAGAAAGCTGCGTATGCCGCCGGGATCGTTTGTCACCACCGGATCGCGGAAGCTGGCCACGCGCCCGCAGAACGCGGCGTTGCTGGAGCGGCCCAGGGGCGCCTGCAGGTGCAGGTTCCAGCGTGGCGAAAGCGGCACTTCACTATCCAACTGAAGGTAGTCCATGCCGCACGTGCTGCCGGTGTGTCCTTGCCCGACATCCGCGCCAAAGCAGTCGCCGGGTGCGCGCGAATGCCTCAACGTCAGGCAGATGCAAGACAGCAGGAGACGAGGTGTTGTCATCGGCGCTACTCAACCTGCATGCAGCACGGTCAGCAGCAGGTCGATCAGCTTGATGCCGACGAAGGGAGCGAGCAGTCCGCCCAGACCGTAGATCAGCAGGTTGCGCCGCAACAGTTCGACGGCGGGCCGCGCACGCCAGGCCACGCCCTTCAGCGCCAGCGGTATCAGCAGGACGATGATCAGCGCGTTGAAGATCACCGCCGACAGGATCGCCGACTCGGGCGAACGCAGGTGCATCACGTCCAGGGCCGCAAGCTGGGGGTAGGTGCCCGCGAACGCCGCCGGGATGATCGCGAAGTACTTGGCGACGTCGTTGGAGATGCTGAACGTGGTCAGCGCGCCGCGCGTCATCAGCATCTGCTTGCCGACCTCCACGATCTCCAGCAGCTTGGTCGGGTTGCTGTCGAGGTCGACCATGTTGCCGGCTTCCTTGGCCGCCGGCGTGCCGCTGTTCATCGCCACCGCCACGTCGGCCTGCGCCAGCGCCGGCGCATCGTTGGTGCCATCACCGGTCATCGCCACCAGGTGGCCCTCCGCCTGGTGGCGGCGGATCAAGGCCAGCTTGTCCTCGGGCATGGCCTCGGCGAGAAAATCGTCCACGCCCGCTTCCGCGGCGATCGCCGCGGCGGTAAGGCGGTTGTCGCCGGTGATCATCACCGTCTTGATGCCCATCCGGCGCAACTCGGCAAAGCGCTCGCGGATGCCGCCCTTGACGATGTCCTTGAGCTCGATGACGCCGAGCACGTGCACACCATCCGCAACCACCAGCGGCGTGCCGCCCGCCCGCGCGATCGATTCGGCAACCGTCCGCACCGCTTGCGGCATCTGTCCGCCGGCGTCGGCAACGAACGCCGCGACCGCGTCGACGGCACCCTTGCGGATGTGACGCTCGCCCGCATCGACTCCGCTCATGCGCGTGCGCGCCGAGAACGCCACGAAGCCGACATCGTGCAACGGCCGTTCGCGCAGCGCATACCGCTGCTTGGCCAGCACCACGATGGAACGGCCCTCCGGTGTTTCATCGGGCAGCGACGCCATCTGCGCGGCATCGGCCAGCTCGCGTTCGTCGACCCCCGGTGCCGGATGAAAGGCCGTGGCGTGACGACTTCCCAGCGTGATGGTTCCGGTCTTGTCCAGCAGCAGCACGTCGACGTCGCCGGCAGCCTCCACCGCGCGTCCCGAAGTCGCCATCACGTTGGCGCGCAGCATCCGGCTCATGCCGGCAATGCCGATCGCGGAGAGCAGCGCGCCGATCGTGGTGGGAATCAGGCACACCAGCAGCGCGATCAGCACGACCACCGACACTGCAGTACCACCTGCCGCCTGTGCGCTGTAGATGGAGAAGGGCAGCAGCGTCGCGCATACCACGAGGAACACCATGGTCAACGCGACCAGCAGGATGGTCAGCGCGATTTCGTTGGGCGTGCGCGCCCGCCGGGCGCCCTCGACCATCGCGATCATGCGGTCGAGGAAGGCCTCGCCCGGCCTCGTGGTGACGCGCACCACGATCCAGTCCGAGAGCACGCGGGTGCCGCCGGTAACCGCCGAACGGTCGCCACCCGATTCGCGGATCACCGGGGCGGACTCGCCGGTGATCGCCGACTCGTCGACGCTCGCCATGCCCTCGATCACCTCGCCGTCGGCGGGCATGACATCGCCGGCCTCCACCAGCACGATCTTGTCGCGGCTCAATTCGTCACTCGGCACCGGCAACCACGAGGCGCCGAAATGCGGCTGCTGCAGAACCTTGGCATACACGCGCTGCTTCGCCGCCCGCAACGCCGCCGCCTGGGCCTTGCCCCGCCCTTCGGCAAGCGCCTCGGCGAGATTGGCGAACCACACTGTCAACCACAGACATGCAGCCACCGCAAAGACAAAGCCCGGGGCTGGCCCGGTGTGATCCTTCAGCGCGACGAACCCGAGCACGGTGGTCAGCACGCTGCCGACCCACACTACGAACATCACCGGATTGCGCCACTGCGCCTCGGGCCGGAGCCGCCGCAGCGAATCGGCCAGCGCGGGCTTCAACAGCGCCGGAGCGAACAATGGATGGACGATGGATGGTTCCGTCATGGTCATGGCTCCTGTCAATGCGCGCCAAACAGCGTCAGGTGCTCGGCGATCGGTCCCAGCGCCAGGGCCGGGACGTAGTTGAGCGCGCCGACCAGCAGCACCGTGCCGACCAGCAGCACCACGAACAGGAGGTTGTGGGTCGGCATGCTGCCGGATGACACCGCCAGACGTGGCTTGGCGGCGAGACTGCCGGCCAGCGCCAGCACCGGCACGATGATGAGGAATCGTCCAAACCACATCGCCACGGCAAGCATCACGTTGTAGAACGGGACGTTGGCGGAGAGTCCGGCGAAAGCCGAACCGTTGTTGTTCGCAGCCGAAGTGAATGCATACAGGACTTCGGAGAAGCCGTGTGCGCCCGGATTGAGCATGCCCGCGCGTCCCGCCGGCACCAGCACCGCCAACGCGCTGCCCACCAGCACCAGGATCGGCACCGCGAGTATCACGATGGCGGTCATCTTCATCTCGAAGACGCCGATCTTCTTGCCCAGGTACTCCGGCGTGCGGCCGATCATCAAGCCGGTGATGAACACCGCGAGGATGGCGAACACCAGCATCCCGTACAGGCCCGAACCCACACCGCCAAACACGACTTCACCGAGCTGCATCATGAGCATCGGCATGCCGCCGGCCAGCGGCATCAGGCTGTCGTGCATCGCATCGACGGCACCGCAGCTTGCCGCCGTGGTCACCGCGGCAAACAGCATGGAGGCGACCGTGCCGAAGCGCGTCTCGATGCCTTCCATGCTTGGCCCGGTGAGGCCGAGATGCGCCAGCATGGGGTTCGGCTGCGCCTGCCAATGGACCCCGGCCGCATACAGCGCGAGGAACAATATGCCCATCGCGGCCAGCACCGCGACGCCTTGCCGCCGGTCACCGACCATGCGCCCGAAGGTGAACACCAGCGCGCCCGGGATCAGCAGGATGGCCAGCATCTCCAGGAAGTTGGTCAGGCCGTTGGGGTTCTCGAACGGGTGCGCCGAGTTGGCATTGAAGAAGCCCCCGCCGTTGGTGCCGAGCAGCTTGATCGCCTCCTGCGAAGCGACCGGGCCCAGCGGAACGTTCTGTTGCGCACCTTGCAGGGTGTGCACCGTGACGTGCCCGGCGAAGTCCTGCGGCACCCCCTGGCTCACCAGGATCAGGGCGAACACGAACGACAGCGGCAACAGGATCCACAATGTGGTGCGCAACAGGTCGCGCCAGGCATTGCCGAGAGTCCTCGTTCCGCCACGCGCCAAGCCGCGGATCAGAACGATCGCCACCACGATGCCGGTCGCCGCGGACAGGAAGTTCTGTACCGCCAACGCCAGCATCTGGGTCAGGTGGCTCATCGTCGATTCGCCGGCGTAACCCTGCCAGTTGGTGTTGGTGACGAAGGAAACCGCGGTGTTGAACGACGAATCCGGCGACACCGCGCCCAACTGTGCCGGGTCCAGCGGCAGCCAGCCCTGCACGCGCTGCATCACATAGACGGCGACCAGGCCCACGACGTTGAACGCCACCACCGCGCCGGCGTAACGCCACCACGGCATGTCCTCGTTGGCGCCGCTTCCGACCAGGCGCAGCAGGCCCCGCTCAGTGACGTCCATCCAGCGCCAGCGGGTGGCGAGGCGACCCTCGAGCACGCCGTCGATCCAGCGGCTCAAAGGCCATGCCAGCGCAAACAGGACGGCCAGAAACAGCGCCACCTGGAACCAGGGATTCGCGTTCATTCCAGGTGCTCCGCGTTGACCAGCGCATACAGCAGGTACGCGAACAATGCGCAGGCCAGCAGCCCCGCCAGCACGTAGACCCAGGTCGGCTCACCGCTCATGACGCTGCCCCAGCCACCAGCAGGCCCGAATCAAGCCGAGCATGGCCCAGCCGAAGCCGAGCATCAGCAGGATGTAGATGATGTCCATCGCCCACTCCGTCCTTCATTTGGCGCGGCACAGCGTAGGCGTGCGGCCATCAAAGGGGTGCAGTGTTTGCCCCGCCGCGCATCAAGACGGCATCAAGGCAGGGCGCCTGCGACTCAGGGGCCTGACCCGGCACACAAGGGCTGCGCCCCCGCCGACGGGACGTTCATGTGACGAGAACGGCGCGACTGAAACGCCAGGTGCCGTGTCCAGCGGAGTTCAAGCCTGGCTGGCCACGATGTTGACGCTGAGCGCGATGACAATGACGTTGAAGAAGAACGCCAGGACACTTTGCACCAGAGCGACGCGCCGGATGCCGCGGGCATTGATCTGCACGTCGGACACCTGGAAGGTCATGCCGATCACGAAGGCGAAGTACACGAAATCCCAGTAGTCCGGATCGGCATTGCCCGGAAAATCCAGCCCCGCGTCCCTGGTGCCGTCGTCGCCATAGAACTCGTGCGCGTAGTGCAGCGCAAACATCGTGTTCATGAACAACCACGCCAGAATCAGGCTGCACACCGCCAGCGCAATCTGCAGCCCGCCGGCCTGCCTGGTGCTGTGCAGCTCCACCGCCAGCGCCAGCAGCGCGACCACCGCCAGCGCCGCGCTGCTGAGCAGGAAGCCCCAGTAACCCTCGTCTTCCCGGCGTGCGCGCCGGCGGATGGATTGGGCATCGGCGCGCGAGAACATGGTGACGGTAGCGCCAAGGAACACCGCCGCGGCAAGGTCGAAGGCCAGCAGCACGCTGCGATCCGGCTTCGTCCCGAGCGCCCACAGCACGACGGCCAGCACGATGAAGAGCAGGGCACACGCGGTGAAACGCGGATGTCGGCGCAGATGACGCCAATGCCGTGCTGGCCATCGATTGCTTGCCTGATCGCTGCTGGCGCTCATGGCTGCGGCCTTCTGCGGAGGGTCGAAAGGAATTCAGTGGCGCGGCAGCGGGCCTGGCGTTGCCCACCTGCTCCCCGCCACCATAGCGCAGGCCCCCGCAAGTCGCCGCCATGGCGGTCCATCGAGACCATCAATCTGCGGCTGCCGACGAAGGCACATGGAGCATTGTGACGTTCATCACACTGCGTCGGTAACGCCATATTCACCTTTGCCACCACAGGCTGAACACGGTGAGCCCGTGTCAAATGTTTGGCCGTCCACGCGTGGTACGTTCGAAGTCCTGAAGGTCGTGTCGACCTCCCATCATCCGCATACCTCAAGGAGGGCTTGATCGTCATCCGGCAGGTATCGGCCCGTTGCCTGCAACAACCAGACAAATTCGAGCCGTGACACGGGGCGTGATGCGCGCGCAAATCACAAGCACGTTGCCGCCTGGCCGTCTCGTCCGTTTGGTGTTTTGCGGACCCGGATGTTTTACCGCAGATATCGCTTTTTCCAAAAATAGCCCACAGGGATACTCGAGGCTCTCGACTGATGCAGGACACCCGGATGATTCTCGCTTGCGTGGTGACCGCGCTCACGTCCATCGTGGCCATCACCGTACTGCAGCGATTCGCGGCTCCACTCGGCCTCGTGGATCATCCCAACGAACGCAAGCACCACGTGGGCAGTGTACCGCTGATCGGCGGTCTGGCCATGTACAGCGGCATACTCGCCGGCGCCCTTGTCTATGGCCGGTTCCACACCTTTGAGAACACCCTGCTGGCCACCGCGGGGATATTGGTCCTGCTCGGTGCAGCGGACGACCGCTTCGACCTCAGCGTACGGACGCGGCTGCTGGTCCAGACCACCCTGATCCTCACCGTCGTCGGCAGCACCGGCGTCTACATCCATACTCTCGGGCACATCTTCGGGTACCGACTGGAGCTGGGTTGGGTGGGTATTCCGCTCACCGTGATCGCCGTGATCGGCCTGCTCAACGCCTTCAATATGATGGATGGCATCGATGGCCTGGCCGGTGGCCTGGCCCTGGTCAGCATTGCCGCCATCACGCTGTTTGCCGGGCCAACCACGCTGCAGGGAACCGTGGCGCTGATGACCCTGCTCGCCACTGCCGCCATCCCCTACCTCGCCGCCAACCTCGGCCTCACGGGTCGCAAGATCTTCATGGGCGACGCCGGCAGCATGCTGCTCGGATACCTGCTGGCCTGGTCGCTGATCCGCCTCAGCCAGCAACCCGGCACGCACCTGTCCCCGGTCGATGTGCTGTGGTGCGTGGCCCTGCCTGTCCTCGACACGCTCGCTGTCATGTACCGCCGCATGCGCCTGGGCAGATCACCCTTCAAGCCGGACCGCGGCCACATCCACCACATCCTGTTGGGCATGGGTCTGAGCCCGCGCGCGAGCCTGGTGGCGCTGATCGCATTGGCCGCCTCGATCGCCCTGTTCGGTCACGTGACCAGTTCGCTGGGACTGGGTTCGGGCAGCAACCTCGCGGCATTCTGCATACTCTCCATGACCTATACGATGACGGTCATGCGGATATGGATGAGCCAGCAGGCCAGGCTGGGCGTGCACCGCACCGGGCCGGTTGCCGCGAATGACAATCACGCCATCTGACCGACCACACTTCGATACGTCCACCAGGACTGCACTGCCCAATCGGCGCGACTCCCGGCGCCCTTGATCCATCTGCCGGATCAGCTGCACATGATGTTGACCGGGTCGGTCGCATTGGCCGGCCCTCCAGGCGTTCGCTGCATCGCGGGCGTTGCGACTCCCATCCGGGGATCGGCGATACCCGCGGCGATTTGCTCAGAGTGGCCAGCGATCCTCCACGCCGGGCACCGCCCGTTTGATGACTATCGCCGGGTTGCCGGCCACGACGACCATTGGCGGCACGTCTTTCACCACGACGCTGCCAGCACCGACCACACTGCCCCGCCCGATGCGTACGCCAGGCAGCACGATTGAATTGGCGCCGATCCATACGGCGTCCTCGATGACCACGGGCTTTCCTTCGCTGCTCGTGTGAATGCGCGCATCCACGTCATCGAAGGACAGTTCATGCCCATTGCAATCGATGATCTGGCAATTCGCCGCAATCAGGCAGCGTTTGCCTATGCTGATGGCGTTGTAGGCATGGATGCAGCTTCCATGGATGCGGGTTTCCTCGCCGATCCCGATGCTTGCTCCCGGCCGATCGGCCAGCAGCTTGACCGGACTGTGCATGTTGACGTGATAGCCCGCATTGGAAGAGTTGATCATCACGCCCCGACCAATACGAATGCGGGCGCCGCGCGCGATCCCTATCGACGGCATGCCCTTGAAGTACACGTCGTCGCCGAGTTCCAGCCCCCTGATGAGCGACAGGCGGGCAGCGTAGCCTTTGACGTAGGCGCGCTTGAGGATCCTCCTGATGCTCATCCCTGGCGGCTCCCGGGTGTGCGCCCATCGAACGACCGGCGGCTGGCTCGTGACGGCAGCAGTTCGTCATAGACCTCGACGGTTCGCCGGATGACCTGCCGCTCGTCGAATTCGCTGATCGCCTTGCCGCGGGCGTTGGCACCGAGCCGGCGCAACAGATCCCGGTCGTCGTCCAGGCGTGCAATCGATGCAGCCAGCGCCGCCGCGTCCTTCGGCTTCACGATCAGGCCATCGACGCCATGTCGCGTCACCACTTCGCGGCAGCCGGGGCGATCGGTCGTGATCAAGGCGAGGCCCGACGCGGCCCCTTCGACCAGGCTCCTGGGCACGCCCTCGCGGTAATAGCTTGGCAGCGCCATCACATCGACTGAATTGAACAGCGCAGGCATGTCGTCGACGTGCCCGAGCCAGCGGATCGTGCCCTCGTCGGCCCAGTCCTGCACCTGGTCCTGCCTGACTGAACGCGGATTGCCCGGATCGGGCGTGCCGGCAAGCAGCATCTCGACCTGCCGTCCCCGTCCGCGCAGCAGGTTTGCCGCATCAACGTACTCCTGGATGCCCTTCTCCCAGAGAAGCCGCGCCGCCAGCAAAACGCGGAGTGGCCGACCGGCGGCGCGTTCGACGGGCCGGAACCGGGACGTATCGACACCCGAGCTGCGGATCAGGCGCACGCGTCCGCGCGACACCATGCCGGTGGCGACGAAAATATCCACGTCGTCCGGGTTCTGCAGGATCAGCAACGAACGGCTGCCGCCGAACGCGACCCGCATCAACAGCTTCACCGGCGGCCGCAGCAGGCGCGCCTTCAGGTTGCCGGCAGTGAACACATAGCCCATGCCCGCCACGGCGTTGACGACGGCGGGTACCTTGGCAAGGCGTGCCGCGAGCGCGCCATAGACGGCGCACTTCACCGTGAAGTTGTGCAGCAGGTCGGGGCGTTCCTGTCTGAGCACGCGGGCAAGGGCCCGCAGCGCGACCATCTCGCGCAGCGGGTTGAGGCTGGCCCGGTCCATGGGCAAGGTGATCCAGCGAAAGCCGTGCTTGCCGAAGCGCGGGCCAAAGGCGCCGGAAGGGGAGATCATCACCACTTCGTGGCCGTCGCGCTGCAGCTGTTGTGCCAGTGGGAGCCGGAAGTTGTACAGATACCAGTCGGTATTCGCATAGAAGGCAAATTTCATCGCATCACCCAGAGAACGTGTTGCCGGATACCGTGATGGATTGGGTATCCGCCATCACCTGCACATCGCGCGTATTGCCTCCCACGCCCTTGAGTGAAGCCTGCCGTGCGCCGTCGAGCAGGCGCTTGAGCGTCCTGGTCGCGTTGTTGGCGAAGGCATTGCCCTGGACCTGGCAATCGTCCGCACCGCCGCGCAACATCGCTCCGGTCAGGCCATTGTCCGAAATCGTGTTCTGCGTGAGCAGCGCTTGCCGGGCACCGGCCACCAGCACGCCGTAACCGGCGTTTCCCCGGATCGTGCAATCCTGCAAGGTCACCTGTGACACGTTCCGGTAAATCTGTATGCCGCTGCCCTGGTTGCCCCGCATGACGCAGTTCCTGATCTGAATGTCCTGCGCCGTATCGGGCCTGTCCGGCTCGATGTCGATGCCGCACGCCGGCCGAGTGCCAGCCGTATCGCTGAATTCCGAGTCGACGACGCTCACGTGCCGGGCCGGACCGATGGTGAGGCCTTGGCGCCGATTGCCCGTGCACGCGACCCTCGCCAAGGTCACGCCGGTTGAGTACCTGGTTTCAATACCCTTCCCGGACACGCCGCCAATGCAGATGCCGTCGCCCCAGCATTCGGACACCTTGATGTCGTGGATGTGCACCCGGTCGGCGCCACGGACGAAGATGCCGTAGCCCCACTCGCCCGTAGTGCCCTGGTGCCGATTGCGCTCGCCGCGGATACGGCCACCGGATATCTCGACGTCGCTCACCCCGTCCAACAGCAGCACATAGAAGCGATTCCTGGTGCTGGGCTTCGCCGCCAGCACGGCATCGGATGCAAGCTCGAGATGCATGCCCTCGCGCAACCGCAGGGGACGATCGGTATCGATAAGGTAGGTCCCACCCGGCACGAGGACAGTGCCGCCCTCCAGCGGCAGGGCGTCGATCGATGCCTGGATCGGCGCCGTGTCGTCCCGATGGCCGTCACCGGCCGCACCCTTCGTCCTCACATTGATGACAACGCCTGCCACCGGATCGGCCGGCGACGCAAAAGCCCTCAGCACCGGCACGACGCCACCAGAGAACCATAGCGGCAGCCCCAGCAGCGCGGTCTGGCGCAGGAAACGGCGACGTGGCAGCAGGAGATTGCATGCTGCGCCCTTCATGCCTGCCTCCTTCGAGGAGATGCCGCCTGGCCGACCATGCGGCTGTGCAGCCAGGGCAGCGTGACGGCCAGCAGATAGAACCTCGATGCGTGGTATTTGTTGTCCAACCACTTGCGGTGGCGCTCGAGCCACGCCACCGCGCCGGGTACCACGGCACGGGTCTGCTGCGCGAATGCGTGGACCTGCTCGTAGCGGGCTGCGGCCAAGCCACAGAGATCGAAGCGGAAGCTGCCCTTGCCGGCCACATACGGCAACGCACCGAAATGGCGCGCAATGTGCTGGCGCACCAGCACCTTGTTGGCGCCGGTACGGCGGTCCACGCGCAGCGACGCCGGAATGCCACCAGCGACCCAATCGCGCAATGTCTTGTCGCAGAACGGATAGGCCATGCGCAAACCGGCGGCGTGAGCCGTATACAGCCCCTTCGCGAAGGCTTCTGCGGATTCGGATATGACTATCGACAATACGCGCCGCGCATGCACCGTCGGCATCCGCCCGATCTCGGCGCGAAACAGCTCCAGCCGCGCCCGGGACTGCGCGGCAATGGCCCGGCCAAGCAACTCGTCCACCTCTGCGTCGCTGAAGCGCGAGCCGGGGAAAAAGCGCTCGAACGCGTCCATCTGCAGCGTGCCCAGCGCAAAGCAGAGTTTGAAACTGCTTCCGGTCAGGGGCGCGGTGAACAGCAGCCTCGGCAGCCGCAAGTGGCGCGCCAGCAACATCAACAGACGCTGCCGGCGCGCCACCGGCGCACCGAAATAGACGTCCGACCCAAGGCCGTCGACGATGCCGTCCCCTCCCTCGGCAACGATCTCGGCCATCAGATCGGCATAGGAGAGGAGGGCAAAATCGGCGGTCAGAAGCGGCATCTGGTCGACCAGCGCCAGGTAGCGGTCATAGGCCCGTCCTGGATCGCACTCCAGGACCTCGTGGCGCAACCCCAGCTGACGCGCGATGGCGCGCGCGGAATCCACTTCATTCTCCTCCCGGCCGCCCAGATAGGTGATGCAGCATGTCTCGGGTCGACGCTCCGCCATGGCAATGGCCAGCGAAGTGGAATCCTTGCCGCCACTTTGCAGCATCCAGGGACGGCGCATCGACACGCTGACCCGATCCACCGCATCGCATAGCCGCCGGTGGTAGGCATCCACATAGTCGCAGCCTGGGTCATCGGCGGTTTCCGCCGGCGGCATGCCGCCGTACTCGAACCTGAAGTCCGGTGCACCGGACATGTCCTGGCCGGGATCGAAGCCATAAGTGGACAGCTTGACGTCCCGGTAGATCGAGTGCGGCGGGTACACGAAGGCGTTGCGCAGTACATCGGCTACCGAAACGGGATCCAGGACGGCAGCGGAACGGGGATGGTGGTCCAGCCCCGCGAGATCCACCTCTGCGGCATAGGGTGACTGCGCCACCTGCAGAATCCGCTTGCCGTCGTTGCGATACGAAGCATTCACTGGAAATCCCTGAAGGTCAGATGATGACCATATGGTTCACGTAGTAGGCATAGACACCGCACGCGGCAATCAGGAGCGCGCCGAGAAACAGTGGGCTGCGGAGAAAGGCAACGCGGCTGTGGAACACCAGCGCCGCAACGACCAGCGAGGCAGACAGCCACGCCGGCAGCAGGTAGCGGTTGGAAAAGTTGCCCCAGCCGATCGCGAAGAACGGCAACAGGAGCACGAGATAGACCGCGGTGCTCTCCTGGATTTTCTCCGCCATCCGGGCTGGAACCAGTTTCGCGCCGAGGTAGGGGAGCGCGTACCAGAAGATGGAGAAAGCCGCGAAATCCAGCCGCGTACCCGCGCGGAACGTCGCATTGGGAACGTAGTCCATGACGATGTTGTAGACCACCGGCACGGTCACGCGGACCAACAGCTCCGACAGGCCAGAGCAGTACACGACAAAGGCCACGCCCGCAAGGATGCGCAGAACGCGCTGGCGCAGCAGAAGTGCCGGTGCGAACACGAGATAAAGCAGGGACGAATAGTGGAGGCTGCTGGCCAGCGCCCCATACAACAGGAACTGCCACCATTGGCGCTGGCGGAAGCAGAGCAGCGCCGTAAACACCAACAGCGAGGCCATGCCCTGCCGCACGGTGTTGATCGAGGCGTTGACGAACATCGGCGACAGATACAGCAGTGCCAGGCAAGCCATCAGGTAGCCGAGGTATCGGCGCGGCTCCCCCAGATAGTCGAAATACTTCCTGCTCGAGAGCACGACGGTGAAGAGCAGAAACGCGAAAAGCGCAGCCTGGTAGCCGGCCACGCCGAGCCCCAGGTAGCGCAATAGCCGCGTCATCAGGACGAACCCCGGCTCCAATCGCGTCGTCACCGGCCCGTGGCCGAGCGAAAGAAAGAACTCGGCGTAGGTGCGCGTATCGGTACCGACATCGATCCCACGCGTGCCGACCACCACGCAAGCAAATGCCGCGGCTGCGGCGATGACCATGGCCGAGAGCATCACGCGTGCTGTCGCGGCGGCGGAATCGGGATCGTGGGTGATGGACACGTTGTTCATGCGCTAACGGCCACCCGGCGACCGCGCGATCGCCTTGTCGGCGGAGCGTCGTGCCCGCGTGAGCCAATGGCGTCGAAGGTGCCGCAACGCGCCAATGACATGTGCAAAGCAGAGCTCGGGCAAGCTGATGAGCCCCTGCGCGTGCAGCGCACGGCGGGCATCCACACCTGCCCGGTTCATGGCATCGAGATCGGCCGTGAGTCCTCCGGCGCCGTAAGGATGCTTGTGCCAGGATGCCAGCACCTGATTGAGGATGCCGGCGCGACGGCCGGAATAGACGATCTGCGCCCACAGCAGATAGTCCTCCGCCCTCCAGCGCGCCTCGTCGAAACGCAGCGGCAACGCACGGCGCAAGACCACCGACGAGGTCGGGAAGGGATTGCTGGACAGCAGGACCCGCCTCGGAACGATCTTGGCGCAGATTGGCGGCAGCAACTCCCGAAGCGGCGCATCCGGCGTACGGACGTCCATTGGATGCGCCAGCAGCATCAGCTCCGGATCGGTGCGCAGCACGTCCATCTGCAGCTCGATCTTGCGCGGATGCCAACTGTCGTCGGCGTCGAGGAAGGCGACATACTCCTGCGTGGCCAGATCCCAGCCGCGGTTGCGGGCGCTCGACGGCCCTGCATTCGCCGGCTGTGCAACCACGGTGATCCAGCCTGCCGGATATCCTGCCGCGGTGTCGCGAAGAGTCGCCAGTGTTCCGTCGCCGCTGCAGTCCTCCACGAGAATCACCTCGGCGGGCAACAGCGTCTGCGCCGCGACTGACGCTATGGCCCGCCGGATGGTGCCCATGCAGCAAAAGCACGGCACCACGACACTGACCGGGGCAGTCGGGACAACGGCAGACTGGCGTCGCGGTTCGGCACTCATGCGGCAGCCCCGCAAGGCTTCCACCACGGCGCATGACGGAAGATGCCGGCAGCCTGCGCCGCGTAGTCGCCGGGAGACAGCAAGGGCGCGCCCGTGCCATCGAGCATCGCCTCGATGGCGGCGACTGTCGAGTCGACGTCGTCGCGGCCACGCACCAACCGCCGCACGTCCGCCAAGCCGATATCGTCGGCAAAATCGCCACACTTGGGGTGATAGTCGATGATGGTGAAAGGCACCTTCCCCATGTAGGCCGTGATCGCGCCATGCAGGCGTGCACTGACGAATGCGTCACAGGTACCGATGCTCCCGGCCATCATCAGCGGGCCTTGGCCGGCATAGCCCATCAGGCGACACGCAATGCCGGCATGGTCAAGGCATTGCTGCAGTTGCCGACTGAGAGCGCGGTCACCGTGCAGGTCATGCTCGTTGAGGCTGTAGACGGCCACCTCGATGGACCGCCCGACAGCAACTCGGCGCAAGGCGGCGCACAGGGTCGGCACCAGGGTATCCGGATCAGGGGCGTGGTAGTCGGTGTCGGCCCGGTAGTTGCACGGCGCCACACCGATGCGCACCGGTGCGGCGGCATCGCGCATGCGGCGGATCCCGAAGCCGGATTCGGCCAGCAGTGGCAACAGCCCGGCGAGGTCGCGGCCGTACCGGACCCGGTCGCCCAGTCCCATCGCGAGGGCGAGTTCGTAAGAGCGCCGATCGCGGACCGAGACATAGGCAAAGTGCCTGAGAAATCCTGCGGCCGACGTCTGCGCGACAGTATCGGCAAACGGTCCGATGGAAATGCCGACAGCCGCCAGGTCCACGCCGCGGCGACGCCGCACTTCCAGCATGAGCGGACGACGGAATGATTCGCGCGAATTGACGATCGACCCACCGCCAAGCACCAGTACATCGGCCCGATACAGGGCGTGGACGAAGCTGAGGAGCCGGCTGGCCTGCCCTGCCTTGCCCCTGGAACCATACAGGCTGGTCGGATACCAGCCCGGCATGGTGTAGCGCGCATCGACGCCAGGAATGGCGGGGCCCGCCAAACGTGCGTCGGCATCCCAGTATTGGCTGGCTGCGCGGCTGCAGATCAGGCCGAACAAGTCGTCACCGAAATTGTTCATGCCGTAGTAGCCGGTGAAGCAGGCCTGCAGGCGACGCGGCGCCTTCATGCGGCCTCCAGCGACGGACGATGGAATCGTCGCACGCCCCAGTACATCGAACCCAGCAGCATGGCCTCGCCGAGTACGGTCGCTGCCGCCGCACCCAGCTCATGGTGGCCAGGGATCAGAAGGACGTTGCACAACACGGTGACCACGGTCGCCAGCGCCATCGCATAGACGCGGTAACGCATGTGACGCTCGGTGAGCAATGCCGACCCGACTGCGGTGGACAGGAAGCGGATCGGCGGACAGATCGCGAGCACGAGCAGGATCTGCACCACCGCATGGTACTTTTCGCCAAATACCAGGGGCACCAGCCACGGCACCAATGCCACCATGGCTCCGCTCACCACGAGGCCGGCCAGCAGCATGGCAATGTTTCCCTGGCGATAGACCAGCCAGAACCTGGCGCGGTCGTGGGCGGCCCAGCGATGCAGCTTGGAAAGCAGAAACTTTTGATAGACCGTGGCTGGGATCAGGTAAATCGCGGTCATCACCGCCAGCGCAATGCCGAAGCGCCCGGCCTGCGCATTGCCGTCGAGATATTTCAGCAGCACCGTGCTGACCTGGTAGAAGATGGGATAGAGAACGGCGGCTAGGCCATAGGCCCAGGCCTGCGACCACAATGCCGTCGCCGTCGGCGGCGTGGCTTCGATGCCGCGGCCTGGACGCGGCCCGTGTCCGTGCAAGGCCAAATCGCCGCGCAGCATCCGCCTTACCTGAGGCAGGGCGAGCAGCGTGACAGCCAGGGCGATCACCCCATAACCCATGGCCGCAAAGCGACCGGTCAACCCTGGCACGAGCAACAGCAGCACGGCAACACCGAGGCGACTGCCGGGGATCGAGAGCTGCCACAGCGCCAGGGCGCCGTAGCGCTCCTCCAGACGCAGCTTGCTGCCGACCAGGTCGACGGCCAATACACTCAGCACCACGGGAAGCAGGATCAGCAGCGTCGGTCGCGTGGCATCCGCCGGCGCACCGATGAAGGCCCAAAGAACGATTGCCGCGATGGTGAGTACGCTCGTGCAGGCAATGAATCGCAAAGAGGACGGGAGCCAGCGGTCTGCCCGCCAGCCTTCGGCGCCGTAAGCCTTCAGCCAGAACTGCGACAGGCCGAAGCCAGCCAGCGGCGCAACCATCGTGACCGTCGCCAGCGACGAGGCGAAGAGACCATAGTCGGCCGGGCCAAGTTCGCGCGCCAGCAAGGTCTGGGTGGCAAAAGCCATGCCGGCTCCCGCCGCGGTGGCCAGCCCCAGCAGGGAGATGGCGGTCAGCGCGCTGTGCCAGCCCATCGTCACGATGCGCGCCGACGCACTGTCGACCGGCAGGGCCTGCGGCGAAGGCATGAGCGGCCGCCTCAGGCCGGACGTGCCACGGACATCACGGCCGGCCGCAAGACACTGCCCGCGGGCGGCCGCAACGTACGTCCCCGCCCGATGCCGTAATAGGCCAGGCCCGCTTCTTCCACCACCGCTGGATCGTACAGATTGCGCCCATCGAAGACCGCCGGCTCCGCCAGCGCGGCGTGGATGGCGGAGAAATCCGGGCTGCGGAACGCCTTCCACTCGGTGACCACCGCCAGCACGTCGGCACCCTGCAGCGCCTCGTCGGCCTGTGCGCACAACACCAGGTCATCGCGCTCGCCATAGATGCGTCGCGCTTCCCCGCGCGCCTCCGGGTCGAATGCACGCACCCGGGCGCCCGATTGCCACAACGCCTCCATCAATCGGCGACTGGGCGCCTCGCGCATGTCGTCGGTATTCGGCTTGAATGCCAGTCCCCACAGCGCAACCGTCCTGCCGGCCAGGCGGCCGTTGAAATGCCGCGAGATCAGCTCGAACAACTTGTCCTTCTGCTGCCGGTTGACCGCCTCAACCGCACCCAGCAGCCGCGCCTCGTAGCCGTGGCCGTGCGCCGTGCGCTCCAGCGCCTGCACGTCCTTGGGGAAGCAAGACCCACCGTAGCCGGCACCGGGATAGATGAAGTGGTAGCCGATCCGAGGGTCCGCGCCAATGCCCCGGCGCACCAGCTCCACGTCGGCGCCAACCCGCTCGGCGATGTTCGCGATCTCGTTCATGAAGCTGATCTTGGTCGCCAGCATCGCGTTGGCAGCGTATTTGGTCAGCTCGGCCGAGCGTTCGTCCATCACCACCAGCCGCTCATGATTGCGGTTGAACGGCGCATACAGCTCGCGCAGCAAGGCCACGGCGCGCGCGCTGGAAGAGCCGACGACGATGCGGTCCGGCCGCAGGCAGTCCTCCACCGCCGCGCCTTCCTTCAGGAACTCCGGGTTGGACACCACGTCGAATTCGACCGCGGCCCGGCGCGCCGCCAGCTCGGCCGCAAGTGCCTCGCGCACGCGATCGGCAGTGCCCACCGGCACCGTCGACTTGTCCACCACCACGGCGTAACGATCCAGATGCCGGCCAATGGTCTTCGCCACCGCCAGCACGTATTTCAGGTCTGCGCTTCCGTCCTCGTCCGGCGGCGTGCCGACGGCGATGAAGATCAACTCGCCATGCGCAATCGCTGGCGCCGCCTCGCTGGTGAAATCCAGCCGTCCGCCGGCATGGTTGCGCCGCACGATCGGCTCCAGGCCCGGTTCGAAAATGGGCATCTCGCCCCGCTTCAGCCGCTCGACCTTGCCCACATCGATGTCGACGCAGAGCACGTGGTTGCCCATCTCGGCCAGGCAGGCGCCGGTGACCAGACCGACATAGCCGGTACCGAAAATCGTGACCTTGATTGTCATGCTGCATTCCTGAGCGTGTTCGATGACTTTCGACGACCCGCACCCTCTGGAGCAGACAGCGGGGATCGGCACCGATACCGTGGCCACCGACCCAGGCCCAGCTGGAGCGGCGTACCTCCGCCTGACGACATGGCCAGAGGGGTCCAGAGAAGGTGCCGCGGGTCAGGCGACCTCCCGAAGGGTCGCCGGAGGCTGTTGAACCTGCGCTGATTATCGGCACCTCAGCATGTGTCGCAGGGCTGAATCCGTGAGGGATTTGGCGTTTTGCCAGGACGCGCCGCGAGGAAGGAAGCATCGTCGCCGTTTGTCGTAGCCGGGCGCAGAGACAAAGCCGCTCATTCCTGCACCGCGGGGCAGGCGCGAGGCAGGGGGTTATTCGGCGGTCTTGTATTCGTAGTAGCCGTACGAGTAGTAGCCGGCACTGCGCCGCTCCACGGCATTGAAGACGGCTCCCTTGATCGTCACGCCGTTCTGCTCGAAGCGCTGCTTGGCGAGCGCGATCTCGCGCGCCTGGTTCAGGCCAAAGCGAACGACCAGCAGGCTGGTACCGGCATAGTGGCCGATCACGGCGGCGTCGGTCACCGCCAGGATCGGCGGGGTGTCGATGATGACCAGGTCATACGACGACATCAGCTTGTCCAGCAGGGCCGTGAAATTCGTATGCATCAGCAGCTCGGACGGGTTCGGCGGAACCTTGCCGCGGGCAATGAAGTGCAAGCCCTCGACGCCGTCGACACAACGAACGGCGGCGGAGATGTCGAGCTGACCGGCAATGAGCTCGGACAGGCCGTTGTCGGCCTTGCCGCCCATCACCCTGTGCTGTCCCCCCTTGCGCATGTCCGCGTCGATCAGCAGCACCTTCTGGCCGGCCTGGGCGATCACGGCGGCCAGGTTGGACGAGACGAAGGTCTTGCCGGCCGTGGGGCTGGAGCCGGAGATCATCAGTAAATTGTTCTTCGCCTCCAGGCGGGCAAAGTGCAGGCTGGTGCGCAGACTGCGCAGCGCCTCGATGGCGGGATCGGCTGGCGCGCTCGCCGCCAGCAGGTACTGCCTGCCGTCGGCGGCGCGATGGCGTGCCTCCTTTGTCGAGATGGCGACCTCATGCCCGCTCAGCGGAATCGAGGCGTATACGGGCAGGCCGAGCTGTTCGATGACAGTGGGATCCTCGACGCCACGGTTGAGCAACTGGCGCAGGAAGATGAACGCCACGGCGAGGAAGCCACCAAGGAAGGTGCCGCCCAGCACGACGACAGCCTTCCTCGGCTTCACCGGCTGGGTGGTATCCACCGCCGCCTTGTCGATGACGCGCACATTGCCGACCGTACCGGCGCGCGCGATATCGAGCTGCTGTGCCTGGTTGAGCAGCCCGGTATAGGTTTCGTTGCTGACCTGCACGTCACGGGTCAAGCGCAGCAGCTCCTGCTGGGTGTCCGGCAGTTTGCCGACCTGCTTCTCCATTGCGGCCTTCTGCGCTTCCAGTTGGCCGATCTGCTGCACCAGGGCCTTGTAGGCCGGATGCCTGGGCGTGAACTTGCGCTCCATGTCGGCCTGCTGCATGCGCAGCTGCTGGATGGAGGTCTCGACCGCGACCTCCTGGTCCAGCAGGCCCTTGGTCTGCATCGTGATGTCGACCGAGTGCGCCTGGGTCTGGAACGCATTGAGCGCGGCGGTGGCTTTTTCCAGATCGCGGCGCACGTTGGGCAGTTGCTGCTTGACGAATCTCAGGCTGTTGGCGGCCTCGGCGGAATTGCGCTCCACGTTCTCGCGCACATAGGTTTCGCTGATCTGGTCGAGCACGTTCGCAGCCAGCGCCGGATCGGCATTGTCGTAGGTCAGGGCAATGATGCCGGAATCCTTGCCCTGCTCGCTGGCATTGACGTCCTGCTGCAGCCTGCTGATGACGGCGAGGTCGCGTTGACGAACCACATCAAAACGCATACCCGGATTCGCCGCCAGCGCCTTCACCTGGATGGTCACGCCATGGCCACTGGCCGACTCGCCGACCTGGCCATCAACCAGGACATTGCCGTCGTCATCGCGCAGGGTATAGGCGCCGCGCCGGCCGGCGACCAGGGTCAACGTCTTGTCCTGCAGGCTGGCAGGAACATCCAGCTGGAAAATATCCAGGGTCGAGCCACCCCAGTCGTAGCCGCTCAGGCCAAATTTCGGCGGAGCCACCGCACCCGGCTGGGCCGGCGTATAGCGCTGGGCGACGAAGTTGCCGACCAGCGGAAAATGCCGCGGCGTGACCTTGACCAGCAGGCCGAGGTTGTCGACAGCGTGGCCCACCACGGTGCGTGAGGTGAGCAGCGCAATCTCGGTGGTGGCCTCGGAACTGGAGGCACCCAGGGTCTGGGAGATCGCGCTGAGGCCTGGCAACTCCGGCACCTTTTGTTCGACCTGCACGACCGCGTTGGCCCGATAGATCGGCGTGGCCAGCAGCGCATAAGCCACACTGCACATGGAGAACAGACCGGTGACGATGACGATCAGCCACCGGTGGTCGATCAGTGTTCCCAACAGCACACCCAGGTCGATTTCGTCATCACGCTGCGATGAGGTTTGCTTAGCTGCCATCAGGGTAGGTATCCCTCTGCATGGTGGGTGCGGTTACAGATAGGGGAGCCAACTGTCTATGCCCTGCGTGATCATGCGGTGGACATGATCGAACGCCGCGCGCTGCTGCCGGTAAGGGTCGGGGATGTCTCGCCCCTGCAGCCATTTGTCGAGCATGAAAATCTTGCCGCTGGCTTCTGGCGCCATGCCGATCATGGCGTCGACGTGGCGCTTTTCCATGCCCAGCACCAGGTCGGCCTCACGCAACATGGCGACAGTGAGCTGGCGCGCGCGATGTGCAGCACCGTCGACGCCATGCTCGGCAAGTACCTGCAGCGCAGTCGCATCCATCGGATGGTCGACGACCGCGCCGAGGCCGGCGCTGCACAGCTCGATATCGCGCGATGCAAGACGCTGCCGCAGCAGATACTCGGCGGTCGGACTGCGGCAGATGTTGCCGATGCAGACAGTCATGATCCGCTTGAACACTGCGCTGAATGACTCCTCGAGGTACTGAACAAGGGCAACCCGAGCCGCTTGGCGACCCGATCGATCATTGGCACGCCATTCCTGCCGGAGCAGCAGAAGCAACCGTCCCGGGATTCCGCCTTCCTGACCGCAGCTTCGTCGCCCGCGCGATGAAAAATGACCGATGCATGGACTCGGGACGCCTGGGATCATAAACCGAATGCCAGCCAAGGCCATCGCACCTTGCGACCGGCACACATGTTCCCTTCAGCTTGGTCACAAGCAGTGTGACCACCGTCACTGCTTGGGCGGGCACTCGCCATTTGGCCGGCCCCATACACCGTATGTTCACACCCACGACGATACTTTCGGGACATCCCTTTCCAGATTCCCGGTCACAAGGACCTCTACATGAAGAAGACGACGCCCGCCGCACTTCTGACCGCTGGCCTGGTGGCCTCGGGGCTTGCCGTGGCCCAGACACCGGGCGCAACCGCCCAACAGAAACCATCATTGCCGGCAACACCTGCTGTCGCCGGCGCCGCTGCCGCCAGCATCGCCTCAACCGGCGGGATTTCCGCCGGCACGGTGCATGCTGTTGGCGTCGTCGGAGCCGCTGCGGCCGGTGTCATCGCCGCAGCCACCGGTACTACCGGTACCACCACTGGTACGACTGGTACGACTGGTACGACTGGCACCACCGGCACCACCGGTACCCGTTGATTCCGTAGCCTCGTACAAAACAACGTGCCGGATTCATTCGGCACGTTTTTTTGTGTCGGTCATTTTCTCCGTAACGCCCGAGCTCAAGCGACCGTGAAGATTCTTTCCGCACTCGCCATCGTCGGCTTCGCCGCGCTGCTGCACGGCTGCGTTTGGGCGCCCGGACAGCACATGTCCACCGGCGACCTGGTCCGCGGCGACGCGGCGGACAACAGCGAGATCGAGTTGATCCCGATCACCCCGAAGCTGCTGGCCATGGACCGCGCCAGCGAGCTGGCTGCGGCGGTACCGGCGGCACTGCTGGCGTATCAACCCAAACCGTACCGGATCGGTGCCGGCGACACGCTGTACATCACGGTGTGGGAGCACCCGGAGCTGACCTCGCCGGCAGGTCCCCAGCAGCAGACGCTGGCCAATGGGCGCCTGGTGCGCTCGGACGGCACATTGTTCTATCCGTACGTCGGGACGCTGAAAGTCGCCGGCATGACGATCGAGGAACTGCGCGAGGCGATCAGCGAAAAGCTGGCTGCCTATGTCGAGAAGCCACAGGTCGACGTCAGCGTGATCGGCTTCCAGAGTCAGCGCGTACTCGTGCAGGGCGCTTTCGTGAAGACCGACCCGCTGCCGATCACCGCGGTGCCACTGACCCTGGCCCAGGCGCTGGGCACGGCCACCATCAACACCGGGCAGGCGAATCTCTCCGGCCTGGTGCTGACCCGGGATGGACACGACTATCACCTGGACCTGGATGCGCTGAACAACGGCGGCCACGTGGCGAAGGACATTTATCTTGAGCCGGGCGACCGCCTGTTCCTGCCGTACAACGATCGCCAGGAAGCCTACGTGGTGGGCGAGGTGGTCAAGCCGATGGCGATCAACTTCAAGACCTCCGACCTCACGCTGTCCCAGGCGCTGGGTCGGGCAGGTGGGCTCGACCAGACCAGCGCGAAGGGCAAGGCCGTCTACGTGATCCGCGGCGTGAAGGATCTGGAGCAGGCGCCGGCACAGGTGTTCCAGCTCGACGCGAAGTCGCCGGCCGCGTTCGCATTGGCCGACCAGTTCAAGGTGAAACCGGGTGACGTGGTGTTCGTGGGCGCCGCCGGTATCACCCGCTGGAACCGCTTCTTCAGCCAGCTGTTGCCGTTCTCCGGCCTGATCAACAGCGCTGCCAACGCGAACCGGGACTTCTGACCCGTCTTGCGTGGTGCCGCAAGGGCAGACGCTGCCCGCCATCTTCCAACCCATCACGATGGGCCAGGCAAACGCGGCAAGCGGCACTGTCCCGCGAGAAACGGCTGCCACCTGTCGAGGACGAGGAGCCAAGGCTTGCCACCATACCCACCACCGGACACCGCCCGCGCCACCGCGTCGGCGTCACGATCGGTGTGGCGCCACCTGCTGCTCGCCTGGCCACTGTTGTTGCTGGGTCTGCAGGGCTGCAACGATCTGACACGCTCCTCGGTCGACGCGGTGAAGCTCGCCATGCAGCGCGGGCACACGGTGCAACCAAGCGCCGCCGAGGTGGCGGCGAAGCCGTATTACCAGTTGCAGGCGACCAGCCCCGACGGCAGTGCCGTGCTGATCCTGGGCAACGTGGACGGGCAGCGCCAGGCATGGTACGGCGCGCACGGCGTGGTGATTTTCCTCGAACACGGCCGCGTGGTGCAGACCGCCGGTCTCGGCCAGAACCTCGATGGCCTGCAGTTGCCGGCCGACGATCCGTTCGCACGCGGCCTGCAGGCGCTCACCGCACCGGTCAGCTACCGGCTCGGCAAAGACTGGTCGCCAGGCTATCGCTACGGCGTGCCGATCGACGCCACGCTGACCCCGGCCGGACCCGAGCGGATCAGCATCCTCGGCAACAACCACGACGTATTGCGCGTGGACGAGCAACTCAGCGCGCCGGCCCTGCATTACCGCGCCACCAATCACTACTGGGTGGATCCCGGCGATGGCTTCATCTGGAAGAGTGAACAGCAAGTGGCACCAGGACTGAGCCTGCAACTGGTGCAACTGCGTCCGTACCGGGAACGGCAGCCGTGAACCGTAGCCTCTGCATGGCGCTGATGCTGGCCTGGTCGTTCGCCGCCGGCGCCGTGCAGGTACACGCCGACGGCGCGGTGGCGCACGCCGGCAGCCTCGAGTTGAACGACGGCGCCCGGCTCAGCGATGCCGCGCTGGCCGCACAACCGCTGCCACAGGCCTACATGCTCGGCGCCGCCTGGCTGCGGCCAGGGCTCGCCATCGAGCAGCAACGGCTGAAGGCCGGCGTGCTGTTCGACCTGGCCAGCCTGGAGCACCAGGCGCGCGTCGACGGCCACGATGACCTGGCCGCAACCACCGGCGCACTCCACCAGTGGATCCGTTCGCTGCCGGTCACCGGCCGCCGGGCGCCCGCCCTGCTCGATCCGCGCGTGGTGGAGGTGGACGCGCCGCACAACCATCTGCTCGCCGCCGGGGACCGGCTGTATTACCCGCTGCGCCCCACCACCATCCACGTGGTCGGCGCCGTGCGGCAACCCTGCACCCTGCCGCTGGTGCCGCTGAAGGCCGCGCGGCTCTACCTCGCCTCGTGTCCTGGCAGCAAAGCCGCCGACCCCGACCAGATCTATGTGATCGAACCGGACGGCCGGGTATTCGTGCAGAACATTGCCTTGTGGAATCGCGGCGCACCACGGGTGTTGGCGCCAGGGGCGCTGATCTACGTGCCGCTGCGCGAGCACGCGGCCAGCAGGGTCGATGCGACGTTGAACGGCGACATTGCGGCGTTCCTCGCCACGCAGGTGCTGCCCGGGCCAGGAGTGAAGTGATGGCTGGCCGCAAAGACCGCATCCTGCCGCCGGCCTCCCTTCACAAGATGCAGAGCCGCCGTGTTCCGCCTGCCAACGTGCCGCACCCGCGCCGGCGCTGTACCTACCTGCTGCCGCTGGTCGGATGGCTGGCGACGTGCGCGGCGCACGCACAGGGCGCGCCCACACAGGGCGACTTCGGCGGCGCCGGCCTGTGGCAGACGCCCACCGCGCGCATGGCCGACGCGGGCGAGGTGGCGTTCACTGCCAGCCGCACCTCGCCGTATACGCGCTACAACTTCACCCTGCAGCCGCTGCCGTGGCTGGAGGGCAGCTTCCGCTACGTCAACATCGGCAACCGCCTGTATGGCCCACCCGGGCTGAGCGGCAACCAGAGCCTCAAGGACAAGTCGATCGATGCGAAGGTGCGGCTGTGGCGCGAAAGCCATTATTTGCCCGCACTGTCGGTGGGCATCCGCGATCTCGGCGGTACCGGCCTGTTCTCCAGTGAGTACGCAGTGGCCAGCAAGCGCTTCGGGCCGGTCGACACGAGCATCGGCATGGCCTGGGGCTACATGGGCAACCGCGGCGACATCCGCAACCCGCTGGCTGTCATCAGCAACCGGTTCGATACCCGGCCGGGACGCGGCGACAACCCGGGCGGCCAGTTCAACAACCGCAGCTATTTCCGTGGAAGGGCGGCGTTCTTCGGCGGCATCAGCTACCAGACACCCTGGCAGCCATTGATCCTGAAACTGGAATACGAGGGCAACGACTACAAACACGAGCCCCGCCGCAACAACCAGCCGCAGCGTACGCCGATCAACGTCGGCGCGGTCTACCGGTTCAGCCGCCACGTCGACCTGAGTGTGGCATTGGAGCGCGGTCGCGTGGCGATGTTCGGCTTCACCCTGCACACGAACCCGGCCCGCAGCACCGGGCCGACCAAGCTGCTCGACCCCCCACCGCCGCCACGCGCAACGACGCCGCCCACGCAGACGCCGCAACAGGTCGACTGGCCGGCGGTGAGCAGGCAGCTGCGCGACAACGCCGGCATCAAGGTCAGCAAGATCAGCCTGCGCGGCAGCGAGCTGCTGGTCAGCGGCGAACAGGAGCGCTACTTCTACCCGGCCAAGGGCCTGGGCCGCACCGCACGCGTGCTGGACAACCAGCTCGCTCCCGGCACCGACTGGTACACCGTGGTGAGCACCCGCGCGGGCATGCCGATCGTGGCCACCAGCGTGCACCGGCAGCGTTTCGACGAACTGCTCGACTACGACCTCGACCTTTCCGCGTTCCGCCGCAGCGTCGAGCAGGAAGCACCATTGCCGCGGCGCGAGGAAGTGCTGTACCAGGCCACGCCGAAGAAATTCGACGGCAGCCCATCGATTGGCTACACGCAGTCGCTGGGCGGACCGGATGCGTTCATCCTGTACCAGATCTACGCGAACTACGACGCGGACTTCCACTTCACGCCAAACCTGTGGTGGAGCGGCAATGTCAGCGCGAACCTGCTGAACAACTATGACCACTTCAAGTACGACGCGCCAAGCAGGCTGCCGCGCGTGCGCACCCACGTGCGCGAGTACCTGACCAGCTCGCGGCTGACCATGCCGGTGTTCCAGCTGACCGCCAGCCGCCGCCTCGGCCCCGACCTGTACGGCCTGCTCTACGGCGGCATGCTGGAAAGCATGTATGGCGGCGTAGGTGGCGAAGTGCTGTACCGGCCGATGAACGAACGCTGGGCGATTGGCGCCGACGTGAACTGGGTCAAGCAGCGCGGCTTCGACCAGGACTTCGCGTTCCGCAGGTATCACGTGGTGACTGGCCACGCTACCGCCTACTTCGACCTGGGTTACGAGGACGTCACGCTGGCGCTCAGCGCCGGCCGCTACCTTGCCGGCGACTGGGGCACCACCATCGACCTTTCGCGCAGATTCCACAACGGCGTACGCATGGGCGCGTATGCCACGTTCACCAATGTCTCGGCCAGGCAGTACGGCGAGGGCAGTTTCGACAAGGGCATCTACATCTCGGTACCGTTCGACCTGATGCTGCCGGGTTCGCACACCGGCAGCGCCGGCGTCATGTGGCAACCCCTGCTGCGTGACGGCGGCGCACGCCTGGGCAAACGCTACTACCTCTACAACCTGACCAGCGACCGCGACAGCGGCCAGTTCCAGGACAACCTGCAGAAAATCGTGGAGTAGGCAACCATCGGCAAGAAAAAACCCCGCCGAAGCGGGGTTTTTTCTGACGTATCAGAAATCCATGCCGCCCATGCCACCCATGCCGCCGCCGCCCGGGGCGCCGCCATGGTTGTGGCCTTCGTCCTTCTTCGGCACTTCGGCCACCACCGCCTCGGTGAGGATGGCCAGACCGGCGACCGACGCGGCGTACTGCAGCGCCGAACGGGTCACCTTGGTTGGATCCAGGATGCCCATCTCGACCATGTCGCCAAACTCGCCCGTGGCGGCGTTGTAGCCGAAGTTGCCCTTGCCTTCCTTGACCCGGTTGACGATGACCGACGGCTCCTCGCCGGCGTTGAAGACGATCTCGCGCAGCGGGGATTCCAGCGCGCGACGCGTCACGGCAATGCCGAGATTCTGGTCCTGGTTTTCGCCCGTCAGGCCTTCCAGTGCCTTCAGCGCGCGGATCAGGGCCACGCCACCGCCAGGGACCACGCCTTCCTCGACCGCCGCACGCGTGGCGTGCAGGGCGTCCTCGACGCGCGCCTTCTTTTCCTTCATTTCCACTTCGGTCGCGGCACCGACCTTGATGACGGCCACGCCGCCGGCCAGCTTGGCCACGCGCTCCTGCAGCTTCTCGCGGTCGTAGTCCGAGGAGGTCTCCTCGATCTGCGCCTTGATCTGCTTGATGCGCGCCTGGATCTCGCCTGCATCGCCGGCACCATCGATGATGGTGGTGTTTTCCTTGGTGATGATGACGCGCTTGGCACGGCCGAGATCGGCCACCGTGGCCTTCTCCAGCGACAGGCCGACTTCCTCGGAAACCACCTGGCCGTTGGTCAGCTTGGCAATGTCTTCCAGGATCGCCTTGCGGCGGTCACCGAAGCCAGGCGCCTTCACGGCCGCGACCTTGACGATGCCGCGGATGGTGTTGACCACCAGGGTGGCCAGGGCCTCGCCCTCGACTTCCTCGGCGACGATCAGCAGCGGCTTGCTGGCCTTGGCCACAGCTTCCAGCACCGGCAGCAGATCCCGCACATTGGAGATCTTCTTGTCGTGGATGAGGATGTATGGGTCGTCCAGCTCGACCTGCTGGCTCTGCTGGTTGTTGATGAAGTACGGGCTGAGGTAGCCGCGGTCGAACTGCATGCCCTCGACCACGTCCAGCTCGTTGTCCAGGCCGGAACCTTCTTCGACCGTGATCACGCCTTCCTTGCCGACCTTCTTCATGGCCTTGGCGATCAGGTCGCCGATGTCGGCGTCGGCATTCGCCGAAATGGTGCCGACCTGGGCAATGGCCTTGTCGTCCGCGGTCGGCTTGGAGAGCTTCTTCAGCTCGCCCACGGCCGTGGTCACGGCCTTGTCGATGCCGCGCTTCAGGTCCATCGGGTTGATGCCGGCGGCAACCGCCTTCAGGCCCTCGCGGATGAACGACTGGGCCAGCACGGTGGCCGTGGTGGTGCCGTCACCGGCGTTGTCGGAGGTCTTGGAAGCGGCCTCCTTGACGATCTGCGCGCCCATGTTCTCGTAGCGGTCGGCCAGCTCGATCTCCTTGGCGACGGACACGCCGTCCTTGGTGATCGTCGGTGCGCCGAAGCTCTTCTCGAGCACGACATTGCGGCCCTTGGGACCGAGCGTGACCTTGACCGCGTTGGCCAGCGTGTTCACACCCTTGAGGATGCGCGCACGCGCGTCCTCACCGAAACGTACTTCTTTGGCTGCCATAAAATTTTTCCTTGAAAAATTTTGAATAGGAATGAAAAAAATGTCGCAAGGTGCCGCGAGGAAGAGCCGCAGGCGACTGGGTGCGCGATTTTGCCTTTCGCGCTACACCAGCCCAGCTCCGCGCATCAGCCCTCGATCACCGCCACGATGTCGTCTTCCTTCAGGAACACCAGATCCTCGCCGTCGATCTTGATTTCCTGGCCGGCATACTTGCCGAACAGCACGATGTCATCGGCCTTCAGCGACATCGGACGGACCTTGCCGTCGCTCTGGATCAGGCCGGTGCCGGCAGCGATGACCTTGCCGCGGGTGGGCTTCTCGGTGGCGCTGTCGGGGATGACGATGCCGCCGGCGGAGACGCGCTCCTCTTCCAGGCGCTTGACGATGACGCGATCGTGCAACGGACGCAGTTTGCTCATGGGTGACTCCAGATTGCGATTGAGTTGAAACAAGCCTTTTTCTACCCGGACAGCCGCTTTGCTAGCACTCCAGGGTAATGAGTGCCAATTCTAGCGATGCAACGCCCCGATGCAAGCGCGTCGGTCCCGGGACAGCCCGAGTTATTGGGTGGTCGGCGACGGGTTTCAAGGGCTCGCCGCCGACCAGCGCGGAACCTACCCCCACGATCCTGGCTCCAATGGCAAACCGCCACACTCCCAGGCAGGGCAGCGACGCTGGGCCATAATAGGCGTTGGACAGATTGCGGAAGTCGCCGCAGGAGCCGTCATGCGCTGGTTGTCACGCTACCGAATCGTCGCCCTGTGCCTGTTGACACTGGGGCTGGGACTCGGCGCACCAGCGGCGCCCGCCCAGGATGCCGACAACCTGCTGCCGGTCACCGAGGCGTTCAAGCTCAGCGCCGACGCCAGCACACCCAATATCCTGCGCCTGCATTGGGAAATCGCGCCCGACTACTACATGTACCGCGGGCGCATCAAACTCACGGCGGGCGAGGGCACGACCCTCGGCGCGGTGGAGCTGCCGGATGGCGTCAAGGAACACGACCCCTACCTCGGTGACGTGGAGATCTACCACCACGAGGTGGCCGGCAGCGTGCGCTACAGCGTGGTGCCCGGCACCACACGACTGAAGCTGGCGGTCCAATACCAGGGTTGCCATGAGGTGGATCCGAAGATCTGCTACCCGCCACATACGGAGCAGCTCGACCTGCCCCTGCCAAGCGGCGTGGCGCAGGCTCCGGCCGGCCACGAGCCAGCCGGCTTCAGCCAGACCAGCACTCCGTCAACTGGTGGCAACGGCACCTCCCCGGCCCCACCGCCGGTTGGCGAAGCCCTCCAGGACAACGCTCAAGCTGCGATCGAGCTGCCGCCTGCAAGCCCAGGCACTGGGACACCTTTACGCTTCGGATTGTTTTCCGCGTTGCTGCTGGCCCTGGGCGGGGGTCTGATCCTGAACCTGATGCCCTGCGTCCTGCCGGTGCTGTCGATCAAGGCCGTGGGCGTACTGGAAAGCGGCCGCGACGGACGTAGTGCACGCCGCCATGCCTGGCTCTACAGCGCCGGGGTGCTGTGCAGCTTTGCCGCGCTCGGCTTGACCATCCTGGCCTTGCGCGCGGCCGGACACAGCCTGGGCTGGGGCTCCCAGTTGCAGCAGCCGCTGGTGGTCGGCGTACTGGCCCTGGTCATGCTGGCGGTCGGCCTGTCCATGTCCGGCGTGGTGCAATTCGGCCAGGGACTCGGCAACACCGGCAGCGCACTGGCCTCGCGCTCCGGCGCCAGCGGCGACTTCTTTACCGGCGTGCTCGCCGTGGTGGTGGCCAGCCCCTGCACCGCGCCATTCATGGGCGTGGCCCTGGCCTATGCCTTTGCCGCGCCAATGTTCTCGGCCTTGCTGGTGTTCCTGGCCCTGGGAGTCGGCTTGGCCCTGCCATTCCTGGTCATTGGACTGGTGCCGGCCCTGGCCCGGCTGTTGCCGCGGCCCGGGCGTTGGATGGAAACCCTGAAGCAGGTACTGGCTTTTCCCATGTACCTCACTGCCGCATGGCTGGTCTGGGTGCTGGCCAAGCAACGCGGTGCCGACGCCGTCGGGCTGGTGCTGGTGGCCATGGTGCTGCTGGCCATGACCTTGTGGTGGTTCGAGCGCAGTCGCTCGCGCGGAGCTGCCAGCAAGCTCCTGGTCGCGGCCCTGGGCGTCTGCACCCTGGCACCGGTCTATCTGCTGGCCCACGTTCCATCACCTGAGAACCGTCCGGCGACCGCGGCCACCGGCGTCACCTTCAGCCCGGAAAAGCTTGCCAGCCTGCGCGACACCAACACGCCGGTGTTCGTCGACATCACCGCCGACTGGTGCGTCACCTGCAAGGTCAACGAGCACGCGGTACTGGATACCCAGGCCTTCCATGACCTCCTCGAGCGCACCGGCACGGTCTACATGCAAGGTGACTGGACCAATGTCGATCCGACCATCGGCGAGTTCCTGGCGCAATACCATTCGCCGGGCGTACCGTTGTATGTGGTGTTCCCGGCAGACGGCGGTCCGGGCCGGCAACTGTCGACCGTGCTCACCTCGGCCTTGGTGGAAAAAGCCTTGACTGCTGCTGCGGCTCGCTGATCCGCAACCAAGGGTGCGCGCGGCAAATGCCGCAATCTGCAGTCATCATCGGCGAACGGGCGTCAACTGGACAACGCCGTCAACTGCGCGCACACTCCCGCGGTCCTGGATTTCCAACCAACGGCGGACGCGAGCGTGGCAAACATCCTGGTTTTGCACGGCCCCAACTTGAACCTGCTCGGGACCCGCGAGCCCGCGGTGTACGGTGCCGATACGCTGGAGGAGATCAACCAGCGGCTGTGCGCCCAGGGCGCGGCGGGAGGCCACGAGGTGACCTGCATCCAGTCCAACGCCGAGCATGAGCTCGTCGACCGCATACAGCGGGCCCGGGCCGATGGGACCGCCTTCATCGTGATCAATGCCGCCGCGTTCACGCACACCAGCATTGCCTTGCGTGACGCCCTGGCCGCCGTGGGCATCCCGTTCATCGAGGTGCACCTGTCCAACGTGCACGCGCGCGAGGCCTTCCGCCACCATTCCTTCCTGGCCGCCATCGCGGTCGGCGTGATCGCCGGCTTTGGCGCCGACAGCTACCGCCTGGCACTCGATGCTGCGATGCACCGTCTGCAGGCCCGACCGGCGACAGCCTGAGGCTGCCTCCGGTCATTTTTCGCTTTCACGCGCCTGCCGCACCGGCGCAACCGACCAAAGGCTGAACCCATGGATCTGCGCAAAATCAAGAAACTGATCGACCTGCTGGAGGAATCCAACCTCGCCGAGCTCGAGATCAAGGAAGGCGAGGAGGTGGTGCGCCTGTCCCGCGTACCGCAAAACCGCGCGGCGCCAAGCGCACCAGCGCCGGCCAACGTCGAGCCGCCACCGGCGATCGTGCCGGTGGCCGCCGCGGCGGCACCCGTGGCTGTCGCCCCGGCAGCCGATGCGCTGCCGGCAGGGCACGTGGTCAAGGCGCCGATGGTCGGCACCTTCTACGCCTCGGCCACGCCGGGGGCCCCCGCGTTTGCCAGCGTCGGCCAACAGGTCTCGATTGGCGACACGCTGGGCGTCATCGAGGCAATGAAGATGTTCAACCAGATCGATGCCGAGGTCGCAGGCACGATCAAGGCCATCCTGGTCGAGAACGGCCAACCTGTGGAATTCGACGAACCGATGTTCGTGATTGGTTGAGGCCCTGGCGGGCCGCCCGACCAGCCGCGGCGGACCTGCCGTGGCTGGTTCCACCTCTCCTTAGCGCCCAGCGCAACATCGAGTCACCAAGCCGAGTTGAAGTCCCATGCTAGATAAAGTCGTCATCGCCAATCGCGGCGAAATCGCCCTGCGCATCCTGCGTGCCTGCCACAGCCTGGGCATCAAGACGGTCGCGGTGCATTCCACCGTGGATCGCAACCTCAAGCACGTGGGGCTGGCCGACGAGTCGATCTGCATCGGCCCGGGTCCGGCGGCGGAGAGCTACCTGAACATCCCGCGCATCATTGCCGCCGCGGAAATCACCGACGCCACCGCTATCCATCCCGGCTATGGTTTCCTGGCCGAACGTGCCGACTTCGCCGAGCAGGTGGAGCAGAGCGGCTTCGTCTTCATCGGCCCCAGCCCAGAGGTCATCCGCATGATGGGCGACAAGGTGCAGGCCATACGCACCATGCAGGCGGCCGGGGTGCCCTGTGTGCCGGGTTCCGGCGGCCCGCTCGGCGACGACGCGGAGGAAAACGCCCGCATCGCCCGCGACATCGGCTACCCGGTGCTGATCAAGGCCTCCGGCGGAGGCGGTGGCCGCGGCATGCGCGTCGTGCGCACCGAGGCCCACCTGGGCAACGCGGTCACCCTGACCAAGGCCGAAGCCAAGGCCGCGTTCGGCAACGATCAGGTCTATCTGGAGAAGTACCTGGAAAACCCGCGCCACGTGGAAATACAGGTCCTGGCCGACGGCCAGGGCAACGCGATCTACCTGGCCGAGCGCGATTGCTCCATGCAGCGCCGCCAGCAAAAGGTGGTGGAGGAGGCGCCGGCACCGGGGATCAGCGCCGAGCAGCGCGCGGAAATCGGCAAGGTATGCGTCGATGCCTGCCTGCGCCTCGGCTACCGCAGCGCCGGCACCTTCGAGTTCCTCTACCAGGATGGGCGCTTCTACTTCATCGAGATGAACACGCGCATCCAGGTCGAGCATCCGGTCACCGAGATGATCACCGGCACCGACCTGGTGCGCGAGCAGTTGCTGATTGCCGCCGGCGAAAAGCTCTCGCTGCGCCAGGACGACATCAGGATCACCGGTCACGCCATCGAGTGCCGCATCAATGCCGAGGATCCGGACACCTTCGCGCCCAGTCCCGGCGTGGTGAAGCGCTTCGAAGCCCCGGGCGGCCCCGGCGTGCGCGTGGATACGCACCTGTACGACGGCTACCGCATCCCGCCGAACTACGACTCGATGATCGGCAAGCTCATCGTGCACGGGCCGGACCGCCCCACCGCCATCGCGCGCATGCAGCTGGCCCTGGCCGAGACGGTGATCGAGGGCATCAAGTGCAATATCCCGCTGCAGCAGCGGATCATGGCCGATGTCGGTTTCCAGCATGGCCAGCAGAACAACCATTACCTGGAAAAACGCATCGCCGAGCAGAAGGAAAACTTCCCCGCCGGCGAGTGACGGGGCGACGCCATGCCGTTCCTCGAACTGTCACTGGTCATCAACCCCGGGCAACAGGCCAGCGCCGAGGAGGCGCTGACCGGGGCTGGCGCGCTGTCGCTCACCCTGCGCGACGCCAACGCGGAAACCCCGGACGAGCAGGCCATCTTCGAGCCCGGCGTCGGTGAGCTGCCCACCTGGCACAGCAGCGTCCTGAGCGCCCTGTTCCCGGCGCAGACCGGGCGCGAGGCGCTGGCCTTGGCGCTGGCCCACGCCTTGCCATGGCTCGACGGCTCGCAATTGCAGTTCAGCGAGGTGGCCGACCAGGATTGGGAGCGGGCGTGGATGGACCTGTTCCGGCCAATGTCGTTCGGGCGCCGCCTGTGGATCTATCCCTGGAACATCGAGCCGCCCACGGTCGACGACGCGCCGGACGGCGATGGCCACTCTGCGGCGCCAGTGATCGTGCGCCTCGATCCCGGCCTGGCCTTCGGCAGCGGTACCCACCCCACCACGGCGCTGTGCCTGGAATGGCTCGATGGCCTGGACCTGACCGCCCGCTCGGTCATCGATTACGGCTGCGGCTCCGGCGTACTCGCGATTGCCGCGCTCAAGCTCGGTGCGACGCAGGCCCAGGGCATCGACAACGACCCGCAGGCCTTGCTGGCTTCTGCCGACAATGCGCGACGCAACGCCGTAGCCGAGCGCCTGCACCTGCGCCTGGCCGCGGACGGGCAGTGCGCAGCGGCGGATGTGCTGGTGGCGAACATCCTTGCCGGCCCACTCGTCGCACTGGCACCGACCTTTGCCGCGGCCTGTCGGCCCGGAGCCGCATTCGCCATTTCCGGCATCCTGCACGGGCAGGAGACGGAACTGTTGGAGCGTTATGCGACCTGGTTCGAAGGGCTGCAGGTGGCAACGCGCGACGGCTGGGTGCGCATCAGCGGCCACCGGCGGCGCTGAACCCGGCAGAGCCGAGAGCCGGCGTCGGCTGCGGGCCCGCCGGGGCATGGGTACACTGCAGCGACCGCGCCAGGCCCCGACCATGTATACCCAGTGCCCCGAATGCCTGTCGATCTTTGCCTTGAACGCGGCAACCTTGGGGCAGTCGCGCGGGGAGCTGCTGTGCGCCTCCTGCGGCACGCGCTTCAACGCGCTGGACACGCTCGCGGAGAACTTGCCGGACGAACCCTTTACGCGGTTGGAAAGCCATGCGGCAGCGGCGAGCCCGGTCATGCTCGAAGAGCCGATTTATCACCCGCAACCCGCGCCGGTGGCGTTCCCGGCGCCGGACGACCCGCTGCCCACCGTTCCTTCCCACACCAGTCCTCCACACGAGGATTTCTCGCAGCTGGTGTTCACCCCACGCCCGGCCAAGGCGGCCAGGCATCGCCGCAAGCCGCCCTCGTACCGGCACCTGCGCCGGCCGAGCCCCCACCGCGGCTGGTGGACGGCGGCATGCGTCATCTTGTCGCTGCTGCTGGCGGGGCAGGTGGCCTGGGCCGAGCGTGATTTCCTGATCACCCAGCCTACGACGGGCCGCTGGCTGCGCGCTGGCTGCGCTGCCCTGCACTGCACGCTGCCGCTGGTCGCCGCGCCGGGGCGATTGCAGGTGGTCGACAGCAACGTCCAGGGATACCCCGGCGCGGCACACGCGTTGCTGATCAGCGCGCGGATCAGGAACACGGCCGCGTTTGCGCAGCCCTACCCGATGCTTGCCGTGACCCTCTCCGACGCCGATGGCAAGCGCCTCGCCATGCGGCGATTGCGCCCCCTGGAGTACCAGGACGATGCGCAGGCTTTGCGCCGCGGCCTGGGACCCGGCGAGAGCAGCGTGCTGATGCTCGAGGTCGCCGACCCCGGCGACCGCGCCGTGGAATTCGAACTGGCTTTCGAATAAGGCTTAATTTTATTCGCAGGCAAGGGTAGACTTGATGGCTCACGCCAGCGTCGCCACACGCGACGATCCGGCATAGCGATACATGCGTGGCGTCAACCGCGGGCCGCCAATACGCCCGTATCGCCATTGCGCAACAGAGGGAACAATGCCCACCAACAGCGTCAGATCGCCTGTCCGCAGGGCGGCCAGGAAGCCAGCCGCATTGCAGCAAGCCGAGCGCACGCAAAGTGCGCTGGCCGAATGCGTGGGACGTACGGTGCGACGTTACCTCATCGACATGGGCGATACTGCGTGCAGCGAAGGCCTGTACGCGCTGGTGCTGCGCGAACTGGAGGTTGCCTTGCTGCGCGAGGCCATGGCCTTCCATGACGGCAACCAGAGCCGCACCGCCGACGCGCTCGGCATCAACCGCGCGACCCTGCACAAGAAGCTGGCCCTGCACGGCCTGATCTAGAACCTGCGCCCATGTCCAGCCCCTCTACCGTTCCGGTGCGTCGCGCCCTCCTCAGCGTTTCCGACAAACGTGGCCTGGTCGATCTCGGTCAACGGCTCGCTGCGCGTGGCGTGGAGCTGTTGTCCACCGGCGGCACGGCGCGGGTTTTGCGGGCGGCGGGGATTGCGGTCATCGACATCGGCACGGTCACCGGCTTCCCGGAAATGATGGACGGCCGGGTCAAGACCTTGCATCCGAACGTGCACGGCGCCCTGCTTGGCCGACGTGGCATTGACGATGCGGTCATGGCCAAACACGACATCCAGCCAATCGACCTGCTGGTGGTGAACCTGTACCCGTTCGAGGCGACGGTGGCCAGACCCGATTGCACGCTGGAAGACGCGATCGAGAACATCGACATCGGCGGTCCGGCCATGCTGCGTTCGGCGGCGAAGAACTGGAACGACGTGGGCGTCCTCACCTCGCCCGACCAGTACGCCGATGCTTTGGCCGAGATCGAGCAGCACGGCGGCCTCAGCCGCGCGACACGCTTCCGCCTCGCGGTCGCTGCATTCAACGACGTGGCCAACTACGACGGCGCCATCAGCGACTACCTCAGCGGCCTGAAGCTCGATGACGCGCACGAGGCCGTCATTGGCCACGAGATGTTCCCGGCCCAGGCCAACGGCCGCTTCGTCAAGCTGATGGACCTGCGCTACGGCGAGAACCCGCACCAGCAGGCGGCGTTCTACCGCGACCTGCATCCGGCGCCTGGCACGCTGGCCACGTTCCGGCAGTTGCAGGGCAAGGAGCTCTCGTTCAACAACATCGCCGACGCCGATGCCGCCTGGGAATGCGTGCGCAGCTTCGTCAAGCCCGCCTGCGTGATCGTCAAGCACGCCAATCCCTGCGGCGTGGCGGTGAGCCTGGACGGCATCGGCAAGGCCTACGACCTGGCCTGGCAGACCGACCCCACCTCCGCCTTCGGCGGCATCATCGCGTTCAACCGCATCGTCGACGGCGCCACGGCGCAGGCCATCGTGTCGCGCCAGTTCGTCGAGGTGGTGCTGGCACCGGCATACGACGCCGAAGCGCTGCAGGCCTTCACCAAGAAGGGCAACGTGCGCGTGCTCGAAATCCCGTTGCCGGCGGGTATCGACCTGGCAGCCGCGCATCCTGGAAACAACGTGAAGCGGGTCGGCTCGGGCCTGCTGGTGCAGACTGCCGACACCGGCATGGTCAAGGCCACCGACCTGAAGGTGGTGACCAAACTGGCACCGACGCCTGCACAGATCGACGACCTGATCTTTGCCTGGAAGGTGGTGAAGTACGTGAAGTCCAACGCGATCGTCTATGCCAGGAATCGCCAGACCATCGGTATCGGCGCCGGCCAGATGAGCCGCGTGTACAGCGCCAGGATCGCCGGCATCAAGGCCGCCGACGAAAAGCTCGAGGTGCACGGTTCAGTGATGGCGAGTGACGCGTTTTTTCCGTTCCGCGATGGCATCGACGCGGCGGCTGCAGCCGGCATCAGCGCGGTGATCCAGCCCGGCGGCTCGATGCGCGATGCCGAGGTGATTGCCGCCGCGGACGAACACGGCATGGCCATGGTCTTCACCGGCATGCGCCACTTCCGCCATTAGCGAACCGCAGGGACGCCGACGGGCCTGACCGGTGCCGACGGACGCACAGGACAAAGCCGGGCCGGGCTCTACGTGGAGTCAGCCATGCATTACGCACTGTATTACTGGAGCGGCATCCAGGGCCGCGGGGAATTCGTCCGCCTGGCGCTGGAGGATGCCGGCGCCGACTACACGGATGTCGCGCGTGAACAAGGCGACGACGCCATCATGCCCTTCCTGCGCGGCGACCATGCCGGTGCCCTGCCATTTGCTCCGCCATTCCTGAAGGCCGGAACGCTGCTCATCGCGCAAACGGCAAACATCCTGCAGTACCTCGGGCCACAACTGGGTCTGGTCCCGGACAGCGGAAGCCGGCGCGTGTACGCGCACCAGCTGCAGCTGACCATCGCCGACCTCGTCGCGGAGGTGCACGACAGTCACCACCCGATTGCCGGCAGCCTGTACTACGAGGACCAGAAGGACGAGGCGCGGCGCCGCGCGGCCAACCTCCGCGAGACGCGTCTGCCCAAGTTCCTGGGCTATTTCGAGCGGGTGCTGGAACGCGGCGGCGGATACCACGCGCTGCGCACACACAGCCATGTCGACCTCTCATTGTTCCAGATGATGGCCGGTCTGGAATACGCGTTTCCCCGTGCCATGCACCGCCTGCAGGGTGGGCTGCCGCATTTGCATGCCTTGTGCATACGCGTCGCCGCGCGGCCGAACATCGCCGCGTACCTGGCCTCGCCGCGGCGCTGCCCGTTCAGCGAGAACGGCATCTTCCGCCACTACGACGAGCTGGACGATCCGGCCTGACGACAGGGCGGGCCATCCGCCTCGCCTACACCAGCTTCGACGCCACCGTGTGGCGAGAGTGGCTAGCCCCCGCTGGAACGCGCCGTGGCCGGCCTGCTCTTGCCCCACTCCAGGATCTTGTACATCACCGGCCGCATCGGCTTTTGCCCGTGCTCGTCGACCCAGCGACCCTGCGGATCGAGCATGTAGCTGTAGGGCACGCCGTTCTTCGGCGTCACCACCACCATGTACAACTGGCCGGCGCGCCAGTATTCCTGCACGCTGTCGTCGCCACGCTGACGGATCGTCACCTGGGGTGGCGTCTCGTCGCGCGCGGTACCGTCATCATGCATCGAGGGCAATGCGACGGCGGGCGGTGCCATGGGCGACCCCACGCTGCCGGCGGCCGGCGCCGAGGCACGTACTCCGGGATCATGCAAGGCCGGCGGCGGCAAGGCCGGCCCCGGAGGCGCTGCCTGGGGCGAGGCGATTGCCAGCGTCGGCAGCAGGGACCAGCCCAATACCGTGGCAAGCAGCAAGCGAGCGGTTTTCATGACGGCAACCTCGACCGGATGATGGAAGCATAGCAGTGGGCCTGCGGCGGCGCCGTGAAGCTTCCGCATGGCGCGCATGCGAGAATGTTTTCCCCGGAGTGGGTCGCGCGGCCTGCACCCTTCGCCACCGGTAGCCGGCATGCCCAAGCTGATCCTCATCGACGGTTCGTCCTATCTGTATCGGGCGTTTCACGCGCTGCCGCCGCTGAGCAATTCGCAGGGCGAGCCGACCGGTGCCTTGTACGGCGTCGTCGGCATGTTGCGGGCGACCTTGCAGGCCCACGCCGACTACCTGGCCTTCGTGTGCGACGCGCCAGGGCCGACGTTCCGGCACACGCTGTATGCCGCCTACAAGGCCAACCGCCCGTCGATGCCGGACGAGCTGCGCGCCCAGGTCCAGCCCATGCTCGACGTGGTCGGCGCGCTCGGCTTTCCCATACTTTGCGAGGACGGGGTGGAAGCCGACGACGTCATCGGCACCCTGGCCACGCAGGCCCAGGCAGAGGGCATCGAAGTCGTGATCTCGACTGGCGACAAGGATCTCGCACAGCTGGTCACGCCACGGGTCTCCCTCGTCAACACCATGCACAACACCACGCTGGACGAGGCCGGCGTGCTGCAGAAGTTCGGCGTGCGCCCCGACCAGATCGTCGATTTCCTGGCCCTCACCGGGGACAGCAGCGACAACGTCCCCGGGGTCCCCAAGTGCGGGCCGAAAACCGCGGCCAAGTGGCTGGCCGAATACGGCAACCTGGACGAGGTGATCGCGCATGCGGACCAAATCGGCGGCAAGATCGGCGACTACCTGCGCGCTGCCCTGCCGCAGCTGCCGCTGTCGCGCACGCTGGTCACGATCAGGACCGACGTACCGTTGGGCGTGCGGCCCACCGACCTGACGCAGCGCCAGGCCGACACCGGGCTGTTGCGCACGTTGTACACGCGGTACGAATTCAAGACCGCGCTGAAGGAACTCGATACCACAGCAGCCGACGCAGGCGCGCCAGGGCCAGGGAGCGGGCACCCGCCCAAGCAAGCGCCCAGCCAGCCAGCCCCCCAGACCGAGGCGGCCGACGCCAGCGCGGCGACCACGGGCATGCCGACCAGTCTGTCCGCCCCCGGCCACTACCGTCTGGTCACCACCCCGGCCCAACTCGACGACTGGCTGCAGCGCCTGCGCAACGCCGAGCTGATTGCCTTCGATACCGAGACCACCGGCATCGATGCCATGCGCGCGGACCTGGTTGGCATGAGCTTTTCGGTGGAACCCGGCGTGGCCTGCTACATACCGATCGCCCACGACTACCCCGGCGCGCCGCCGCAGCTTGACCGCGATTTCGTGCTCGGTGCGCTGCGCCCGCTGCTGGAAGATCCCCGGCACGCCAAGCTCGGCCAGAACGCGAAGTACGACATCAATATCCTGGCCCAATGCGGCGTCCAGGTGCGTGGTGTGCAGCACGACTCGATGCTGGAGTCCTATGTGCTGAACGCCACCGCCACGCGCCACGACATGGACTCGCTGGCCAGGAAGTACCTCGGCTACGAGACGGTCAAGTACACCGAGGTCGCCGGCAAGGGCGCCAGGCAGATCCCGTTCTCGCAGGTCGACGTGGACACAGCGTGCCGCTACGCCGCTGAGGACGCGGACGTGACCCTGCGCCTGCACACCGCGCTGTGGCCGCAACTGCAGCGCACCCCGTCCCTGCAGCAGGTGTACACCGATATCGAGATGCCGCTGGTGCCCGTGCTGGCAGCGATGGAGCGGCGCGGGGTCTTGATCGACACCGACGCCCTGCGCCGGCAAAGCCAGCAGCTTGGAAAGCGCATGCTGGAGCTGCAGGCCCAGGCCCAGACCCTGGCCGGGCGCGAGTTCAACCTCGATTCGCCCAAGCAACTGCAGGCCATCCTGTTCGACGAGTTGGGGCTGCAGGCCATACGCAAGACCCCGACCGGCCAGCCCTCGACCAACGAGGAGGCGCTCGAGGCGATTGCCGAGCTGCACGAGCTGCCGCGGGTGATCCTGGACTACCGCATGCTGGCCAAGCTGCGCTCGACCTATACCGACAAGCTTTCCGGCATGGTCAACCCGCGCACCGGGCGCGTGCACACCAGCTATCACCAGGGCGCGGTCGCCACCGGCCGGCTGTCCTCGACGGATCCCAACCTGCAGAACATCCCGGTGCGCACCGAGGAGGGGCGACGCATCCGCCAGGCCTTCATCGCACCGCCAGGCTGGGTGGTTCTGGCTGCGGACTACTCGCAGGTCGAGCTGCGCATCATGGCGCACCTTTCCGGTGACGAAGGCCTACTGCGCGCGTTCCACGAACACGCCGACATCCACCGCGCGACGGCCGCCGAAGTGTTCGGCATCCCGCCCGAGGAAGTTACTCCCAACCAGCGGCGGGCAGCCAAGGCAATCAACTTCGGCCTGATGTATGGCATGAGCGCGTTCGGGCTGGCGCGTGCCCTGGGCGTGGATCGCGGCGAGGCGGCCGACTACATGGCGCGGTATTTCGCGCGCTATCCGGGTGTGCAGACGTTCATGGAGAACACGCGTGCCCAGGCGCATCGCGACGGCTACGTACAAACCCTGTTCGGCCGCCGCCTGTACCTGGAAAACCTGGCCTCGCGCAACCACGCGCTGCGCCAGGGCGCCGAGCGGGCGGCAGTCAACGCGCCCATGCAGGGCACAGCCGCCGACATCATCAAGCGCGCCATGGTCCAGGTCGACGACTGGCTGCACGGGCGCGACGACGCGCACATGCTGATGCAGGTCCACGACGAGCTGGTGTTCGAGGTACGCGCCGACGCCGTGGAGGCAGTGCGCGCCGCGGTCATCGAACGCATGTCCGGAGCCGCCCAGCTTGCCGTACCCCTGGAAGTCGACGCCGGCGTGGGGGCGAACTGGGACGAAGCCCACTGAAGCTGAACGGAGGGCAACGACGCATACGGTCCGCCACCCCGGCAACCGGCAAGAACTCCTTTTTCCGGCGCGTGGACCGGCCTGCAGCAACGCTTCCGGGCCGTCTCCAGGTCAAACATTAAATTGGCATAAAGACAACTGTGCCGAAAGTTTTTTGCCGGCGCCTGAAACTTTCCGCGTGCGCCGTGTTCCTACCCAGCGGATGCACGCAATGGCATCCCTGGCTGACTCTCTCCCCCGAGAGCAGCCCACGGACGCGGACCTCCTCCCCTGGGTGCCGCGTCCGGCCCCGGCCCCGAAGACTTCCCCTGGTCTTCGGGGCTTTTTTCTGCCCCACGTCCACGATGTATGCACAACCGCCTCCGCATAATCCCCGCCACATCCCTGCAAGGAGTCGCCCCATGCGTCTAGGACTGATCATTGCCGGCATCATCCTGCTGCTCGCGGGCATCTGGGCCACGTTCGGCAACGGCACCTACCGGGACACCGACACCGTGGCACAGCTCGGCCCGGCCAAGATCGAGGCTACCCATGACAAAGCCGTACCGAAGTGGCTGGGCATCGGCGGCATCGTGGTTGGCGGTGTGCTGCTGATCGGTGGCATCGCCAGCCGCAAGCGCAGCTGAGAGGCCACCCCATCCGGCGGGACGGGTGCACGGACGCACACGAAGTGGGCGTATCCGCAGCAACTACAATCAGGATATGGATGTCACCTATTTGCTCGACTCGCTCAACGACGCGCAGCGCGAGGCGGTATGCGCGCCGCGCGGACACTACCTGGTACTGGCCGGCGCCGGCTCCGGCAAAACCCGTGTATTGACCCACCGCATCGGCTGGCTGACCCAGGCCGAGGACGTACCGCCCTGGGCTGTACTCGCCGTCACCTTCACCAACAAGGCCGCCGGCGAAATGCGCAACCGGCTCGGTGCGCTCATTCCCGGGGGTGTCCAGGGCCCGACCATCGGTACCTTCCACGGTATCGCCCACCGCCTGCTGCGTCGGCACTGGCGCGAGGCGGGGCTGCCGGAAGACTTCCAGATCCTGGACAGCGAGGACCAGCTGCGCCTGGTCAAGCGCGTGATCGCCAGCCTGGGACTGGACGAGGCCAAGTACCCGCATCGCCAGGCCACCTGGCAGATCAATGCCTGGAAGGACGAGGGCAAGCGGGCCGGCAGCATCGAGCACCGCGACCACCCCACCCCGCAAACCCTGGGCCGCATCTACCAGGCCTACGAGGAGGCCTGCCAGCGCAGCGGCCTGGTCGACTTCGCCGAGCTGCTGCTGCGTGCCCAGGAACTGTGGCTGCGGAACCCAGGCGTGCTGGAGCACTACCAGCAGCGCTGGCGGCAACTGCTGATCGACGAGTTCCAGGACACCAACACCTTGCAGTACGCGTGGATCCGCGTGCTGGCCGGCAGCACCGGCAACGTGTTCGCGGTCGGCGACGACGACCAGTCGATCTACGGCTGGCGCGGCGCCAAGGTGGAGAATATGGCGCGCTTCCTGCGCGACTTCCCGGATGCGCGCACGATCAAGCTGGAGCAGAACTACCGCAGCACCTCCACCATCCTCACCGCCGCCAACAGCGTCATCGCCCACAACGGCAGCCGGCTTGGCAAGCGCCTGTGGACTGCCGGCGGGCACGGCGAGCGCATCGCCCTGTACAGCGCCTACAACGAGCAGGACGAGGCCCGCTTCGTCATCGAGCGCATCCGCGACTTCATTGCCGAACAGGGCCGCGCCAGCGATTGCGCCATCCTGTACCGCTCGAACGCACAGTCGCGCAACTTCGAGGAACAGCTGGCCCAGCGCGACATCGCCTACCGCGTCTACGGCGGACAACGCTTCTTCGAGCGCGCGGAAATCAAGGACGCGCTGGCCTATCTGCGCCTGGCCACGAACCACCAGGACGATGTTGCCTTCGAGCGCGCGGTCAACACGCCGCCGCGCGGTATCGGCGAACGTACGCTCGACATCCTGCGCCGGCGGGCGCGCAGCGACGGCACTTCGTTGTGGGACGCCGCCGGCATCGAGCTGGCACGCGGCAGCGAGCTGGGCGGCCGCGCCAGGCACGCCGTGCAGGCCTTCCTCGACCTGATCGTGGACATGTCCCGAACCTTCAACCCCCTCTCTTCCAGCACCGTTGAGGGTGAGGGAGCGCTCCCGCCCGCCAATCAGGAGTCACCCTCACCCAATCCTCTCCCCCGGGCAAGCCTGGAAGAGAGGGCTTCCAGCCTCACCCTGGCCGAGCAGGTCGAGCACGCGATCACCCAGGCCAGGTTGCGCGAATATTTCGAACGCGATGCACGCGGGCACGCCGAGGCCCGCGTGGAGAACCTCGATGAGCTGATCAACGTGGCCGCGCGCTTCGAACGCACTGCCGAAGACCTGGAGGCTGGACTGGACGAGCTTCCCGCCTTCCTCGCCCACGCCGCGCTCGAATCCGGGGAGCGCCAGGGCGAGGCCGGCGACGACTGCGTGCAGTTGATGACCCTGCACTCGGCCAAGGGCCTGGAGTTCCGCGTGGTGTTCCTGGTCGGCATGGAGGAAGGCCTGTTCCCCAGCCAGCGCTCGGTGGATGACGAAGGCCGGCTGGAGGAGGAGCGGCGCCTGGCCTACGTGGGCATCACTCGGGCCCGCGAGAAGCTCTATGTGAGTCACGCCGAGTCACGGCGCATGCACGGCACGGAAATGCTCGCCTACCCCTCGCGCTTCCTGCGTGAGATTCCCGCCGAACTGCTCGATGAAATCCGCCCGCGCATCCATGTCACCCGGCCGGTCTACGCCGGCAATGCGTATCACCCGGATACCAGCACCCTGGACGAGACCCTCCCGGTGAAGCTCGGCCAGCGGGTCAGTCACCCCAGTTTCGGCGAAGGCGTGGTGGTCAGCGCCGAGGGCAGCGGCGCACACACCCGGCTGCAGGTGAACTTTGCCGGTGCCGGCAGCAAGTGGCTGGTCGCCGCCTACGCCAACCTGACCGCGCTCTAGGAGCCTGGGTCTCGCACGTCAGGAGGAGTGCACGACCGGCAACTCGACATAGCTGGCGTGGTCTGGTGTGCGATAGACGCGCTGGGTAGCCGGCCTGAAGTCACCGGGCCTGGCCAGGAAGATATTCTTGATGAACGTCTGCGGATTGCGGTCGTAGAGCGGAAACCAGCTGGACTGGATCTGCACCATGATGCGGTGGCCGGGCAGGAACACGTGGTCGATGGCCGGCAGCTCGAACTGGTACGCCAGTGGCTGGTTGGGCGTCAGGGCCTGCGGCTGCGACAGGCTGGCGCGGTAGCGGCCGCGGAAGATGTCCATGCTGGTGGCGAGCTGATAGCCACTCATGTCCGGCTCGGCCGCATCCTGCTGCGGATAGACGTCGATCAGCTTCACCACCCAGTCCGAATCCGTGCCACTGGTAGACGCGGTGAGATGCACGACCGGCCAGCCGGCGACATGCACGGCGTCGGTCAGCACCGGCGTCTCGTACGCCAGCACGTCCGGCCTGGTGGCGAACTGGCGCTGGTCGTCGACCAGCCAGCTGCGCCAGGTCCCGGTCTGCGCCGCCAGGATCGGGCGCAACCGGTACGGCACCGGCTTGGCCGGATCGGACACGTACTCGTCATAGCCATCCGCATCGCGGCCGGATGGTTTGCTGAATCCCAGGCCAAGATCCGCCTGCAGGTACAGCGGGGTCGGCTGCGCGGGGCAACCCGAGGCGCAGCCGGATGGCCAGGCCGGCAGCTCCTCCCACTCGTTTCTGCCGGTGGCGAACACGTTGACCGGCGCGACGTGCATCGGCGGCTCAGTGTCCTTGAGGTAGTGGGCGAGGAACGGGCGCAGGATGTGCTCGGTGAAATACAGCGAGGTGTCGGCGCCAAACTGCAGCGCGCCCAACGAACTGCCGTCGCGGTTCTCCTGGCCGTGGTACCAGGGACCGAGGGTCAGGTACACCATATTGTTGTTGCTGTCCTTCGGCTCCAGCGCGCGGTACACCGCCAGCGCGCCGTAGATGTCCTCCTGGTCCCACTGCCCGGCCACCAGCATCAGCGGCACTTTGAGCGGCTGCCCGGCCAGGATCTTGTCCATGGCCTGGTCCTTCCAGTACGCGTCGTAGGCCGGATGCGCGACCAGCTTGCGCCAGAAGCCCAGCTGCTGCATGCCGTGCGCCTGCGCCACCGCCGAGGCCGAGCCGGCAGCCAGGTACTGGTTGTAGTCGTCGTGGTAGTCGGTCCACCACTGCGCCTTGCCGCTGCGCGTGGCCTGCTGGTCGTAGATGTAGGGGATCATCTGCTCGCGGAAGGCACCGTTGTGGAACCAGTCGTCAGCCATCCAGCCGTCGACCATCGGGTTCTCGCCAATCACCACCTTCAGTGCCGGATTGGGATCGATCAGCCCGGTCAGGGTCTCGAAGCCGTCGTAGGAGACACCGATCAGCGCCACCTTGCCGTTGCTCTCCAGCACATTCTTCGCCAGCCAGCCGATGGTGTCGTAGGTGTCGGTGACGTCGGATACCGGGGTCGGATTCTGCGGACCGTGGATCGGGCGATTCATGATGTAGTCGCCTTCCGATCCGTACTTGCCGCGAACATCCTGCACCACGCGGATATAGCCGTCCTCGAGCACGATGCGGCTGGTGTTGTCCGGCCCAAGCACGGTGCCCAGCTCGCCGCTGTGGCGGCTCGAGGTGCGGCGGTCGGCGTTGTACGGCGTGCGCGTCAGGATGATGCCGGCACGCCTGGCACCCTTCGGTATCAGGATCACGGTATTGAGCTTGACCCCGTCGCGCATCGGGATCATCACCACACGGCGCGTGTAGTTGAAGCTCGATTCCACCGGCGTGAAATGCGCCGGCGTCTCGCTCGGGTAATCCGGGTATTTGGGCTTGTCCTGGGTTGCGCTGGCGGCACAGGCGGCCGCTGCGGCAAACAGCAGGGAACCCAGCAGCGCGGATTGCCGGGCGAACCGGTGCGTCGGTGTCATGGCCATACCCCCAGTGAATGCGTTCGATATACGCCGTTCACGCGCGGAGTGGGAGTGACTGAAGTCATGCATGCGCGCACAACGCAAGGCCGTGCTTCGCGCTGCGCGGCAGGCGTCCGTAGTGTTGCACCGATGGGGGTGGCCCGTATGATGGACGTCTGTCCGCGGCTCGATCGACGTCCCGCCGCACGGACGCCTGCGTCAACCGCCACCGGGGTAAAGCCATGCAGCCCAGACACGCCCTCGTCATCGGCCTGGTATTCGGCCTGTGCGCGTGCGGCAACCCACAAGACACCGGCAAGACACCTGCCGCATCGATGGCCGCGTCCGGGCCGGTCGCAGCGACCAGCACCGCAGCCTCCAGCCAGCCAGCGCTCACCGCGCAGACCGTCAAGTCCGGCGGGGTCATGCCGGAGGCGCAGCAACGCGTGCATTTCGATCATGCGGAACTGCATTTCACGGTCGATCCCGCGCAACAGCGCATCGAGGGCGACGCCCGGCTGACGTTCACAGCCAAGCAGGCCATCGGCGAGGTGCTGCTGGATCTGGACCGCAACCTGCCGATCAGCCGCGTCGCCATCGACGACAAACTGCTCGCGTCATCGGCATGGAGCAATCCGGACGGCCAATTGCGCATCCAGTTGCCGGCCGAGCTGGCTACCGGCGGCAAGTTGACCGTGCAGGTGGTCTACGCCGGGCGTCCGCATGTGGCGCAGAAGGCACCTTGGGATGGCGGCTTCGTGTGGACGCATGCCGCCGACGGCCAGCCCTGGATCGGCGTGGCGGTGGAAGGCGAGGGCTGCGACCTGTTCTGGCCGTGCATCGACTATCCGGAAGGCGAACCGGACCTGGTCGACACCTACGTGACCGTACCCAAGCCCCTGGTGGCCCCGGGCAATGGCGTGCTGGTCGGGGTCACCGAAACCGCGGACCAGCGCACCTGGCACTGGCGCGCCAAACAGCCCGACACTTATGCGGTAACGCTGAACATCGGACCCTACCGGGAGCTCAAGGGCGACTACCACAGCCGCTACGGCAACGTGATCCCGATGGCGTTCTGGTATCTGCCGGACCAGGAGGCCAAGGCCAAGGAGCTCTTTGCCAGCTTGCCCAGCATCCTGGATTTCTTCGAGCAGGAGATCGGGCCCTATCCGTTCGGCGACGAGAAGGTGGGCATGGTCGAGAGTCCGTACTACGGCATGGAGCACCAGACCATCAATGCCTACGGTGCCGGCTATCCCAAGGGGCCCTACGATTTCGATTTCCTGCTGCAACACGAGTTCGCCCACGAGTGGTTCGGCAACCAGTTGACCAACGCCGACTGGGACGACATGTGGCTGCACGAGGGCTTTGGCAGCTACATGCAGCCGCTGTATGGGCGCTACCTGCATGGCGACATGGCCTATTACGCGATGCTGCACGACATGCGCCTGGGGCTGATGAACCGCCTTGCGGTGGTTTCCGGACACAGCCAGACCGAAGAGGGCGTGTACGACAAGGAGCATGGCCCGGGCAACGACATCTATGCCAAGGGCGCGCTGATCCTGCATTCGCTGCGCGAACTGATCGGCGACCCGGCATTCTTCAAGAGCACGCGCCTGCTGGTGTATGGCCGCGACGATCCCAAGCCGGGGAACTTCAAGCCGCGCTACGCCACCACCGCCGATTTCATGCACATCGTGAACCAGGTGACCGGCAAGGACCTGGACTGGTTCTTCAAGGTCTATCTGTACCAGGCCGCCCTGCCACGGCTGGACGTGCAGCGCGACGCGGACACGTTGAGGCTGCACTGGGTCGCGCCAAGGGACCTGCCGTTCCCGATGCCGGTGGAGGTGCAGGTCGGCTACCAGGTGCAGACCGTACCCATGGGCGACGGCAGCGGCCAGCTCAAGGTACCGGCCGGCACGCTGGTGATCGTCGACCCACATTCCAAGGTGTTGCGCGAGGAGCCCTACATCCCGGCCTACCAGGCGTGGAAAAAGCAGAACGAACTGGACCAGAAAAAGCCTGGCTACCGCAATCCACGCACCCCGGCCCACAGCGATCCGCTGCCCGCAGGCACCGGCAGGTAGACCCGCTCAACCAGGAAGGGCGCCGCTGCCGCGACGCCCTTCCTGCCCATCACTGCCGAACGTCGGCAACCGCCCCGCTCAGTAGTCGTAGGTCACGGCAAACTGCACGTAGCGCGGCGTCATGGCAAACAGCGGGACGTCCCAGTTCTTGGTGAGCTGGCCCGGACCGGACACGGACGTCGGGCTGAACTGGACCATGCGCTGCTGATCGAACAGGTTGTAGACCAGCACGCTGAAGCCCAGCTTGTGTTCGGCAAAGGCCGGCCGGTAGGCCACATTCAGGCTGACGATCTCCTGCCACGGCGTGCGTCCCGTGCTGCCCGGGGGCGCCGGGATGCCCTGCGGGCCGCAGAAGTGATAGGAGGCACCATAGCCTGACGGGTTGCCCTGCTCCGCGCCGAAATAGCCAAAGCAGAAGCGCGGCGTGCCGGACATGATCTGCGCGTTGGCGCCGATCAACCATTGCGGGTTGATCTGCCAGTAGCCCAGCAGCTTGATCTGGTGGCGCCGGTCGTTGGACTGGTCACCATTGGCATAGGTCATCACGCCAGGGTTGTCCCAGTCGACGGTCTGCGCCACATCCATCTGCCCGGAGCTGGAGCGCACCGAGCCTTCCGTGTTGCCGAACGTGTGCGAGATCGTGTAGTCGATGCGCCCGTACCAGGTGCCGTCGAACGGGTGCTCCAGGTAAAGGTCCAGTCCCAGGTATTTGCGCAGCAGGGTCGGCATGCCGAAGTCCGACCAGGGGATGCGCATGGTGCCGTAGCCGCCAGTCGCCAGCGGCACGTTGAACGTGGAGATCTGCCCCATGCTGCTGCCCGGGTTCATGATGTAGCAACCCGAACCCAGGGCGGCGTTCGGATCGAAGCCCTGGGCCGCACCCTGATCCATGAACACATCCTCGGCGCAGACATCGTCCAGCATGCGTCGCAGATGGCGGTAGCTGGCCTTGGCACCGGTGGTCCACTTGGTGCCGAACATCTCGAATGCCTGATCGAGGCCGGCGATGTACTCGTCCTGGTACTCGGCACCGGCATTCTTGCTGGTGACCGTCTTGGGATCCGGCGCCTGGCCAAACTCGTTGTTGGCCGAGACAAACGGGTAGTTCCCCTGGGGAATCTGCGTCAGGCCCGTCGGGGCGCCGGTCTCGGGGTTGATGCCGGTATAGGTGAAGTACTGGTCCTTGACCACGCTGCCAGCGGCGCCACGAATGGCCACGTTCGACGGCTCGGCCAGGTAGTAGCGGCCGGCATTGGCGTACACCTTCAGGCTCGAGTCGCCGTGCACGTCCCAACTGGCGCCAAGCCGCGGTGCCCATTGCGGCTTGGTCAGGCGCAGATAAGGCACGGCGTCCGGGTTGTAGTTGGTGAACTGGTCGTTGCGCAGGCCAAGGTTCAACAACAGGCGATCCGTGACTTGCCAGCGGTCCTCGATGAACTGCGCCCGTTGCGACACCCGCACCGACTTCGCCCCGATGGTGCCGATGTGCTTGGCGACGTAGTAGCCCAGGCCACCGGGAGCCGCCACTTCCTGGCCGGTCTGCGAGCTGATCGGCACGTCGGGCTTGCCGTGGCCGTAGTTCCAGATGAACTCACCCGGCCCGGAGCGATGCGAACCCACATCGAGCGACATCACATTCATGTTGTCGATGCCGGCGGTGATGTCGTGGTTGCCCAGCTTGTAGGTGATGTCGAAGCGCAGGTTGCTGGTCTTGTCATGTGCCCCCGCATTGGGCACCGTCTGCACCGCCTGCGGGCCGACGAGGGCACCACCACCGTAGGCGGGATTCTGGTTCTGCGGGTTGGTGATGAACGGCTCGTCACTGCCGTTGAACTCGGCGTAGTTGGTCTGCGTCATCTTGCCGAACAGGGCATCGACGGTGAGGTTGTCGGTGAGGTAGCCGGTGTACTTGGCGATCCACAGGTCGGCACCATCCTTGGTATGCAGGTCCGGCTGCTTGAACGCACCAAAGGTGGCCCTGTCAGGCGCGTAGTTGAACTTGTAGACGTTGCCCGAGTGCTCGCGCTTGTTGGACGCCCCGGTCAACTCCAGGATGTTGTTGTCGTTGATGTTCCAGTCCAGCTTGGCGTACCACTTGGGCGAGTCGTTGGTGTAGTTCATGATCTGCGCGGACTGGATCGAGTTGTTGCTGGTCCCGCCGCCGCCGCCGGTACCGACCTCGCGACTGGCCTCCACCGCGCCGAAGAAGAACAATTTGTCCTTGATCAGGGGGCCACCGGCGTAGAAGTCCTCGGTCCTGACCCAGGACTTGTTGCCCTTGTTGTATGAATACAGTTGGCCCTGCGCGCCACCCTCGTCATTGGCGAGATATTTCGCGCCGGTCGGGTAATACCAGTTGACCGGGGCACTCGCCGTGGACTTGGGCTGATACAGGACCTGCGCGCCAAAGTGCCACTCGTTGGTGCCGCGCTTGCCGATCTGGTTGATCACGCCGCCGTCGGAACGCCCGTAGCGCGCGTCGTAGCCGCCGGTCAGCACCTGCTGCTGGTCGATCGCCCCATACGGCAGGCTGAGTCCGCCAAAGCCGTGCAGCGGGTCGGTGGTATTGAAGCCATTGATGTAATACGCGTTCTCGGCAATGGACGACCCGCCGAACGAGTTGAGCACGGTGCCCGTCGGTCCCTTGTAGTAGCTGGTGCCCTGGATGACACCCGGCGCCAGGGTGGCAATCGCTTCGGCCGTACGCTGCAGCGGCAGCACTGCCAGTTGCTTGGAGGTGACCACCGTGCGCGAACCGACCTGGCTGATGTCGATGGGCGGCAAGGAGTTCGCACTGACGGTCACCGCACCCAGCGTCGTGGTCTGCGACACGAAGGTGACCTGGGTACCGGCGCCCACCGTCAGCACGACGTCGTTCCGCGAGTCCAGCGGTGCACCATCCTTCTGCAGCGTCACCGTATAGGTCGTGCCCAGGGGCAATGACGTGGCGGAGAAGCGGCCGCCAGAATCGACCGGCACTGTTCGCGTCAGGCCATTGGCGCTGGTGATGACCACCGTCTCGCCGGCACCCACGGGAGCCGTGCCGAAAATACTGCCGGTGGAGGCCTGTGCCTGCACTGGGGTCAAGCCGCCGATGCCATACAAGCCGCATGCCGCGGCAATCGCCAGACTCAACGCCGAGTACGCAACCCGGCGCCCAAGGTGCTGCCGTCGCGTGTCCGTTTGACTGCTCATTTGAATCCCCTCACCTGAGTGCGAAATCGTCCGCGATCGTGTGAGTGGCTCACCTCGGTTGCGCGAGTCAGCACCACCAGTGGAACCGGCAGAGCTCAGCGCGATCGTGCCCTTTTGTTGCGCCTGCGTTATGGGCGCGTCGTTTCCACTTGTCAATATGTAAAAAGTACGTGGCGACGCATGACCTCACCACGCCGCGCGCGTGGGGAAGACGGCCAAAACGGCGGCGACATCACGGCGCAAGGTGAGTACCCCGCGGCAACTCCTGAGCGTGTTTGCGCGGACAAGGCGCGGGCCTGCGGCGCGTCGATATTACGGGCGCAGCCGCGGCAGGCCTTGGGCGTCACGCTCCTCGAGCGCACTCGAGCGGGTATCCGGATAGCGCCCCGAGGGATCGGTGGCCGGGGGATTGGCCACGATCTCGCCCCGCCCCATCGCCAGCGCGCTCCGATAGCTGTGCAGCGCGGCCGTCGTGTCGCCCTGCCCCGCGCAGGCCTCGCCAAGCACTTCCCACGCTGCGGCACTCGGCGCCAAGGCCAGGGAGCGTTCGAGGTATTGGCGCGATTTGCGCCACTGGCCCAGGCGAACGGCCAGCCGGCCGAGCGCCAGCAGCAACACGGCGTCATTTGGATGCGCCTCGAGCCAGGCTTCCGCACGCTGCATGCGCGCCTCGAGGCTATCGCCGGCCAGCGCACCATAGGCATCGACCAAGTTCGGCGACCACTCGCGGCGCAAGGCCGACTCGAGTTCGTCCATGGCCGCCAGGGTCTGTCCAAAGGATGCCGCGCGCCGCGCATAGACCTCGACGACTGCCGGCAGGCGGCGCTGGGTCTTCGGCAGCTGCGACCACAGGCGGTCGAGCGCCGCACCATCTTCCGCTGCATCGATCTGCGCGACCAGCACCCGCGTCTCCAGGGCGGCAAACCCACGCATGCCCAGCGCGCCGCTTTTTTGTAGCGGGGCCAGCGCCGTGCGTGCGCGTGCTGGATTCCCCGTGGCCAGCGCGGCCAACGCCAGCTCACGCCAGGCATTCGGGGTCAGGCTGCCCTTGTCCGCTTCCGGCGCGAGCAAGGTCAGCGCTTCCGCCGGTCGGCCTTCGCGGCGCAGGACGCGCGCGCGCAAGGCCCGCGCGGCACTGGGCACCGATTGCGCGGCCTGGTCCAGCGCCTCCAGGGCGCGGCCAGGCTCGCCCCGCCGCAATGCCGCCTCGGCGCTCGCCAGCAAGGCCGGGCCACGCAGGCTGGGCAAGCGTGAAGCGCGATTGAGATCCTGTTCGGCGGCACCATGCCGCCCCTCGATCAAGGCCACCAGCCCATCGCCAAGCCGCTGTTGGCTGACGCGCCGGTGGCGCCGGCTGAAGGCACCGAACGGCCAGCGCAGCAAATTCCACGCGAGGGTCAGCACCAGCCACAGCAGCAGCAACAGCAGCACCGCGGCAACCACAGTGGTTTCCGCACGCCATCCGCGCAGGCGCACCAGTACGTATCCCGGGTCGAGCGCCAGCCAATGCCAGGCCAGCGCCGCCAGGGTGGCAATCACGATCAGCAGCAAGAGCTGGCGCCACAGCCTCATGCGCGTGACCCGTCAGGCCGCGCCGCGCCGCGGCGCCCGGCAGTGGCTGCGGAAACCGCGGGAGGGGCACCCGCCGCCGAGCCCGCCGAAGCCGGGCGCAAGGCATGCACGGCGCGCAGGTTGCGCAGCTCGCTCAATGCCGCACCAAGCCGTACCGGGGCACCAACGACCGCCGCCTGCAATTGCTGCAGTTGCGCCTGCGCCTGCCGCACGGCAGGCGCTGTCGTGTCGAACTGCCCATCCACGCTTGCCGCTGCACGCTGCAACGCGGCGTGGCAGGCCGTGTCGTCGTGCGCCAGCAGGGCCGCTTGCGCCTGCGCCAAATCCAGCGCCAGCAACTCGCGGGCGAAACGCGCGTCCTGCAGCGCAAGTGGTCCGCCGTTGTCGCGTTGCACGTGGATCAAGCCGCCCAGCACGCGGCCGATGCGCGCCCAGACGCCGACCTGCGGATGGTCCGACGGTTCCAGGGGCGCAAGCGGCATGGTCGGCACGCTGCCACGCAGGTTCTCCAGTTGCGCAAGCATCTGGGTGTCACCCTGGGGATGGCTGCCGAGCAAGGCCGCGCGCTCGGCGCGAATGGCCTGCAGCACCGTACTGAAGCTGCCGTCGTCCACGCCTTCCAGGGTGTCTTCCGCCAGCGCATAGGCACGTTGCGCACCCTGGGCATCGTGAAACAGCCGGTAGCGCTCCATCCCCATGCGCAGCAGCGATTCGGTTTCGTCCAGCAACATCGGCTCGCGTCCGGAGCGGGTACGCTCGCCGAGCGTCGCCACCGCAGCCTCCAGGCTGCGCATACGCTGATCCAGGGCCGGCAGCTGGGCACCCAAGTCCTGGTCCTGCTGCGCCACGTGCGCCAGTTGCCGGGCGATGTCGGCGCGCTCGCGGTCACTTGCCTGCAGGGAGTTCTCCACTGCCGCGATGCGCTGCTGCAAGGCCATCAGGCTGGCAGCCTCGGCCTTGTCGCTGCCTGCCGACTGCCATTGTCGCCAGCCGACATAGCCGGCGCCGAGTATCGCCAGCAAGGCGAGCAGCAAGGCCAGCCCCAAGGTTCCGCCGGAGCGCTGGGCCGGCGCCCGCCGGGCACCGCCGGGAGGCGTGGCACTTGGCGTGGCGGGCGGAACGGGATGGGCGCCGTCAGGCGCGGGCGGCGTGTCTGCAGTACTCATGGCCGCATGCTAGAAGGCCCGGCTGCAGAAACCAAGCCGGCGGCCGCCGGCGTATACCAGCCTATGGCTGCCGGCATCCACTTCAAGCCAGGCCCTGGACACCGGCCAACAGGTCGGCCGGCAGCGCCGAGGCGGCCACGCGTACCCGGGCAAAGCCGGCCTCACGCGCCACGGCGGCAAGCCGTTCGCTGCTCACCACGGCCGTTGCGGTCAGCCAACGCGCCAACGCCGGCGCAGGCAACTGCCCGCGCAAGTTGTGCAGCGCCTCCGCGCTGGACAACAACACACAGGCCGAGCGTGGCAGGCGCGACAACACATCGAAATGGCGCCGGTCCAGCCGCGCCGGCACGCGCCGGTAGACATGCACCTGGCGCACCAGCGCACCACGCCCCGCCAGTTCTGCCTGCAGCAGGCCGCGCCCGCCGGCGGCGCCGACCAGCGCCACGCGCCGGTCGCGCACCTCGGCCAGGGCCGGTAGTCCAAGCACGCCCTCGCTGTCCTGGCGCGCGGGCAGCAGCACCTCGCGCAGTCCATGCCGTACCAGCGCCCGCGCGGTGCCCTGGCCCACAGCCAGTATATTGGCATGGGTGCGCAGGGGCGCCAGGCGGACAGCAAAGTGCACTGCCGCCGGACTGGTGAAGAGCACGCAGTCGTCGCCGAGCGCCGCCAGCAGCGCGGCGCGGGCAACGTCGGCATCGGGCGCCGCGCGCAAGGCCAGGCCCGGCAGCACGATCGGCACGCCGCCACCGGCGCGTACGCTGCGCACCAAGGCACCGGCGCAGCCGACCGGCCGCGTGATCACCACGCAGCGGCCATGCAGGTCCGTCCGCCCCGCTCCCGCTGATCGTCGCATGTCGGTTCCCTGCCGATCCATCCTGGCTCCAGTGTAGTGGTGGCCATACACTGGAGCGTCCTGTTGCCGACGGTTGCATGACCGTGAACCCCAAACATCCAGCCTCTCCAACCGACGCTGCGTCATCCGCCGCCCGACTCATCGCCGCCGAGGCCCTGGTCCGCTTCATGCGCGAGAAGATCCCGCTGGCGCGCAGCATGGACGTGCAGCTGTCCGCATGCGGCAGCGGGGCGCTGAGCCTGTGCGCGCCGCTGGCGCCGAACGCCAACGACAAGGGCTGCGCGTTTGGCGGCAGCCTGGTGAGCTTGATGACGCTCAATGGCTGGGCCCTGGTGGAATTGCCGCTGCGCGAACGCGGCATTGCCTGCGATGTCTTCGTTGGCACCTCGACGGTGCGCTACCTGGCGCCGTTGTGGCAGGATTTCCGCAGCGAGGCGCAGCTGGCCGACGGCAGCGACTGGGCCGACTTTTTCACTGCCCTGAACGCACGCGGCAAGGCCGCGATCGAGGTCGCCTGCAGCGTGCCCAATGACGAGGGCACCGGGCCAGCCGCGACGCTGCACGCGCGCTTCGTGGCCAAACGCCGGTCGTGAGCCGCAAGCTTCAGGCAGAATGTCCACATCCATCACGAGGGGAGGCAGCATGCGCAGAACGATGCGACTGGCCGTGCTCATGACCGTAGCCTTGCTTGCCGGCTGCGCCTCGCAGATCCGCAGCGACTCGCTGACCAATACGCTCAAGGCCTATGCCAGCACCCTGCGTTGGGGCGACTTCGCCAGTGCGGCACAATTCGTCGCCCCCGCGACCCTGCTTGCGCATCCCTTGACCAATCTGGACATGGCACGCTACCAGCAGGTACGGGTGACCGACTACAACGACGACGCCGGACCGGTGCCGCTGAGTGACACCGAGGTGCGCCAGAGCGTGCGCATCAGCCTGGTCAACGTCAACACCCAGGCCGAGCGCACGATCATCGACAACCAGGTCTGGCAATACGACGCCGCCAGCAAGCACTGGTGGCTGGCCAGTGGTCTGCCGGACATCACCCGCGATTAGGAAGTCCGGGTGGCAGAAACGCAAGCACAGCGACCGAGGGCACTGTCAGACGGCGCACCCGTATAATCACCGGTCCACCCATGCCGGCGTGATTGCCGCAGCCCTGGATCGAACATGACCGAGTTTTTGCACAAGCTGCCGGAATTCATCGGCAACCACCTGGCCCTGGTGGCGCTGTTCGTGGTCTTGCTGGTGGCGCTGCTGGCGCTGCAGCTCAAGGCACTGTTTTCCGCCACGCTCGAGCTCACCCCCGGCGGGCTGACCGACCTGATCAACCATGACAATCCCCTGCTCATCGACCTGTCGGCCATTGTCGACTTCGAGAAAATGCACGTGCCGGGCGCGCGCCACGTGGCGATGAGCCAGTTCGACCCGGAGAGCAAGGACCTGGTCAAGGCACGCGAGCTGCCGGTGGTGGTGATCGACCGCGATGGCCGCGGCAACGCGGCCAAGGCAGCGCAGCGGCTGGTCAAGGCCGGGTTCACCAAGGTGCATACGTTGGCCGGCGGCACGCTGGCCTGGCGCGCCGCCCAGCTCCCGGTGGCCAAGGGCAGCAAGTCAGTCCCCGGCAAATGAGCCCGGGTTCCACCGCGACCCGCACCAGCAGGATGCCGCCATGAGCATCTGGCACCAGACTCCCGACCTCGCGCTGATCAATGGCTGGAGCGCGCGCACCCTGATGGAGACGCTGGACATCCGCGTCACCGCGTTCGGCGACGACTGGCTCAGCGGGACCATGCCCGTCGACCAGCGCACGCACCAGCCGTATGGACTGCTGCACGGCGGGGCCTCCGTGGCCCTGGCCGAGACACTGGGCAGCACGGCCGCCATGCTCACCCTGGATCCGGCGCGGGAAATGACGGTCGGCCTGGAAATCAACGCCAACCATCTGCGCGCCGTGCGCTCGGGGCTCGTGACCGGCACGGCCAAGGCCGTGCACATCGGCCGCAGCACACAGGTCTGGGAGATCCGTATCGTCGACCCCTCGGGTGCACTCAGCTGCATCTCGCGGCTGACCATGGCGGTCATCGCCGCGCACAACACCACGCCACGGTGAACGACCCGACACCGTACGCCGGCCTCACCCCGGACACGGTGCTGAACGCGGTCAGTGCCTGCAGGCTGCACCCGGATGGACGCCTGCTGGCCCTGAACAGCTACGAGAACCGGGTGTGGCGGGTCGGCCTCGAGGGCGGCGCGCCGGTCATCGCCAAGTTCTATCGACCAGGCCGCTGGAGCGACGCGGCGATCGGCGAGGAACACGATTTTTCCCGGGAACTAGCCGCGGCCGAGTTGCCGGTGGTCGCGCCGCTGGCCTTCGACGGCCGCACCCTGCTGCGCCACGCCGGCTTCCGCTATGCGCTGACGCCGCGCATCAGCGGCCGGCCGCCCGAGCCGGGCGCAGCCGGCCAATTGCAGTGGCTGGGCCGGCTGATTGCGCGCATGCATGGCGTGGGCGCGCGCCGCACCTTCGTGCATCGCGGCAGCCTGGACCAGGCCAGCATGGTGCAGCGGCCGATCGGAGCCGTGCTCGCCTCCGCATTGCTGCCCGCCGTGCTGCGCGGGCACTATCAGGCCGCCGCCGAACGCCTCGCCGCCGCCATCGCGGCGCGCCTGGCGGCGCTCGGTCCAGTGCGGCAGTTGCGGCTGCATGGCGATTGCCACCCCGGCAACATCCTGTGGACCGATGAGGGCCCCACCTTCGTCGACCTGGACGACGCGCGCATGGGCCCGGCGATGCAGGACCTGTGGATGCTGGCGCACGACGAGCAGGCCATGCGCGAGGTGCTGGCCGGCTACCGCGAGTTCCGCGACCTGGACCCGGCCGAGCTGGCCCTGATCCCCGCCTTGCGGGCCATGCGCCAGCTGCACTACGCGGGCTGGATCGCCTCGCGCTGGGCGGATCCGGCGTTTCCCCTGGCCTTCCCCTTCGTCGCCGGGACACGCTGGTGGGAAGAGCACGTCAACGACCTGCATGAGCTGGCCGAAAGCATGGAGTGAGGCGCCGGCGCCGCTTGCTCGCGAGGGTCCGCCGCTCGGCATCCGCGGCAGGGCCACCTACAATGCCCGCTCCCTTGGCCCCGGACCCGGCATGCGCCTCATCCTGTTTCGTCTCATCGGTATCCTCGAAATCGCCGGCGGACTGTATGGCGTGGCCGCCATGCTGCGGCGCGTGCTGCCGTTCAACAATCACGAGAGCATCATCGCGCTCCTCGGCCTGGCGCTGTTCGGCTTCGTGCTGGCCGCGGGCGTGCAACTGCTGGATGACAGCGAGCGCGGCGTGCGCATGTCGCGCTGGGCACAGCTGCTGCAGGTGCCGCTGATCGCGCTGCCGGTGTTCAGCTATGCCCTGCACAGCGGTGCGTTCGTGAGCGTGTTCACGACGCTGCAGGCGTCACCGCGGCTGGGGCTGGACTGGTATTTCGGCAGCCAGGGCTTCCGCCTTGCGGCCTCCGGCCCATCCGTGCCGCGGCTCGGCGTCAACGTGCTCGCCATCGTGTCCTGGCTGGTGCTGCGTCTGCGCTGAGCGCGACACCCGCAACCCACGCAGCAGAGCGAAGTGGCGCACCGGCTATCATGCGTCGATGCACGCCCCCGCCGAACTGCCCGTCATCCAGCTCAAATCGGAACGCAAGCCGGGCCATCCCTGGGTCTGGTCGGCACAGGTGCACAAGCCGCAGGAAAAGCTGCCGCCTGGCAGCGTGGTGGCCGTGCGCGATGCGAAGGACCGCTTCGTCGCCTGCGCGTTCTGGAACAGCCATGCGCGCATTGCGCTGCGCCTGCTCGACGAAACCCCCGAGGCTATGGCCGACGGCCAATGGCTGGTACGGCGCATCGCCGCCGCCGTCGGGCTGCGCCGGCAGTGGCTGCGCCTGGACCAGGTGAGCGATGCCTGGCGCGTGGTGCACAGCGACGGCGACAGCCTGCCCGGCCTGGTGGTCGACCGCTACGCGGACACGCTGGTGATCGAGTATTTCACCGCCGGCATGTGGCGCCTGCGCGACAGCGTGCACGCGGCGCTGCTGTCGCAGTTCCCCGCTGCGAAGTTGTACTGGTTCGCCGAGACCCGGGCGCAAAAGCAGGAGTCGTTCGACTGCCGCAGCCCGGATATCCCGGCGCCAGTCGAAGTCCACGAACACGGCCTGCGCTTCCTCGCCGCACCCGGCAGCGGACACAAGACCGGCTTCTTCGCCGACCAGCGTGACAACCGCAGGCGCTTCGCCGAACTGGCGCGGGACCGACGCGTACTGGACCTGTGCTGCAACGGCGGTGGTTTCGCCGTGCACGCGATGGCCGGTGGCGCGCGCGAGGCGGTCGGCGTGGATCTGGATGCCGGCATCCTCGAGGTCGCAGCCGCCAATGCCGCCACGAACGGCGTCGCCGTGCGCTTCGAGCAGGCCGACATCTTCGACTGGGTACGCGCCGCCGTCGCCCGCGGCGAGCGCTACGACGCCGTGGTGCTGGACCCGGCCAAGCTCACCCGCGATCGCAACCGGGTCACGGACGCATTGAAGAAGTACTTCGCCATGAACCGCATGGCGCTGGATGTCATCGCCCCCGGCGGCCTGCTGCTGACCTGCTCCTGCACCGGCCTGGTCGGCGAGGCCGATTTCCTGGAGATGCTGCGCCGCGTCGCGCTCAATGCCGGCCGCACGATCCAGGTGCTGGAAGTGGTCGGCGCCGGCGCCGACCACCCGTTCCGCAGCGACGTGCCCGAAGGCCGTTACCTGAAGGCCGTCTTCTGCCGCGTCGACTGACGGGTTGCTGTCGCCATCCGTGCGACAGTGGTGCGTAAACTGACCACTCGCCCTTGCCACCGACAGCCACATGCCCGTCACCGAAATCCTATTGAGTGTCCTGATCATCGCCGTGCTGCTGGTGCTGGTCCTGCAGGCGCTCTCCCTGCTGCGCGCCGGGGGTCGCCGGGTGCAGCGCGATGCGGAAGGCGCGCGCACCGAGGCCGAGGAGCAACTGCGCGAGCTGTCATCCCAGGCCGCGCGGGCGCAGGCGCAAGCCGAGCGCGCCCCTGTGCTCGAGAACGAGCTCCGGAGTTCCCGCGAGGAGGTCTCCGCCACCCGCGCGGAACTCGCTGGAAAATCCAGCCAGTTGGACGCGACCGCTGCAAACCTGGCGACAGCGGAACAGCGCATCACCATGCTGACGTCTACGAATCGTGAGCTGCTGGAGAAGCGCGGCGAACTGCTCGAGTCCAACGCGCGCCTCGAACAGGAGATCAAATCGGCGAAACAGCGGGAACAGGAGACGACTGCCCTGCTGGCAGGCGCAAAGGAGGAAATGGCCAAAGAGTTCAAGCTGGTAGCCACCACCCTGCTCGAGGAAAAGGGCGCCAAGCTGACCGAGCAGCAGCGCAACACGCTTTCGACCCTGCTCGATCCCTTCAGCGAAACGCTCAAGGATTTCAAGAGCAAGGTCGAGACCGCGCGCGAGACCGACGTCAAGGATCGCGCCGGACTGATCGCGCAAATCCTCGAGCTGACCAAGCTCAACCAGGACATTGGTGCCAAGGCGCAATCACTGACCAATGCATTGCGCGGCGAAAGCAAGACCCGCGGCATGTGGGGCGAAGCCGTGTTGCAGCGCATCCTCGAGCTGGCCGGCTTGCGCGAAGGTGCCGAGTTCCGCACCCAGGCGAGCCACCACAGCGAGGAGGTGGATGGACGACAGATTCCCGACGTGGTGCTCGACCTTCCCCACGAGCGCGCAATCGTCATCGACTCGAAGGTATCCCTGGTCGCGTACGAGCGCTTCGTCTCGGCAGGCGATGACGAACAGACGCGCAGTGCGGCACTGGACGACCACTGCGCATCGATCAAGCGGCACGTCAACGATCTGTCGAAAAAGAACTACCCGTCGTTGTACCAACTCAGGAGCGTCGATTTCACACTGTTGTTCGTACCGATCGAAAGTGCCCTGATGAGCGCCAGCGAAGCCGATCCCGGGCTCGCCCAATACGCGCTGGAACGACACATCGCGCTGGTCTCGCCAAATACCCTGTTCACCGTCTTGCGCACCATCGAATACATATGGCGCGTGGACAAGACCACCCGCAACATGGACGAGATCGTCAAGCGCGGCGGCCTGATGTACGACGCGGCCGTGCGCTTCGGCGAGCACATGGTGGCGATCGGCGATGCGCTGGCCAAGGCCACCCAGGCAACACAAGCGGCGGAAAGGGCGCTGGGCAACCCGCGCAACGGACTGGTCCGGCAGGCAGAACGCCTCCGCGAGCTCGGTATCAAGCCAAAACGTTCCATGCCCAAGCAGCTGTCGCCCGGAGACGGCGAGGATGAGCCACTGGGCGGGCTGCCGGCAGACGTACCGGAAGCTGCCGACCCGGACGACGACGACCATGGGGCCCTGGAAGGCTAGAGTGACCTGGACCCTCCGCATGGCGCAACGCCGCGCAATACGCAACAACACGACCGCTAAACTGACGCAATCGCCAATACCAGGGACTCCGCATGAGCGAGCAGCAGCATCCCAACCAGGTCAGCCAGGACGAGGCCGAGGAGGCCGTGCGCACCCTGTTGCGCTGGGCCGGCGACGACCCGGCGCGCGAGGGCCTGCTGGACACGCCCAAGCGCGTGGTCAAGGCCTACCGCGAATGGTTCAGCGGCTACGCGGTCGATCCGGGTGAATACCTCAGCCGCACGTTCGAGGAAGTGGCGGGCTACGACGAGATGGTGGTGCTGCGCGGCATCGATTTCGAGAGTCATTGCGAGCATCACCTGGCGCCCATCATCGGCCGCGCCCACGTCGGCTACCTGCCGACCAACCGCGTGGTCGGCATCAGCAAACTCGCCCGTGTGGTCGATGCCTACGCCAAACGCATGCAGGTGCAGGAAAAGCTCACCGCGCAGATCGCCCAGTGCATCCAGGACAACCTGCATCCGGCCGGCGTGGCCGTGGTGATCGACGCCAGCCACGAGTGCATGACCACGCGCGGCGTGCACAAGCGCGGCGTGTCGATGGTCACCAGCCAGATGCTCGGCGTGTTCCGCGACGATCCGCGCACGCGGGTGGAATTCCTGCAGTTCATCGGCATCGACCGCATGGGGCACTGAGCACCGGCCACGCGTCGATGCGGTGACGTGGCACGCCGGCAGCGCCGCACACGCCCGGGCACCGACCGACCGTCGGGCTCAGGCCGAGATCGCCAGTTTCTCCGAGCGATACAGGTGCGCCGTCACCAGCACCGCGGCCACGGCTGCCAGGCTGGTGCCGGCCAGGCACAAGCCCAGGTGGGCGGCGCCAATCTCCCCGCCGCGCAGCAGGTCGAGGATGCCCAGATGCTGGCCGAGCAGAGGCACCAGGTACATCCATGCCTGCGGTTTCACCGGCAAGGCCATCAGCAGCACGCTGGGAATGATCGGCACCATCATCAGCAGCGAGAGATAGGTCTGCGCCTCGCGAAAGCTCTTGGCAAAGGCGGCGACCAGGGATTGCAGGGCGGCAAACAAGGCCACCATCGGTACCTGCAACAGCAGGACGAAGGCCGCGAAGTGCCAGCCCAGGTCGACCTCCATGCCCAGCTTGTCGGCCGGCACGAGGCGCCCGACCAGTGCGAAGACCAGCAGACACAGGAGCAGGCTGGCCAGGGAAAACGCGGCAATGGCCAGGAGCTTGCCGGCCAGGATCTGCCAGCGCGGCACGGGGTTCGCAAACAGCGGTTCCAATGATTGGCGCTCGCGCTCGCCGGCGGTCAGGTCGATGGCCAGATACATGCCGCCCATGAGGATGGTAAGGACGAAGAAGTACGGCAGGATGTTGAGCAGCAGCACCGCGCGTGCCTGCGGCGTCGCCTGGTCGCGCCTGGCCACCACCACCGGCGTGGCCAGGACCGGCGACATGCCGCGCGCCACCAGGCGCATGGCGCCCTGCTGGCGGGCATAGGCGTCGATCAGCTGGGTCACCCGCGCCACCGCGGTGGCGGCGTCGCGGCGCGAGGAGTCGAAGAACACCTCGACCTGTACCGGTTCGCCGCGGCTCCAGGCCTGCGGGTAATCCGGGGCGATGCGCACCACCACGTCGGCGTCCTGGTCGCGCACGGCGCGGGCGGGATCCGCCACGGCAGGCCGCGGCTCGATGCCGCCGGCCTCGAGCGCCTCGACCACATGCGGGGCGTAGGTCGCGCCAATCACCGGCACCGGCAGCGGTTGCGTGGCCTTGTCCAGCTGCTGGTTCACCATGACCACGATCAGCATGACGAAAAACAACGGTCCAAGCAGTGGCCCGGTGACGAAGGCACTGACCAGGGTGCGCCGGTCGCGCAGGTTTTCGCGCACTTCCTTGACCAGCACGGTGAACACCGTGGACCGGCGGCGCGGCGTTCCGGCCACGGCGCTCATGCCGCCAATCCCTCACCACTGCCGATGAGCTCCACGAAAGCGTCTTCCAGGCTGGCCGCGCCGGTCTGTTCGCGCAGGGCCTGCGGCGCCGCGTCGGCCACGATCCGGCCGCGGGCCATGATCACCACGCGGTCGCACAAGGCGGCGACTTCCTGCATCACATGGCTGGAAAACAGCACGCAGCAGCCCTCGGCGCGCAACCCGCGCATGAACTGGCGCAGCGCCCGCGTGGCCATCACGTCCAGGCCATTGCTGGGCTCGTCCAGGATCACGTTGTGCGGGTCGTGGACCAGGGCGCGCGCAATCGCGGTCTTGACCCGCTCACCCTGGGAGAACCCGGCGGCACGCCGGTCGGCGATCGACTCCATGCCCAGGGCGTGGATCAACGCTTCCGCGCGCGCACCGAGCTCAGTCTCCGGCATGCCGTGCAGGCGCCCGAAATACTCGATGTTCTCGCGTGCGGTGAGGCGCGTATACAAGCCGCGGGCGTCGGGCAGGACACCCAGGCGGCGGCGTACGCCCAGCGGGTCCACGGCCGCATCCAGGCCATCGACCAGCACCTGTCCGCGGTCTGGCACCATCAACGTGTACAGCATGCGCAGGCAGGTGGTCTTGCCGGCGCCGTTCGGCCCCAGCAGGCCGGTGATCTCGCCGTCACGGGCAAGGAAGCTCACCTCGTCGACCGCGACCACGTCGCCAAATGCCTTGTGCAGCGCGCGCACCTCGATCATGGCAAGGCCCCGTTGAAATTGAGGAAGATCGGCGTCGGCTGCAGGCGATCCAGGCAGCTTGCGTCCAGGCCCTTGGGGTCGAGCTTCTGGATGAACTGCTTGATCAGCTCGGGGGCACAGCCGGCCGCCATCACGCTGTGTGCCTGGCCCCTGAGCACCAGCACGCGGGCATCGGCGAGGTGCCCGGCCACTTCCTGCGCGTAGCGCGGTGGCGTCACCGGATCGTATTGGCCAGCCAGCAGCAAGCTTGGCTTGGCGCTGACCAGCGGGGCATGAAAATCCACCGGACGCGTACCCTTCGGCCACACCGAGCAAATCGTCTTGAGCGCATCGACCAGATGCGTACCCAGCAACGTGTCGGCATCCTGCGGCCGAGGTCGGTACAAATCCGCATCCTCGCTGCAGATCACCGAATACTGCATGCCGCTACCGGCAAGCTCGGTCAGGTCGCCGGACAGGATCTTCGCCTGGCCGAGCAGCGGGCCGACATCGCCGTGCGCTGCCGAATCGATGGACAGCGGCAACAGGGCAGCGGTGGCCGGCGTGTAGGAAAACATGCGCACCACGCTGGCCAGCAGGTCCTCGTCCAGCATCTGCTGCGAGCTCTGGTAGGTTTGCGGATCGCGATACGTCACCAGGTGCGGGTTGGCGCGCAAGGCATCGCGCAGCTGCGTGAGTGTCTGCTGCGGATCCCCGAACTGCCTGGCGCAAGCCGGCTCGGCCGTGCAGCGGGAAAACAGCGCATGCAGCGCCGCCTCCAGGTCGCTGGCGAAGCTTTCCCCGAGCACCAGGGAATTGGGCACCACGCTGTCCAGCACCATGCTGCGCACGGAATCCGGAAACGCGCGCAGGTACTGCTGGGCCATCCGCGTGCCGTAGGACACCCCTACCAGGTCGAAGCTTGGCCCACCCAGCGCGCGACGCACATCCTCCAGATCCTGCACCGCCGCCGTGGTGGTGTAGTAGCGCGGATCGGCATGGCGGCTCACCGTCGCCAGGCAATCCAGCGCCGC